>ERZ1032107.297-NODE-297-length-11440-cov-13.094247_pt1 | contig 11440 bp, 10 predicted proteins | sample MGYA00516713_ERZ1032107 | MGnify/ENA primary metagenome ERZ1032107 (study PRJEB33718, sample SAMN03160116) | human skin metagenome | collected 2014-04-10 | study: EMG produced TPA metagenomics assembly of the PRJNA266117 data set (Human skin bacterial metagenome...
CGCCGCGCGCGAGGCCAGCCGCGGCGGCCACGTGCCACCGCAGCGGCAACAGGACATCCGCCCCATCCTGGCCGAGATGCGGCTGATCAAGGACCCCTCGGAAATCGCCGCGATGCGCCGGGCGGCCAAGATTTCGGCCGGCGCCCACGCCCGCGCCATGCGCGTGGCGCGAGCCGGCATGCGCGAATACGAACTGGAAGCGGAACTGCTGTATGAATTCCGCCGCCACGGCGCGCAGGCGGTGGCCTACAACAGCATCGTGGCCGCGGGCGCCAATGCCTGCGTGCTGCACTACCCTGCCGGCGAAGCCGTCTTGCGCGACGGCGACCTGGTGCTGATCGACGCCGGCTGCGAGGTCGACAGCTACGCCAGCGACATCACCCGCACCTTTCCCGTGAATGGCCGCTACAGCGGGCCGCAGCGCGCGCTGTACGACCTGACGGTGGCGGCACAAGAGGCCGCGGCGCAGGCCACCGCGCCCGGACGCGGCTGGAACGACGGCCACGAGGCCGCGGTACGCGTGCTGGCGCAGGGCATGCTGGACCTGAAACTGCTGAAGGGTTCGCTGGATGGCGTGATCGAATCCGGCGACTACAGCCGCTTCTACATGCACCGCACCGGCCACTGGCTGGGCCTGGACGTGCACGACGTGGGCGACTACCGCCAGCCGGGCGCCGGCCATGGCGCCGACCGCCCGTGGCGCATGCTGCAGGCCGGCATGATGCTGACGATCGAGCCGGGCATCTATGTGCGCCCGGCCGACGACGTGCCCGAGGCCTACTGGAATATCGGCATCCGCACCGAGGACGATGCGCTGGTGACGGACGAAGGCTGCGAGCTGATCACGCGCGGCGTGCCGGTGCAGGCCAGCGAGATCGAGGCGCTGATGCGCGAATAGCGCCGGCCGCGGTGGCGGCGAAAGATCGTCAGAGCGTCAGGCCGTCCAGCCAGCCCATGGCCACCCAGACGTACACCACCACCATGGCGATGGCAAACATGGACACCGTCGCCCCGACCAGGCAGGCCAGGATGGCCACCAGCACCGGGCCCCAGCCCGTCTTGCTGGACGGCGGCAGGCCCGGGTTGTAGAGACGGTCGAACTTCTCGTCGGGCATCAGCGAGAACACCGCGCTTTCGATGAAGCCGTCGATCATGGGGATGAACAGCACGAAGAAGGCGGGGTTGTCCCACCAGACCGGGTAGTAGCGGAACGCACAGAACAGGCTGACCAGCGCCACGGTCGTCACCAGCCAGGCATGGCGGCGGCCCAGGTACCACCAGTGCGCCCCCAGCCAGCCGAACAGGCAGGCCAAGAGGCCGACGGCGACCTTGCCGCGCGGACGGCGGGCGATGGCGGCGGAAAGCGAAGAAGAAGCCTCGAGCTGCGTCATGTCGTTCAACCGGTAGAAAGGTCCCTGGCGCCAAGCCGCGCCGGCTGCCCCGGATTGTAGTGGACGGGTAAAATCCGGGCATGACTATCTCCGCCTTCGATATTGCGATTCTTGGCGCCGGCCCCGTGGGCCGCGTGCTGGCGCTGATGCTGGCGCGCGTGGCGCCGGACCCGGCCCGCATCGCGCTGCTGGCCGGTGCGTCGCCGGCGCCCGTCACGCCTGCCGCCGCCATCCCGGTGGCCGATCCCCGCGTGCTGGCCATGAACCACGGCAGCCGGGTGCTGCTGGAATCCCTGAACGCCTGGCCCGCGAAGGCGGCGGACATCCTCAATATCCATGTGTCGCAGCGCGGCCGACTGGGCCGCAGCGTCATCCAGCACACCGATTTCGACGTGCCCCAGCTGGGCTGCGTGGTCGCGTATTCGGCCCTGCACGCCAAGCTGGAAGAGCGCGTGGCCGCCAGCGGCGTGACGCTGCTGTCCGGCCCCCCCGCCCAGATCGACGGCCAGGACGGCGACGGGGTACGCATCAGCCAGGGCGACACCGCACTCAGTTGCCGTATCGCCGTGCAATCCGACGGCGCCGGCGCCAGCGACCTGCGGCGCGACTACGGCCAGCACGCCCTGCTGACCACCGTCCACGCCACCCTGCCGCGCCGCGGCTGGGCCTGGGAACGCTTTACCGCCGAAGGCCCGCTGGCGCTGCTGCCGCACCCGCAACTGCCCGACGCCTATTCCGTGGTCTGGTGCAGCGCACCCGCACGCGCCGCCGAACTGGCCGCGCTGGACAATGCCGCGTTCTCGCAGGCGCTGTCCGCGGCGTTCGGCGACCGCCTGGGGCGCCTGTCGTGCCAGGCGCCGCGCCACGTCTTTCCGCTGGCGCTCAGCGCCCGTCGCGCGCTGGTACAAGGCCGCGTGGCGGCCATCGGCAATGCCGCGCAGACGCTGCACCCGGTGGCCGGCCAGGGCCTGAACCTGGGGCTGCGCGACGCCGCCCGGCTGGCCCAGGCGCTGGGCGGCTGGCTGGCCCAGCCCAACGCCAGCCCCACCGCCGCGCTGGCCGATTTCGGCCGCGCACGCCAGTTCGACCGCGTGGTGACGGCCGGCCTGACCGACCTGATGCCGCGCATCTTCGCCACCGGCCTGGCGCCGGTCGAGCACGCCTGTGGCCTGGCCTTGCTGGGCCTGGACCTGGCCGCGCCGCTGCGGGCGCCGCTGGCGCAACATCTGCTGACGGGTTTCCGCGCCTGATCGCCCCTGTTTTTCGTCCACTTGTTACCAAGCTGTTGCAGGACGAAAAAGAGGGTTCGATCGAGCCGGTTAAAATGTGACCATGCGCATAGGCCCGTGGACCCTTCCCAACAACGTTCTTGTCGCGCCCATGGCGGGCGTGACGGACCGTCCTTTCCGACAGCTCTGCAAGAAATTGGGGGCGGGTTATGCCGTGTCGGAAATGGCCGCCAGCAACCCCAAGCTGTGGGATAGCGTCAAGACCTCGCGCCGCCTGAACCACGACGGCGAGATCGCCCCGGTGTCGGTGCAGATCGCCGGCGCCGACCCGGCCATGATGGCCGAGGCGGCGGCGTTCAACGCCAACAAGGGCGCGCGCATCATCGACATCAACATGGGTTGCCCGGTGAAAAAGGTCTGCAACGTAGCCTCGGGCTCGGCCCTGCTGCGCCACGAAGACCTGATCGCCCGCATCCTGGACGCCGTGGTCGAGGCCTGCGCCCCGCTGGGCGTGCCGGTCACCCTGAAGACCCGCACCGGCTGGGATCGCGACAGCCGCAATGCCCTGCGCGTGGCCCGGATGGCCGAAAACGCCGGCATCGCCGCCCTGACACTGCACGGACGAACGCGCGCCGACCTCTATACGGGAGAGGCGGAATATGACACTATCCGCGCCGTCCGCGCCGAGCTGAAGATTCCGTTGATCGCCAACGGCGACATCGACTCGCCGGAAAAAGCCAGGCGCGTCCTGGATTACACTGGCGCCGACGCGGTCATGATCGGCCGGGCGGCCCAAGGCCGTCCCTGGATCTTCCGCGAAGTCGACCACTACCTGCGCACGGGCGAAACACTGGCCCCTCCCAGCTATGGGGAAATGCGCGAACTGCTGCTCGAACATCTCGACGACCACTACCGCTTCTATGGCGAACACACCGGCGTACGCACGGCGCGCAAGCACATAGGATGGTATCTGGACGGCCTGCCGGATGCGGACTCGTTCCGCGACCGCATGAACCTCATCGACAACACCCGCGACCAGTGGCGGGCGGTGTCGGACTGGTTCCTCACTATTTCTCGCGACGGCAACAACCCGGCGCCTGTCGCGAAAGCCCTGCTGGCGGCATAACCGCCTCAACACCAACATAAAAATATCTGTACTCAAATGAGCAAGAAAGATGTCCTGGAAGAATGCGTGCGCGCCAGCCTGGAGCGCTATTTCGAAGACTTGGGTGAATCCGAGCCCCACGATATGTGGGACATGGTGATGCGCTGCGTGGAGCGCCCGGTGCTTGAAGTGGCGTTGGAACGGTCGGGCGGCAACCAGTCGCGGGCATCCGAAATGCTGGGCATCACGCGCAACACCCTGCGCAAGAAGCTGCTGGCTCATAACATCCAGGTATAGCGTTGCTTTGAGGCCGGGCCCGTCGGCCCGTCCCTTCCCCGTTTTTCCATCCCGACCTGAAGCGAGAAAGGCGTACGCGCCCCACTCCCGTCCCTCACCATGAAAATCGAAACCGCCCTGCTTTCGGTGTCCGACAAGACCGGCATCGTTGAATTTGCCCGCGCGCTGGCCGCGCGTGGCGTGCGCCTGCTGTCGACCGGCGGCACCGCCAAGCTGCTGGCCGAGTCCGGCCTGACCGTCACCGAAGTGGCCGCCCACACCGGCTCGCCCGAGATCCTGGACGGCCGCGTCAAGACGCTGCACCCGAAGATTCACGGCGGCCTCCTGGCTCGCCGCGACAGCGCCGAGCACATGGACACCATCAAGGCGGCGGGCATCGATCGCATCGACATGCTGGTGGTCAACCTGTATCCGTTCCGTGAAACGGTCGCCAAGCCTGACTGCACGTTCGCCGACGCAGTCGAGAACATCGACATCGGCGGCCCGGCGATGCTGCGCGCCGCCGCCAAGAACCACGGCACCGAAGCCGGTGGCGTGACGGTCGTGATCGACCCGGTCGACTACTCGCGCGTGCTGTCCGAAATGGACAACGGCGGCGCCACCTCGTACGGCCTGCGCCTGGCGCTGGCCGCCAAGGTCTACGCCCACACCGCGGCCTATGACGGCGCCATCGCCGCCTACCTGACCAGCCTGACCGAAGCCGAGCCCGCGCAAGACGCCGTGCCGGCCCGCCAGGAATGGCCGGGCACCCTGACCCTGCAGGTCAAGCAGGAACAGGCGCTGCGCTATGGCGAGAACCCCCACCAGACCGCCGCGTTCTACGTCGACGCACAGCGTTCGGCCGGGCTCCTGGGGAACTACCGCCAGCTGCAAGGCAAGGAACTCTCGTACAACAACATCGCCGACGCCGATGCCGCCTGGGAATGCGCGCGCAGCTTCGAAGCGCCCGCCTGCGTCATCGTCAAGCACGCCAACCCCTGCGGCGTGGCCGTGGCGGCCAACACGCTGGGCGCGTACCAGCAGGCCTTCAAGACCGACCCGACGTCGGCCTTCGGCGGCATCATCGCCTTCAACCGTCCGGTGGACGCCGCCACGGCCGAAGCCGTCAGCGCGCAGTTCCTGGAAGTGCTGCTGGCGCCGGCCTATGACGGCGCCGCGCTGGCCATCCTGGCCGCCAAGAAGAACGTGCGCGTGCTGGAAGTGCCGATGGGCACGGGCCAGAACGCCTTCGACGTCAAGCGCGTGGGCGGCGGCTGGCTGGTGCAAAGCCCGGACGCCTACAACGTGCCGCGCGAGGCGCTGAAGGTCGTGTCCAAGCGCCAGCCCACCGAACAGGAAATGAGCGACCTGGCGTTCGCCTGGAAGGTCGCCAAGTACGTCAAGTCCAACGCCATCGTGTTCGTGGGCGGCGGCATGACCCTGGGCGTGGGCGCCGGCCAGATGAGCCGCATCGACTCGGCCCGCATTGCCTCGATCAAGGCGGAAAACGCCGGCCTGACCCTGAAGGGCTCGGCCGTGGCGTCGGACGCTTTCTTCCCGTTCCGCGACGGCCTGGACGTGGTGGTGGCGGCAGGCGCGACCTGCGTGATCCAGCCCGGCGGCAGCATGCGCGACGATGAAGTCATCGCCGCGGCCGACGAGCACGGCATCGCCATGGTGCTGACCGGCACCCGCCACTTCCGCCACTGATGCGCGTCCTCGGCATCGATCCCGGCCTGCGCCGCACCGGCTTCGGTGTGATCGATGCCGACGGCTCGCGGCTGCGCTATGTGGCCAGCGGGACCATCGTGGTCCCGCCGGCGCTGACGCTGTCCGAACGCCTGAAGGTCATCCTGGACAACCTGCGCCAGGTGGCCCGCGACACGCAACCGGACGTGGCCGCGCTGGAAATCGTCTTCCTGAACACCAACCCCGCCTCGACCCTGCTGCTGGGCCAGGCCCGCGGCGCGGCGTTGTGCGCGCTGGCCGACAGCTCGCTGGCGGTGCACGAGTACACCGCATTGCAGATCAAGAAGGCGGTGGTGGGCACCGGGCGCGCGGCCAAGGAACAGGTGCAGATGATGGTGCAGCACCTGCTGGCGCTGGACGGCACCCCCGCCCCCGACTCGGCCGATGCGCTGGCCTGCGCCATCTGCCACGCCCACGTGGGACCGCTGCAGGACAAGCTCGAACGCCTGGGCACCAGCCTGCGCATGAGCGGCAAGACCCGCATCCGCAACGGCCGCCTGATCGGCTGAGCGCCCCCGGCGCCCACGCGCCGTACGGACCCGTATAGAATCCCGGCATTCGCCGCGGCTTTCGCGGCCCCCTCTTCTGCCAGGCCATCGCCCCATGATCGGACGCATTACCGGAACCCTGATCGAAAAACTGCCGCCCACCGTCTGTGTGGACGTCAACGGTCTGGGCTATGACATCGACGTGCCCATGAGCACGCTGTACTCGCTGCCGGAAACCGGCGCGCGGGTCACGCTGTACACGCACCTGACGGTGCGCGAAGACGCCCACATCCTCTACGGCTTCGCCACGGCCGGCGAACGCAGCGCCTTCCGCGAGCTGATCAAGGTCAGCGGCATCGGCGCGCGCACCGCGCTGTCGGTGCTGTCGGGCCTGTCGGTGGCCGACCTGGCCCAGGCCATTACCTTGCAGGAATCGGGCCGCCTGACCCGCGTGCCGGGCATCGGCAAGAAAACCGCCGAACGCCTGCTGCTGGAAATGCGCGGCAAACTGGGCGCGGACATCGGCGCCGCCTCGCACGCTACGCCGGACAATCAGTCCGACATCCTGAACGCGCTGTTGGCGCTGGGGTATTCCGAGAAAGAATCGCTGGCCGCCCTGAAGACGCTGCCCGAAGGCGTGGGCGTGTCGGACGGTATCAAGCAGGCCTTGAAGTCGCTGGTGCGCTGAACGGCGTCAAGCGGGCCGCGCCGCCGGCTAACGCACGGGCGCCAGGTAACCCGGCGCCACCGCTTCCAGGCCGGTGGGCACCACGTTCAGTTCAGGGGCGATCGGCCCCAGGCAGATATTGTCGCGGCGCAGGGAATCCAGGTTGTCGCGCGACATCAGCGGCCTGCCGGGCAGGCATTCGAACAGCATCGCCTGCAAGCGCCCCACGCCCATCGGCACGCCGATCACCGGGCGCGGGTGGCCGCCCCAGGCCGCACACAGGCGGGCGATCTCTCCCATCGTGTAGACCTGCGGGCCACCCAGTTCGTAGGCCTTGCCACAGGTGTGCGTGTCGCCCAGCGCGGTGACCATGGCCGACACCACGTCGCCCACGTACACCGGTTGCATGCGCGCCTGCGCACCGGCCAGCGGCAGCACCGGCAGCCAGCGCGCCAGCCGCGCGAACATATTGGTGAAATTGTCGTCGGGTCCGAACACCACGGACGGGCGGAATATCGTCCAGCCGCCCTCGCGCCAGTCGGCCAGTTCTTTCTGGATGGCGGTTTCGCCGTCGCCCTTGGAGCGCTGATACATGCTGGCGCCGGCGGAATCGGCGCCCAGGGCGCTGACATGCAACAGGCGGCGCACGCCCTGGCGGCGGCAGGCCCGTGCAATGCGTTGGGGCAGGTGCACGTGCGCCTGGGCGAAATCCGACCCGTACGGACGGCCGGATTTGCCGTGCAGGATGCCCACCAGGTTCACCACCGCGTCACAGCCGCGCGTCAGGTCATCGAGCGCGGCATCGTCGTGCACGTCGCGGTCAAGCAAGGTGACGGTCGGTAGAAGCTGGAGGTCTCGCCCCTGGCCGTAGCGGCGGGTGGGCACCAGGATCTGGTGCTGCGCGCCGGACAGCCGGGCGATGAGGTGACGGCCGATGAAGCCGGTGCCGCCGATGACAAGGATACGCATGGAGCAGCCCCTGTTCTTCAGGATTCAAGCCTGATTCTGCCCTGCACGGGCGCTGGCCGCAAGCACGCAGGCGGCCATGCCGGGGCGATTCGGCGCCCCGGCGGCGCGGGCAGGCTCAGCCCGCCAGCAACTTGCCGTAGGCCGGAAGATCGACGTTGCCGCCGCTGATGATGACGCCGACGCGCGCCCCGCGCACCGGCACCACGTTCTGCAACACGGCCGCGGCCGCCAGGCAGCCCGTGGGTTCGACCACCATCTTCATGCGCTCGGCGAAGAATTTCATGGTGGTCACCAACTGGTCATCCGTGACGGTAACGATATCGCGCACGTACTTCTGGATGAGGGGGAAGGTCAGGTGGCCCAGGTGGGTGGTGGCGGCGCCGTCGGCCAACGTCTTGGGCGCCGGGATGCGGACGATTTCACCTTTGCGCAGCGATTGCTGGCCATCGTTGCCGGCTTCGGGTTCGACGCCGTAGACCAGGCAGCGCGGGCTGAGCGCGAACGCCGACAGGGCCGAGCCGGACAGCAGGCCGCCGCCGCCCAGGCAGACGAACAGGTAGTCCAGTTCGCCAACTTCCTCGAACAGTTCCTTGGCGGCCGTGCCCTGGCCGGCGATGACGTCTTCGTGGTCGTAGGGCGGGATCAGCGTGGCGCCGGTCTCGGCCTGGATGCGGCGGGCGATGTCTTCGCGGTCTTCGGTGTAGCGGTCGTAGGTGACGATATGGCCGCCGTAGCCTTCGGTGGCGGCGCGCTTGGCCGCGGGGGCGTCCAGCGGCATGATGATGGTGGCCTTGACGCCCTGCAGCCTGGAGGCCAGCGCAATCGCCTGCGCGTGGTTACCCGACGAGAACGTGACCACGCCAGCGGCGCGCTGTTCGGGTGTCAGGCGCGCGATGGCGTTGAAGCCGCCCCGGAACTTGAACGCCCCCATGCGCTGGAAATTCTCGCACTTGAAGAACAGCGAGGCGCCGGCGATGGCGTCGGCCGTGGTCGAGGTGAGCACGGGCGTGCGGTGCGCATTGCCGGCCAGGCGTTCGCTGGCGCGGACGACATCGTCGAAAGAGGGCAGTTTGGGCAGCATGGAAACGGTCCTTTGATCGCGGAGAGAGTCGGAATCGAAACCCTCGGATCATAAACCCGCGGCGGCATTCGCGCCGCCGCCCTGCCCGCCCGCTTACTTGCCGAACAGCTCGCCGCTGCCGCTGGCCGCGCCGGCCGGCGGGGTCAGGCCCAGATGGCGCCAGGTGGTCAGCGTGGCGGTGCGGCCGCGCGGCGTGCGTTGCAGGTAGCCGTGCTGGATCAGGTAGGGCTCGATCACGTCTTCGATCGTGTCGCGCTCTTCGCCGATGGCGGCGGCCAGGCTGTCCACGCCGACGGGGCCGCCGTCGAACTTGTGGATGATGGCTTCGAGCAGCTTGCGGTCCATCAGGTCCAGGCCCTGGGGGTCGACTTCGAGCATGGCCAGCGCGCGGCCGGCGACGTCGGCGTCGATGGTGCCGCTGGCCTTGACCTCGGCGTAGTCGCGCACACGGCGCAGCAACCGGTTGGCGATACGCGGCGTGCCGCGGGCGCGGCGCGCGACTTCGGCGGCGCCATCGGGCGTGATGCCCGCGTTGAGCAGGCCGGCGCTGCGGGTCACGATGTGGCCCAGGTCGGTGGCGTTGTAGAACTCGAGCCGCGAGACGATGCCGAAGCGGTCGCGCAGCGGGTTGGTCAGCATGCCGGCGCGGGTGGTGGCGCCGACCAGCGTGAAGGGCTGCAGGTCCAGCTTGACGCTGCGCGCGGCCGGGCCTTCGCCGATCAGGATGTCGATCTGGAAATCTTCCAGCGCGGGGTAGAGGATTTCCTCGACCACGGGCGACAGGCGGTGGATTTCGTCGATGAACAGGACGTCGTTCTTTTCCAGGTTGGTCAGGAGCGCGGCCAGGTCGCCGGGGCGTTCGAGCACGGGGCCGGAGGTCTGGCGCAGCTGCACACCCATTTCATGCGCAATGATGTGAGCCAACGTGGTCTTGCCCAGGCCGGGGGGGCCGAACAGCAGCACGTGGTCCAGGGCTTCGCCGCGCTTGCGGGCGGCGGCAATGAAGATTTCGAGCTGTTCGCGGGCGCGCTGCTGGCCGACGTACTCTTGCAGCGCCTTGGGCCGCAGGGCGCGCTCGATCGATTCCTCGTTGGGCGACACCGGTTGGGGCGCCACGATGCGGGGAGCGTCGGGTCGGGAAGAGAGCGAATCGGACTGGATGGCCATGGTGCGGAAAAACGGGATGCGAAGCAGGATGCTGCATCGTACCGTAATGGCCGCGCGCGGGACCGGCCTGTCTCGAAAACAGGGCCGTCCCCCGCGACCGGCCCTAGACCCCTTCGGCCACCGGCAGCTTGACCCGCACGCACAGCCCGCCGGGTTCGGCCTGCAGCAGCTCGAGCGAACCGCCGTGGGCGCGGGCGATGGCCTCGGCCAGGGCCAAGCCCAGGCCGACGCTGCCGGTGCGGGTACGGGCGTCGTCCAGCCGGCTGAAGGGCCGCAGCGCCTCCAGGCGGCGTTCGGGCACGATGCCGGGGCCGTGGTCGGACACATCCAGCACCGCGAACGCGTCCTCGCGCCGCAGGCTGACGTCCACGGGCGGTGCGCCGTGGTTCAGGGCATTGCCGATCAGGTTGTCCAGCAGGCGGCCCAGCGCCACGGCATCGCCCTGCACCACCAGCGCGGAATCGTCGCCCGTGGTCTTGAGGTGGATGTCGGTGCCGGCGCCCTGCCAGGCGTTGACGCGTTCGGTCAGCCAGTCGGGCAGCACCATCGAGGCGTAGCGGTAGGCCGCGGGGTCGGTGCCGCGCACGAAGCCGATGAACTGGTCCACCATGTGCTGCATGTCCTGCAGGTCGGTGCGCAGCCCTTCCTTCAGGGCGGAATCGTCGGCCAGCTCGATGCGCAGCCACATGCGCGACAGCGGCCCCTTCAGGTCGTGCGGCAGGCCTGACAGCAGGGTGCGCCGCACCGAGTCGGACTCGGCCAGCGCGTCGAGCATGGCATTGAAACGCTCGCCCAGCACCCGGGTTTCGTGGGGGCCGGAGGGTTCCACCCGCTGCGGCTGGCCGGCGGCCAGGCGGTCGGCGGCATCGGCCAGGCGGGTGATGGGCCGGGTGATGTGCCACGAAAAGCCCACCGCCAGCAACAGCAACAGGCCCAGCCCGCCCAGCCAGGCGGCGATGAAGGGCGTGGCCACCGGCGGGTCCAGGCGGTCCAGCGGGATGACCAGCCATTCGCGCAGGCGCGGCGCGTCTTCGCTGGCCGGGTTGGGCGCCAGCGAGATGAAGATTTCCGGCGTGGGGCCGCGCGACAGCGCCACCCGGGTGCCATCGTTGAGGCGTTCGTTCAACTGCTGCACCAGCGCCCGCAGGTCACGGCGCACGTCGTCGGGCTCGGGCTTGTAGCGGCGCACGTGCTCTTCGCGTTCACGCTCGCGTTCGCGCTGTTCGTGGCCGTTTTCGACCTCGCGTTCGTCGACCCGCATGTCGGGCGGGGGCGGCGGCCCCTGGAACTGCGTGGACGAAGATGGCGGCGGTGGGGG
>ERZ1032107.298-NODE-298-length-11423-cov-15.291080_pt1 | contig 11423 bp, 12 predicted proteins | sample MGYA00516713_ERZ1032107 | MGnify/ENA primary metagenome ERZ1032107 (study PRJEB33718, sample SAMN03160116) | human skin metagenome | collected 2014-04-10 | study: EMG produced TPA metagenomics assembly of the PRJNA266117 data set (Human skin bacterial metagenome...
AGATTTCTGCCTGTCTCGTGGGCTCGGAGATGTGTATAAGAGACAGGGCAGGGATCGGTGGGAACGCATGGGGGCGGCAGGTGGGACCAGGGATGCGCGTCATCCTACGCCGGGTGGCGGGCGCAATGCAAAAAGCCCTTCAAATGGGGCCCGCCAATGCAAAAGGCCCGCAACAAAGTTGCGGGCCCTTCAGTACTGCATTCTTTGGCTCCCCGAGCTGGGCTCGAACCAGCGACCTGCGGATTAACAGTCCGTCGCTCTACCGACTGAGCTATCGGGGAACAGGTAGAGGGGCCGAATTATGCACAAATTTTGCGGGGAATGCAAAACGGGTGTGCGCGGGCCGTTTTACCCCTGCTGAATCGCCTGTGTGGTGCGGCACAATTGCACCCATCGGAACTGGACCGCAACGTGGCCATCATCAAGGCGGCGGGGATTCGTCCCGAGTGACAGGGGTATTTCAGGACGGCGCCGGCTGATCCCTTATCATGGCACCCAGAAGGTTCGCGACCTCTCTCGTTTTTTCTGGGTTTATCCATGTCTTCGTTCGACATTCAATTGCTGCTCACCGCCCTGGTGAGCGTTCTGGTGCTGGTCGCTCTCATCGTCTCGCGCGTCCGCATGCATCCGCTGCTGGCGCTGCTGATCGTTTCTCTGGGCGTGGGTTTTGCCACTGGCATGGAACCCACGGCCATCGTCAAAAGCCTCACCGACGGCGCCGGCAAGACGCTGGGCGCGGTGGGCGTGGTGATCGCGCTGGGCGCCATGCTGGGCAAGATCCTGGCCGATTCCGGTACCACTGAACGCCTGGCCAACGCCATCCTGGCCCGTACCTCGGTCCGCCTGATTCCCTGGGCCATGACGCTGGTGGCCTTTGTCATCGGTATTCCCATGTTCTTCGAAGTGGGCCTGGTGGTGATGCTGCCGCTGATCTTCAGCGTGGCGCGCAAGCTCGAAAGCCAGGAACGCTTCAAGGGCTCGGCCTACGTCTATGTGGGCGTGCCCGTCATTTCGGCCCTGGCGGCCATGCATGGCATGGTGCCGCCCCACCCCGGGCCGCTGACCGCCATCGCCAGCCTGAAGACCACGGTCGGCCCGACCATGATCTACGGCTTCATCGCCGCACTGCCCGCCATGATCCTGGGCGGCCCCCTGTACGGCGCCTTCATCGCGCCGCGCATGACCACCCGCCCCGATGATGCCCTGCTCGAGCAGTTCACCGCCACCCAGGAAGCCGCCAATGGCCGCGCCCCGGCCAGCGTGGGCCTGGGCGTGCTGGCGGCCTTGCTGCCGGCGCTGCTGATGCTGGTGCATGCGGTGGCCGAGATGCTGCTGCCCAAGGGCTCGGGCCTGTTGCATGCCGCCGCGTTCCTGGGCAACCCGCTGGTCGCCATGCTGCTGGGCGTGCTGTTTGCCATGGCCACCCTGGCCCTGCCGCGTGGCGGTGATGCCGAAAAACTGCGCGGCGCACTGGGCCAGAGCCTCAAGCCTATCGCCGGCATCATGCTGATCATCGCCGGCGGCGGCGCGTTCCAGCAGGTGCTGACCAGCGCCAAGGTCGGCGACGCCATCGTGCACCTGACCCAGCAGTTTGCCTTCCCGCCGCTGATCCTGGGCTGGCTGATCGCCATGCTGCTGTCGGTGTCCACTGGTTCCGCCACGGTCGGCATCGTCGGCGCCGCGGGCCTGTTGGCTCCGCTGGCGGGCGCCGACCCCAACCTGAACCTGCCCCTGTTGGCGCTGTCGATCGGCTGCGGCTCGCTGTTCTTCAACTACGCCAATCACGCGGGCTTCTGGATGGTCAAGGAATCCTTCGGCATGACCATGGGCGAAGCCACCAAGACCATTTCGGTGGTGCAGTCCATCGTGTCGGTCGTGGGCCTGATCATGGTGCTGCTGTTCAATATGCTGCCGGCGTTGGGGTGATGCCGCGGGGCGGGTCGACTCTGCGAAAAGCCCAACTGTATTGACCCTGTAGCCGACGGAGATGATGGCGTCCCGGCTCTAGTAGTTGGTCAGGTAGGCTTTACCGTCTGCGGCAGTTGTTCGAAATTTTCGAATAACTGAATCTTCATCTAACTCGTTGGATTTAAAGACTTCCTTCAGGTGATAGTTGATCGTTTGGACTTCTACATCAAAGATCTGGGCCATCCCCTTTTGGCTGGCCCATACGGTCTCGTCTTCTGCGATTACCTGGATGCGAACGTCGCCGTCGGCTGAGGCGTAGAAGAGAAATTGGGAGCCGTTTCGTGCGGGGTGTTCCATGCTCGGGTTCTACTCACGGCAGTTTTGCGGGACGGCTCAAATTTACCGTGTGCTACACAGGCTTGTCTGTTCGTAGTGACCGCAGTCGATCTGCAAAACAAAAAGCCCAACCATTCGGTTGGGCTTTTGCTTGAAGCAGATGGTGCCGGTGAAAGGAATCGAACCCTCGACCTTCTCATTACAAGTGAGCTGCTCTACCAACTGAGCTACACCGGCGTGGCGTGCCGGGGCACGCGCAGGGACCGCATTGTAATTAAAAAACGCGACCCCTGCGTGGCGCTCGCTATTTGACGATCGTCAGGCGCGGACGCTTGGGTTCATCGTCGCCGCCGTCGTCGTCAGGCGCGGCATCCGCGTCGGCTTCGGGCGTGGCGGTGTCGGACGCGTTCTGCGTGCCCGGCGCCGGCGGTTCGTAGGGCTGCACTTCGAAGCCCATGCCTGCGCCGGTTTCGCGCGCGTAGATGGCGCTGACAGCGCCCACCGGCACGTAGACGTTTTCGGTCACACCGCTGAAGCGGGCCTGGAATTCGATGAATTCATTGCCCAGCACCAAGCGGTTGGTGGCCAGCGTGCCGACGTTCAGAGTGATCTGTCCGTCGCGCACGTGGGCGACGGGCACCATCGTGTGCTCGTCGACCTGCACGGTGATGTACGGCGTGTAGCCGTTATCGGTGCACCATTCGTGCAGCGCGCGGATCAGGTACGGTTTGGTCGAAGTTTCACCCATCACGCAACAACCTTAGCGACGCATCACTTTTTCCGAAGGCGTCAGCGCTTCGATGTAGGCCGGACGCGAGAAGATGCGTTCGGCGTACTTTTGCAGCGGCGCTGCGTTCTTGGGCAGTTCGATGCCGTAGTGGTCCAGGCGCCACAGCAGCGGAGCCACGGCCACGTCGAGCATGGAGAATTCCTCGCCCAGCATGTACTTGTTCTTGAGCAGCATGGGGGCCAGCTGGGCCAGGCGGTCGCGGATGTTCTGGCGGGCGTTGGCCAGCTTCTTCTCGTCCGGCTTGGCGCTGCGGTCTTCCAGCGTCGAGACGTGAACGAACAGTTCTTTCTCGAAGTTGTACAGGAAGAGGCGCGTGCGGGCGCGCATGACCGGGTCGGCGGGCATGAGCTGCGGGTGCGGGAAGCGTTCGTCGATGTACTCGTTGATGATGTTCGACTCGTACAGGACCAGGTCACGCTCGACCAGAATGGGCACTTGACCGTACGGGTTCATCACCGAGATGTCTTCGGGCTTGTTGTACAGGTCGATGTCGCGGATCTCGAAATCCATGCCCTTTTCGAACAACACGAAGCGGCAGCGTTGCGAAAACGGACACGTGGTTCCGGAATAGAGCACCATCATGGCGGTAAGTCCTTTATGAAAAACGAAAGGCCAGCGCCTTAATCTAGCAGGCGCTGGCCCCGATTGCCAGGCGGGGATAGGCGTACAGCCCTATCCGCCGCTTCCGGCTCCGATAATGGGGACGGAAGTTGTGCCTGGCGGGGCGTTGCGGTTAGCGCACGTGTTTCCAGTAAGAGGCGTTCAAACGCCACATCACCAGGAAAAACAACAGCAGGAACAACATGACACCGACGCCGAGCTTGACGCGGAAAGTCTGGACGGGCTCGGCCATCCAGGACATGAACGCGGTCAGGTCAGCGACGTCGTTGTCGTATGTTGCGACTTGGGCCGGGTTGGCGGCCTTAAATTTGGCATCGAAGGTGGCATGGCCGTGGTATTTGTCTACCGGTTCGGCCTTGACCGTGGAAAAACCTTGAGCATCGTACACCGTCGTGACCCGTTCCCAGGTATTCGGGGTGCCTTCCTTGCCCTCGACCTCGTGCATGGCGACGGTGGTCAGCTCGCGCGGACCCTGCCGTTCCCAGAGGGCGTGGGGCATGCCGACCGACGGAAACACCAGGTTGTTCCAGCCCGTGGCGCGCGACGTGTCGCGGTAGAACGTGCGCAGGTAGGTGTAGATGTAGTCGGAACCCGAGGGGCCGGCGTTGACGGATTTGGCACGGGCGATCACGGACAGGTCCGGGGGCGTCGTGCCAAACCACTTCTTGGCGTCCTTGGGCGTCATGGCGATATTCATCATATCGCCCACCTTTTCGCCGGTGAACAGCAGGCTTTCCTTGATTTGCTGGTCGGTCAGCCCGATGTCCTTGAGCTTGTTGTAGCGCATCGATGACGCGCTATGGCAGTTCAGACAGTAGTTGACGAACAGCTTGGCGCCGTTCTGCAGCGACGCGACGTCGTTGACGCGGTAAGGCGCCTTGTCCAGCGGAAAGCCGCCTTCAGCGGCGTAAGTGGCGGTACACGTGAGCATCAAGGCCACGGCACCAATCAGCTTCTTGATCATGGTTAGTCCGTTATTCTCGTGGGCTCAGTGGGCGTGGAACGTGACGCGGTCGGGCACTTTCTTGAAGGTGCCCAGGCGGCTCCAGACCGGCATCAGGAAGAAGAATGCCAGGTACAGCAGCGTGCCGATCTGCGACGTGATGTTCAACGGCGGACTGGGCGGCTGCGTACCGATGTAGCCGAGCACCAGGAAGTTGACCATGAAGATGCCGTAGATCCACTTGTGCCAGGTGGGGCGGTAGCGGATCGACTTGACCGGCGAGTGGTCCAGCCACGGCAGGAAGAACAGGATGACCACGGTGCCGCCCATGGCGACCACGCCCCAGAACTTGGCATCGATGGCGCGCAGCAGCACGGCGACGATGATCAGGATCGCGGGGATGGCGATGCGCATGAAGCCCTTCAGGTTGCTCTTGACGAGCAGCGCGATGGCGCCCAGCACCGAAGCGCCGGCCAGGACCCACGTGAATTCATCGGTGGTGGCGCGCAGCATCGAGTAGAACGGCGTGAAATACCAGACCGGGGCGATGTGCGGCGGCGTCTTCAGCGAGTCAGCAGGGATGAAGTTGTTGAACTCGAGGAAGTACCCGCCCATTTCCGGCGCGAAGAACACGATGAAGGCAAAGACGAGCAGGAACCCCGCAACGCCGACCAGGTCGTGCACCGTGTAGAACGGGTGGAACGGGATACCGTCTTTGGGCCGGCCGTATTTGTCTTTCGGGCCTTCCTTGATCTCGATGCCGTCCGGGTTGTTCGAGCCGACTTCGTGCAGCGCCACCAGGTGAGCGGCCACCAGGCCCACCAGCACCAGCGGAATGGCGATGACGTGGAAGGCAAAGAAGCGGTTCAGCGTGGCGTCGGACACGACGTAGTCGCCGCGGATCCAGATCGACAGCTCGGGGCCGATGAACGGGATGGCCGCGAACAGGTTCACGATCACCTGTGCGCCCCAGTAGGACATCTGGCCCCACGGCAGGAGGTAGCCGAAGAAGGCTTCGGCCATCAGACAGAGGAAGATCGCGACGCCGAAGATCCACACCAGTTCACGCGGCTTGCGGTACGAACCGTAGAGCAGCCCGCGCAGCATGTGCAGGTAGACGACGACGAAGAACATCGACGCGCCGGTGGAATGCATGTAGCGCACCAGCCAGCCCCACGGGACTTCGCGCATGATGTATTCGACGGATTGGAACGCGCGTTCGGCGTCCGGCTTGTAATGCATGACCAGGAAAATGCCGGTCACGATCTGCAGCACCAGCACCAGTAGCGCCAGTGAGCCAAAGAAATACCAGAAGTTGAAGTTCTTCGGTGCGTAGTACTCGGACAGATGGGCTTTCCAGGTGGAAGTCACCGGGAAGCGCCGGTCCAGCCAGCCCAACAGGCCTGTCGTCTCGACGGTTTTCTCGCCAGCCATGTAACGGCTCCTTCTCTAATACGTGGCGTATTTGTTTTACTTACGTAATTCGGGAAAAAAGCGCGACGCGAGCGTCAGGCCTTGTTGTCTTCATCAACGCCCACGATGATGCGGGTGTCGGTGAGATACTGGTACGGCGGAACTTCGAGATTATCGGGAGCAGGCTTGTTCTTGTAGACCCGGCCAGCCAGGTCGAACGTGGAGCCGTGGCACGGACAGAGGAATCCGCCTTGCCATGAGGCGCCCATGCCGCCACCGCCACCTGTCTCGAAGTGCGCGGTGGGCGAGCAGCCCAGATGAGTACAGATACCGACACAGACGAAGATTTCGGGCTTGCGCGACCGGCCTTCGTTTTCGGCGTATTTGGGGGTGTACCCGGCGCGTTTGGAGTCAGGGTCCGCCAGAAGGGCGTCCTGAGTCTTGAGGCCGGCGAGTTGCTCGGGAGAGCGGTGGATGATCCAGACAGGTTTTCCGCGCCATTCCACCGTTTTCATTGTGCCGACGGGAATGTCGCCGATGTCGACTTCGACAGGGGCCCCGGCGGCGCGGGCTTTTTCGGAGGGGGAAAACGTGCTTACTAGGGGTATTGCCGTTGCGACACCTGCTACGCCACCCACAGCACAGGCGGTGGTAACCCAGAAACGTCGCGAAGGATCAGGTGGCAGGTTGGGATCAACCGCACCGTCATCGTCATGCACCAGCGTATCCTGACTCATCTTCCTATCCTTGTTGATGCGCCCGCTCTACGAGTAGCATCACTTCTGCGGCATCGGGTTCGCGGGAATGTGTAACAACATAGCAACCGCGTATTATAGCGCCAGCCCACTGGCGGGCGTATCACGAATGGAGTGCTTTTATGAGCAAAGCGACTGGTTTCGTCAAAGAATTCCGAGATTTCGCGGTTAAAGGTAATGCGGTTGACTTGGCGGTCGGTGTGATCATCGGCGCAGCATTCGGCAGGATTGTCGATTCGCTGGTCAAGGACATCGTCATGCCATTGGTCAATTTCGTGCTTGGCGGGTCTGTCGATTTCTCGAACAAGTTCCTGGTGCTGTCGATGCCTGCGGGATACAACGGGCCGATGACTTATGCGGATCTGACGAAGGCGGGCGCGAACGTGTTCGCCTGGGGCAATTTCGTCACGATCATCATCAACTTCGTGTTGCTGGCGTTTGTGATTTTCTGGATGGTGAAGGCGATCTACAAGGCTCGCACGAAGGCCGAGGAAGCGCCGGCCGCACCGGCTGCGACGCCCGAGGATGTGGCGCTGCTGCGCGAGATCCGGGATCTGCTCAAGCGGCCTTAAAGACAGGCGCCCTGCGGGGCGCTTTCTTTTTTGGCTGTTGGATGTGTTTGCTGGCATCGGGTTTGGCTTCGTGGGCCGCCCGTCGGGGCTGGGGCACACGCGGGGCGCGCCAACGATTGCGGTCCGGAGCCTTCGCTCCGGACTGCCCCCTCGTCATCTTCGTCCGGACCTTCGGTCCCTCCTTCAGATTCCCTCGGGCGCATCGACGGCGCGCCCCGCGTGTGCCCCAGCCCCGACGGGCTCAAAGCTTCTCGAATGCCGAGGCCGTTAGACCGAGGATTGCGCGCGGGATTTGCGGGGCCCGCCGCTTGCGGCCGCGCGGGCGGCCAGCAATCGGCTTACGCGCTTGTGGGGCGTTGTGGCGGTGGGCGCTGCGCGCTGGCGTTGGGCTGCGAAATCGGACCAGTTCTGTTGCTTGCGTGGTTTTGCGCGTGGTTCGGCTGATTCGTTGCCACGATATCGGATTGTCCGAATCAGGGTGGGCGGCGCGTGGGAGCGTCTTGCCGCCCCACTTCCTTTACACCGGATTGTCCAGGTCGACGAAGTCGACCTGGATGCCGAAGCGGTCGGCGACGGCTTGGCCCAGGGCCTGGACGCCGTAGCGTTCGGTGGCGTGGTGGCCGGCGCCGATGAAGGCGACGCCGGTTTCCTGGGCGAGATGGAAGGTGGATTCCGAGGCTTCGCCGGTGATGTAGGCGGTGGCGCCGGCGTCGATGGCGTCGGCGAGCATGCCTTGGGCGCCGCCGGTGCACCAGGCGATGCGGGCCAGGGGCTGGTCGGGGTTGCCGACGACGAGGGGCTGGCGGCCCAGGCGTTGCTGGACGCGGGCGGCAAGGTCGCCCAGGGTGGGCAGGTCGGGGGCCGAGCCCAGCCAGACTAGGTTATCGGCGCCACAGGTGCGGGGCGTGCCGTCGTCGCGGCGTTCGGGGGTAAGGCCCAGGATGCGTGCGAGTTGGGCGTTGTTGCCCAGCGTGGGGTGGGCGTCCAGGGGCAGGTGGTAGGCGTAGAGGTTCAGGTCGTTTTTCAGGGCCAGGGCCATGCGGGTGCGGCGGGTGCCGATGACACGGCGGTCTTCGTTGCGCCACATCCAGCCGTGGTGGACGAGCACGGCGTCGGCGCCGCGTTCGACGGCAATGCGCAGCAGGGCTTCGCTGGCGGTGACACCGGTGATAATGTGTCCGACTTCGGAACGGCCTTCCACCTGCAGCCCGTTGGGGCAGTAGTCCTTGAAACGGGCGGCTTGCAGGGTGTCGTCCAGCCAGTTGGCCAGGACGTGGGAGTCCACTTTACTCATTGCTAGTCCTATCAGAAACATGCGCCGATATTGGCTGATATTCGCTCAGGCCGTCACGGTCTGCCTGGGTATTCTATTCGTGGTGACCACTTTGCGGCCCGACCTGCTGCGGTTGGGCGGACCGGCGGTGTCGCCGCCTGCGCCCCAGCAGGCGGTGGGCGTGCGGCCGTTGGCGGGGGCGGTGTCTTATGCGGACGGGGTGGCGCGGGCCGCACCGTCGGTGGTGAATGTGTACACGACCAAGCACGTGAATGTGCCGTTGGTGCCGCTGCCGGACGACCCGATCCTGCGCCAGTTGTTCGGGCAGGTGCCGGGGGTGAGCCGGCGCCAGCCCAGCACCAGCCTGGGGTCGGGGGTGGTGGTGAACCACGACGGCTTCGTGCTGACGAACTATCACGTGGTGCAGGCGGCGGACGCGATCGAGGTGGCGTTGGCCGACGGGCGCAAGGATACGGCGAAGGTGGTGGGGGCGGACCCGGATACGGATCTGGCGGTGCTGAAGCTGGCGACGCTGCGCAATCTGCCGGCGGCGACGCTGGCGCCGGATCGCGGCCTGCGGGTGGGCGATGTGGTGCTGGCGATCGGCAATCCGTTTGGCGTGGGGCAGACGACCACGCAGGGCATCGTGTCGGCGTTGGGGCGCAACGGGCTGGGCCTGAATACGTACGAGAATTTCATCCAGACGGATGCGGCGATCAACCCGGGCAATTCGGGCGGTGCGCTGGTGGATGCGCAGGGCAACCTGGTGGGCATCAATACGGCGATCTATTCGGAATCGGGCGGATCGCTGGGCATCGGCTTTGCCACGCCGATCGACATTGCGCGCAAGGTGATGGACGAGATCGTCAAGACGGGCGGCGTGAAGCGCGGCTGGCTGGGCGTGGAGCCGCAGGACCTGACGGCGGAACTGGCACGGGCATTCCAGATGGATGCGAACGCGCGCGGGGTGATCATCGCGGGCGTGATGCGCGACGGTCCGGCCGCCAAGGGCGGGTTGCGGGTGGGCGACATCGTGCAGACGGTGAACGGCAAGCCGATGATGGATACGTCGGGGCTCTTGGCCGAGATTGCGCAGCTGCCGCCGGGGCAGCGCGCCACGCTGGGCGTGCTGCGTGGCGGCAAGGCGACCGAGGTGGCGGTGGTGGTGGGCACGCGCCCGGGGCTGCCGCGCTAGCGGGCGCGAGTGGCAAGCGCAGGCCTGACGTTGGGCCTGGGGCTGTTGATCTGAGGTGGTCTCTGGCTTGTGGCGCGTGGTTCGGTGGCCGGGCCGTGTGGCGCGGTGCGTCGCCCCTGCTCATGACATGCCCCGGGTGATACCCGCGCGTCGCAAAGGCCGCTGCGCCTGGGTGGCCCGGCTGGTGCCCGGGTCTTCGAGCATCAGGCGCACGACTTTCAGTATTTTCCTTTGGGTGGTTTCTGGCTGACGGCGCAGCAGCGCGCAGATTTCGCTGCAGCAGCCATTGGTCAGCGCGGCGCCCGCCGCCGCAGCATCAGGCGCGGCTGGCGTGGCGCCAGGCACCGCGGGACTGGCCACGCCGTCGGTCAGCCAGGGCACGTGGGTGTCCAGTGCCTGGGCCAGCCGCAGCAACGTGCCGCGAGTGGGCGAGTAGCGGTCTTCGCGAGTGAGGATGCGGTGGATGCAGGACTGCGGCACGCCGGAAAGGCGCGCCAATTGGTTCTGGCTTTTGATGCCGCGACGCCGCATCAGGGCGCGCAGCCGAAGGGCGAGCGACATGGTTGCAATGTAGGATTGCAGCCGGCTCCCAACAAGCGGAAACGGTCCGCTTGTTGAGTCGCTTTGGCAGGAAATAGATGCCGTGGGCGGGATGCCGAGGGCGCAAGGCCCCCGGTATCGTCGCGATGGCGCTGGCTTAGTGGCGCTCGGTCAGCGAGCCGTCGGCCGGGGCGTCTTCGGCGCCTGGCTTGGGAGTGACCATGCGCGCGCAGATCAACCCGATTTCATACAGCAGGCATAGCGGCACGGCCAGCATGAACTGGCTGACCACGTCGGGCGGCGTGACGACGGCGGCGATGATGAAGGCGCCGACGACCACGTAGCCGCGCGCGCTCTTGAGCTTGGACAGCTCGACCACGCCCATGCGCACCAGCAGCACGACGGCCACGGGAACTTCGAAGGTGATGCCGAAGGCCATGAACATCGTCATGACGAAGCTGAGGTAGGCCTCGATGTCAGGCGCCGGGGTGATGGACTGCGGCGCGAAGGTGGCGATGAAGTGAAAGACCGTGCGGAACACCACGAAATAGCAGAACGCCATGCCCGCGATGAACAGCAGCGTGCTGGAGATGATCAGCGGCAGCGCCAGGCGCTTCTCGTGCTTGTACAGGCCGGGCGCGACGAAAGCCCAGGCCTGGTACAGCACCACGGGCAGCGCCACGATGAAGGCGGCCATCATGGTGACCTTGACCGGCACCATGAAGGGCGTGATGACGCCGGTGGCGATCATGCGGGTGCCTTGCGGCAGCGAGGCCAGCATGGGCTGGGCCAGCACGTCGTAGATGGCCGAGGCGCCGGGGTAGATGAACAGGATGATGAACACGACCACCACGGCGGCGACGGCGCGCAGCAGACGGGTACGCAGTTCGACCAGGTGGGAGATGAAGCTTTCCTGCTGGCCGTCTTCTTGGGAGGCGTCCTGGGTCACGTTGTCGTTCCGGAGGGCGTGGCGGGCTTGGCCGGCGGGGTGTCGCTAGCGGCGGGCGAAGTTGCGGCAGGCGAACCTGCGGCAGGCGATCCTGCGGCAGGCGATCCTGCGGCGGGCGATCCCGCGGC
>ERZ1032107.302-NODE-302-length-11388-cov-14.789729_pt1 | contig 11388 bp, 8 predicted proteins | sample MGYA00516713_ERZ1032107 | MGnify/ENA primary metagenome ERZ1032107 (study PRJEB33718, sample SAMN03160116) | human skin metagenome | collected 2014-04-10 | study: EMG produced TPA metagenomics assembly of the PRJNA266117 data set (Human skin bacterial metagenome...
TCGAAGGCGGCAACATCACCGTCACCGCGCCGGGGCGCATCGACGTCAAGACGGGGGACAAGCGCTTTGCCGGCCCCGACCGCTTGCCTTATCCGTTTCCCCAGATGCCCGAGAGCGTCTGCGTCAGTTGCGCCGTGGAAGCCGCGGCGGGCGGCCAAGCCATGACGGTGAAGAATGCTTGAGGACCGCGATACCTGGATCGATCCAGCCGGTCCCGCCGTCGGCCAGGCGCTGTACGACGCCGCGTGGACCCAGCCGCAGCCCGTTGAACGCTATGTGCTGCTCGACGCCACCTTTGCGCCAGGGCTGCCCGCCCGGCTGGCGCGCTGGCTCGAACTCGAAGACTACTGCTCGCTCTATGCCAGACGCTACGAAGGCGAAGGCCTGGACGAGGTCGCGCCCTACCTGCTGCGCCTGCCCTGGGTGCCCGCGCTGCGCCAACCGCTGTGCGACAAGCTGATGGCGCTGACTCGGGGTAGACCCATGCTCAGCCTGCTGTTCAGCGCGGCCACGCTGGAGCAGCTGGCCGACCACCTGCGCGCGCAGATCGAGGCCGTGGGCGCCGATGGCCGCGCCTACCTGCTGCGCCTGGCGGACACGCGCGCGCTGGCCGCGCTGCTCGACGTGCTGACGTCCGCGCAACGCCAGCGCCTGCTGGCGGGCATTGCACGCTGGTCCTACGTCGACCGCGCGGGTGACCTGCAATCGATCGAAGGCGGCCCGCCGGCCGCGCCCGCCATCGAACCGACGCCCTATCAGATCGACGCGGATCAACAGCGCCAACTGCAGCAATTGGCCCTGCCGGACGCCATCCTGCGCTTCGTGCAATTGCGCGCGGGCCTGTTCGGCGAGCTGGCCTGCCGCCCGGCCGCGGCGCATCGCCTGATTGACGAAGGCGTGCAGCGCCTGGCACGCCGCGGCGTGGATCACGACGCGCTGGCCTATCGCCATGCCTTGACGCTGCTGCGCCGCCACGGCCTGCTGACCTCCGCCCATTCCTCCCCCACGCCTGTTGTCTCCAGCCTGGAGCCGCAATCATGACGTTCAAGTTCCGCTTCGCCGGCCCATGCCGCGAGATTCCCACGGACCTGGATTTCCAGGAGCAACGCAAGGCCTGCCAGAAAATGGGCGAAAAGGCCGGCACGGACTGCTCGATCGAGCTGTTCTTCGGATTCTTCTTCGATGGCACGCGCAACAACATGTATGTGTCGGACAAAGCGCGAGACAACACGCAGACGAATGTGGCGAGGTTGCATAACGTATTTGACGATAAGAAAGACCCTAGTTACAGCGCGCGCCAACACCGATTTCGTACCTATGTCGAAGGCGTGGGGACTCCTTGCGTAGATAAGGTGGGTGATCCGGGAACTGGCGTGCATGCGCAGGCGGGAGCCGCAGCGGGATGGGGCGGGGAAGGCCGCATCAATTGGGCACTGTTGGAATTTCAGAACCATCTGTATTTTCATTACACAGAGCGAGACCTGTTCGAAGACCTGCGCCAAAGTCCCAGAGCCCTGGTTCGGGAAATGAGTACGGATATGTCGATGTCCGGCTTGCAGATCGAAGAGCTGGCAAAGGGCGCCACCCTTCCTTTTGGACCAACGCCTGGTGACGCGGCGGACGTGGCGATTCGACGCGCCCAAGGTCTGGCTTCATCTGTTTGGAGAGTTCTGAGCGTTCATAAAGCCAGACCGAACAATATGGCACGCTATTCCGTGTTGTCGCGTCGTAACCGTGATATGCGGCAGATGCTGTCCGGCTACCTGTCCACAAATCCAAAAGTGGAGCGCATTCGCGTCTCTATCTTTGGTTTCTCTCGTGGCGCGGCCGAGGCACGGGTGTTTGCCAATTGGCTCAAGGACGCCTGCGATGTTCCCGAAGGAATGTCTTTTTACACCCCGCGCGGCGACGGCGTCTTGCGCCTTGGGGGCATTCCTGTGGTCATCGATTTCATGGGCTTGTACGACACCGTGGCCTCGGCCGGCATTGCACAGTCGGCGCCTGGCGAATTGTGGGACGGCCACGGCGCGTGGGCAAGCAAGGAAGACATGGAAGTTCCAAGTATGGTCACTCGCTGCGTCCATATGGTCGGGGCGCACGAAGTGCGAGGATCATTTCCGCTGGACTTGATTGATGGTCGTGGCTTTGAAGAGATCGTCTATCCGGGGGTGCATTCAGACGTGGGAGGCGGCTACAAGCCTGCAGAGCAAGGCCGAGGGATGGCGGATAACGATAAGCTGTCGCAAATTCCTCTGTGCGATATGTATCGGGAAGCCGTGACGGCCGGCGTGCCCTTGAGGTTGCACACGGCGCCTGCTCGCGACAAGGCCCGGTTTGAAGTGTCGGCCAACCTGCGTAATGCATTCAATGCCTACGTCGAGAACACTCGCGATATATCCAGTGGGCAATCATCGACCCGCCGAATCATGTACAACCACTACGTTCAGTACGTGCGCTGGCGACGCCTTCGTGTTGATCGCGGGCCGGAGTGGCTGGGCGGCATTCCCAGTGCGCTACGGGCCAAGGCGAACAATCCTCAGGACTACGAGGATCTGGTGCAAGCCAACGACGAGTTGCTGCTGGAGGTTCGAACGTTGACTGCGAACAATGCGCTTGAACGCAGCTCAACCCCGAATGTGATGCCGGGTGCGGAAGGCGCTCGGCTCTATGACAGTGTCATGTTGGCATTGCGAGGCAACAAAGAGAAGATGTGGCTGGATCAGATGCGCACCGTCTGGAACCTTCCTGGCAGGCCCGTCGCCGCGGTGATTGATCTTCTGGACAATTATGTGCACGATTCAAGGGCCTGGTTCAAGCCTCTGGGCAAGGATGACGACGTGTGGATGAGCATCCAGCGTGATCGTCTCAAGCAACTGGACCAGCGTGAAAAGCTGGCCGAACAATATGTATCGACCGGTCGGGCTGACCTGGCCTGGCCAATGATGCCCAGCAAGGAAGAGCGGGCAGAGTTGGTTGCCTATCGAGCAAATCCCAATGCCGTGCCGTTGCAGGCCGGTGGACGGGAGTTTTACTCTCAATGGGGCTATTTGCGCTGGCGCTCTGTCTACACCAATCCTCAGGTTCGGGCGCAACGGGAGGCGCAGCAGGACCGGGAGAATACGCAGCGTGCCCTTCAGAACATGCCGATCAATTTCAACGCGATTCCCAGGTTTTAGTCATGCAGTCCTCAAGCATACGTAAACGTCGCTCGTTGTCTCCCTATTTATTTCGTGCTGCTCGGCTTGTCGTTCCCGGGATCCTGGTTGTGGCACAAGGACTGGTTGCCACGCTTTCCTGGGCGCAACACGCACCCGCGCCGGAGACGATTGCTTTGCGGCTTGGAATCGTCAACTACCTGGGTGAAGGGTTGAGCCCTGTCTACATAAACCAAGGTTGGGCGGGAAGCGTTCGTTCTCAAGCCTATACCTCCAGTACCTGCTGTGTTTCGGTACCAAAGAAATGGGTGCCTGGCATGACAATGCGGGTCGAGTGGAATTCGGATTCCATGTTCGAGCGCGGACAAAACGCGTTGATGGTGCGGGACGCGCCTGTCTTGCCTTACGACATTTCGTATAGCGGCTATGCATGGGCGGTCTTTCTACCCAGTGGGGAGATATTCGTGCAGCCTTCGGCATCTGGTCCTGGCGCTGAAGGGTTCATGAATGGGTTGCCTGAACCCGGTAAGGCGACCGAGGCTGAATTGAAGCAGTTCATCGAGAAGACTCAACCCAAGCCTTGACTCCCGGGCGACCGGTCGCCTCGCCCGCATCCCCGCCAGGCGCCACCCCGGCAAGCGGCGCGCGGCTGTTATGATGCCTGGATATATAACCAGTTGTCAGGCCGACCTTTCCGCGCCTGGCTGCCAGCCCCGCGCGCCATGTCCGACCCGACCGTTCCGCCTTCCAACAGCCGTCCCGACCCCTTGGCCGACCTGAATCCGGCCCAGCGCGAGGCCGCCGAATTCGGCGTGGCCGGCGCGGGCGACGACGGTCCGCTGCTGGTCATCGCCGGGGCGGGGTCAGGCAAGACCAACACCTTGGCGCACCGGGTTGCTCACCTGATCCTGAATGGCGCCGACCCGCAGCGTATGCTGCTCTTGACGTTCTCGCGCCGCGCCGCCCAGGAAATGGAGCGCCGCGTGGGGTCGGTGCTGCAACGGGTCATGAACCTGCGCGGCACCCAGCAGGCGCCGTCGCTGCCGTGGGCGGGTACGTTCCACGCCATTGGGGCGCGCCTCTTGCGCGATTGCGCCCAGCGCATCGGCCTGTCCGAAGCCTTCACCATCCACGACCGGGGCGACGCAGAAGACCTGATGGGCATGGTCCGGCACGAGCTTGGGCTGTCGTCCACCAAGTCGCGCTTTCCGCTCAAGGGCACCTGCCTGGCGATCTATTCGCGGGTGGTCAACAGCCAGACGCCGGTGGCCGACGTGCTGCACGGCGCCTTTCCGTGGTGCGCCCAATGGGAAGACGAGCTCAAGAACCTGTTTCGCGCCTATGTGGCGGCCAAGCAGGACCAGCAGGTGCTCGATTACGACGACCTGCTGCTGTACTGGGCCGAAATGATGGGCGATGCGGCCATTGCCGCCGACGTCGGCGGGCGCTTCGACCATGTGCTGGTGGACGAATACCAGGACACCAACCGCCTGCAATCGGCCATTCTGCTGGCCATGAAGCCCGACGGCCGCGGCCTGACGGTGGTGGGCGACGACGCCCAGTCCATCTATTCGTTCCGCGCCGCCACGGTGCGCAATATCCTGGATTTCCCCACGCAGTTTCCCAAGCCGGCGCGGGTCATCACGCTGGACCGCAATTACCGCTCGACGCAGCCCATTCTCACCGCGTCCAACGCGGTCATCGGCCTGGCGACCGAGCGCTACGCCAAAGACCTCTGGACCGACCGCACGTCGTCGCAACTGCCCGAACTGGTCACCGTCAGCGACGAAGGCGGGCAGGCCCGCTGGGTGGCCGATCAGGTGCTGGCGCAGCGCGAGGGCGGCGCCACGCTGAAGTCGCAGGCGGCGCTGTTTCGCACGGCCAGCCACAGCGCCGCGCTGGAACTCGAACTGACCCGTCGCAATATTCCGTTCGTCAAATTCGGCGGGCTGCGTTTCCTGGAAGCGGCCCACGTCAAGGACCTGCTGTCGCTGTTGCGCTGGGCCGAAAATCCGCGCGGCCGCATGGCGGGTTTTCGCGTGGCGCAGTTGCTGCCCGGCATCGGGCCGGCCACGGCCGGCAAGCTGATGGACGCCATGGCGCAGTCGGCCGAGCCGCTGCGTGCGCTGCGCGAATTCAAGCCGGGCGCGGCCGCCCAGGCCGAGTGGGGCGCGTTTGCCGATACCTACGCCGCGCTTGCCGACCCGGGCCTGCGCTGGCCGGCCGACGTCGACCTGGCGCTGCGCTGGTACGCCGGCCAGCTCGAACGCCTGTACGACGATGCCCGGGTGCGCAAGACCGACCTGGACCAGCTGGTGCGCATCGCCGCCGGCTACCCGTCGCGCGAGCGTTTCCTGACCGAACTGACGCTGGACCCGCCCGATGCCACCAGCGACGAATCCGGCGCCCCGTCGCGCGACGAAGACTACATGATCCTGTCCACCATCCATTCCGCCAAGGGCCAGGAATGGAAGGCCGTGTACGTGCTGAATGTGGTCGACGGCTGCATTCCGTCCGACATGAGCACCGGCACGGCCGAGGAAATCGAAGAAGAGCGCCGCCTGCTGTACGTGGCCATGACGCGCGCCAAGGAACGCCTGCAACTGATCGTGCCGCAGCGCTTCTACGTGCACCAGCAGACCGGCATGGGAGACCGCCATGTGTACGGGTCGCGCACCCGCTACATCACCAACGCCATGCTGCCGCTGTTCGACCACCTGCCCAAGCTGCCCGACCTGCCCGGCAGTCCGCGCGAACCCAAGTCGCCCCAGGCGCCGCAGGTCGACGTGGCCAAGCGGGTGCGCAACCTGTTCGCCTAGCAGGGCTGCTTCGGCCGGGGCTGCACAGCGGCGCTGGGCTATCATCGGCCCATATCGATACGCTGTTTCCGCAAGGGCTCGCATAGCCGGAGGATGCCTATGTCTACCGAAGAAAACGCCGCCACCGATCCCCACAAAGGCGAGGTCGTGGCGTCCATTGCCTATGTGAACGGCAGGCGCGAGCGCGAGGTGCCCATCAGCGAGGTGGGCCAGTACGTCAACCAGGACCGCAGCATGCTGTGGGTGGGCCTGCGCAACCCCAGCCCCGAACTGCTGGGCCAGGTGGCCCGCGAGCTGGGCGCCTGCGACAAGAACCAGGAAGAAATGCTTGAGCCGCACCGCCGGCCCAAGATCATCGACTACGGCAACATGGTGCTCATCGTGGCCATCACGGTCGAGGTCGAAGCCGAACGCCCCATCTTCGGCGAAACCCAGTTCCTGATCGGCGAAGGTTTCCTGGTCACCGTGCGGCGCGGCGCCACCGCCGGCCACAGCCCCTTGCGTGAACGCCTGGAAGCCTCGCCCGACCTGCTCAAGCGCGGCAGCGACTACGTGGCCTCCGAACTGCTGGACTGGCTGGTGGACCGCTACGTGGCCGCCGCCGGCAAGATCGAATCGGTGGTCGAGGGTGCCGAGCAGAAGCTGCTGATCCGGGGCGCGAAAGATTCCGACATCCGCAAGCTCTACCGCCAGCGCCGCGACCTGCTGCGCATCCACACCGTGGTGTCGCCGCTGGTCGAGATCAGCCGCCGCCTGGCCCGGGTCGAGATGTCGGCCGTGGACGAGCACGCCCGGCCGTATTTCGGCGAAGTGGCCGACCGCGTGTCGCGGGTCGATGAACTGTTCAACGCGCTGCGCGAATCGCTGGCCTTCGCCTTCGAAGCCAGCCTGATGATCGGCCAGGCCGCGCAGAACGACACCACCCGCAAGCTGGCGTCCTGGGCGGCCATCCTGGCCGTGCCCACCGCCATCGCCGGCATCTACGGCATGAACTTCAAGTTCATGCCCGAACTGGAATCGCCGTTCGGTTACCCCGTCACCCTGGGGGTGATCGTCTCGGTCTGTTCGTTCCTGTACTGGCGGTTCCGCAAGTCGGGCTGGCTGTAGCCGCTTCAAGGCCGGGGGGGCACCGCGCCTTGCCTGCGCCGCCCGGGCTTGTGGCACACTGCCTCTCGTTTCCCTATCCGGAGCCCGGCTCGTGCGCGGCAAATCTCCCTTTGGCGGCGCCAGCAAGCTGACCGCCCTGATCGTCGCCCTGGTCCTGGCCGCGGCCGGCGCCCTGGTCAACTGGCTGCAGCCGTCGGGGCAGGGCGGCCAGCGGCCCGGCGCCAGCGCACCGGCCTCTCAAGGCAAGCCCGGCGCCGCGCCTGGGGGCGGCGTGCCGGCCGGCAGCTATACCCTGACCGGCATGATCGTCAACGTCGCCGACGGCGATACCGTCACGCTGCGCGCGCCCGACGGCCAGCGCCGCATCCGCCTGGACAGCATCGACGCGCCCGAAGAGGGCCACGGCGCCGACCAGCCCGGCCAGCCCTACGCCGAGGCCGCGCGCAAGAACCTGGCCGACCTGGTGGCCGGCAAGACGCTTACCGCGCAGTGCTACGAAAAAGACCAGTATGGCCGCGAAGTGTGCGCGCTGATCCTGGACGACGGCCGCTCGGCCAACCGCCTGCAGGTCGAGGCCGGCTATGCCTGGGCCTACACCGCGCGCCAGGGCGCCTATCTGCACGACCAGGCCATGCCCGGCCTGCAACGCCAGGCCAAGGCCGCCGGCCGCGGTCTGTGGGCCGGCAAGGACCCCATGCAACCCTGGAAATGGCGCTACGACTGCTGGCGCCAGCGCCAGTGCGGCTGACCCGCCCGTCACCCTAAGGGGATGCCTGGGTACTGGGGCAGGGGCACCTTTGCTATCCTCTGTCGCACTGAATAGAAGGAAAGGTTTCCATGCTTGCTTTGAAGCGGCTTTGGGCGGCGGCCATGCTGCTGTTGCTGGCGTTGGCGGGCTGCTCCCAGGAAAGCAGCCCCATCAACAGCCCGTACCCGTCCGGCGCCGAAGGCCAGAACACCCTGTATTCCGCCTTCGTCAAGCGTTCGCCCAAATACCTGGACCCGGCCAGCTCTTATTCCGGCGACGAAACCCCTTATACCTACAGCATCTATGAGACGCTTTACGGGTACCACTACCTCAAGCGGCCGTACGAGCTGATCCCGCGGGCCGCCGCGTCCATCGACCCGCCGGTCTACCTGGATGCGCAGGGCAAGGTCCTGCCGGCCGACACGCCGGGCGAGCAGATCGCCGAAAGCGTCTACGACATCAAGATCAAGCCGGGCGTGCGCTTTGCGCCGCACCCCGCCTTCGCCCGCAAGACCGACGGCAGCTACGACTACTTCCCGCTTGCGCCGGAAGACCTCGAAGACAAATACGCCATTCCCGACTTTCCCCGTACCGGCACGCGCGAGCTGGTCGCCGACGACTACGTCTACGCCTTTCGCCGCCTGGCCAGCCCGCGGGTGGTCTCGCCCATCTATTCGCTGATGGCCGAATACGTCAGCGGCCTGAAGGATTACGGCGACCGCCTGCGCCAGCGCGACCAGGCCTTGCGCCGCGACCTGCCCGGCGGCGCGGGCGCGTCCTGGCTGGACCTGCGCGAGCCCGACGGCTTCACCGGCGTGCAGGCGCTGGACCCCCACACGCTGCGCATCCGCGTCAACGGCAAGTACCCGCAGTTCAAGTACTGGCTGGCCATGACCTTCACGGCGCCGGTGCCCTGGGAAGCCGACCGCTTCTACACCCAGCCCGGCATGGCCGAGCACGACCTGTCGCTGAACACCTGGCCCGTCGGCACCGGCCCCTACATGCTGGCCGAATCGCTGCAGAACCGCCGCCACGTGCTGGCGCGCAACCCCAACTTCCACGGCGAACCCTATCCCTGCGAAGGCGAGCCCGGCGACAAGGCGGCCGGCCTGCTGGCCGACTGCGGCAAGCCCACCCCCTTCATCGACCGCGCGGTATTCAGCGTCGAAAAAGAGGCCATTCCGCTGACCGGCAAGTTCATGCAGGGCTATTACGACGTGCCGCAGATCGAGCGCGGCGAGTACGGCGTGGCCATGCTGGTGGCCGCGGGCGACAGCCAGGACAAGGCGCGCAAGTACCAGGAACACGGCATCCGCCTGCCCACCACGGTCGAAACCGCCAACTGGTACATGGGCTTCAACTGGCTTGACCCGGTGGTGGGCAAGGGCGACACGCCCGAGCAGGCCGAAAAGAATCGCAAGCTGCGCCAGGCCATCAGCATCGCGTTCGACTGGGAAGAATACGTGGCGGTGTTCGAGAACAGCCAGGCGTCCGTGGCCTACGGTCCGGTGCCGCCCGGCGTGCTGGGCTACCGCGAGCCGCCCGAAGGCGTGAACCCGGTGGTCTACGACCTGGTCGACGGCAAGCCGGTGCGCAAGTCGGTCGACGTGGCCAAGCGCCTGCTGGCCGAAGCCGGCTACCCCGACGGCCGCAACGCCGTGACCGGTGCGCCCCTGGTGCTCTACTACGACTCGATGCAGGGAGGCGGCTCGAATCCCACGTTTGACTGGATGCGCCGCCAGATGGCCAAGATCGGCGTGCAGATGGACGTGCGCGCCACCGACTACAACCGCTTCCAGGACAAGATGCGGCGCGGTTCGGCGCAGATCTTCCTGTGGGGCTGGAACGCCGACTACCCCGACGCCGAAAACTTCCTGTTCCTGCTCTACGGCCCCAATGCCAAGGCCAAGGATGGCGGCGAAAACGCCGCCAACTACGACAGCCCCGAATACAACCGCCTGTTCGAGCAGATGAAGTTCCTGGACGACGGCCCCGAAAAGGAAGCCCTGATCGCCCGCATGGTTGCCATCGTGCAGCGCGACGCGCCCTGGATGTTCGGCTACTTCCCGATGTCGGGCGGCGCCTACCAGCAGTGGGTCGGCAACGCCAAGCCCACCCAGATGGTACGCAACACGCTGCAGTACATGAAGATCGACCCGGCCCTGCGGCAAAGCAAGATCGACGAATGGAATTCCCCCATCTGGTGGCCGCTGGGTCTGTTCGCGTTGCTGATCGCGCTGGCGATCTGGCCGTCGTACCTCGCGCTCAAGCGGCGTGAAAGGCAGACCGCGTTCGGCCACGGTCCGCGCAAGGAGCATCAATCATGATCGGCTACATCATCCGCCGGCTGCTGTATGGCGTGCTGATCCTGATCGGCGTGAACCTGTTCACCTTCATCCTGTTCTTCGCCGTGAATACCCCCGACGACATGGCGCGCCTGGCCATCGGCGGCCAGCGCATCAGCCAGGACGCGGTCGAGAAATGGAAGGTCGAGCACGGCTATGACAAGCCGCTGTTCTACAACACGCAGGCCAGCGGTTCCGCCCAACTGACCGACACCGTGTTCTACCAGCGCTCGGTGCCGCTCCTGGTGATGGACTTCGGCCGGTCTGACGGCGGCCGCGACATCGGCCGAGAAATCCAGACCCGCATGGGACCCAGCCTGGCGCTGGCCGTGCCTACCTTCTTCCTGGGCTTGTTCGCCAGCATCGTCTTTTCGCTGACGCTGGTGTATTTCCGCGCCACCCGGCTGGACTTCTGGGGCGTGGTGGTCTGCGTGATATTGCTGTCCATTTCCAGCCTGTTCTACATCATCGCGGGGCAGTGGCTGTTCGCCAAGATCTTGCAGCTGGTGCCGTTCTCGGGCTTCGAGGGCGGGCTGGACATGGTCAAGTTCCTGGCGCTGCCGGTGCTGGTGGCGATCGTGTCGCGGCTGGGACCCGAAGCCCGCTTCTACCGCACCCTGTTCCTCGAGGAAATCGGCAAGGACTACGTGCGCACCGCCCGCGCCAAGGGGCTGGCCGAACGCGTGGTGCTGTTTCGCCACGTGCTGCGCAACGCCATGCTGCCCATCCTGACCAGCACCGTGGCCGCGTTGCCGCTGCTGTTCATGGGCAGCCTGATCGCCGAGTCGTTCTTCGGCATCCCCGGACTGGGCAGCTACACCATCGATGCCATCAACGCACAGGACTTCTCCATCGTGCGCGCCATGGTCTTCCTGGGGGCGTCGCTGTATATCGTGGGGCTGATCCTGGCCGATATTTCCTACACGCTGGCTGATCCCCGCGTTCGATTCGAGTAGCCGCCATGCCCCAATTCGTATTCCTCTGGACCGACATTGCGCTGTGGCTGATGGTGCTGGGCGCGCTGACCTACGCCTGGCGGGTGCGCCGCAGCCCGAACCTGCGCTCGACCTGGGCGCGCGTGGCGCGCGATACGCCGGCCATGTGTTCCGCCGTGGTGCTGGCGGCGTTTGCCGTGGTCGGCCTGCTCGACTCGGTTCACTACCGCCCCTGTCTCTTATACACATCTGACGCTGCCGACGAGCGATCTAGTGTAG
>ERZ1032107.304-NODE-304-length-11358-cov-12.404052_pt1 | contig 11358 bp, 8 predicted proteins | sample MGYA00516713_ERZ1032107 | MGnify/ENA primary metagenome ERZ1032107 (study PRJEB33718, sample SAMN03160116) | human skin metagenome | collected 2014-04-10 | study: EMG produced TPA metagenomics assembly of the PRJNA266117 data set (Human skin bacterial metagenome...
CTACACTAGATCGCTCGTCGGCAGCGTCAGATGTGTATAAGAGACAGTTGTTGGACTTGCCCAGGTTGGTGGCGGACCCGACGGCGTCGCGGAACGGGCCATAGAAGGCGCTGGCGTACTTGGCCGAGTAGGCCATGATCTGCGTGTGGATGTAGCCGTTGGCTTCGAGCGCGCGGCGCACGGCGCCGATGCGGCCGTCCATCATGTCGCTGGGCGCGACCATGTCGACGCCGGCGGCGGCCTGCGTGAGCGCTTGCTTGACCAGGATCTCGACCGTGGGCTCGTTGACGACGTAGCCGTTTTCATCGATGACGCCGTCCTGGCCGTGGCTGGTGTAGGGATCCAGCGCCACATCGCACAGCACGCCCAATTCAGGGAAACGCTTTTTCAGTTCGCGCACCACGCGCGGGATCAGGCCGTCGGGGTTGGTGGCTTCGATGCCGTCGGGCGTCTTGAGCGACGGATCGATGGCGGGGAACAGCGACAGCACCGGGATGCCCAGCGATACGCATTCTTCGGCCACCGACATCAGGGTGTCCGGCGAATAGCGGACCACGCCGGGCAGCGACGGCACGGCCTGCTTCAAGCCCGTGCCTTCGGCCACGAAGACGGGGTAGATCAGGTCGTCCACCGTCAGGGTGTTTTCGCGCACCAGGCGCCGGGTGAAGTCGTCGCGGCGCAGGCGGCGGGGGCGGGAAACCGGGAAGTCGGGGGTAATGATCTGCGGGTTCATGGTACGACCTTGGGAGAGATCCAGTTTTCTATGTGCGCGCCAGCTTCTTCCAGGCCGATGCGCTCGGGTGCCGAGAAGGGGATGGTGTGCAGGGCGCCGATGTCCGCCAGGTCTTTGCGCACGGAAAACACGGTGCGCATGCGCTGGCCGTAAGGCAGCTTGTCGGCTTTGGTGAGCAGCGCCAGCACCGGGCGTCCGGTGGGGGCGATGAAATTGGCCAGGCGGCGATCCAGTTCGGTGACGCCGCGGCGGATGTCGATGAGCAGCACGATGCCGACCAGCGATTCGCGATCGCGCAGGTAGCCGCCCAGGATATCGGCCCACTTTTCCTTCTCGTTGCGGGCCACCGACGCGTAGCCGTAGCCGGGCAGGTCGACGAGATAGCCGATGTGGCTTTCAGGGTCCAGCGGGTCGGGCAGGCTGAACATGTTGATCAGGCGCGTGCGGCCCGGCGTCTTGCTCGAGAAGGCAAGGCGGCGCTGGTTGCACAGCACGTTGATGGACGTGGATTTGCCCGCGTTGGACCGGCCGACAAAGCAGACCTCGGGTGCGCCGGCGGGCGGCAACTGGTCGAGGCGAGCTGCCGACGTGAGAAAAGAGGCGCGATGTAGGAGGGACACGGATGGCTTTGGATACGGTTGGTTTCGAGCCCTATTGTATAATCCGGCGTTTGCAACAGTGGTCCCCGTGCGCGGAGCCGTCTCTTTTGCTTACTGTTCAGGGCATTTCGGTACCAACCGGCATGTTCCAGGCAGGCAAGACGGGCAAAGCAGGTTCGATACGGTTTTCCAGATGTGCGGGTAGGCGTGGGCGCCTTTTTGCGCCTTGAGCGATGCGATTCGTCGAGGTCTTCATGAAGCGTGTGCTGTCCCGGATGTTGGTTGCGAGCGGGCTGTTGCTCGGCGCCTCCGCCTTATCTACTACGAGTTTCGCCGCCGACGGTGCTGCGGGCCCGGCCAAGCCAGATGCCGCCAAGGGCGGACAGCTGTTTGACCAGGGTGACGCCTCCCGAGGCATCATTGCCTGTGCCTCCTGTCATGGCGCGGCGGGCAACAGCACCATCCCGGTGAACCCCAACCTGGCCGCGCAACCCCACGAATACCTGGTCAAGCAACTGACCGATTTCCAGGTCAAGGCGGGCGCCAAGCTGCCGGTGCGCAATGGCGCGGGCGGCAACCCCACCCCGATGACCGCCATGGCGCAGAACCTGACGCCGGCCGACATGCAGAACATCGCGCTGTACCTGGCGCAGCAGCCCCTGAAAGAGCCCGCCACGGCCGGCTACGAGAAGCTGGTTGATCTGGGTCAAAAGATCTGGCGCGGCGGTTTGCCCGAACGCAATGTTCCCGCGTGCGCGGCATGCCATTCTGCCAACGGCGCGGGCATTCCGGGCCAATACCCCCGCTTGTCGGGTCAGTTCCCCCTGTATATTGAAGAGCAGCTCAAACTGTTCCGTAGCGGTGATCGCGCCAACGACGTCATGCACGCCGTGGCCGACCGGATGTCGGATGCCGACATCAAGGCCGTGGCGGATTACGCGGCTGGCCTGCGGTAGCCGCTTGCCGGCAACGCGCGCGGCTGGTCCGCGTTCACGCAACCTGAGCGTACGGAACCTGGTTCCGCTACGCGCTGTCTACGAGGGGGGTAGCCGATAGCGCGGCCCCCCTTTTTTCATGAATTCGACTCAGACACACTCTCGTCCCTCTCTGCGCAGCCTGCCCCGCGACTTGTTCGAACTGCTGGGTTCGATGCGTTTTGCCGTCAGCCTGCTGATGTTCATCTGCGTGGCCAGCCTGGTGGGGACGGTGCTGCAGCAGAACCGGTCGTCCAGCAACTACATCGATCAGTTTGGCCCGTTCTGGTACGAGGTGTTCGACAAGTTTTCCATCTGGCACGTTTACAACAGCTGGTGGTTCCTGTTGATCATGGCGTTCCTGGTCATTTCGACCTCGGTCTGCCTGATTCGCAACGCGCCCAAGATGCTGCGCGAGGCCAGCTCGTTTCGCGAACATGTGCGTGGCAGCAGCCTGCGGGCCTTTCCGCACCGCGTCGAAACCGAGGTGTCCAGCGATGTGCCCCAGACCGCGGCCGGCCTGACGGCGCTGCTCAAGCGCATGGGCTATGCGGTGCGCGAGCGCCAGGACAATACGGGGGTGCTGCTGGCGGCCAAGAAGGGCAGCGCCAACCGGCTGGGTTATGTGTTTGCGCACGCCGCGATGGTCATCATCTGTATTGGCGGGCTGCTCGACAGCGAGCTGCCCGTGCGGCTGCAGGTCATGTTCGGCGGCAAGAAGCCGATCGTCGAGAACATGCTGATTTCCGAGGTGCCGGAAAGCGGCCGCCTGTCGGTCGACAACCCCAGCTTCCGCGCCAGCGTGCTGGTGCCCGAGAACGGCCAGGCCAGCACGGCGGTCGTGATGGTCGGCGATGGCGCGCTGGTGCAGCCGATGCCGTTCACGCTGAAGCTCAAGAAATTCGTCGTCGATTACTACTCGACGGGCATGCCCAGCCGCTTTGCCAGTGAAGTGGAAGTGATGGACCCGGATACCGGCAAGTCGTTCGATTCCACCATCGAAGTGAACGAGCCGCTGCGCTTCAAGGGCATGACCGTGTACCAGTCCAGCTTCGACGATGGCGGCAGCACGGTCGTGCTCAAGGGCTATCCGCTGGTGGGCGCCGACAGCGCTACCTTCAATGTCGATGGCACCGTGGGCAAGACCGCCGAAGTCAGTGCAAACACGGCCAAGGGTCCGCGCAGCATGGGCGTGGAAATCACGGCGCTGCGGCCGATCAACGTCGAAGACCTGACCCGTGGCGACCCCAAGGGCGCGAACCAGAGCTTTGCCGAGCACGTGGCATCGGTATCCGGCAGCGCGGCGGGCAAGAAGAACGAAAACCTGCGCAACGTAGGCCCCAGCGTCGAATACAAGCTGATCGACGACGCAGGCCAGGCGCACGAATTCCAGAACTACATGCTGCCGGTGCAATTGGACGGCGCCAGCGTGTTCCTGGCCGGCGTGCGCAACAACGCGTCCGAACCGTTCCGTTACCTGCGCATTCCCGCGGACGACGATAGTTCGGTGGCGGAATTCATGCGACTGCGCGCCACCTTGGCCGATCCGGCGGCGCGCCAGGAGGCGGCCCGCCGCTTTGCCGAGCGCAACAGCCCCACCGGTGCCGACCGCCAGCCCTTGCAGACGGCCGCCGAGCGCGCCTTGGAAACCTATTCCGGCGGCGGCTTGCAGGCCGTGGCCGCATTCCTGCAGGCCAATACGCCGCCCGCCGACCTGGAGCGCGCGGCTGACGTCGTGATCCGGCTGATCGGCGCCAGCATGAATGAACTGCGGGGCGTCGAACGCGAACGCGCCGGCTTGCCGCCCGTGCCGACCGAGGGCGTCGATGGCGAGCGCGCCGCGGTGTGGTCGCGCCTGGCGGTGGCGGCGCTGTCCGACCTGACCGTCTACCCGGCGCCGGTGTTCTTCTCGCTGGCCGATTTCAACCACATCCAGGCCAGCGTGTTCCAGGTCAGCCGCACCCCGGGCAAGAACACGGTCTACCTTGGCAGCCTGCTGCTGGTGCTGGGGGTGTTCTCGATGTTCTATATTCGAGATCGCCGCGTCTGGATCTGGGTCCGGCCGCAAGACGGCGGCAGCGGCATCCTGGCGGCGATGACTTCGCAGAAGCGTACACTCGACTTCAATCACGAGTTCGATCGCTTCAAGCAGGCGCTGCTGCGCCAGAAAGGGTCTTAAGGTTTCTTATGTCCACGACGACCACCACGCATTCCCCCACGCCCGACATGCCTGTGCATGCCGCCTCGCCAGGCAGCCCCTGGGATGAAAGCCTGTCCGAGACCGGCGACAATCGCGCGCAACGCGGTAAACCCGACTGGACCGACGTCGTCTTCTTCCTGTTGCTGGCGGTGGGGGCGGGCTTTGCGCTGACCCGCTACGCCGGCGCCATGGACTACTACGAGAAGATCATCCTGTGCGGCACGGTGCCCGCGCTGGCCTGGCTGGGTTGGCTGTGGCGCCCCTTGCGCCGCCTGATGGTCGCCTGTGCGATCGCGGCCGGCCTGGCGCTGATGCTCTACGGCAACGACCTGGCACGGGCCGAGCAGGTGTTCTTCCTGAAGTACCTGTTTTCGTCGCAGTCGGCCATTCTCTGGATGAGCGCGCTGTTTGCGCTGGCGATGGTCTGCTACTGGATCGGCGTGGTCAGCCCGACGGCCGCCTGGCTGGGCACGGCCCTGACCTGGGGCGCGGTGTTCGCGGGTGTCACGGGCCTGCTGGTGCGTTGGCGCGAAGGCCACCTGATGGGACCGGACCTGGGCCACATTCCGGTCAGCAACCTGTACGAAGTGTTCGTGCTGTTCTCGCTGATCACGGCGCTGTTCTACCTGTACTACGAACGCAAATACAAGACGCGCGCGCTGGGCGGCTTCGTGCTGCTGGTGGTGACCTCGGCCGTCGTATTCCTGCTCTGGTATTCGTTCACGCGCGACGCGGGGCAGATCCAGCCGCTGGTGCCGGCGCTCAAGAGCTGGTGGATGAAGCTGCACGTGCCCGCCAATTTCATCGGCTACGGCACGTTCTCGCTGGCGGCCATGGTCGGCTTTGCCTACCTGGTCAAGCAGCATGGGCAGACCACGTCGTGGTTGAAACTGGCGCCGCTGTTCGTGCTGGGCGTGCTGCTGTGCGCCGAACCGATGGTGTTCCGCACCGACGGTCTGTCGGCGACCTGGATGCTGTATTTCGGCATTGGCGCCGTGATCGTCGGCGCGATCCTGCTGGCGCGGCGCCATATCGCCGCGGCGCTGCCGCCGCTGGAGGTGCTGGACGACATCATGTATCGCGCCATCGCCATCGGTTTCGCCTTCTTCACGGTGGCCACCATTCTGGGCGCGCTGTGGGCGGCCGATGCCTGGGGCGCATACTGGCAATGGGACCCCAAGGAAACCTGGGCGCTGATCGTCTGGCTGAACTACGCGGCCTGGCTGCACATGCGCCTGATCAAGGGCCTGCGTGGCACCATGGCGGCCTATTGGGCGCTGACGGGCCTGTTGATCACGGGCTTCGCCTTCCTGGGCGTGAACATGTTCCTGTCGGGCCTGCATTCATACGGCCAGCTCTGACGCCAGGATGTCCCATGAAAAAGGCCCCGACTGGGGCCTTTTTCACGTTCGGGCGGCACGCAGGTCAGGGCAATGTCGACTCGCCCCGCAGCAGATCGTCCAGTGTCTCGCGTTGGCGCACTACGTGGTAGTGGTCGCCGTCGACCATGACCTCGGCCGCGCGGGGGCGCGTGTTGTAGTTGCCGGCCATGGTCATGCCGTAGGCGCCAGCCGATTCCAGCGCCAGCACGTCGCCTTGTTCCAGTGCCAGCACGCGCTGCCTGGCCAGCCAATCGGCGCTTTCGCAGACCGGGCCGACGATGTCGTATTCGGTGGCATCGCCGCCGCGCGGCCGCAGGGCGCGCAGCCCGTGCCAGGCCTCGTATAGGGCGGGTCGCAGCAGGTCGTTCATGGCGGCGTCGACGATGGCGAAATTGCGCGCCTCGTTGTGCTTGAGGTACTGCACCGTGGTCAACAGCACGCCCGCATTGCCGATCAGCGAGCGGCCCGGTTCCAGCACCACGTGCAGGTGGCCTTGGCCGCGTGTCTGCAGGCGCTGGAACACCGAGTCCAGCAGCGCTTTGGGCGAGGGGGGCGTTTCGTCTGCGTAGCGGATACCCAGTCCGCCGCCCAGGTCCAGGTGCGACAGCGGGATGCCGATGGCGTCCAGTTGCTCGACCAGGTCGAGCAGCTTTTCCAGGGCATCTAAATAGGGACTGATGTCGGTCAGCTGCGACCCGATGTGGCAGTCCAGGCCGGTGATGTCCAGGCCCGGCAGCAGGCGGGCGCTGCGGTAGGCGTCCAGCGCGGAATCGATGGGGATGCCGAACTTGTTTTCTTTCAGGCCGGTGGAGATGTACGGATGGGTCTGGGCATCGACATCCGGGTTGACGCGTAGTGACACCCTGGCGCGCAGGCCCATTTCCTGGGCAACGTCGGACAGACGCTGAAGTTCGGCCTCGGATTCGACGTTGAAGCAGAACACGCCGGCCGCCAGGGCCGCGCGCATTTCCCAGGCCTGCTTGCCCACGCCCGAAAACACGATCTTGGCGGGATCGGCGCCGACGGCCAGGGCCCGCTTGAGTTCGCCGCCGGATACGATGTCGAAACCCGCGCCCAGCCGGACGAATTCTTTCAGGATGGCCAGGTTGGAATTGGCCTTCATGCCGTAGCAGACCAGCACGGGGCGCTGGCCGATGGCGCTGCGGTAGGTGTCCCAGGCGCCCTTGAGGGCGGCGCGGGAGTAGACGTAGAGGGGGGTTCCCAGTTTTTCGGCCAGATGGTCCAGCGGCACGTCTTCGGCGTACAGCACGTTATTGCGGTACTGGAAGTAGGGGTGCCCGGCCAGTTCGGGCGGAACTGGGAACGCGGCGGTCATGGTAGCGAGGGAGCCGCCGGGATCTGGGGGATCTGGGGCGTCTGCTGCTGCTGGGTACGCTGAGGCGGCTTGCCATCGGGTGTCGGCATGTACAAAGGACCCTTGTACCCGCAGGCCGCAACCATGCCGGTCGCCACAAGCGTGGCTACAATGCGAAGAGACATGCGGCTGAATGCCAATTGGAACACTGGGAACTCCGTAATTCTTGCAGGCTCGATTATGACCGAAACCGAATTTCTTGCGTTGATCGACCAGGTGCTGGAAAGCATCGAAAGCCAGGCCGATGACTGGGCGGCTTCGCTCGACGTCGACGTCGAAACCAGCCGCAGCGGCAATGTGCTGACCATGGTGTTCGAAGACAATACCCACGTGGTGGTGAACAGCCAGGCCGCCATGCAGGAACTGTGGGTGGCCGCGCGCAGCGGCGGCTTCCATTACCGCTACGACGGCCAGAACTGGAACGATACCCGAGGCGGACCGAAATTGCCGGACGCCCTGTCCCAGATCTGTTCCGCGGCGGCGGGTGTGCCCGTCACGATCCGCCTGTAGCGTTCAATAGAAAAGGCCGGTTCCCAGGAACCGGCCTTTTTTTCATTCCGCGTCAGAACGGAATCTTTTGCGACCAGGGCTGCGCGTTCTGCGTGCCCACGCCCGGCCCGACCTTGATGCGGTTGTCGGCGCCGCTGTCGTTGTTCAGGCCGTTCAGGAACTCGCCCAGCGTGTCGGCCTGGGGCAGGCCCAGGCGTGCAACGGCTTGTCCGGGCGGGAATTCCGAGAAATAGTATTCGCCGTTCTCGACGATGATGCCGTCCGGACGGGGGCGCGGCTTTTCTTCCGGCACGCCCTTGAGCACGTCCTGCATGTAGTCGACCCAGATCGGCATGGCCACGCCGCCGCCGGTTTCGCGCGAACCGAGCGACTTGGGCTGGTCAAAGCCCAGCCAGGCGGTAGCGACGAGAGACGGGGTATAGCCCGAGAACCAGGCGTCCACGGATTCGTTGGTGGTACCGGTCTTGCCAGCGATGTCGTTGCGCTTGAGCAGCACGCGGGCGCGGGCGGCGGTGCCGAAGGTGGCCACGCCGCGCAGCACGTCGTCCATGATCCAGGCGGTGCGCGGATCGATGGCACGGGCGGCGGCGTCGCCGGCCACGACGGGCTTGGACTGCATCACGATCTTGCCGTTGCTGTCGGTGACGCGGTCGATCAGGTAGGGCGTGATGCGATAGCCGCCATTGGCGAACACCGAGAACGCGCCGGCCAATTGCAGCGGGGTCACGGAGCCGGCGCCCAGCGCCAGCGGCAGCACGGCGGGCTGGCGGGCCTTGTCGAAGCCGAAGCGGGTCAGGTAGTCCTGGGCGTACTGCGGGCCGATGGCCTGCAGGATGCGGATCGAGACCATGTTCTTGGACTTGTACAGGCCCTGGCGCAGCGTCAGCATGGGCTCGTACTGGTTGCCGTAGTTCTTCGGGTTCCAGGCCTTGGAGCCCGTTTGCGCGGCGGTCAGCTCGAACGGCTGGTCGGAAATCTGCGTGGCCGGCGTCAGGCCGCGTTCGAGCGACGCGGCGTAGATGAACGGCTTGATGTTCGAGCCCGGCTGGCGCCAGGCTTGCGTCACGCGGTTGAAGTTGCCGCGGTAGAAGTCGAAGCCGCCGACCATGGCGCGGATGGCGCCATCCTGCGGCGACAGGGCCACGAACGCGGCCTGCACCGACGGCAGATTGATGATTTCCCAGTTGTCGCCCAGCTTGCGGATGTAGACGACGGAACCACGCTTGATGCGTTGTTCGGGCTTGGCCTTGTCATTGAGCGCACGGGCCACCACGCCCAGCACCTTCTTGTCGGTGACGGTGATGACTTCGCGCGAGCTGCGGGCCAGCTTGACCTCGGTGGGGCTGGCCGACAGGACCAGCGCGGTCAGCAGGTCGCCGCTGTCGCTGAACTTGTCGAACACGCCATCCAGGAATTCGTCCAGGGCCTGGGGGTTGTTCTCGGTGCCGGGGGGCAGGTCGAGCTGCTCTTCGGGGCCGGGGTAGGGCGCGCGGCGGGTGTATTCCAGCACGCCTTCGCGCACGGCGCGGTAGGCGGCTTCCTGGTCCTTGGACTGGACCGTGGTGTAGATGTTGATGCCGCGCGAGTAGACATTGTCCTGGTAGACATTGAACAGCAGCTGGCGGGCCAGTTCGGCCACGTATTCGCCATGGATGGCATAGCCGCCCGCGGGCGTGCCTTCCGCCGACTTCATGACGATCTGCTGCGCCATCGCCTGCTTGTATTCAGGCTCGGTCAGGTAGCCCAGCGACTGCATGCGGCCCAGCACGTAGCGCTGGCGCAGTTCGGCGCGGGGGCGGTTGGAAATCGGGTTGAAGCGCGAAGGGGCCTTGGGAATGCCCGCCAGCATGGCGGCTTCAGCCGGGGTCACTTCCGACAGCGGCTTGCCGAAGTAGGTGCGCGAGGCGGCGGCAAAGCCATAGGCGCGGTGCCCCAGGTAGATCTGGTTCATATAGAGCTCAAGGATCTGGTCCTTGGTGAGCTCGGATTCGATCTTGAACGTCAGCAGCAGTTCGTAGAACTTGCGCGAATAGGTCTTTTCGGACGACAGGTAGAAGTTGCGCGCCACCTGCATGGTGATCGTGCTGGCGCCCTGCGTCTTGGACATGTTGATCAGGTTGGTCAGGCCTGCGCGCACCACGCCCGTCCAGTCGATGCCGCCGTGCTGGTAGAAGCGGTCGTCTTCGGCGGCCAGCACCGCGGACTTCATGACGTCCGGGATTTCGTTGAAGCGCAGCACGTTGCGGCGTTCTTCGCCGAACTCGCCGATGAGCACCTTGTCGGCCGTATAGACGCGCAGCGGCACCCGCGGGCGGTAATCCGTCATGGCGTTCAGGTCGGGCAGGTTGGGCCACGCCAGCGCCAGGGCCATCCCTGCCAGCAGGACGCCGCACAGGAACAGGCCGGCACAGAAAATGCCGGTCTTGACGAAAAATCGCAATATCGGGGAACCGCTCTTGGCGGGCTTGTCTTTTTTGGAGGAATTCTGGGGCTTGCTCATCGCGGCGATTTTACGGGTATCTCCGGTCCCGCCTTAGCGAGGCGGATCGGTTTCTGTAACAAGATAGTTCAGTGTGGTGCGCGGGCAACTTGGCGGCAGATGTGATAATGCCGTCATGAACTTTTCCGCTCACTCATGTCCGGAGGCTGACCCGGACCTGGCGCCCTCCGGCGAGGCGCCCGAAAACTTGCCTTGCGCCTCGGAATGCGCAGGCAAGACCGTGTCGTTGCCGCATGACCTGCCCGTCTTCCTGGTGGGGATGATGGGGGCGGGCAAGACGACCATCGGCCGTGGCCTGGCGCGTGCCCTGGGGCGCGAGTTTGTCGATCTGGATCATGAGCTCGAGGCGCGTTGTGGCGTACGGGTGCCGGTAATCTTCGAAATCGAGGGCGAGGCCGGTTTCCGTCGCCGGGAGGCCGCCGCTTTGGAAGAGTGTACCCAACGGCGCAACATAATTCTTGCCACGGGCGGCGGCGCCATCCTGGCGGCCGAAAACCGCCTGCGGCTGCGCCAACGGGGCATCGTGGTCTATTTGAGGGCCAGCGTGGACGAATTGTTCCGCCGGACTTGCCGCGACCGCAACCGTCCCCTGCTGGCCACCGCCGATCCCCGCGGTACCCTGCGCGACCTGATGACCCTGCGCGAACCCCTCTATAAAGAAGTGGCCGACCTGGTGGTGGAAACGGGCTCGATGCCCATCCACACCCTGGTCAAGGCGCTGCTGCCGCAATTACAAGCCTTCGAGAAGCAGATATGAACGTTGTTGAGGTCGACACCCCGGGCGGCCAGTACCCGATCCGCATCGCACCGGGCCGCCTGGACGCCCTGGACCAGTGCATTCCCGCCGACGCCACCGCCATCGCCGTGGTCACCAACCCCACGGTGGCCGCGTTGTACGGCGAACGCGCCGAGGCCGCCCTGGCGCGTACCGGCAAGCGGGTGCTGCGCATCGAATTGCCCGACGGCGAGTCCTACAAAGACTGGCAGTCGCTGAACCTGATCTTCGACGCCCTGTTGACGCACCGGCTGGACCGGCGCCTGTCTCTTATACACATCTCCGAGCCCACGAGACAGGCAGAAATCTC
>ERZ1032107.306-NODE-306-length-11284-cov-11.047110_pt1 | contig 11284 bp, 13 predicted proteins | sample MGYA00516713_ERZ1032107 | MGnify/ENA primary metagenome ERZ1032107 (study PRJEB33718, sample SAMN03160116) | human skin metagenome | collected 2014-04-10 | study: EMG produced TPA metagenomics assembly of the PRJNA266117 data set (Human skin bacterial metagenome...
TTTCTGCCTGTCTCGTGGGCTCGGAGATGTGTATAAGAGACAGGGGTGGGGATGCGGCGGCTGCCGCTGATGCTCGACGCGCTGGGCCGGCGCAATCCCGGGGTGGAACTGAAGCTGGAAGCGGTGGGCTCTGCCGAGGCGATGCTGCGCTTGCAGGCCGATACGCTGGATATCGGCATCGTTGCCAGCCCGCAGCCGGCCGCGGCGCGGGTGACGCTGATGGCTTGGCGCAGCGACCCCATGGTGGCGCTGATGCCGCCAGACTGGGATGCGCCGGAGACGGTCACGCCCGAGTGGCTCTCGACCCGGCGCTGGGCGTCGTTTGCGCCGGGCACACAGATGCACGGCCTGATCGCATCCTGGTTCGGCCAGGCGGGGCTGAACCCGCGGCCCTACCTGGCGCTGAGCTACCCCGAGGCCTTGAAGCGGCTGGCCGCGGCGAACCAGAGCGTGGCGATTCTGCCGCTGGAAGAGGTGGGCGATGAGTCGGACCGGGTACGCCCTTTGTCGCCGCCGCTAATGCGGCCGATGGCGCTGGCGTACCGCAATGCACCGGCCCCCGGTGATGCCGTGAGCGCGGTGCTGGATGTGCTGGCGGCGTTTGCGACGTAGGGGCCAGAAAGCGGCCAGAAAGGGACCCGGCAAGAATCGGGCAAGGGCGCGGCCCGTCCTGCACCGGGTTGCCCGGAGCCGGGCGACCCGGGACTAGGCTGCCAGCGCTTCGCGTTCGATCAGTTCGCGCTTGCGGTCGATGCCCCAGCGGTAGCCGGCCAGCGAACCGTCGGTGCGCACCACGCGGTGGCAGGGAATGGCCAGCGCGATGTTGTTGGTGGCGCAGGCGCGGGCCACGGCGCGTACCGCGCTCGGGGCGCCGATGCGTTCGGCAATGTCGGTGTAGGTGGCGGTGGCGCCCACGGGGATGTCGCGCAGGGCTTCCCAGACGCGGCGTTGGAAGGCCGTGCCGCGCACGTCCAGCGGCAGGTGCAGGCCCACCGAGGGGTTTTCGACGAAGCCGACGACGGCCGCCATCCATTGTTCGAATTCGCGGTCGGCGCCGATCAACCGGGCCGCCTTGAAGCGGTCTTGCAGATTGCGCACGAGTTGTTCGGGGTCGTCGTGCAGGGCGATCTCGCAGATGCCGGTGTCGCTGGCGGCCACCAGCAGCGCGCCCAGCGAGCACTGGCCGACCGCGAAGCGGATCTCGACGCCGGCGCCGTCCTTGCGGAAGGCCGTGGGCGTCATGCCCAGAATGGCGGGCGCGGCCTCGTAGAAGCGGCCGCTGGAATTGAATCCGGCGCCGTACATGGCGTCGGTGACGCTGGCACCTTGTCGCAACTGCTGGCGTGCGCGGTCGGCGCGCAGCGCGGTGGCGTAGGCCTTGGGGGTGATGCCCGTGGCCGCCTTGAAGATGCGGTGGAAATGGAAGCGGCTCATGCCGGCCTGTTCGGCCAGCGTATTCAGGTCGGGCGGCTGTTCGGCTTCAAGCGCGCGGCAGGCGCGTTCGACGGCGGCGGCGTGCTGTTTGCTCAAGGGGGCGGCTTGGGTCATGAGGGGCTCCAGGGCGCGGGGATTGACGCGCTTTTGGGTATGTTCTCAAAGGCCGCCCCGTGCCGCACTCCGGTTGTTGCGGGCGGGCCCGCCGACCAGGGGCGCCGCCGGGCAGGGGATTCAGGCCGGCGCGTAGGCATCCAGGAAGCGGCGCACCAGTTCGCCAGAGACGGGCGTGGCGCGCACGTTGGCCGACAGCCCGGGCACGTCGAGGTTTTCGGCGGCATAGCGGCGGCCGAAGCGTTCGAGGTGGGCGCGGACGAAGTCGGGACCGAATTCAGGGTGGAACTGGGTCGAGAAGATGTTGCGGCCGATGCGGATCATCTGGTGCTCATCGAGATCGGAGCGCGCCAGCACGGCCGAGCCGGGCGGCGGTTGCAGGACGGTCTGGGCGTGCAGCATCTGGGCGGGGAAGGTGAGGGGCAGGCCGGCCAGCAGCTTGTCGCCGGCGGCAGCGGGCAGCAATTCGACGGTCTGGGTGCCGACTTCGCGGCCGGCGGGGTTGTAGCCGACCTTGCCGCCCAGCGCGTGGGCCAGCAATTGGTGGCCGTAGCAGATGCCGAACATGGGCAGGCCGGCCGCGGCGGCTTCGCGCAGCCAGGCGGCGGTGTCTTCGCTCCAGGGTTCCAGGTCGGTGACCATGGCGGGCGAACCGGTGATGAGGGCGGCGCGGTATTGGTCAGGCGCGCGGGGGCGTTCGCCGTTGTGGACGGCGACGACTTCGAGGGCGTCGGATGCCAGGCCGGAGGCCCGGGCAAGTTGTTCGGCATAGCCGCCGAACTGGCTCTTGAGCGTGTCGTCCGGATCGCCCGTGTGCAGGATGAGGACGGGGCGGACTGAGGGTATTGCAGCGGTCATGGAGGCTTATGCGTTGAAGATGCCGGGCGCCGGAGTCGGGCCGGATGGCGAACGCCAGCGCACATCATAATCCAGGCGATTGTCCGGGACGGGGCCGGATGGCCCCCGTTGTGTCCTGGAAATCCGTACAATCCGCTGAACGACTCATCCTTTCAGGCGAATTCGACTATGTGGATATGGCTGGGACTGGCCGCGCTGGCCCTTATCGGGGAATTGGCGACGGGAACGTTCTACTTGCTGCTGGTGGCGCTGGGACTGGCCGCCGGCGGTGTCGCGGCATGGCTGCTGGCGGGCCTGGAATGGCAACTGGTGGCCTGCGGCGTAGTTCTGCTGCTGGGCCTCTTGCTGCTGCGCAAGACGCGCGTGCTGAAAAAGCGCGAGGTCAATGCCGCCCGCAATGCCGACGTCAACCTGGACATCGGCCAGACCGTCAAGGTGGAAGCCTGGGCGGCGGACGGCTCGGCGCGTGTCTGGTACCGCGGCGCGCACTGGCAGGCACAACTGGCCGAGGGGCAGCCCGCCCATGCCGGCGAGCACATCATTACTGAAATGCGTGGCACATGCCTGGTCCTGACGCCCAAGGGCGACCTGGCCGGCGTCGCGCACTGACAAGGAACCCTCACCAAGGCATTCCCCCGATAAGGAACCCCCACGCGGCAAGTTGGCTTTGCCGCGCGGGCGGCTTCCATGCAAGACCCAGGCCCGCCCCAGGCGGCGCCGGCAGCAGCAGGCGCCCTGGCTATCGCGGGCAGGAGCGCCACCGCATTCACCCAGAAGAGGCTCTACATCATGATCGATACTTCCACTATCGTCCTGCTCGTCATCGTCGCGCTGGCGATCCTGATCGTTATCCGGGCGATCGCCATCGTTCCCCAGCAGCATGCCTGGGTGGTTGAACGACTGGGCAAGTTCGACCGCGTGCTGTCGCCGGGCGCCGGCTTCGTGATTCCGTTCATCGAACGCGTGTCCTACAAGCATTCGCTCAAGGAAATCCCGCTGGACGTGCCGAGCCAGGTCTGCATCACGCGCGACAACACCCAGCTGCAGGTGGACGGCGTGTTGTATTTCCAGGTGACCGACCCGATGCGCGCCTCGTACGGTTCGTCGAACTACATCTCGGCCATCACGCAGCTGGCGCAGACCACCCTGCGCTCGGTGATCGGCAAGATGGAACTGGACCGCACCTTCGAAGAGCGCGATTCCATCAACAGCAACATCGTCTCGTCGCTGGACGAGGCCGCGCTGAACTGGGGCGTGAAGGTGCTGCGTTATGAAATCAAGGACTTGACCCCGCCCAACGAGATCCTGCGTTCGATGCAGGCGCAGATCACCGCCGAGCGTGAAAAGCGCGCGCTGATCGCGGCCTCCGAAGGTCGCCGCCAAGAGCAGATCAACATCGCCACCGGTGAACGCGAAGCCGCCATCGCCCGTTCGGAAGGCGAGAAGCAGGCCCAGATCAACCAGGCCCAGGGTGAAGCCGCCGCGGTGCTGGCGATTGCGGAAGCCACCGCCAAGGCCATCACGCAAGTGGCCGACGCGGTGCGCCAGCCGGGCGGCATGGAAGCCGTGAACCTGAAGGTGGCCGAGCGTTACGTCGAAGCCTTCGGCAACGTGGCCAAGGAAGGCAATACGCTGATCCTGCCGGCCAACCTGGCGGATGTCGGCGGCATGATCGCGTCCGCCATGACCATCGTGAAGTCCACCCGCAACACCTGACCCGCGCGCCGCAAGGCGCACCGCCCATGATCGCTCCCGTTCATTTGCTGTCGATAGCAGTGCTGGCGGGGGTGCTGTCGCTTTGCGTGCTGGGGTCCCTGGCACGCAGCGGCATGGCGGGGATACCCGAGACCATACGCGCCAACCTGCTTACGCTGTTGGCGTTTTTTTTATTCGGCCTGCAGGTGACCGAGGCGCCGCGCTGGCTGTCGATCCTGCTGCCCAACGCGCTGATCGGCCTGGCGCTGTGCGCGTACTACACCGGTATCCGCCGCCTGATGGGGCAGCGCGTGCCGCGGCGCCTGATGCTGCTGGCCTGCGCCGCCGCCTGGCTGGTGGTGGCCGGCTATACCTATATCGACAGCCAGGTGGCGCCGCGCATCGTGGCGATGTCGACGCTGCAGATGGGTTTCATGTTCGCGGTCGCCATAGGGGTGCGACGCGGCATGCCGGTGAACCGCTCGCGCTACAGCTACTACTTCGTGTGGTCGGTGGCCATGATCTCGGGCCTGACCTGCGGGCTGCGGTCGCTGGTGTTTGCGTCGGGAGTGGCCGCGGCGGAATCGCTGCTGGCGCCCACCGCCTGGAACATCCTGTTCATGACGCTGGGCGTGCTGGCGATGCCTTGCCTGACGCTGGGCACCATCATGATCATCCACGACCGCATGCTGGCCGAACGCGAGCAAGAGGCCAGCACCGATTTCCTGACGGGGCTGATGTCGCGCAAGGCGTGGTGGCTGCAGGCCGAACGCTATTGCGCCCAGGCGCTGCGCACGCGCCGGCCGCTGGCGCTGATGGTGCTGGACATCGACCATTTCAAGCGCATCAACGATACGCATGGCCACGCGGCCGGGGACGCGGTGCTGCGCCATTTCGGGCTGCTGGCCACGGCCACGCTGCGCACGGGCGACCACGTGGGCCGGGTAGGGGGCGAGGAATTCAGCGTGCTGTTCGCCGACATGCGCAGCGACGCGGTGATGGACGTGGCGGACCGGCTGCTGGATTCGGTGCGGCGTACGCCCTGTGCGCACGGCGGCAGCACGATCGCGTATACGTTCAGTGCGGGGGTGGTGGATTGGCTGCCGGGCGAGAACCTGCAAGCCTGTTTCGAGCGCGCCGACCGGATGCTGTATGCGGCCAAGCAGGCCGGGCGCAATCGGGTCGTGGGGCCGGGCGGCGCGGTCGTGGAGCTGCCCGCGCTGCCGGCGGCGGCCTAGGTATCGGCGAGGCCCTAGTCGGCCTTGCGGGGCGCGCGGGTGTCGTGCTTCATGATGCGTTCTTTCTCGCGCTGCCAGTCTTTTTCGCGCGCCGTGTCGCGCTTGTCGAACAGCTTCTTGCCGCGGCCCAGCGCGAAGTCCAGCTTGATGCGGCCGTTCTTGTAGTGCAGGTTCAGCGGCACCAGGGTGTAGCCGCGCTGTTCGACCTTGCCGATCAGCTTGCTGATTTCCTCGGCCTTGAGCAGCAGCTTGCGCGTGCGCATGGCATCGGGGTGGATGTGGGTGGACGCCGTGGGGAGCGGGCTGACGTGCATGCCCAGCAGGTACAGTTCGCCATCGCGCACGATGACGTAGCTTTCCTTGAGCTGCACGCGGCCATCGCGGATCGCCTTGACTTCCCAGCCTTGCAGGACCAGGCCGGCCTCGTAGCGGTCTTCGATGAAATAGTCGTGCGTGGCCTTGCGGTTATCGATAATGCTCATCTTGTTTTGCCCATCTTTCTTCTTGGCCCATCTTGTAGGGGCGGCCGACTCGGCGATCGTGTGTATACCGCCGTTTTGGCCTGGAGGGCGCGGTGCCGGTAAAATCCTATCATTCTAGCCATTTGCGATAGTCGATGCACAAAGTACAGCGATCCGTCCTGGTGCCTTACAGCGCCGCCCAGATGTTCGACCTGGTGGCCGACGTGGAAAAGTACCCCGAGTTCATGCCGTGGTGTGGCGGCGCCGAGGTGCAGACCCGCGACGAACACGGCATGCAGGCCTCCATCCTGATCAGTTTCGCGGGGATGAAGCAACGCTTCACCACGCGCAACACGCACGTCTATCCGGACCGCATCGATCTGGAACTGGTCGACGGCCCGTTTTCCAGCCTGGTGGGGCACTGGGAATTCCAGCCGCTGGCCGAAGACGCGTGCAAGGTCTTGTTCACCATGGAATACGCGTTCTCGAACCGTGCGCTTGAAATGGTGGTGGGGCCGGTGTTCAACCGCATCGCCACCAGTTTCATCGATTCGTTCACCAAGCGGGCGCAGGCCAAGTATGGCGAATGAGGCACCTGCCGACGGCCTGATCGGCGTCAGCGTCTGTTATGCCCTGGCGGCCCAGGTGTGGCTGCGCGACTTGCGCCTGCCGGCCGGGTCGACGGTTGCCGATGCGCTGCAGGCCAGCGGCTTCGCGCAGGCCTTTCCGGTGGTGCAACCCTGGGAGCGGGGCGTGGGCGTGTTTGGCCGTGTGGCCGAGCCGCAGACCTTGCTGGCCGATGGCGACCGGGTCGAGATCTACCGCGGCCTGTCGTTCGACCCAAAGGAATCACGCCGCCGCCGCGCCGAACACCGGCGCGCCAAGACTGCCCGCAACGGGCGGGTGCGGCCGGCCGGGCTGCTGTAGCGAAGGCGTGCGGGGCGGCGCCTGGCGCCGCTGTCCGTGCAGGCGGGGCCGCGCCGCCGCCACATTGTCATCAATAGGACAAATTCCGCCGCCGCTTCCGGCGTAACATTATCGTCACCGCACTTACGTTTACGTCAACGTCATGTCAAAATCGGCAGGCTGGCGTTCACGAGACGGCAGCAACGCCAACAGACAATACCCATAACACCAGGAGACAGGCTGTGGACTTGGAACTGACCGACGAGCAGCGCGCGTTCGCGCAGGCTGCGCGCGACTACGCGCAAGGTGAACTGGCGCCCCACGCGGCGCGCTGGGACGCCGAAGGCATCTTCCCCAAAGACGCGTTTGCGCGGGCCGGCGAAATGGGCTTTTGCGCCATCTACGCCAGCGAAGACATCGGCGGCCTGGGCCTGCCGCGTCTGGACGCCACGCTGGTGTTCGAGGAAATGGCCGCGGTGGACCCGTCGACCACGGCCTTCCTGACGATCCACAACATGGCCACCTGGATGGTGGGCAAGTGGGGCCAGCCAGCCCTGCGCGAAGCCTGGGGCCCGCTGTTGGCCAGCGGCCAGAAGCTGGCGTCCTACTGCCTGACCGAGCCGGGCGCCGGGTCCGACGCCGCGTCGCTGTCCACCCGCGCGCAGCGCCAGGGCGAGCACTACGTGCTCAATGGCGCCAAGGCCTTCATTTCGGGCGGCGGCGATACCGACCTGCTGGTGGTGATGGCCCGCACGGGCGGCGAGGGCGCGGGCGGCATCAGCGCCTTTGCGGTGCCTGCCGACAGCGAGGGCATCAGCTATGGCCGCAAGGAAGAAAAAATGGGCTGGAACAGCCAGTCCACCCGGCCCATCGTGTTCGAGAACGTGCGCGTACCGGCGGCCAATCTGCTGGGCGAAGAAGGCGAAGGCTTCAAGATCGCCATGAAGGGCCTGGATGGCGGCCGCATCAATATCGGCACCTGCTCGGTGGGCGCGGCGCAGGGCGCGCTGGACGCGGCCCGGCGCTACATGGACGAGCGGCGCCAGTTCAACCGCCGCCTGGCCGAGTTCCAGGCGTTGCAGTTCAAGCTGGCCGACATGGCCACCCATCTGGTGGCGGCGCGCCAGATGGTGCGCCTGGCGGCCTGCAAGCTGGATGCGGGCGCGCCCGATGCGGCCACCTATTGCGCGATGGCCAAGCGCTTTGCCACCGACATGGGGTTCCAGATCTGCCTGGATGCCCAACAGATCCACGGCGGTTACGGCTACCTGCGGGACTATCCCTTGGAGCGTCTGGTGCGCGATACTCGCGTACATCAGATTCTGGAAGGGACCAACGAGATCATGCGTGTGATCATCGCCCGCCAATTGTTGGAAAAAGGAGCCGACATAAGATGACTGCACCGGTGCTGTTCGAAGAAAGAACCGCTGCCAACGGGATGCGCTTCGGGATTGCGACGCTGAATTCGCCGCAGACCCTGAACGGCCTGTCGCTGGATATGGTGGACCTGCTGGCCGAGCGCCTGGATGCCTGGGCGCGCGACCCGGGCCTGGCGCTGGTGGTGCTGCAGGGCGCGGGCGAAAAGGCCTTCTGCGCCGGCGGCGACCTGCACGGCCTGTACCGCAGCATGACCGAGAACGCGGGCAAGGGCCCGTGGGGCAACGCCTACGCGCGCCGCTTCTTCGAGCACGAATACCGGCTCGACTACCGCATCCACAGCTACCCCAAGCCGGTGCTCTGCTGGGGCCACGGCATCGTCATGGGCGGCGGTATCGGCCTGATGATGGGCGCCAGCCACCGGGTGGTCAGCGAGACCTCGCGCCTGGCGATGCCGGAAGTGTCCATTGGTCTCTTCCCCGACGTGGGCGGCAGCTGGCTCTTGAACCGCATGCCGGGCCGCACCGGCGTGTTCCTGGCCCTGACGGGCGCGCAGCTCAGCACCGCCGACGCGTTCTTTGCCGGGCTGGCGGATTTCCGCCTGAACCACGAAGACTGGCCCAAGCTGCTCGAGTCGCTGCAAGAGCAACCCTGGGCCGGCCAGGCCACGGGCGGCGCCGAAGACGCGATTCCGCCGCGCTCGATCAACGACGGCCTGCTGCGCCGCGCGCTGACCGCGCTGGAACCGCAGACCCCGCTGGAAGTGGGCAACCTGCGCCAGCATTCGTTCCTGATCAACAGCGTGTGCAGCGGCAACCGCCTGGACGAGATCGTCGAAGAGCTGGCCGCCCTGAAAGACCACGCCGACCCCTGGCTGGCGCGCGCCGCGAAGACCATGCTGGCCGGTTCGCCGGGGTCGCTGCGCCTGTCGTTCGCCTTGCAGCAGCGCATGCGGCTGCGGTCGCTGGACGACGTGTTCCGCGCCGAATACGTGGCGGCGCTGCATTGCACGACGCAGGGCGACTTTGCCGAAGGCATCCGCGCGCTGCTGATCGACAAGGACAAGAATCCGCGCTGGAACCCCGCGGTGCTGGACATGGCCACCGAGGCCTGGGTGCAGCGGTTCTTCGATGAACCCTGGCCCGCCGGCCAGCCGCATCCGCTGGACGACCTGGGCAAGGAAGGCCGCTGATCTTCGCCCGCCGCGCCTGCGCGGCGGGCCCGCATTACGCAGCACACGATGATTTCATACCTACAGCAATAGCAACAGGAGACAGGACATCATGAGCAGTATCGCGTTTATCGGTTTGGGCAACATGGGCTCGCCCATGGCGTTGAATCTGGTCAAGGCCGGCCACAGCCTGACCGTGTTCGACCTGGTGCCGGCGGCGGTCAAGGTCTTGACCGATGCGGGGGCCAAGGCGGCCGCATCGGCGTCGGAAGCCGTCAAGGGCGCCGACGTCGTGATTTCGATGCTGCCTGCCAGCAAGCACGTCGAAGGCCTGTACCTGGGTGAAGACCTGCTGGGCAAGATTTCGTCTTCCGCGCTGGTCATCGAGTGCAGCACCATTGCGCCGGATTCGGCCCGCAAGGTGGCGCAGGCCGCTGAAGTGCGCGGCATCGCCATGATCGATGCGCCGGTGTCCGGCGGTACCGGCGGCGCGGCAGCCGGTACGTTGACCTTCATCGTGGGCGGCCAGATCGCCGCGCTGGAACGCGCCCGCCCGGTGCTGGAAAAAATGGGCAAGAACATCTTCCATGCCGGCCCGGCAGGCGCCGGCCAGGTGGCCAAGATCTGCAACAACATGCTGCTGGGCATCCTGATGGCCGGTACGTCCGAGGCGTTGGCGCTGGGCGTGGCCAACGGGCTGGACCCCAAGGTGCTGTCGGACATCATCGCCAAGAGCTCGGGCCGCAACTGGGCCACCGAACTCTACAACCCGTGGCCCGGCGTGATGGAACACGCGCCGGCCTCCAAGGGCTATGCCGGCGGTTTTGGCGTGGACCTGATGCTCAAGGACCTGGGCCTGGCGGCCGAGGCCGCGCTGTCGGCGCGCGCCTCGATTCCGTTGGGCGAGCTGGCGCGCAACCTGTATTCGCTGCACAGCTCGGGCGGTTCGGGCAAGCTGGACTTCTCCAGCATCGTCAACCTGGTCAAGCGCGAACAGGACTGACATGGCGGCGCATCCGTCTTCCGCGGACCCCGCCGAACGCGTCAAGGCCAGCTTCGACCAGCAGAGCATCATGCGGCTGATCGGGGCCAGCCTGGACGTGGTCGAGCCGGGCAGGGTGGACATCGTCCTGCCGTACCGGCAGGACCTGTGCCAGCAGAATGGTTTCCTGCATGCCGGCATCTCTACCACCATCGCCGATTCGGCCGGCGGCTATGCCGCCTTCAGCCTGTTCCAGCCGGGCGAAGACGTGCTGACCTCGGAGTTCAAGATGAACTTCCTGGCGCCCGCCAAGGGCGACCGCTACGTGGCCAGCGGCCGCGTGGTCAAGCCGGGCAAACGGCTGTCGATCTGCCAGGTCGAGGTGCATGCGTACGACGGCGAACAGGCCACGCTTTGCGTGATAGGCTTGCTCACCGCGGTGCGCGTGACGCCGCGCTGATCCGCTTGCGGCGGGCATCCGCCGCAAGTTTTGTCGCGCCTTGAACAGGTCTTCGGCAATGCCCTCGAAAGAACACCACCGCATCTTCCGCAGCAACTGGCTGCGCGCCGCCGTGCTGGGCGCCAACGACGGCATCGTGTCCACCGCCAGCCTCATCACCGGCGTGGCCGCGGCGCAGGCCACGCACGGCGCGGTGTTGACCTCGGGCCTGGCCGGCCTGGTGGCGGGGGCCTTGTCGATGGCGGCGGGCGAATACGTGTCGGTGCGGTCGCAGGCCGATACCGAGGCCGCCGACCTGCGGCTTGAGCAACGTTCGCTCAAGCGCAATTCCGACGAAGAACTGGAAGAGCTTATCGGTATCTACGTGGACCGGGGCCTGTCGCCGGACCTGGCCGAACAGGTGGCGCGGCAACTGACGCGCCACGATGCGCTGGACGCCCACGCGCGCGACGAGCTTGGCATTTCAGTGCACAACCGCGCCCGGCCGGTGCAGGCGGCGGTGGCCTCGGCCGCGTCTTTCGCGGGCGGGGCGGCGTTGCCGCTGTCTCTTATACACATCTCCGAGCCCACGAGACAGGCAGAAATCTC
>ERZ1032107.309-NODE-309-length-11260-cov-14.667738_pt1 | contig 11260 bp, 11 predicted proteins | sample MGYA00516713_ERZ1032107 | MGnify/ENA primary metagenome ERZ1032107 (study PRJEB33718, sample SAMN03160116) | human skin metagenome | collected 2014-04-10 | study: EMG produced TPA metagenomics assembly of the PRJNA266117 data set (Human skin bacterial metagenome...
AGATTTCTGCCTGTCTCGTGGGCTCGGAGATGTGTATAAGAGACAGGTCGCGCACACCATCAATGCTGGTGAACGCGCGGGCAAGCCCGTGGCCGTCTGCGGCGAAATGGCGGGCGACTCGCGCATGACCCGCTTGCTGCTGGGCCTGGGGCTGACCGAATTCTCGATGCATCCGCAGCAATTGCTGGACGTGAAGCGGGAAGTCCGGCGCGCCCACACCAATGCGCTGCGGGTCAAGGTGGCCAGCGCGCTGAACCGCGCCTTGCCGGTGGACCTGGATACCCTGGACCTGGCCTGAGGCCGTCCGGACGCCTGCTCGGCCCAAGCCCGTCGCGTGACGGGCTTTTTTTCGGCCATGAAAAAGCCCCCTGCAAGAGGGGGGCTCGGAGCGCCGCCCGGCCTGTCGGCGCGGGCGGGATGTGCATCAGCGGGATCAGCTGTGATACGCCGATTCGCCGTGGCTGGTGACGTCCAGGCCTTCGCGCTCCTGGTCTTCCGGCACACGCAGGCCGCACAGGGCGTTGGCGATCTTGTAGGCAATCCAGGCCACCACGCCAGACCAGACGATGGTGATCAGCACGCCTTCGAGCTGCACCCACAACTGGCCCAGGATCATGCCGGGTTCCGCCAGGCCGGGGCCGCCCAGGACCTGGGCATTGAACACGCCCGTCAGCAGGGCGCCGACGATGCCGCCCACGCCGTGCACGCCGAACACGTCCAGCGCATCATCGGCACGCAGCAGGCGCTTCAGGCCGTTGACGCCCCAGACGCAGACGATGCCGGCGATCACGCCGATGATCAGCGCGCCCACCGGGCCGACCAGGCCGGCGGCCGGGGTGATGCCCACCAGGCCGGCGATGGCGCCGGACGCAGCGCCCAGCATGGACGGCTTGCCCTTGATGGCCCACTCGGTGAACAGCCAGGACAGTACGGCGCCCGCGGTGGCGATCATGGTGTTGAAGAAGGCCAGCGTGGCGTTCTCGTTGGCGGCCAGCGCCGAGCCGGCGTTGAAGCCGAACCAGCCCACCCACAGCAGGGCGGCGCCCACGAACGTCATCGGCAGGTTGTGCGGCTGCATCGCTTCGCGGCCGTAGCCCACGCGCTTGCCCACCACATAGGCGCCCACCAGGCCGGCCACGCCGGCGTTGATGTGCACCACGGTGCCGCCGGCAAAGTCCAGCGCGCCCTTGGCGTTCAGCAGGCCCGGGGCCGTTTCAGAGGCGAACCACACCATGTGCGCGATGGGGATGTAGGCAAACGTGAACCAGATCACCGTGAACACCAGCACCGCCGAGAAGCGGGCGCGTTCGGCGAAGCTGCCGACGATCAGCGCGCAGGTGATGCCTGCGAACGTCGCCTGGAACGAGGCGAACAGCAGCTCGGTCAGCGAATTGGACATCGCGTACTTGCCGTCGGCCGGGGTGAACATGCCAGAGAAGAAGGCGCGCGAGAGGCCGCCGAAGAACGCGTTGCCTTCCGTGAAGGCAAGCGAATAACCGTAGATGAACCAGAGGACCAGGCCCAGCACGAACGTGCACAACACTTGCAGCAGCACCGACAGCACATTCTTGCTGCGTACCAGGCCGCCATAGAACATCGCCAGACCGGGTACGGCCATCATCAATACGAGGAGGGTAGAGACGAGCAACCAGGAGATATCTGCTTTATCCATTTTCAGGCTCCAATGAGTCTTTCTTATTTGTCTACAGTGCAGCTTCGCCGGCTTCGCCCGTCCGGATGCGGATCACTTGTTCAAGGGGAGCGGCAAAGATCTTGCCGTCGCCGATCTTGCCGGTGCGAGCGGCTTGTTCGATGGCTTCGATGACCTGGTCGACCAGGTGGTCGGGCACGGCGGCTTCGACTCGCAGCTTGGGCAGGAAGTCGACCGCGTATTCCGCGCCTCGATAGAGTTCGGTGTGGCCCTTCTGGCGCCCGAACCCTTTCACTTCAGTAACAGTGAGGCCCTGGACGCCGATTCCGGATAGAGCCACCCGCACTTCGTCGAGCTTGAATGGCTTGATGATGGCGATGATGAGTTTCATGGCATTTCCTCTCATGGTTGCACTTGGCCTCGTCATTCAAGCAAATTCCATGCCATGGGGCGCGAACCCCGTAGGGCCGGCAGGCAGGCGCGTTTGTTGTGCCTGCGTGCACCAATATAGTGCGCCATGCACCACACGTCAGCCTCAAACCGGTGCATGGCCCGGCTGTGGTGAGGAATGCAACGGAATATGTGCCCCTACCGCTATTTGTTGCCAGTTGATGCCGCCGGCGTTGCGCTTTGTAGGGCTTGCAAATCCCTGCATCGGCTTGGGGCGAAATGTCGCGTCGGCCGCGGATCGTTGCTGGCTGGGCTTCGCACGGCAATAGCCTCTTTTTCAGCAGGCTGAAAGCGAATTGCAAGAGGTCCTAAAACGGGGGCGGGGCGTGATACGAGGGTTTACACGCATAAGCTTGTTGCCAAAGGTAGGCTGAAGAAGAATCGAATCCAGCTCATGACGGTTGGTGGGCTTGATCGGGCCGCTGCAAGGGGTTCCGGCGTTGCGGCTCTCTACATACGAAAAGCAAGAAAGGAAAGAGGAATGATGACGATCCAACGCAAGACCCTTGGCGTGCTGGCGCTGACTGCTGCGCTGGCCGTACTGGCCGGCTGCAACAAGAGCGACGAAAAGGCCGCGCCGCCCGCGGCATCGACCACGCCGGCTCCCAGCACCACCACCCCTGGCACGCCGCCCGCTGCCACCACGCCGCCCGCCACCACCACGCCCGCACCCGCCACGCCCGCACCCGCCACGGGCGCCACCGCCGGCCTGCCCGCGGAGTGCGACGCCTACCTGAGCAAGGTCAGCGCGTGCATGGACAAGCTGGGCGCTTCCAACCCGGCCGCAGCCAGCTTCAAGCAGCAGCTGGATGCCGCCAAGACGCAGTGGGCCACGATCAGCGACAAGACGCAGCTGGCCGCGCAGTGCAAGCAGTCGGCCGACCTGTTCGCGCAATCCGCGACGCAGATGGGCTGCCCGTAACGATGTTGGTAGGGGGCTGCCCCCAAGGCGGCCCGGTTTTCTCCTGTGCTTTGATGGGCGGTCACCGCATGCGGCCCGCCCTTTTTTTTGCCTGCGGCAGGGGCGGGGAAAGCACTACACTTGAGGCACCAAGAACACCGTGAGGCCGCTATGAACAATCGCACCCAATGGATGGAAGACATCCAGAAGAACATTTCCGACCTGATCGCCCGCAGCCCCGCCGCGGACGTCGAACGCAACGTGCGCGCCATGATGACGCAGGCGTTCTCGAAGCTGGATCTGGTCACCCGCGAGGAATTCGACGTCCAGGCCGACCTGCTGGCGCGCACCCGCGCCCGCGTGGACCAACTGGCCGCGACGGTCGAGCAACTGGAAACCCGCCTGTCCGCCTTGGACAAGTAGGCTCTCCGAGGGACACTTTTGCCACGGCCGCTGATGCGGCCGTTTTTGTTTTGGAGTCCAAGGACTCGCGACCGTTACCCTGTACTGGCGCCTGGGAAGGCAGGCATGGGCACAGTCCGATTTGGCGGTGGTCCGTATAACGGGTCTGCGATTAATGCGGCATAGGCGGCGGTCGCCGTGAATCGCTCGTGGCAGGCTTCGTAATCGCTTGACGAGATGGTGTCTTGGATTCCGAGCTTGGCGCAGGCTTCTCCTGCCAGCTTCCAGAGGCGCAGGTCGCGGCCAAAGGCAATCTGGCCGACGACCCCAGTCTTTACGGCAGACGGGTCCAGGTAGAACTGACCTGGGCGAGTGGCATCGGTTCGAGCAAAGCGGCCTTCCCATATCGCGGTAGGCACGTCCAGCGCGACATAAAACCAGGCGTAAGGCAGGGCGCCGTGCTGCAGGCGCAGTTCTCTTGGCGGGCCGAATCGATAGGCATTGTGATAGGTCTCGGGCAGCAAATACTTCGGATCACCGGCCGTGCGATACACCGCCGTGTGGGCGGCTAGCGATGCTGCCGAATGCCTGAGTGCAGCATACAAGGCCTTGATGGAAGGAACCCGCGCTATCAAATGGGGCGGCGGTTGATCAGGGCCCCGTACGTCCACTGGCATGCTATGGCGGCTTAGTCGCGCATGCCTGTTCCCGCTTGTCTGGCAAGTTCAAGGACGCGTTGTAGCCGCTGCGTGGTGGCGAGCGACAGAAGCCGCTGCTGTGCGATCGATACGTTTGCGCGATTTTCGAAGGGTAGTCCCGCCAGCATTTCGGCGGGCGAGAGCGCATTGAGGTCTTCCTGTTCGGTCACGAAAAACGCATGGATTTCGAACTGCAAGACCCCTCGCAATTCGGCAATGACGGTTTGCAGAAGCTTGGGAACGGGTTCAACGAATTGCCAGGCTGGGAACGCGCGCCCGTTCTTTTTCGTCGATGGCATGACGCAATAGAGCCTGCCGTCCTTGTCGTACCGATACAAGGTCGTCAACGCGCTCAGTTTTTGCCGGGCGAGCACTTCTGCGGGAGACCATAGGGCAACGGGTAGAGCGGGGGGCTTGTCGCCGACAGGAGCTTTTTCGTTGACGAGCCAGGCTTCGAGCTGCCGCACGATGACGTGCAGCAGGTCGTCTGTGCGGCCGGATTTCCGCAGGGGCGATAGTTCCTTGGCCAGGGTGGATGCCATGTGCTTGATAACCTCGTGGGGATCGCCTGAATAACTGCCGTTGACGATAGCCCGGACGTCGTCGGTTGTGGTGGGTGGCTTCCGTAGGATTGGTCCCATAGTGATCTCTTCAGGCATCCGAGTCGTCAGCTTATGCTTTTTTTTCATTATTTCCATTTTTCCCAATTTTACCAATGTGCCGACGGCACCGGACAAGACGTGTCTTCTGTCCGAGGCCGCGCACCCCCACTTGCCAGAGACACTTTTGCCACGGCCGCTGACGCGGCCGTTTTTGTTTTGGGCATACTGGTTTTCGATCGCAACCGGAGACCGCCTTGACCCTTGCCGTTATTGCCAGCCGTACCCTCAGCGGCCTGCATGCCCATGCGGTGCGGGTCGAGACGCACCTGGGGCCGGGCCTGCCTAGTTTCAACGTGGTGGGGCTGCCCGATACCGAGGTGCGTGAAAGCCGCGAGCGCGTGCGGGCGGCGATCATCAACAGCGGCTTCAACTTTCCCGCGGGCCGCATCACGGTCAATCTGTCGCCGGCGGATCTGCCCAAGGAATCCGGCCGCTTCGATCTGCCCATTGCGTTGGGGTTGTTGTTGGCGACGGGCCAATTGGCTGCGCCTGCATCGGATGACAACGCCGGTGTTGCGCCCGACCCGTTGCTGGCCGGGGTGGTGCTGGCGGGGGAACTGTCGCTGACCGGCGCGCTGGTGCCGGTTGCCGCGGCCCTGGTCATTGCATTGAGCGTGGCGCAGGAATCTCCCGGCGCCACCTTGATCCTGCCTGCAGGCAGCGCCGAACAGGCGGCCTGGGTGGAGGGGCTGCGGGTGCTGTCGGCCCGCAGCCTGGCGGATGTGGCGGCGCATGTGGCCGGACATGGCCGCTTGCCCGACGCGATTCCGCTGGCGTGGCCGGATGCTCCGCCGGGGCCGTGCCTGTCCGATGTGCGAGGGCAGCCGGGGGCGCGGAGGGCGTTGGAGGTTGCCGCGGCGGGCGGCCATAGCCTGCTGATGGTCGGGCCGCCGGGGGCGGGCAAGAGCATGCTGGCCGCGCGCTTGCCCGGCCTGTTGCCGCCGCTGACGCGGCGCCAGGCGCTGGAGGCCGCCGCCATTGCGGCGTTGGCGGGCGTGCCCGATGCCAGGATGGGCACGCCGTCGTTCCGGGCGCCGCACCATTCGGCGTCCGCCATGGCCCTGGTAGGTGGGGGCGGTCGGCCGCGGCCTGGGGAAATCAGCCTGGCGCATCACGGCGTGCTGTTCCTGGACGAATTGCCGGAATTCAGCCGACGTACGCTGGAAGCGTTGCGTGAGCCGCTGGAAACGGGCAGGGTGATCATCGCCCGCGCCCTGCATACGGCGCAGTTTCCCGCGCGGTTCCAGTTGGTGGCGGCGATGAACCCGTGCCCCTGCGGCTGGCGCGGCCATCCGCGCAGGGCCTGCACCTGCACGCCAGATCAGGTCGCACGCTACACGGGCAAGATATCCGGCCCCTTGCTGGACCGGATCGACCTGCATGTGGCGTTGCCGCCCTCTGATCTGGAATGCATGCAGGGGCCGCCGGGCGAGCCGTCCGAGCCGGTGCGCGAGCGGGTGGCGCGCTGTCGCGAGCGCCAGCACGCGCGCCAGGGTAAACCCAACGCCGGGCTGGCCGGGGCCGAACTGGAATGCCACTGTCCGCTGCAGGCCGATGCCCGCGACCTGCTCTTGCAGGCCATGCGCCGCCTCGCGGGGTCGGGGCGGGCCATGCACCGGGCCCTGCGGGTGGCCAGGACGATCGCCGACCTGGACGGGCAGGACATGCTGGGCGCCAGCCATGTCGCCCAGGCGGTGCAGTACCGCCGGCCGGGCGTATGATGGCCCGTTTCTCGCGCTTGGGCGCCTGTTCGGGCGGGTTCCGTCCCCCTGGCGCAGGCAGGGCGCCGCGCCGACCTGCCAATCGGCTCGACAAAACCTGGGAAATCACCATATAATCAAAGGCTTTCCCGGATCCAGGCTATCTTTTTTGTCTGGAGTGCCGAGAAAAAACGTAGTACCCCAAGCAGTACCCCCCAAGAAGTGGCAAGAGGTCCTAAAGTTTTGCCGCAATGGTGTAGGTAGCGTGTTCCCCCAGGCAGCGATGCCGGGTGCGGACAGACCGCCAACCGCCTTGCGCCAAGCACCTCGCGTCATGTAAATCAACAATCAGTGTTTAGTTTAGGGAATCATCATGCCCAAGATGAAAACCAAGAAAAGCGCCGCAAAGCGCTTTAAGGTTCGCGGCAGCGGATCCATCAAGCGTGGTCAGGCGTTCAAGCGTCACATCCTGACCAAGAAGACCACCAAGAACAAGCGCCAGCTGCGCGGTTCGGCTGCGGTCCATGAAACCAACGTGGCCTCCGTCAAGGCCATGATGCCTTTCGCTTGATCTAAGGGAGATCTACTATGCCTCGCGTCAAACGCGGCGTTACTGCCCGCGCACGTCACAAGAAAGTCATTTCCGCCGCCAAGGGTTACCGTGGCCGCCGCGGTAATGTGTTCCGTATTGCCAAGCAAGCCGTCATGCGCGCTGGCCAATACGCCTACCGCGACCGTCGTAACAAGAAGCGCACGTTCCGCGCGCTGTGGATCACGCGTATCAACGCTGCCGTCCGCGAACACGGCGTCAGCTACAGCGTGTTCATCGCTGGTCTGAAGAAGGCTGCCATCGAACTCGACCGCAAGGTCCTGGCCGATCTGGCCGTGCGCGACAAGGCCGGCTTTGCCGCCATCGTGCAGCAAGCCAAGGCTGCCTTGGCTGCCTGATCGCGCGCTTTAACTCATCGCGCATCGCTGCAAACGGGGCTGTAATGGCCCCGTTTGCGTTTTGAAGGCTGGATTTCATGACTCAATCGGTTGACGACCTGGTTTCCCAGGCGCAAGAACGCTTCGCCGCGGCCACGGACGCCGCCGCGCTCGAAAATGCAAAGGCCCGCTTCCTGGGCAAGGATGGCGCGCTGACGGTGCTGCTCAAAGGCTTGGGCAAGCTCGATCCCGAGCAGAAGCGCGACATGGGCGCCCGGATCAATCAGGCCAAGCAAAAGGTCGAAGAGCTCCTGAATCTGCGCCGCGCCGCGTTGGCGCAGGCCGAACTGGACGCCCGACTGGCTTCCGAAACCATTGACGTATCGCTTCCGGGCCGCGGCCGCGTGCCGGGCGGCATCCATCCGGTGATCCGGACCTGGGAACGCGTCGAAGAGATCTTCCGCTCCATTGGCTTCGATGTGGCCGACGGCCCCGAAGTGGAAAACGACTGGACCAATTTCACCGCGCTGAACAATCCGCTGGACCATCCGGCGCGTTCGATGCAGGACACGTTCTACGTCGACATGAAAGACGCTGACGGCCTGCCGCTGTTGCTGCGCACGCACACCAGCCCCATGCAGGTGCGTTATGCCCGCATGCACAAGCCGCCCATCAAGGTCATTGCACCGGGGCGCACCTATCGCGTCGACAGCGACGCCACGCACTCGCCCATGTTCCACCAGGTGGAAGGGCTCTGGATCGCCGAAGACATTTCGTTCGCCGACCTGAAGGGCGTGTACACCGATTTCCTGCGTTGCTTCTTCGAAAGCGACGACCTCGTCGTGCGTTTCCGCCCGTCGTTCTTCCCGTTCACCGAACCGTCCGCCGAAATCGACATGATGTTCACGTCGGGGCCCAATCGTGGCCGCTGGCTGGAGATCTCCGGTTCGGGCCAGGTGCATCCCCAAGTGGTGCGCAACTTCGGCCTGGACCCCGAGCGCTACATCGGCTTTGCCTTCGGTTCCGGCCTTGAGCGCCTGACGATGCTGCGCTACGGCGTCAACGACCTGCGCCAGTTCTACGAAGGCGATTTGCGCTTCCTGCGCCAGTTCAACGAATAAAGACGGCTGATCATGCAATTTCCCGAATCCTGGCTGCGTACGCTGGTCAATCCCCCGATCGCAACCGACGAACTCGCGCACCGGCTCACCATGGCCGGCCTGGAAGTCGAAGACACCGTGCCGGCCGCGCCCGCGTTCAGCGGCGTGGTGGTGGGCCACATCGTCGAGATCGCTCCGCATCCCGATGCCGACAAGCTGCGCGTCTGCCAAGTGGACGACGGCTCGGGCACGCTGCTGACGATCGTCTGCGGCGCGCCCAACGCGGCCGCCGGCCTGAAGGTGCCGCTGGCCCGCGTGGGTGCGGAACTGCCCGGCGGCATGAAGATCGGCGTGGCCAAGATGCGCGGCGTGCAATCGTCGGGCATGCTGTGCTCGGCCCGCGAACTGGGCTTGTCGCAAGACCACGGCGGCCTGTTGGAACTGCCGGCCGACTTTGTGCCGGGCCAGTCGATCCGCGACGCGCTGGACCTGGACGACACGCTCTTCACGCTGAAGATGACGCCCAACCGCGCCGACTGCCTGTCGATCCTGGGCGTGGCGCGCGAAGTCGCCGCCCTGACCGGCGCGCCGCTGTCGGTGCCCACGGCCAAGGCCGTGCCGGTGACGCTGGACGAAGTGCTGCCCGTCAAGGTCGAAGCCCCTGATCTGTGCGGCCGTTTCGGCGGCCGCGTGATCCGCGGCGTGAATGCCCGTGCAGAGACCCCGGAATGGATGAAGACGCGCCTTGAACGCGCCGGTCAGCGTTCGGTGTCGGCGCTGGTCGACATCTCCAACTACGTCATGCTGGAACTGGGCCGCCCCTCGCACGTGTTCGACCTGGACAAGATCCATGGCGACCTGTCGGTGCGTTGGGCCCGCGAAGGCGAGACCCTTGAACTGCTGAACGGCCAGACCGTCACGCTGGACGCCAAGGTAGGCGTGGTGGTGGCGGGCGACCAGGTCGAAAGCCTGGCCGGCATCATGGGCGGCGAAGCCACGTCGGTCACGCTGGACACGACCAACATCTATCTGGAAGCCGCGTTCTGGTGGCCGCAATCGCTGGCCGGCCGCGCGCGCCGCTTCAAGTTCAGCTCTGAAGCCAGCCACCGCGGCGAGCGCGGCGTGGACTACGCTACGATCCCGCAGCACATTGAATTCATCACGCGCCTGATCGTCGACATCTGCGGCGGCCAGGCCGGTCCGCTGGACGACCAGATCGTCAACCTGCCCAAGCGCGAGCCGGTGCGCATGCGCCTGGCGCGTTGCCATCGCGTGCTGGGCGTGCCCGTCACGCAAGCCGACGTGGCCAAGATCTTCAACAGCCTGGGCCTGGAATTCACGGTCGAAGGCGATGACTTCATCGTCACGCCGCCGTCGTACCGTTTCGACCTGGTGATCGAAGAAGACCTGATCGAGGAAGTGGCCCGCATCTATGGCTTCGAGAACATTCCCACCGTGCCGCCGATGGCGCGCGCCAAGATGTTCTCGCAGCCCGAAGTGCGCCGCGGCGCCCACGCGCTGCGCCGCCTGGCCGCTGCGCAGGACTACCAGGAAGTCGTGAACTACAGCTTCGTCGAAGCCGACTGGGAACGCGACTACGCGGGCAACGACACGCCGGTCAAACTGGTCAACCCCATCGCCAGCCACTTGTCGGTGATGCGTTCCAGCCTGATCGCCAGCCTGGTCGCCAACATCCGCCACAACGCCAACCGCAAGCAGACGCGCGTGCGCCTGTTCGAGCTGGGCCGCGTTTTCGCGCGCGATGCCTCGGCCCAAGACGGCCCGCTGGCCGTGGCCGGCGTGCGCCAGCCCCTGAAGCTGGCCGGCGCCGCGTGGGGCCCGGTGGTCGAAGAACAATGGGGCGTGCCCACGCGCCAGGTGGATTTCTACGACGTGAAGACGGATGTGCAGGCGCTCTTCGGTGCGCGCGGCAGCCGCCTGCGCTTCGAGGCCGCCGCCTACCCGGCACTGCATCCGGGCCGCAGCGCCCGCATCGAACTGGACGGCCAGCAGGTCGGCTGGATCGGTGAATTGCACCCGCGCCTGGCCCAGCAAGCCGACCTGGCGCACGCGCCGGTGGTGTTTGAAGTCGACGTGGCCGCGCTGTCCGAAGGCGAGTTGCCGCAGGTGCGCGAGCTGTCGCGCCAGCCCGTGGTGGTGCGCGATCTGGCCCTGTGGGTCGATGCGCCGGTCACCGCGCAATCGATGCTGGACACCGTGGCTGCCGCCGTCAAGGCCGATCCGCAACTGGCGGTGGTGCAGGACGTGCGCCTGTTCGACGTGTGGCGCGAGAAGGCCCAGGGCGACCAGCCCGTGGCCGAAAAAAGCCTTGCGTTCCGTTTCTGGCTACAGGACACTGAAGTCACACTGGACGAAGCCCGGGTGGCCGATTGCCTGGCACGCATCAAAGACGCTTTGGTCAGTGCCCACGGCGCGCGCCAGCGTGCTTGAACCATGGGGAACAGTATGCTTGCCGAGCCGCGCACCCTGACCAAGGCCGAGCTGGCCGAACTGCTCTTTGAGCGGGTCGGCCTGAACAAACGCGAAGCCAAGGACATCGTCGACACGTTCTTCGAGGAAATCCGCGACGCCTTGGCGCGCGGCGATTCCGTCAAGCTTTCGGGCTTCGGAAACTTCCAGGTGCGCGACAAACCGCCGCGCCCCGGCCGCAATCCCAAGACCGGCGAGACCATACCCATCGCCGCCCGCCGCGTGGTCACGTTCCACGCCAGTCAGAAACTCAAGAGCGTGGTCGAGCAGGCCACTCCC
>ERZ1032107.310-NODE-310-length-11206-cov-12.475742_pt1 | contig 11206 bp, 7 predicted proteins | sample MGYA00516713_ERZ1032107 | MGnify/ENA primary metagenome ERZ1032107 (study PRJEB33718, sample SAMN03160116) | human skin metagenome | collected 2014-04-10 | study: EMG produced TPA metagenomics assembly of the PRJNA266117 data set (Human skin bacterial metagenome...
TGGGCTCGGAGATGTGTATAAGAGACAGGGGGTGGGGATACATGCTGCTGCCGCAGGGCGGGGCGGAGCCGGGCTAGAAACAGGCCGTCAGGCGGATGCAGCCCAAAGCCAGCAAGGGAACGCGTTCAGGGCGGGCAGAAGAAGAGGGCGGCAGGAATACGGCGACAGGAATAGGGCGACAGGCTGGCGCATGCCAGCCTGCGCAGTGGCTTGCTAGAGCACCACCAGGTTGTCGCGGTGCATGAGCTCGGGGTCGGTCATGCTGCCCAGGATGCGGGCGATCTGCGACGAGGGCTGGCGCAAGATGCGGCGGGTGTCCGCAGACGAATAATTGATCAGGCCGCGGGCGCACTCGCGGCCCTGGCTGTCGACGCAGGCGACGACGTCGCCGCGACCGAATTCGCCCTCGACCTCGACCACGCCGATCGGCAAGAGGCTCTTGCCTTCGCGCAGCAGCGCCTGCACGGCGCCGTCGTCCAGCACGACGCGGCCACGCAGCCGCAGGTGGTCGGCCAGCCATTGCTTGCGGGCAGACCACACCGGCAGCACGGCGCGCAATTCGCTGCCGATGCATTCGCCTTGCGCCAGGCGGGTCAGCACATTGGGTTCGCGGCCCGAGGCGATGATGGTGTGAGCGCCGCTGTGCGCCGCGCGCTTGGCGGCCAGCACCTTGGTCAGCATGCCGCCGGTGCCGATGCCGCTGCCGGCGCCGCCCGCCATGGCTTCCAGCGACGCATCGCCGGCCTGCGCATGCGCCATGAACTTGGCGTCGGGATTCTTGCGGGGGTCCGAGTCGTACAGGCCGCGCTGGTCCGTCAGGATGATCAGCGTGTCGGCTTCGATCAGGTTGGTGACCAGGGCGCCCAGCGTGTCGTTGTCGCCCAGGCGGATTTCGTCGGTGACGACCGTGTCGTTCTCGTTGACGATGGGCACCACGCCCAGGCGCAACAGCGCGAAGATGGTGCTGCGCGCGTTCAGGTAGCGGTGGCGATCGGCCAGGTCTTCGTGGGTCAGCAGAATCTGTGCGGTGCGCAGGCCGTATTCGGCAAAGGCGGCTTCATAGGCCTGGCACAGGCCCATCTGGCCTACCGCGGCGGCGGCCTGCAGCTCGTGCATGACCGACGGGCGCTTGCGCCAGCCCAGCCGCGCCATGCCCTCGGCGATGGCGCCGCTGGAAACCAGCACGATCTGCTTGCCCTGCTTGTGCAGGGAAGCGATCTGCGCGGCCCAGTGGGCGACGGCGGCGCGGTCCAGGCCGCGGCCTTCGTTGGTGACCAGCGACGAGCCGACTTTGGCGACCAGGCGCTGGGCGTGGGTGACGACGGAAACGGCGGGTGATTCAGCAGACATGTTGGGGCCCGGCTGCGGCGAGAAAAGACGTAATCGGAAGGACTGCGATTATGGCTTATTCGTCACCGCCACGCGGCGCGGCAGGCTTGTCGGCGTCGGAACGCTTGTCGTCGAAGCGGGGGTCCGGCGCCACGTAGGTGCCGTCGGCCTGGTCTTGCGACACGTGTTCCTTTTCGCGCTCGGCGTCCAGGTAGTCTTGCAGCGCGTACAGCATGTCCTGCGTGCCTTCGCCCGTCAGCCCGGAAATGGCGAACACGGGGCCCGTCCATTTGTAGAGCTCGAGGAAACGGCGCTTGGTGTCTTCGGGATCGGGCACCATGTCCAGCTTGTTCAGGATCAGCCAGCGCGGCTTGTCAGCCAGTTCCGGATCGTAGCGGCGCAGTTCTTCGACGATGGCGCGCGCGTCATTGACGGCTTGCTCGACGGGATCGGCGTCCGGATCGGGGGTGGACACGTCCACCAGGTGCAGCAGCACGCGGGTGCGCGCCAGGTGGCGCAGGAACAGGTGGCCCAGGCCCGCGCCTTCGGAAGCGCCTTCGATCAGGCCGGGAATGTCGGCCACGACGAAGCTGCGCGACGGCGAGGTGCGCACGACGCCCAGGTTGGGATGCAGGGTGGTGAAGGGGTAGTCCGCGATCTTCGGCTTGGCATTCGAGATGCGCGTGATCAGCGTGGACTTGCCGGCGTTGGGCAGGCCCAGCAGGCCCACGTCCGCCAGCACCTTCAGTTCCATGCGCAGGTAGCGGTGTTCGCCTTCCTTGCCGGGCGTCCATTGGCGGGGCGCGCGGTTCAGGCTGGACTTGAAGTGGATGTTGCCCATGCCGCCCTGGCCGCCCGCAGCCAGCACGACCTTCTGGTCGTGCGTGTTCAGGTCGAACAGGACTTCGCCGGTTTCGGCGTCGTGGATGATGGTGCCCACGGGCACGCGCAGCGTGATGTCGGGGGCGGCGGCGCCGTACTGGTCCGAGCCGCGGCCGTTTTCACCGCCCTTGGCGCGATGCAGGCGCGCGTAGCGGAAGTCGATCAGCGTGTTGATGTTGCGGTCGGCGACCGCGTAGATCGTGCCGCCGCGTCCGCCGTCGCCGCCGTCCGGGCCGCCTTTGGGGATGAATTTTTCGCGGCGAAAGCTCGCCACGCCATTGCCGCCTTTGCCGGCGACGACTTCAATGGTGGCTTCGTCTACGAATTTCATGATGTCTGCGCGTGTATGAATTTAGAGGCTGCGCCGCGTGGCGCTGGCCTGGAAGGAAAAAAGCCCTGCCGCGTGCGACAGGGCTTTTGCCGTTCTGGCGTGGGGCAGGTCGCCAGGGCGACCTTGCCGTTTGCCGGATCGTGCTGCGTCCGCCGCGAGGGCCACGGACGCGAATGCCAATTACTCGGCGGCGACGATCGAAACGGTTTGCTTGTTCAACGCGCCCTTGAAGCCGAATTGAACCTTGCCGTCGATCAGCGCGAACAGGGTGTGGTCCTTGCCCATGCCGACGTTCACGCCAGCGTGGAAACGGGTACCGCGCTGACGCACGATGATCGAACCAGCGGGAATCAGTTCACCGCCGAAAGCCTTGACGCCCAGACGCTTCGATTCTGAGTCGCGTCCGTTTCGCGTAGAGCCGCCGCCCTTTTTCTGTGCCATTTTTAGCTCCTGCTAATGTGGTACCGAGTCGCTTCTTAAGCCGTGATGGCTTCGATGCGGATTTCGGTGTAGTTCTGACGGTGGCCCTGACGCTTCTGGTAGTGCTTGCGACGGCGCATCTTGAAGATCTTGACCTTGTCGTGGCGGCCTTGCGCAAGAACCGTTGCCTTGATCACGGCGCCAGAGACGAGGGGCGTGCCAACTTTCAGTTGGTCGCCTTCGCCCACGGACAGCACTTGATCCAGGGTGATTTCTTGCCCAATGTCTGCCGGTATCTGTTCTATCTTGAGTTTTTCGCCAATGGCAACACGGTACTGCTTGCCACCGGTTTTTACGACCGCGTACATGGGGTATTCCTTAAATAGGTAAATGGGCTTATTCGCAGCCGGCCCTGCTGGGCTGGCGGTACTTGCTATAGAGAGATTGCCGGGCCAGGATGTTCTGGCTGGCTGATGCCGGGCGGGGGCTTCGCGCAGATTCTGCGATGCAGAACTTGCTTGAGCCAGCCAGGCATTTCGCTAAGCGCGTAGTGCGTAATTCACCGACGTAATTCGGCCATCACTGACCGAATCCGGGATATTAGCGTGAGGCTGGGGAAAAGTCAAAAAGCGCTTGCAGGGTAAGGGCTTAGGTGTCGCGTGGGCGCTGCGCACTGGCCGTTGTGGCGTCAAATAACGGGGTCCGATCATGATGCCCGAGCGCGGAGCGGCGCGCCGTCCTGCCCCTGGGCGCCGGGGCGATGGGGGCCGTCTTCGGTTCGTGACACCCCGTATAATCGCTGGTCGAATCCCCCCTGCCATCCCGGCGGGCCCAGCGGTAAGAGCTGTTACACACGGCTCGTTTCACACTCCGGATACGTCTTGAATCTCCCCGCGCTCATTGCCCCCATAGCTGACGATATGAAAGCCGTCGATGCGGTTATCCGCGAGCGGCTGAATTCCGAGGTGGTGCTGATCCGTACGATCGGCGACTACATCATCGGGGCGGGCGGCAAGCGCATGCGCCCGGCGATGGTACTGATGGTGGCGCGCGCCCTGGGCTATGAAGGGACGCATCACCAGTTGCTGGCCGCCGTGGTGGAATTCATCCATACCGCGACGCTGCTGCACGACGACGTGGTCGACGAATCCGACCTGCGTCGTGGCCGCGACACCGCCAACGCAGTGTTCGGCAACGCCGCCAGCGTGCTGGTCGGCGACTATCTCTATTCCCGCTCGTTCGAGATGATGGTCGAGGCCGACTCGATGCGCATCATGAGCATCCTGTCCGAGGCCACCACGGTGATCGCCGAGGGCGAGGTGCTGCAGCTCTTGAACGTGCACGACCCGGACGTATCGCAGGAACGCTACCTGCAGGTGGTGCGCTACAAGACCGCCAAGCTGTTCGAGGCCGCCGCCCAGGTTGGCGCCGTGCTGGCGGGTGCCACGCCCGAGCAGGAAGCCGCCGCGGCCGCCTACGGCCGCCATGTGGGCACGGCCTTCCAGTTGGTGGACGACGTGCTGGACTACAGCGGCGACGCCACCGCGCTGGGCAAGAACGTGGGCGACGATCTGCGCGAGGGCAAGCCCACGCTGCCGCTGATCCGCGTGATGGAAGTGGGTACGCCCGAACAGCAGCAACTGATCCGCGACGCCATCAAGACGGGCGACGCCGACTTCGCCGCCGTGGCCGCCGCCATCCAGGCGACCGACGCGCTGGACCACGCCCGCCAGGCCGCCGTGGCCGAGGCAGACCGGGCCCGCGAAGCCCTGTCGAACTACCCCGTTTCCCCTTTTCTAAATTCTCTGTTAGAATTCTGCGCTTTCGCGGTGAATAGAGATCGCTAACCGAATTGGGCTGTGACTTGGCCTGTAACCCGGTCCTTAAAAAGGCTGTGGTTGGGTTCTAAAAAGGCAGCGGTTGATTCAAAGTGAAAAATGATTTGGTTGCACTGAGCGCAACGAAGTCAGTAGTCGAAAGACTAGATGTAGTAAGACTCGGGGCGTAGCTCAGCCTGGTAGAGTACTGCGTTCGGGACGCAGGAGTCGGAGGTTCGAATCCTCTCGCCCCGACCACTTGATGTGGTCGAATTCTTGAAAGTGTTTCCCGACACTTTTAGCTGAAAGCCGGTATCGCGAAAGCGGGCCGGCTTTTTTGCGTTTGCGCGGCCCACGGCGGCTAGCGTGGCGCACGCCGGCTCGGCAAGTCCTGACGATGGGCCTTGATGATGCGCAGGAAAGGATGCGCAGAAAAGCCGGCAGAAAGGTGGGCAGAAAGGTGGGCAGGAAGGCGGGCAGAACAGCGAGCGGAAAAAGGGCAGCCAATAGCCAGGATCAATCTGCCGCTGCGTCGGGCGAGCCGTCGACCTGCAGATGCGACTCTCGCAACAGGCTTTTGGCCAGCAACCGCAAGACGCGTGCACAGGCGCTGGCGGCCTTGGACAGGTCGGCATCGCGTCGATGGACGAGTCCCAGGTCCATGGACGGAACGGATCCTGCCATCACCGTCCTGCGTATTCTTCCCCCGTCGTGGGACCACGGCCTGAAAACGAGGTCGGAAAGAATCGTGACGCCGACATTCTGCGCGACCAGGCTGCGCACCGCTTCGATCGACTTGGTACGGAATATGACGTTGGGCTTGAGCTTGCTGGCGCCCCAGTAGCGATTGACGGTTGCCACATGCTCGTCCATGTCCAGCAGTATGAACGGCTGGTCTGCCAGTTCGGACAACGCTACCGACGGGCGGCCGGCAAGGGGATGATCCAGCGACGTCCATAGCCGGCGCTCGGATTTCAGCAACTTCTCCTGGTGAAAATCAGCCGTGGGAGTCAAGTTGGAAACGAGAACGACGGCCAGGTCGAACGACCCGTTGCGAATGCCGTTTTCAATTTGAAGGCGGTTGCGTTCAACGGGTTCAAACGAGACAAGCGGAAGCTGCCGGCGCATGGCCCCGATGATCTTGGGCAGCACGTACTCCGACACCGTATCCGTGATGGCCAGTTTCACGCGGCCTTCGAGCGAGGAGATCGAATCCTTGGTCTCTGCAACGGCCGTTTCCAGCGATGCCAGCACGTGTTCCGCGTGGCGCAGAAATCCTTCTCCCTGCAATGTCAGTCTCAAGCCCGCGGCGTGCCGAGTGAAGAGCTGAACGCCCAGGAGCGCCTCAAGATTCTTCAATGACGTCGTGAGCGACGGTTGGCTGACGTAGCAGCGTTGGGCAGCCCGGGACACCTGGCCGGTCATGGCGGCCGCCACAAAGTGTTCCAGCTGCTTGATCGTGACTTTCATAGATAAATTATATATTGCTGCATTCAATAAAAGAATTATGAATACTGCGTGACGATCAATAGCATGCACATTCGCGCGTCGTCGGATGTGTCTCGAGGAACGCCAACATTCCAAGAAATGGAGACTCCCATGCAATCGTCATCGAGCATTCCTGCCCGTCCTGCGGCGCCAGGCAACGCCCCTCCCGACACGCCGCCTGACATCGAACGCAGCACGGGTCTGCTCAGCCGCCTTGGGCTGCGTTTCACGGCGTGGGCGGAACGCTGGTTTCCCGATGCCTTTGTCTTTGCTGCCATCGCCGTGATCGTCGTCGCGGGCGCGGCAATGGCTAACGGGTCGAGCCCCCAAGCCGTGGCCAAGGCGTTTGGCGATGGATTCTGGAGTTTGATCGTCTTTACGATGCAGATGGCGGTCGTCGCCATTGGCGGCTACGTGGTGGCGACTTCTCCGCCCGCCGCTCGCCTTATCCAACGGCTGGCCGCGGTGCCACGGTCCGGCAGGCAGGGGATTGCGTATGTGGCGCTGATCAGCATGATCCTGTCGCTCTTTAACTGGGGCGTCTCGCTGATCTTCAGCGCGCTCTATGCGCGAGCCCTGGCTCGCCGGGTGGACTTGCGCGTGGACTACCGGGCCGCCGGCGCCGCGGCGTACCTTGGCCTGGGCGCAACCTGGGCGTTGGGCTTGAGTTCGTCTGCCGCGCAGTTGCAGGCCAACCCGGGCAGCCTGCCAAAGAGCATCCTGGATATCACCGGGGTGATCCCGTTCAGCCAGACCATCTTTCTTTGGCAGTCCATGGTCATGGCCGCTGTGCTGATCGTCGTGTCGGTGGCGATCTGTTTCTTTTCGGCGCCTACCGGTGCCAATGCCGTCACGGCCCAGGACCTGGGCGTGGACCTTGCCGAGTTCAAGCCGGCTGCCCAGGATCCGGCCAGGCGCCGCCCCGGTGAATGGTTCGAGCGCAGCCCCTTGCTGACGATTCTTCTGTGTGCGCTTGGATTTGGCTGGCTGGCACAGGAATTCATGGCGAAAAGCCCGCTCGTGGCTATCTCAGGGCTCAATACGTACAACCTGCTGTTCCTGCTGCTCGGCTTGCTGCTGCATTGGCGTCCCCGGAATTTTCTGGATGCCGTGACGCGCGCGGTGCCTTCCACCGCGGGCGTCATCATTCAATTCCCCTTGTACGGCGCCATCGCGGCAATGCTGACGTCCGCCAAGGGGCATGATGGCATTGCGTTGTCGGACCGCATCGCGCACCTGTTCGTCAGCATCTCCAACACCGACACCTTCGCGGTGATGATGGGTGCGTATTCCGCCGTCCTGGGCTTCTTCATTCCGTCGGGCGGCGGCAAGTGGATCATCGAGGCGCCTTACGTCATGCAGGCCGCCAACGAGCTCAAGGTGCACCTGGGTTGGGCAGTGCAGGTCTATAACGCCGCGGAAGCGCTTCCGAACCTGATCAATCCCTTCTGGATGCTGCCGCTGCTTGGCGTTCTGGCGCTGAAAGCACGTGACATCGTGGGCTTTACGTTCCTGCAATTGCTGGTCCACGCGCCGCTCGTGCTCTTCATGCTCTGGTTCCTGGGGCGTACGCTCGACTACGTTCCTCCGGTCATGCCCTGACCCTCGACGAGCGCGCTTGATCGTGATGCCGACAGAATCCAAGCAGGGGTATTGCACGCTTTGCCGTTCGCGATGCGGTACGGTCAACGAGGTGCGCGGAGACATGTTGATTTCCGTTCGCCCGGATCCGTCGCATCCGACGGGCGAAGCGATGTGCATGAAGGGCAAATCAGCGCCTGAGCTGGTGCACAGCCCCCACCGCCTGCAATACCCTTTGCGTCGCACCAATCCGAAAGGAAGTCCCGATCCGGGCTGGGTGCGCATCAGCTGGGAAGAGGCGCTGGCGGAAACGGCGCGGCGGCTTGGCAGCATTCGCGCCGAAAGCGGCGCGGAGTCGGTCGTGTTCTCCGTCACGACGCCCAGCGGCACGCCGCTGAGCGACAGCATCGACTGGATCGAGCGCTTCGTTCGCCTGTTTGGCAGCCCCAATATCTGTTACGCGACGGAGGTCTGCAATTGGCACAAGGACTACGCGCATGCGTTCACCTTCGGCTGTGGCATGCCGCCTGCCGATTACGCCGAGGCCGACCTCATCGTCCTGTGGGGGCATAACCCTGCGAATACGTGGCTCGCGCAGGCATCGGCCATTGGCAAGGGCCGCATGCGTGGTGCAAAGATGGTCGTGGTCGATCCCCGGCCCACGGCACTCGCCCGCCAGGCCGACGTGTGGCTGCCGGTACGTCCGGGCACGGATGCGGCAGTGGCGTTGGGCCTGATCCACCTGCTGATTGCGCAAGGCCGGTGCGACGAGGCGTTTGTGCGCGATTGGACGAACGGCCCGCTGCTGGTGCGCAGCGACAACGGGCAGTTCCTGCGCGAGCAGGATGTCTGGCCTGATGCGGTGCGCAACCGCTTCCTGGTATGGAACGACGCGCGCCATTGCGTCTGTCCATACGACACCGAGCAGGCTGCGCAGCCACAGCAGAGCGCGGATTTTCGCCTGCGCGGCGCGGTGACTGTCGATGTGTGCGGCGTTGCCGGGCTGGTCTGCCATCCTGCGTTTGAATTGCTTGCCCAGGCCAGCGCCCATTATGGGCCGAGGGAAGTCGAGAGCATTACCGGCGTGCCGGCGGCTTCGCTGCACGCGGCAGCGGCGCTTTTCGGTTCGCTCGGCCGCATTGCGTACCACGCCTGGACAGGCATCGGTCAACATGCCAATGCCACGCAATCGGAGCGCGCGGTGGCCACGCTGTACGCGCTGACCGGCAGTTTTGACCGTATTGGCGGCAACCGCGTGCGCATCGGGCCGCCCATCAACGCGGTAAACGCGCTTTCCCTGTTGAGTGAAGCGCAGAGGATGAAGGCGCTTGGCATTGACGAGCGGCCTATCGGCCCGCCGGCCCATGGCTGGGTGACGGCTCGCGACACCTACCGGGCGATTCTGGAAGGACAACCGTACAAGGTGCGCGCCATGGTGGCGTTCGGTACGAACCTGCCGGTTTCACAGGCGGATACCTCGCAGGCGCGCCAGGCGCTTTCCGAACTCGAGTTTCATGTGCATTGCGACCTGTTCGAGACCCCGGCGGCCAGGTACGCGGACATTTTTCTGCCCGTCAACACGCCCTGGGAGCGTGAGGGGCTGCGAGTCGGCTTCGAGATCAGCGATCGTGCCGCGGGATGGGTCCAGTTGCGCCAGCGAATGGTGCCGCCGCGCGGGGAATCTCGCTCGGACAACGACATCGTGTTCGATCTCGCATGTCGGCTCGGCTTGGGTGACGAATTCTTCGGCGGCAGTGTGCAAGCGGGGTGGGACCACATCCTGGAACCCTCGGGAATCTCGGTGGAACAGTTGCGTCAACGCCCGGAGGGCATCGCCTGCCCGGTCGACGCGGGCGAAAGGAAGTATGCGCGCCCGACAGCCACTGGCGTGCGTGGGTTCGCAACGCCCACGCGACGTGTCGAGCTTTATTCGGAAAACCTGCTTCGGCATCGCCAGCCGCCATTGGCCACATTTGTAGAGCCCGCCGATACGCCACGGGATATGAACGCGACGCGTCAAGACCGCTTTCCTTATGTGTTGAGCTCGGCCAAGAACGGCTTCTATTGCCACAGCCAGCATCGCAGCCTGACATCGCTGCGCAAAAGGGCGCCGGACCCCATCGCTGAACTCAGTCCCGTGCTTGCCAATGCAAAAGGCATTCTGGATGGGGATTGGATACGCATCCGCACGCGTGTTGGGCAGGCCCGGTTCGTCGCCCGCATTACCCCCCAATTGGCCGATGGCGTCGTCGTGGCGGAGTTCGGATGGTGGCAAGGTTGCCCGGAACTCGATCGCGATGGCCTGTCCACAGAGGGTGTGGCCAACAGCAATTTCAATAGCTTGATCTCCGCGGATCACCACGACCCGGTCAGTGGATCCTCGCCGTTACGCTCGTTTCTGTGCGACGTCGAGTTGGACCCGCTCATCGAGGTGCGCCAGCGAAAGTGGCCGGGTTATCGCGACTTTCGCGTCAGCGAGCTGCGTCGGGAAGCCGACGGCGTGCTGGGTATCCACTTTGAACCCTTGGACGACGTTGAATTGCCAGACTACCGTCCGGGACAGCATATCGAGATCAAACTGGACGGAGGGGACGGCACCCCGATCTCGCGGGCGTACTCGCTGACCGGGCCGGCCGCCGTGCCGCATCGGCGCCGCTACAGCATCGCCGTACGCCATCAAAAAGGGCAGTCATCCGATGGCATGCCATTTGAAGGGCGCATGTCTGGCTTCCTGCACCGCCGGCTCCGCGTGGGCGATGTCGTGTCGCTGCGTTCTCCCGCAGGGGGCTGGGTCGTGCCGCGTCAATCGCCGCAGCCGCTTTTGCTGTTTGCCGGCGGTATAGGCATTACGCCGTTCTTGAGCCTGCTCGAGTCGTTGCCCGATGGCTCAGACGGGCCGGAAATCTGGCTCTACTACGCGAACCAGAACAGCGGCACGCACGCGTTTCGCGAGCGTATTGCGCATCACCGTGCTCGATTGCCTCGGCTGCACGTCTACGACTACTACGCAGCGCCGCTTCCAGGCGATCGGGAAGGCGTCGACTTCACGGCCAAGCGTTACGTCGATGCAAGCGTCGTTGACGATGCCCTGATCGAACGACGGGCCCGCATTTACCTGTGCGGACCGCCCGCGATGATGGAGGCCGTGACCAACGGACTCGTGGCGCGCGGCGTTCCGCGTTTCGACATCTTCAGCGAGCTGTTCCGCTCTCCGTCCACGCCGCCCTCGGGCAACGAAGTCTTCAACGTGAGCTTTTCCCGTTCGAGGCGGGACTCAGTGAAATGGACGGCCAGGCAAGGCACGTTGCTGACGTTTGCGGAATCCCTGGGCGTGCAGATGGCGAGCGGCTGCCGGGTC
>ERZ1032107.314-NODE-314-length-11035-cov-11.637341_pt1 | contig 11035 bp, 11 predicted proteins | sample MGYA00516713_ERZ1032107 | MGnify/ENA primary metagenome ERZ1032107 (study PRJEB33718, sample SAMN03160116) | human skin metagenome | collected 2014-04-10 | study: EMG produced TPA metagenomics assembly of the PRJNA266117 data set (Human skin bacterial metagenome...
CTACACTAGATCGCTCGTCGGCAGCGTCAGATGTGTATAAGAGACAGGTATGAAGGTGTCTGAACATATTTGGCAGCATCCTCTGCCGCCTGGGCGCTTGGCGTTGCTGCTGCAACAGGGGCTGCTGCGCGAGGGATGGCGTCGGGTGGAGAACGATCCGGCCGGCGGGGCACGGCAGTCTTGGCGCCGCCAAGGCGCGCAACTGCAATGGCTGCTGGTGCCGTTGGACGCGGGCAGTGGCTTGTGGGTCAGGCGGTGGACGCCATGACCGGCTTCTTCACGCAGGGTGTGCGGCGCTTGCGCAAAGCCGCCGTGTATCTGCTGGCGCTGGCGGCGGGCCTGTTGTCCGCCTGGGCGGTGCGCGAGCACGTGCAGCAACGCGTGCTGGCGCTTGAAGCCGAGGCGCGCACGCCGCAGGTCAGCCGGTTGGTGGCGGCCTACGATCTGCCTGCCGGCACGACGCTGGACGAATCGCATCTGGCGATACGAGACATACCGGCGCAATGGGCGCCCGCCGCCAGCGTCGAGCCGTCAGACATCGACCGCGTGCTGGGCGCCCAGCTGACTGCCGACCTGGCCCAGGGCGAACCGGTGCTCAAGGCCTATCTGGCCTTCACCTTGCCTGTACCGGCGCTGGCCTCGCGGCTCAAACCCGGGCAGCGTGCGCTGATGGTTGCCGCGGGCGACCTGGGCGGTCTGTCGGACATGCTGCGGGCAGGAGACGCCATCGACATCTACGTGTCCTTCTCGTATCGCGATCGCGAGGTGACGGTGCCGCTGTTGCAAGGCATGCGGGTGTTGACGGCGGTGGACACGGCAGGAGGCGATGGGGCGGCCCACGTCACGCTGGCAGCCAGTCCGGATGAAGCCATGCGATACATCGCGGCCAGGCAGGCCGGAACGCTGACGGCGATGCTGCGCAACCGCGACGACGCCGCGGCCGTCAGCGCAGCGCCGCAAAGCGACCTGGCTTCATTGATCGGCCTGAACCGCGAGCCTCGCCGCAAGCCGGGCGTGGTCATCCTGTACGGCGACCAGTTGGGCGCGCAGAGCAGCGTGCAGGGCGCTGGCGTGGCCGGTTTCGAAGCGGAGCATCCATGATCATTCGATACGTGGCCGCGGTGTCCGCGCTGTGCCTGGGGCTGGTCTGCGCACCCGCCTGGCCCGCCGACGAAGCGCTGGAAATGCAGGTCGGCGAAACCCGTGTGCTGTCGCAGCCGGGCGTGACGCGCGTCGCCATCGGCAACGGCCAGGTGCTCAGCGCCGTCGCGACCGAAGGCCGCGAGGTCGTCGTCTTTGCACGTGCCGAGGGCGTGTCCTCGGTGCATCTTTGGGCGGCTGGGCGAGTCAAGGCCTACGACGTGCGGGTGGTGCCGGCGGGGGCGCCGCGTTTGCGGGCCGAGGTCGAATCCTTGCTGGCGCGCATTCCGGGTACCCGCAGCACCTTGGTGGGCGGCCGTATCGTCATCGAAGGCGACGATCTGTCCGACGACGACCGCGCCCGCATTGCCGCCTTGGCCGATCGTTATCCGGACGTGCTGGATTTCACCGGACAGGTCGGTTGGGACAGCATGGTGCTGCTGGACGTGCAGGTGGTCGAGATTCCCAGTTCCCGGCTGCGCGAGTTCGGCGTGCGCTGGGACGGCATGACGCAAGGCGGCGTGAATGCCGGCCTGGCTTGGGATGGCGGGTCGCGTGGCAGGATGGGCCGCCCGGGAGAACAGGTGATCGAGACCCCGGCGCCGGTGTCGTCGGCGGCGGGCTATTTCGGCGTCAACGCGCTGCTGTCGGCGCGCATTGCCGCCCTGGCCCAGAACGGCGAGGCCGTCATGCTGGCGCAGCCCCAGCTGCTGGCGCGCAGCGGCGCCAGCGCGACCTTCCTGGCCGGGGGCGAGGTGCCTTATACGTCCACCGATTCGCGCGGCAATCCCACGACGTTGTTCAAGCCCTATGGCGTGTCCTTGCGGATCACGCCTCGCATCGATCGCAACGGTGTCATCCGTTCGTTGATCGAGGTCGAGGCCAGTTCCGTCGATATGGCGCTGACGTCGCCGAGCGGGCCGGCATTGCGCACGCGTCGCGCATCCACAGAGTTCAACGTGCGGTCGGGCGACACACTGGTCATCGGCGGCTTCCTGTCGCGCGAGCGTTCCGACGAGCACAACGGCCTGCCCGGCCTGAAAGACATCCCGATTCTTGGCGCCCTGTTTTCGTCGCGCCGTTATCAACTGCGCGAAACCGAGCTGGCCATTTTCGTTACGCCCAAGATCGTCTCGCGCCACGAACCCGCCATGGCCGACCGGGTGCGGCGTGGCCGTGAAGTGGTGGATGCCGCGTTTCCGGAATCCCCGCGGCTGGGGACGGCGGTTCCGACGGCGGGGGGATGGGACCCCTATGCGGGGGCCGGTTCGCAATGGGCCGATGGCAGCCGCGACATGACCGCGATCAACCAGGAATAGTGCCATGCTTGAAATCGAAATGACCTACGAAGACGCGGCGACGCGCAAGATCACCGTGGCCGCACCGATTCTGATCGGCCGGGGCACGCAGTGCGGGCTGCGTATTGCCAACTGGCGGGTCGGGCGCCAGCACGCGCGGCTGCTGCACGAGGCATCGATGATCGTCCTCGAGGATTTGGGCACGCTGGGCGGCACGCTCGTCAACGGGCAGCGGGTGGTGCGCCATTCGCCAGTCATGCCTGAAGACGAGATTCTGATCGGGCCATGCCGCCTGCGCGTGGCGTGGGCACAGCCGGGCGAGGGGGCGGGCGAGCTGGCCAATGCCGCCACATTGCCGCAGCCTGTCACGGCGCAGGTTCCGGACGCAGCCGCGCCTGCGCCTTTGGTCGTGGCGGCGCTGCCTTCCCTGCAGCAACGCCGACGCTTGCATGCGGCGTTGCTGGGTGCGCTGGATCTGCGTCGGCGAGACGTCGCCGGCATGAGCGACGCGATGCTGCGTGCCGAGGCCGAGCGGCTGTTGACGCAGATTGTGGCCGACGACGGCGATTTGCCGCCTGGGGCCGACCGCGTGGCGCTTTGCCGCGAGGTACTGGACGAGGCCGTGGGGCTGGGGCCGCTTGAACCCCTGCTGGCGGCGCCGGGCGTGACAGAGATCATGGTCAATCGGTACGACGAGATCTACATCGAACGCGAAGGCCGGCTCTGGCGGCACGCAGGCGCCTTCACCAGCGAGCAGTCCGTGCGCTGGGTCATCGAACGCATCGTCACGCCGTTGGGGCGCCGCATCGACGAGAGTTCGCCGATGGTGGATGCCCGCCTGCCGGATGGTTCGCGGGTGCACGCCATCATTCCGCCGGTCGCGCTGAAAGGCGCCAGCCTGACCATCCGCAAATTCCCGCAGCGCCGGCCCGGTATGCCCGACCTGCTGGCGGCGGGCTCGCTGAGCGAGGCCATGGCACGATTCCTGGCGCTGTGCGTGCGGATGCGCAAGAACCTGGTGGTGTCCGGCGGGACGGGCTCGGGCAAGACCACGCTTCTGAACATCCTGTCCAACGAGATCCCGGATGGCGAGCGCGTGGTCACCATCGAAGACGCCGCCGAGCTGCGGCTGAACCACGAACACCTGGTGGCGCTGGAGGCGCGGCCGGCCAACCAGGAAGGGCGGGGCCGCATCGACATCCGCGAGCTGGTGCGCAATGCCCTGCGCATGCGGCCGGACCGTATCGTGGTGGGTGAATGCCGCGGCGCCGAGGCCTTTGACATGCTGACCGCCATGAATACGGGGCATGAAGGGTCGCTGACCACGTTGCATGCCAATTCCACACGCGATGCGCTGGCCCGCCTGGAATCGATGATTCTGATGGCGGGGATGGATTTGCCTTTGGCGGTGGTGCGCGAACACATCGCGGCCAGCATCGACATCATCGTGCAGCAGGCGCGCCTGGCGGACGGGCGTCGCGTGGTGACCTCGGTGGCCGAGGTGACCGGCATGGAAAGCGGCCGTATCCAGTTGCAGGAGCTGTTCCGGCACGAACGGTGGGGCGGCTTTATCGGGTGCGGGGCGGTGCCCAGTTTCGCTCAGGAATGGCGGGACGCGGCTGCGGGGCTGGACCCCGCCTGGTTCTGCGGGGCGGGCGAGATGGACAATTCGGGCAATGCGGCGCCGGGCTATCCGGCGGGCCTGGCATGATCTGGCTGGCCGCAGGCGGGGCAATGGTGTGCGTCATGGTGCTGGCCTGGTGGGCGCAGGGCTGGTTCGCGCCGGCGCTGCGGCGCTACCGCGCGATCTACACGCAGGAAGCCGGCGTCAAGCTGGGCGAGCTGTTCCTGTTCATCGATCCGGCGCAGCTGTGGGTGGGGGCGGTGGTTGGCGCCACCCTGGCGGCGTTGCTGGCGTTCGCCGCGACCGCCAGCGGCCTCATAGCCGCAGTGATCGGCCTGGCCGCGCTGCGCGTCCCGCGCATGCTGGTGGACGGCCTGCGGCGTCGGCGTGCCAGTCGGTTCGAGCAGCAGTTGCCGATGGCGCTGCTGATGCTGGCGTCCGCGCTACGGGCCGGCGTGGCGTTGACGACCGGATTGCGCCATATGGTGGATCAGGGCGCTGCGCCGCTGGCCCAGGAATTCGGCCTGATGCTGCGCGAGCAACGGCTGGGCGTGCCGTGGGACCAGGCGCTCGAGAACCTGAACGTGCGCATGGCGGCCGATTCCACCGCGCTGGTCGTGGCGGCGATGCGCATCGCGGCACAGACCGGCGGCAACCTGGCCGAAGCGCTGGAAAGCATCGCCCAGACGGTGCGCGCCAGGCTGCAATTGCAGGCCAAGTTGCGGGCCTTGACGTCGCAAGGACGCATGCAGGCCTGGATCGTGGGCGCCTTGCCCTTGTTGCTGCTGGCCGTGCTTGACCGGATGGAGCCGGAGATCATGGGGCTGTTGTGGCGCACGCCGCTGGGGTGGGCAGTGCTGGCCATCGTGGCGGTGCTGGAAACCGCGGGCGTGTTGTTGATCCGGCGCATCGTCCGGATTGATTTCTGAGAGGCGCGCCATGTGGCTGTACCTGGGAATGGCGTTGGCGGCATTGGGCGCGGCCTGGTGGGCCTGGATCGTGCTTCGCCCCTTGTTGCTGGACGAACCGGCGGTGGCCAGGGCCATGCCATGGTGGTGGCGCATGGCCTGGCCCTGGATCAGCGCGGTGGCGCCCTTGGCTGCACCCCTGTGTTCCTGGCGGTGGCGGCGCCGCCTGGACCGGGCCATCGAGCGGGCCGCCTTGCCCGCGGAGATTCGCTACGAGCACATGGCCGCCTTGGGGGTGACCGCTGCGCTGGCGGGGGCAGGGGCGGCGGCCGCATTGGCTTGGGCCTGGACGGACGGCGGCGTGCTGGTGTGGGCGCCTTGGGCTGCAGGCGCCGCGGCGGCGGCTGGCACCGTGCCAGGCATGTGGTTGAGAGGGCTTGGCGCGAAACGGCGCCGCAGTGTCGAGCGCGACCTGCCATTCGTGTTCGACATGATGACGCTATGCGTCGAGGCCGGCCTGAGCATGCATGGCGCCCTGCAGCTGGCCGCGGCCAACGGCCCCAAGGGGCCCCTGCGCGATGCGCTGGCTGGGGCCTTGGCGGACATGCGCGCGGGCGTTACCCGCACGGCCGCCATCAAGGCGCTGGCGGATCGTTGCGACAGCCCGCTGGCGCGCAATTGGGCCGCGGCGCTGGCCCAGGCGGACGCCCTGGGTATCAGCCTGGGGCCGGTGCTGCGGGCCCAGGCGGCGCAAAGCCGCAATGATCGTCAGGTGCGCGCCGAACAACTGGCGATGCAGGCGCCTGTGAAGATGCTGCTGCCGCTGATTGCCTGCATCTTTCCGTGCACGTTCATCGTGCTGGCATTTCCCATCGCCATTCAACTGTTGCAGGGGACGCAGTGACCGGCCCGACGCCTTTGCCGCGCACGCGTCTGCGCCTCTTGCGGGTGTCGGGCTGGATGGGCAGGATGCGCGGCCTGTTGGGACGCCGCCCGCCGGGCCCGCGGTCGGGCATTTTGCTGACGCCTTGCTGGGCGGTGCATACCTTCGGCATGCGCCACGCCATTGACGTGGCCTTCGTGTCGCGCGAGGGGCGGGTGATGAAGGTCTGCAGGGCGCTGGCGCCCCGCAGGGTGGCGTCATGCCTGGGCGCTGTGGCCGTTGTCGAGGTTCGGGCTGGCGTTATTGATGCCGAACACGGCGGTATACGACGGATAGAAGCTGCAATAGAACACGCCGGCCGCCGCGATCGTGAACGGAATCTGCAGCGTGCTGGCAAATTGCGGTGACAGTCCGATGTAGACGAGCAGGCCCGAGCAAAGATCGAGGAACAGGGCAATCAGGACCCACGTGGCGGCGTACACCAGGAAGGCCCATTTGTTGCGCCAGCAGGCTATGCCGGAGAAGAACAGGGCCTGCATCAGGCGCAATCCATGCCAGGCCACCAGCACGGGCGCATACCAGAACAGCGCCGCGATGATGACATACAGCACCGTGAAGATGATGAGCGGCGTGCGCAGCGCCTGCAAGATGGGTTCCATGCTGTTTTCGATGGACGCGATGCGCATGCCTTCGGCGAAGGCGGCCGAGAAGGGCAGGAAGGTGGCCAGGCCGGCGATCAGGCTGACGGCGGCGTACAGCAGGCCCATCAGGAACAGTTTCCTGAAGACGCCAGGCTGTTTCAGGGGCTTGGCCCACATCGAGGGCAGCATCACTCGGTCTGCCTCGACATGCTTGCAGGCCGCCAGGCTCATCAGCGTGACGGACGGCATCAGGGCAATGAACAGGATGGGGCCGACGATCTGTGCGGCAAAAGCGAAGATGACCAGGAGACTGTTGGCCAGCGCCCAGGTGTACATGGCCAGGGGTTGCTTGCGGAACAGACGGAAGCCGTCTCGGACCCATTGCCAGCCGGAGGACGCGGGTAGGAATGCTGCTTGCATGGCTCTCTTGGGGAGTGATCTCTCAATAAGGGACGTGCTACCCCCATTATGGGGGGCGTAACGGTTACGGCAATACTGGCAGGCCCGCGCGGTGGCGCGCCTGCAACACTCTTTCGAAGTGACGGGGGTCGTGCGGCTTGAGCGTTTGGGCGGGCCGCGGCAGGAAATAGTCGTACAGGCGGGACAACCAGAAACGCAGGGCAGCCGCGCGCAGCATCAGCGGCCAGGCCTGGCGTTCGGCGTCGGTGAACGGCCGGACCTGGGCGTAGGCGGCGAGCCAGGCCTCGACCAGCTCGGGGATGAATTCCCCGGTATCGCGTTCGATGCACCAGTCGTTGACGCTGACGGCCACATCGAACAGCCAGGTGTCGCAGCCGGCGAAATAGAAATCGATGATGCCGCCCATGAGGGGATCTTCGAAGGTGCCGGCGAACAGCACGTTGTCGCGGAACAGGTCGCAGTGGGCCGGGCCGGCGGGCAGCGTCTGCCATGCCGGGGTGGCGGCGGCGGCTTGCTGGTCGGCCAGTTCGGTCTGCAGCAGTTGGGCCTGGCCGGCTTCCAGGAAGGGCATGACCTTGGGGGCGGTCTCGACCCACCAGGACAGGCCGCGCAGGTTGGGCTGCTGGATCGGGAAGTCCTGCCCGGCCAGGTGGGCGCGGGCCAGGGTTGCGCCGATCAGGCCGCAATGGGCGGCGCCGGGCGCGGGCTCGTAGCCGCCGGGCAGGCGCGAAACGATGGCGCAGGGCTTGCCGTGCAGGGTGGTCAGTCGGGTGCCGTCGCGCAGCGTCTGCGGCTGCGGCACGGGGATGCCGCGGCTGGCCAGGTGGTACATCAGCTCGATATAGAACGGCAGTTGCGCCTGCGTCAGCACTTCGAACAGCGTCAGCACGTACTCGCCGCGGCTGGTGTACAGGAAATAATTGGTGTTTTCGATGCCCGCCGTAATCCCTCGAAGCGAGACGAACTCGCCCAGGTCGAAATGCGCCAACAGGGCGCGCGCGTCGTCGTCGGATACGGGGGTGAATACGGCCATTGATGTACGGAAAGAGGGGGAGTTAACGGGCGGGCGGACATGGCTGTACGCGGCGGCGGCGCAATTTTAGACCACATGGCGGGCAGGGGTTCACCGGCCGCGCAATCCGCTTGCCGGACACAAACCGGCCAAGCACCGTAAAATACCGCATCCCCTTGTTTTACTGAGCGATTCTTGGACTCCCCCGACTGGCGGCTGTGCGTCGCCCCGATGATTGACGTGACCGACCGGCATTGCCGCTATTTCCACCGGCTGCTGGCCCCGCGCGCACGTCTGTACACCGAAATGATCACAACCGGCGCGCTGCTGTATGGCAATGTCGCCCGCCACCTGGACTTCGACGAGGCCGAGCACCCGGTTGCCCTGCAACTGGGCGGCAGCGAGCCGGACGCCTTGGCGCAGTCGGCCAAGCTGGGGCGCCAGTGGGGCTACGACGAAATCAACCTGAATTGCGGCTGTCCGTCGGAACGCGTGCAAAAAGGGGCTTTCGGCGCCTGCCTGATGGCCGAGCCGGACCTGGTCGCCGATTGCATCAAGGCCATGCAGGACGCCGTGGACATCCCTGTCACCGTCAAGCACCGGTTGGGGCTGGACTACGACGAGTCCTATTCCTTCGTGCGCGATTTCGTCGGCAAGATCTACGACACTGGCTGTCGGGTGTTCGTGGCCCATGCCCGCAATGCGGTGCTCAAGGGGCTGTCGCCCAAGGACAACCGAGAAATTCCGCCGCTGCGCTACGACGTGGTGCGCCAGCTCAAGCAGGACTTCCCGGACTGCGTGTTCGTGCTGAACGGCGGGCTGGCCGATGCCGACCAGTCCGTGGCCGCCGCCGCCGATTTCGACGGCGTCATGCTGGGCCGTGCGGCTTGGCACACGCCACGCGTGCTGTCCGAAGTGTCATTGCAGCTGTGGCCATCGGTGCGCCTGCCCAGCGATGCGCAGGTGGTCGACGCCATGATGGAATATGCCGCGCGCCAGGTGGCGCAGGGCGTGCCGCTGCGCGTCATGACGCGGCCCATGTTGGGCCTGGTGAATGGCCAATCGGGCGCGCGCCGCTGGCGCCGCATGCTGTCGGACCCGGCCTTGTTGGCCGCGAACAATCCGGCGCTGATCTATGACGCCTGGCGCAGCCAACGGCACGCGCCGGACATGCGCGGCGCCGCGTTGGCGGCGGCGCCAGCGGGTATCTGATCCGGATATCCAGGCCAGATACTCAACCCAGGAATCCAGTCAAAAAATAACGGCCCCTGAGCAGGGGCCGTCTCTGTCCGCGGTAAGTGTCCGCGGGCCGGACTCAGGACTTGGCCGGTTCGGCGCTTTCGGCCGGCCAGTCGCGGATGTAGGCCTTGAGCATGTTGTTTTCGAACTGCTGGGCCGCCACGATGGCCTGGGCCATGTCGTAGAACGAAATCACGCCCATCAGGGTCGGGCCGTCCATGACCGGGATGTAGCGCGCGTGCTTTTCGAGCATCAGGCGCTGCACTTCGTCGGCGCTGGTGTTGGGCGACACGCTGACCGGGGCGTCATCCATGATGGACCGGATGGTGGTTTCGCCTGCGCCGCCATGCGCGTGCATGTGGCGGATGATCTCGCGGAACGTCAGCATGCCCGTCAGGGTGCCGAATTCCATGATGACGAGCGAGCCGATATCCTGCTCGCTCATGGTTTGCACGGCCTGGGACACGGGCATGTCCGGCGATGCCGTGTAAAGCGTGTCTCCTTTGACGCGCAGAATCTCGCTGACCTTCAACATCGGTTTCTCCTGGGCGCAACGCGCCCTGATGCTATTTGCTATTTCTTGTTCGCTTCCAGCTGCAAGACCGGGGCGATGCCATTTCCGGTATTTTGCGCCTCTCCGCAAAGTTCTTCCAGCGTCGGCGTGTTTTGCTGGGAAATTACGGCCGAGGCGACCTTGAGGATTTCGGCGTCGTCGCGGACCCGCGGCTGGCCGCGATCCAGCAGGAAACGGTCTACGACGGGCGCCAGGGATGTCTCGCGGGCGTCGCAGGTCAGGACCCAGAGGTCGTCCGGGCTGCGGGTGATCAGGCCCATGTCGCTGAGTCGTTCCAGGACCTCGTTCAGTTCGTCCTGGTGCAGTTTCAGGCCGGAAGCCAGCCGGTTGGCGGCCAGGCCGGGCGGGCTTTCGGACTGGGCCCGGCGCAATACGCGCAGCACGTCCAGGGCATCCACGAACGGCGCGCCGGGGTAACGGTTGAATTCCCAGCGGCCCAGTCGGATGAGCGGGGCGCTGGCGGCCAGGGTGGCCCCCAGCAGCACCGCCAGCCACGACAGGTAGATCCACAGCAGGAAGATCGGCAGCGTGGCGAATGCGCCGTAGATGACGGTATAAGTCGGGAAACGGGTCAGGTAATAGGCAAACGCCGATTTCATGACTTCCAGCGCGACCGCGGTGACACAGCCGCCCACCAGGGCGTCGCGCCACAGCACGTCGCGGTTCGGCACCACCACGAACAGGGCCGCGAACCCCAGGCCGGTCAGCACCAGCGGGATGAACGAGACGGCGACGCTGACGATTTCGGGCACGTCGCGCACCAGCCCCAGCGATTCCCGGGCCACGAACGAGGTGGCCCACAGGCTGGCGCCGGCCACCACGGGCCCCAGCGTGATGACGGCCCAGTACACCAGGGCGCGCTGCGGCAGCGGCCGCTGCCGGGTAACGTGCCAGATGTCGTTGAAGGCCTTGTCGATGGTCATGATGAGCAGCAGCGACGTGACCAGCAGGAAACCGCCGCCGATCGCGGTCAGGCGCGAGGCCTGGCGGGCGAACTGGTTCAGGTATTCCATGATGTTGTCCGACACGGACGGCGGCATCAGGCTGTTGGTCAGGAAGTCTTCGAGGGCGACCCGGAATTCCTGGAATACGGGAAAGGCGGTGAACAGCGACAGCACCACGGCCAGCATCGGCACGATGGCCAGCACCGTGGTGAAGGTAAGGCTGGAGGCAACCTGCAGCAGCTTTTCTTCGTCGGCGCGCTGGGCGGTGAACAGGAAGGCGCGGCCCACGCGGACGCCCCACGAAGCTGTCTCTTATACACATCTCCGAGCCCACGAGACAGGCAGAAATCTC
>ERZ1032107.316-NODE-316-length-10945-cov-13.425436_pt1 | contig 10945 bp, 14 predicted proteins | sample MGYA00516713_ERZ1032107 | MGnify/ENA primary metagenome ERZ1032107 (study PRJEB33718, sample SAMN03160116) | human skin metagenome | collected 2014-04-10 | study: EMG produced TPA metagenomics assembly of the PRJNA266117 data set (Human skin bacterial metagenome...
GAATTGCCTTAATGATTGATTAAGTCCATATTAAACACGCAAGCGCCATGGCGCGCCATACTGCCGGCATGCGGTTGCGCCCGGGCGGCGCCCGCCTCGATCCCCGCCTGTTCCCGCCCGTTTTCTGCCGACACTGCCATGACCGCTGCCCCCGTCACCCTCGATACCCTGGATACGCCCTGCCTGGTGCTGGACGAAACCCGCATGACGCGCAATGTCGACCGCCTGAACGGCCTGATGGCTGGCCACGGCGTGCAGTTGCGTCCGCACCTGAAGACGCCCAAATCGATCGAAGTGGCCCGTCGTGTCATGGCCAGCCCGCAAGGCCCGGCCGCGGTGTCCACGCTGCAAGAGGCCGAACAATTCGCCGCCGCCGGTGTCACCGACCTGCTCTACGCGGTGGGTGTGGCGCCCGCCAAGCTGGACCGCGTCCTGGCCCTGCGTGGCCGCGGCGTCAACCTCACGGTGGTCGTCGACAGCATCCAGGCCGCGCAAGCGGTTGCCGAGCGTGCCAGGCAAGAGGGGGCCGGTATTCCCGCCCTGATCGAAATCGACTGTGACGGCCACCGGGCCGGCGTGCAGCCGGGGCACACCGACCAACTGCTGGCCATTGCGCGGGTGTTGCACGGCGCGGGCTGCCTGCAAGGCGTCATGACGCATGCTGGCGAGTCCTACGGCTGCCGCAGCCTCGAGGCCATCGCCGCCATGGCGGAGCAAGAACGCCTGGCCGCGGTCACCTGCGCCGAAGCGATCCGCGCCGCTGGCCTGCCGTGCCCGGTGGTCAGCGTCGGTTCGACACCCACCGCGCATTTCGCCCGCAACCTGGATGGCGTCACCGAAGTGCGCGCGGGCGTCTACGTCTTCTTCGACCTGGTCATGGCCGGATTGGGCGTCTGCTCGGTGGACGACATCGCCGCCACCGTCCTGACGACGGTGATCGGCCATCAGCCCGACAAGGGCTGGATCCTGGTGGACGCAGGGTGGATGGCGATGTCACGCGACCGCGGCACCGCCAAGCAGCCGGTGGATCAGTTGTATGGCCTGGTATGCGATGCCGACGGCAAGGTCTACCCGGATCTGCTGCTGGCCGAAACCAACCAGGAGCAAGGCATCATCAAGCTGCGCACCGGCAGTGGCGCCGCTTTGCCAGACCTGCCGCTGGGCACCAAGCTGCGCATCGTGCCGAATCACGCCTGCGCCACCTGCGCCCAGCACGACGCCTACGAAGTCCTGCACAGCGGCAGCCGCGACATCGTGGCGCACTGGGAACGTTTCCGCGGTTGGTAAGCCCGTAAAGGAATCTCGATGGACACCATATACACCCCCAACGCCACCCCGCCGGCTGGCCACTATTCGCAGGCCGTGCGGGCCAATGGCTTTGTCTTCGTCTCCGGACAGCTGGGCTTTCTGCCCGCCGCCCAGCCGGGCGAACGCCCGCAACTGGCACAGGGCGTGGCGGCCCAGACCGAAGCCGCGCTGCGCAGCATGGCGGCCATTCTGCAAGCCGCCGGTTCGTCGATGGCCCAGGTCGTCAACGTCACCGTGTACATCCCCGACGTCGGCCTGTGGAACGAGGTGAACAGCGTGTACGAACGCAGCTTCGGCGACCATCGGCCCGCCCGCGCCATCGTCCCCACCCGCGAACTGCACTACGGGGCGCTGGTGGAAATCAGCGCCATTGCGGTGGCGGCAGCCGGTTGATCTGTGGGGGACGGATGAGAGGCGTGCGCGGCCTATAATGCGGGCGCCTCGATACCCCTGGGGGAGCCCATCCGCATGCACTACGAATATCTGTTCTGGTCCATGGCCGCCATGGTCGCCATGGCGCTGGTTGGCGGTTCGCTCTGCGGCCGTTTGCGCTCGATTGGCCGGGCGTTGGCCGGCGTGGCCGTGTTGGCCGCCGCGGTCTTTGCCGTCGTGTTCGCGATGTCGCGCTCGGCCGGCTTTGGCGACCAGGCCGCCATGCTGTCGATCGCGGCCTTCATGTTCAGCCTGGTGATCGGCAGCGCGGCGGCGTTGCTCACCCGCCGCATCCTGCGCCGCGCCTGAGCCGCAAAAAGCAACGCAAAAGAGCAGGGCGCCCGCAAGGGGCGCCCCGTATCACCTTCTGAACGCACGCGCCGACGGGCGATGTGCCCCCGGCCCGCGAGTCGCGACGGCTTATTCTTCGGCGTCGTCGAAGTCTTCGTCTTCGTCGTCTTCCTCGTCCTGTTCCAGGGCGTCATAGCCCTTCCAGGTGATGCGCCAGCGCGTGTCGCCGGCGGTCGCTGCCGTCTCGCTGACCTGTTTGACCAGGCCGGCGTCGGCCAGCAGGTCCAGGTGATGTGCAATCAGCTGCAGGCCCTGTTCCTGCGCGTGGGGCGCCAGAGCGGCGTTCTTGATGTCGTGGGTGCTCAGGTTGGGGCCTGCCGCGTCGCGCAAGGCACCCAGGATGGTGACGACCAGATCGAAATCGCGTTGCATGATGTTGTCCGCCAAGTTGGAAAAAAAGACAGGCCGACGATAGCAGAGTTCCGTGGCGTCCACGCGACAGCTGCGGGGCCGGGTTACAGTGGCGGGTTACCGATAACCGTTACGGGCAGTACCGATGAAGAAACCCGCAGAGCGCGATTGCCTCGCGCTGATCCCCGGCTACACCGGCCAGGCCGCCAAGCTCTTTCTGACACGCACCGAAGAAGGCGCCATCGACGGCGTGACCGTGTTCGACCTGCTGGGCCACGTCAAGCTGCAGGGCGATGCCCAGGCTGCGGCCGACTGGATCGCCGACTGGCTCGCGCAAGAGTCCGACAACCGCAAGGCTCGCCGCACCCAGCTGCAGGCCCAGATGTTCCTGTGCAAGCTGGCCGGCGACGAGAAGGCCACGTTCCTGGCCGCCCAGAAGCCGCTGGTCGCCGCGCTGGCCGCGGCTGGCGTGCGCAGCCGCAGCGTGGCAGCCACGTCCGGCGCCGCGCGGCGTTCGCTCGGTCCGAATGTCAGGAAGCCTTAGCATAAGGCTGTTATAGTCGCGCCTGGGCGTGTGTGCACCTGTACGGTGCGTGCCCAGGCGGGCTTGGCCCGCAAGTCTAGGAAGATTGATCATGGAAATACTCAGTCGGCACGTTGCCGACGTGGCGGGCGGCGTTGAGCTCCACACAACGCTTGATGGCGAAAGCATTAGCGCTTATGTCGTAACCGGCGTAAACGATCTCAATGGCATCGCCGACATCGTACCCCCCGAAAAAGTCGAAGGCGGCGCAGACATACACGCTGCCAGTGTCGACAATGTTGATAATGCGCAAGACCAAATCGACCAGGTCCTGGAAAATATGAATCCCGGCGACGTGGCGGTTTTCCTTTGCTCGGGCCCCGAGGCTTTTGGCGCGGCGCTCGATCTGTTGGGCTTACCTATCGACGAGTAAGCCTGACGGCAAACCAAAAAAGTGCCCGACCCAAACGGCGTATGAGTCCGATGCGCGTTTGACGGCATTTATATAAGCCTCGATTGTTTTTTTATGATGCGTGGGTGTTTACACCTATGCAGGACTCCTTTTTGCCTATGAAAACGTGTAAATTTTGTGCGCAGTTTCTCTTTGTTGCATTATTGGCACGTATTTTTTAGGATTATGTTGACTTGTGAGGGGAACATAACGATAGTGTCGGCACACGATCACAAGCGTTGCGATTTTCGTTCAGTGCCGTGCCTTTTCCGGCTCAGCGTTATTGTTCTACTGTCCCCTCCTTGATTGATTCGTGACCTCCGGGCATTTGCCCATTATCTCTAGGAAATACAGTATGGAAACCGGCGTCGTTAAGTGGTTCAATTCGGAAAAAGGCTATGGCTTCATCACCCCGGAAGCGGGTGGTAAGGACCTGTTCGCTCACTTCTCCGAAATTCAGGGCTCGGGCTTCAAGTCTCTGGAAGAGAACCAGCGCGTCAGCTTTGTGACGGCCAATGGCCCCAAGGGCCCGCAAGCCACGAAGATCCAGGTCCTGTAAAGGTTCTGGCTTTTCGGAAAAGCCCCTTCGGGGGCTTTTTTGCATCTGAGGCTCCCGCAAGGGGGCCTTTTTCATGCCGTCCGGCCGGGCGCGGTATCCTTGCCGCAGCTTTCAGCCTCTTGCCTGGCTCTTTGCCGGGCGTGCACCCGATACAGGACGAATTCCATGACCCATTCCGGCCAGACTCCGCTTTCCCTGCAACCGCAAGACGTGGTGGCGTTTTGGCGTGATGCGGGGCCCCAGGCCTGGTTCACCAAGGATGCGGCCTTCGACGAGCGTTTTCGGCAGCGCTGTGGGGTGGCCCACCTGGCCGCGGCGGCCCGGCAGCTGGATGCCTGGCTGGATGAGCCTGACGGCGCGCTGGCGCTGATGATCCTGCTGGACCAGTACCCCCGCAACGCCTATCGCGGCACCGCCCACATGTTCGCCACCGACCCCCTGGCGCTGGTGTTTGCCGAGCGTGCCATTGCGGCAGGGCATGACCTGGCGGTCGACCCATCGCTGCGCCAGTTCTTCTATCTACCCTTCGAGCACGCCGAGAACCTGGCGGCGCAGAACCGTGCGGTCGCCTTGATGGAGCCGCTGGGCGCCGACCCCGTGCGCTGGGCGGTTCTGCATCGCGACATCATCAAGCGTTTCGGCCGCTTCCCGCATCGCAATGCCGCGCTGGGTCGCCACACCACCCAGCCCGAGCAGGAATTCCTGGATGCAGGCGGCTTTGCCGGCTGAGCCCGGACGGCCAGCCCAGGCAGCTTTTCCTTGCCGGCTCGCCCCAGTTGCTCCCACGGTATCCGTATGTATCGGTGCATGGCGAGTTGAAAATATCCACCCGATTTGCGCCGGCCCAAGAGGGGCGCGGGCCTGCGCAAGCCCGCATATTTGACGTTTTTCAGGGTTCGCCAATACACTGGGTTCAGCGAGATTTTCAAGAGACGCGGTCTGCGTTTAACTTGTCGCCGTCAGTGGTGCTGCGGTTGCTTCCTCTCCCATCCTTGATGATCTGGCGCCCCGCGAGCAATCGCATCTTTTAGGTTCGAGGAAATTCCATGGCAACCGGCATCGTCAAGTGGTTCAACGCCGAAAAGGGTTATGGCTTCATCATGCCCGACGACGGCAGTAAGGATCTGTTCGCTCATTACTCTGAAATCCGCAGCGAAGGCTACAAGTCGCTGCAAGAGAACCAGCGCGTCACGTTCGAGGTCGGTACCGGCCCCAAGGGCCCCAGCGCCAAGAACATCAAGGTGGCAGCCTGAGTTCCGTCCTGTAGCGGTCCGGTAACGGCCCGCTCCAATAAAAAGCCCCCGCACGCAATGTGCAGGGGCTTTTTCTTTTTCGGGGCAGGCGAGGCGTCAGTGCTTGGGGTGCGCCGCAGGCGTGGACAGCTTGTCGACCAGGGCGATGCCCAGGGCAGACAGGATGAACAGGGCATGGATGATGGTCTGCCACATCACGCCGGCCTCGGAGAAGCGGGCATTGGGCGTGCCCAGGGTGCCGGCCTCGATGAAGGTGCGCAGCAGGTGGATCGACGAGATGCCGATGATGGCCATGGCCAGCTTGACCTTCAGGACGCTGGCGTTGACGTGGCTGAGCCATTCCGGCTGGTCCGGGTGGCCCTGCAGGCGCAGGCGCGACACGAAGGTTTCGTAGCCGCCGACGATCACCATCACCAAAAGGTTCGAGATCATCACGACGTCGATCAGGCCCAGCACCAGCAGCATGATTTCCATTTCGCCAAAGCTGTTGGCGTGCGTCAGCAGATGCCACAGTTCCTTCAGGAACAGCATCACGTAGACGCCCTGGGCGACGATCAGGCCCAGGTAAAGCGGCAGCTGCAGCCAGCGCGAACTGAATATCAGGCTGGGCAGCAGGCCAAGGCGGGGAGGGGTATTCGGGGTCATGAGTGGTTGCGAGCCAAGGTTGGGTGCGAAAAAGTGCGGCGGCAATTCTATCAATGCCTGACCACGCGGGAATTTGTTTTTGATGACAATTCGGTATCGCGGCGACGGTATTTACCACGCTAACGAGTCATTTGCATGCCTTTTGTGTAAGTGAAGTTCGCATTTGCGAAACTCTGTGGCGAAACGGTTTGCGACCTTTTGGCGTATATAGAATTGCCGCCTCACTCGCAAAGAGTCAGTCAAGAGGAGTTTTTCCATGAAGATCCGCTACACCGTTGCCGCCCTGGCCGTTGCGCTTGCCCCTTATTCCGCGTCGCATGCCCTCGACATCGGGGGCCTGGTGGGCGCCGGCAGCAAGGTGGTGCAGGCTGCCACCCTCAGCGATGCCGAAATCAAGACCTTGTCCGACAAGGCGTGCGCGCAAAGCGATTCCCAGGAAAAGATCGCTGCGCCGGGTAGCAAGTACGACGCCCGCCTGCAGAAGATTGCCAAGCAACTGGGCGGCACCGTGAACGGCCAGAAGGCCAACTACAAGGTCTACATCACCAAGGACGTGAACGCCTGGGCCATGGCCAACGGCTGCATCCGCGTCTATAGCGGCTTGATGGACATGATGACCGACGACGAAGTGATGGGCGTGGTCGGCCATGAAATCGGCCACGTGGCCTTGGGTCACAGCAAGAAGGCCATGCAGACCGCCTACACCGTGTCGGCCGCGCGCGACGCCGCTGGCGCTGCCGGGGGCGCCACTGTGGCCGCCCTGAATTCGTCCCAGTTGGGCGACCTGACCGAGAAGTTCATCAACGCGCAATTCTCGCAATCGCAGGAAAGCGCCGCCGACGACTACTCGTTCGACCAGCTGCAGGCCAAGAAGCTCAACACGAAGGGTCTGGTGACCGCGTTCCAGAAGCTGGCCGAGCTTGATGGCGGCAAGAGCGATATGATGAGCTCCCATCCGTCTTCGGCAAAGCGCGCTCAGCACATCGAAGATCGCATCGCCAAAGCGAAATAAGGCGTCCCAAGCGGGCGTTTGCCTCCCTTCGGGGGTGGAAACGGGGTGCGGGCATCCGGGCTTATCCGGGGGCTCGCACCCCTTTGCGTCAGGGTTCCGGAAGTTTCCGGTAAAATGGCGCGTTTATCCGCCCGTCATCTCTTATCTCTCGGAAAATAGGTCTTTTAATGCAGCCTGTGGTTGAAACCCTCTCCGGCCTGGAGCGCCGTGTTGATCTGGCCGTCTCGGTGGCCGACGTCGAAAAGGAAGTCCAGGCGCAATTGAAGCGCGTGGCCCGTACCGCCAAGGTGCCCGGCTTCCGTCCCGGCAAGGCGCCGCTCGCCATGCTCGAGCGCAGCCATGGCCCCGGCATCCGCTACGACGTGATCAATAGCCAAGTTGGCCGTGCGTTCGAACAAGCCGTCGACGGCGCCAAGCTGCGCGTCGCCGGTGCCCCGAACCTGGAACCCAAGACCGAAGGCGTCACCGACGACACGCTGGCGTTCACCGCCACGTTCGAGGTCTACCCCGAAGTCGCCGTGCCCGACCTGTCGGCGCTGGCCGTGACCCGCTTTGACACCGCCGTCACCGACGCCGAAGTGCAACAGACCCTGGACGTCCTGCGCAAGCAGCGCGCCACGTTCGAGGCCCGTGAAGGCCGCGCCTCGCAAGACGGCGACCGCGTCACCCTCGACTTCGCCGGCACCATCGACGGCGTGCCGTTCGAAGGCGGCAAGGCCGAAGATTTCCCGTTCGTGCTCGGCCAAGGCCGCATGCTGCCGGAATTCGAAGAAGCCGCCCGCGGCCTGAAGGCTGGCGAATCCAAGGTCTTCCCGCTGAAGTTCCCTGACGACTACCAAGGCAAGGAAGTCGCCGGCAAGACCGCCGAATTCACCATCACCGTCAAGGAAGTGGCTGAAGGCGTCCTGCCCGAACTGAACGCTGAATTCGCCAAGTCCCTCGGCCAGGCCGAAGGCGACGTCGAAAAGCTGAAGGCCGACATCCGCAGCAACATCGAACGCGAAGTCAAGGTGCGCTCGCAAGGCCGTACCAAGTCCAGCGTGATGGACGCCCTGGTCGAAGCCGGCAAGTTCGACGTGCCGAAGGCCCTGGTCGACAACGACGTGCAAAGCCGCATCGCCGCTGCCCGCGAAGAACTGAAGCAACGCGGTGTGCCGAACGCCGAGTCCGTGCCGATCCCCGCCGAAGCCTTCTCCACCGAATCCGAGCGCCGCGTGCGCCTGGGTCTGCTGGTGTCCGAACTGGTCAAGCAAGCCCAGCTGCAAGCCAAGCCGGAACAGGTTCGTGCCCGCATCGAAGAATTCGCGGAAAACTACGAACAACCCGCCCAGGTTGTCAGCTATTACCTGGCTGACCGTCAACGTCGTGCTGAAATCGAGGCTATCGTGCTCGAAGACAACGTCGTTGCACACGTTCTGGACAAGGCCAAGGTCACCGAAGAAAAGGTGCCTTTCGATCAGTTGATGGGGATGGCGTAACACTATGCAGAGATTCACCGATTTCTATGCGGCAATGAATGGCGGGTCTTCGGTGACCCCCACCGGCCTGGGCTACATTCCCATGGTGATCGAGCAGTCGGGGCGCGGCGAACGCGCCTACGACATCTATTCGCGTCTGCTCCGCGAGCGGCTCATCTTCCTGGTGGGCCCGGTCAACGACGCTACGGCCAACCTGGTCGTGGCACAGTTGCTGTTCCTGGAATCGGAGAATCCTGACAAGGACATTTCCCTGTACATCAACTCGCCTGGCGGGTCGGTGTACGCGGGCATGGCCATCTACGACACCATGCAGTTCATCAAGCCGGACGTGTCGACCCTGTGCACCGGCCTGGCGGCCAGCATGGGCGCCTTCCTGCTGGCGGCTGGCAAGAAGGGCAAGCGCTTCACCTTGCCCAACTCGCGCATCATGATCCACCAGCCCTCGGGCGGCGCCCAGGGGCAGGCCTCCGACATCCAGATCCAGGCTCGCGAGATCCTGGACCTGCGCGAGCGTCTCAATCGCATCCTGGCCGACAACACCGGCCAGTCGATCGAGCGCATCGCCCTGGACACGGAACGTGACAACTTCATGTCCGCCGAAGATGCGGTATCGTATGGACTGGTGGACAAGGTGATGACCTCCCGTTCGGAAGGCTGACTTCCCGGTTGAGTCTGACCCGCTACCGCCACGTTTGAGTAAGCGCAGGCGCCGGGCCGTTTACCCGGTCCGGCGCTTCTTTACCTGAGATACGACTACATATGCCAGAAAAAAAGGGATCGGCAGACGCAAAAGTGCTGCATTGCTCGTTTTGCAATAAAAGCCAGCACGAAGTCCGCAAGCTGATCGCGGGTCCGTCGGTATTCATCTGCGATGAATGCATAGACCTGTGCAACGACATCATCCGCGAGGAAGCGCAGGCTACCGCGCGCGCGGCGATTCGTTCCGAACTGCCCACTCCGGCTGAGATCAAGACGTTCCTCGACCAGTACGTCATTGGGCAGACCTCGCCCAAGCGCATGCTGGCGGTGGCCGTCTACAACCACTACAAGCGCATTCGCCACGGCGAAATCAAGGGCGACGAAGTCGAGTTGTCCAAGAGCAACATCATGCTGATCGGCCCCACCGGGTCGGGCAAGACGTTGCTGGCGCAAACGCTGGCCCGCATGCTGAACGTTCCGTTCGTCATGGCCGATGCCACCACGCTGACCGAAGCCGGTTACGTGGGCGAAGACGTCGAAAACATCATTCAGAAGTTGCTGCAAAACTGCAACTATGAAGTCGAGAAGGCGCAGCGCGCCATTATCTACATCGACGAAATCGACAAGATTTCCCGCAAGTCCGACAACCCGTCCATCACCCGTGACGTATCGGGCGAAGGCGTGCAGCAGGCCTTGCTCAAGCTGATCGAAGGCACGGTGGCCTCGGTGCCGCCGCAGGGCGGGCGCAAGCACCCCAACCAGGACTTCGTCCAGGTCGACACGACCAACATCCTGTTCATCGTCGGCGGCGCCTTCGACGGACTCGAAAAGGTCATCCGCGACCGTACCGAAAAGTCGGGCATCGGCTTCTCGGCCTCCGTGCGCGCCAAGTCGGAACGCGGCGTGGGCGAGCTGTTCTCGGAAGTCGAACCCGAAGACCTGATCAAGTTCGGCCTGATTCCCGAACTGGTCGGCCGTCTGCCGGTGGTCGCCACCCTGGACGAGCTCGACGAAGCCGCGCTGGTCCAGATCCTGACCGAGCCCAAGAACGCCCTGCTCAAGCAGTTCCAGAAGCTGTTCGCCATGGAAGGCGCCGAGCTGGACGTGCGCCCGGCCGCCTTGAAGGCCATCGCCCGCAAGGCGCTCAAGCGCAAGACCGGCGCCCGCGGCCTGCGTTCCATCATCGAGCAGGCCCTGCTCGACACCATGTATGACCTGCCGTCGCAAGGCAACGTCAAACGCGTGGTGCTGGACGAAGGCGCGATCGAAGGCGAGGGCAAGCCCTTGCTGATCTACGCGGACGAAGAAAGCGCCGCCGAAAAGCCCGAGCGCGGAGAAGTCCGCGACGCCGCGGCCTGACGGTTATTTCAGAAAAACCCGTTCTCGTAACGGGTTTTTTTACCTTGGGGCCAGGCGTTGAACGCATGCTCCCGGGGCGTGTCCAAGAAAACAAGGGATACCGGCCGCTGTTTTTTTTGCCGTTTTGTTTATCCGGCAGCCGGGATCTTGAATTTTCGGCTATTGTTCCCATAACAGACGTAACTGACGAAGATGCGCGGGTATACCCCGTCATCCTGTCCCCGATACGCCGAGTCATACCGAGGAACCTCCTATGTCTGCCAGCCAGACCCTGCCTTCCGACCCGATCGACCTTCCCCTGCTGCCACTGCGCGATGTCGTGGTGTTCCCGCACATGGTCATCCCGCTGTTCGTCGGCCGTCCGCGCTCGATTCGCGCGCTCGAGGTTGCGATGGAAGCGGGCAAGAGCATCATGCTGGTGGCCCAAAAGTCCGCCGGCAAGGATGATCCCACCCCCGAAGACGTCTACGACTGTCTCTTATACACATCTGACGCTGCCGACGAGCGAACTAGTGAAGATCTCG
>ERZ1032107.317-NODE-317-length-10941-cov-12.768786_pt1 | contig 10941 bp, 8 predicted proteins | sample MGYA00516713_ERZ1032107 | MGnify/ENA primary metagenome ERZ1032107 (study PRJEB33718, sample SAMN03160116) | human skin metagenome | collected 2014-04-10 | study: EMG produced TPA metagenomics assembly of the PRJNA266117 data set (Human skin bacterial metagenome...
TACGAACGAGGATCCGGCGGGCGGGCGCGCGGCGTAGAGCTGGGCGAACACACCCTCGGCATGCGCGGCGCCGCCGATGGCGGCCAAACCCAGCGCCGATGCCAGCGCCAGGGCGGGGAAACGAATACGACGGGTCATGCTTGGGACTCCGGTTTCTTGCTCAGGCGGGCCTCCAGGTACAAGCGTTCAAGCTGCTTGCGGTCCGCCTTGTCGGTGCTGGTCGTCGGGAAACGGTGGCAGGCCACCAGTTCAGACGGAATCATGTAGGGCGGCAGCCGGCGGCCCAGGGCGGCTTTCCAGTCCTGCAATGCCGCGGGCAGCGGTTGCAGGCCGCCAGGGCCGGCCTCGGCGGGCTCGACGAACCCGATCAATCGGATGATAGCGCCATCGGGCCGGCGCAGCGCGACGGTGGCGCCAGCGCGCGCGCCGGGCAGGGCGGCGATGGCGGCGTCGATTTCGGCCAGCTCGATGCGGTAGCCGTGCATCTTGATCTGGTCGTCGATCCGGCCCCGAAAAGTCACCAGGCCGGCGGCATCGATTTCGCCCAGGTCGCCGCTGCGGTAGCCGCGCTTGCCGTCGCGGGTGAACATGCGCTGGGCGTTCAGGTCGGGCCGGTTCAGGTAGCCGCGCATGACATGGTCGCCGGCAATGCTGATTTCGCCGTTCTCGATGAAGACGTCGGCGTACGGCTTGGCGCGGCCGATGGGAAACGGGTTGGGCGCGCGGGCACGCAGGTCTGCGTCGATCTCGACCCAGGTGGTCGAGCAGGTGGCTTCGGTGGGCCCGTACGAATTGATGATGCGCACGTCGGGAAAGCGCTGCCAGAGTTCTTCGGCCAGGGTCGGCGTCAGCGATTCGGCGCCGAACACGAAGGCGTGCAGTTGCGGCAGGTGGGCGCGGTCGAAGTCGGGGTTGAACAGCTGCTGGCGCACGAACGACGGCGTGGACGCCCAGACGTTGATGCCGGTGTGGGCCAGGTAGCCCACGAAGGTGTCGCGCTGCGCGATGGTCTCGCGCGGGCACAGCACGCAGGTGCCGCCCAGTTCCAGTGCGCCGACCCAGTTGAACAGCGAGAAGTCGAAGCTGAACAGCATCTGGTCCATGAACGCGGGGGCGGGCCCCAGGTTCAGGCAGTCGCGGATCCAGCCGGCGAACAGCGACACGCTTTCGCGGCCGATCTGCACGCCCTTGGGGTCGCCGGTGCTGCCGGAGGTGAACATGATGTAGGCCAGCCCGGCCTCGTCCAGCGGCGCCGGGGCGGCGCTGCCGGCGACGAATCCCCCGGCCTGCGCGTCATAGCGCAACCCGGCCCGCACCAGTTCGCCGATGCGGGCGATGCGCTCGGGCGGATTGATCACGTCGACCGGCACGAACGGCACCTTCAGCCGCAGGCAGCCCAGGATGGCGACCAGGAAGGCAGCCTCTTTGTGGCCGGAGATCACCAGCGGCACGCCCGCCGTGACGCCCGCCTGCCGTGCCGCCTGTTCCCAGGCCTGCGTGGCCGCCAGCAACTGGCCCCAGGTCAGGGCGCCCTGCGCATCCACCACCGCCACGGCATCGGTGCCAGTGGCGGTGTCCACGAAATCAAAGGCGTTGAAATCGAAACGCATCGTCCAGCCCTCCCGGGGATGTCAGGCGCGCGGATGCTCCGCGATGAAGGCCGCCAGCGTGTGCACCGATTCCAGGTGCACGTCGATCTCGGTCGGCGGGATCTTGCAGCCGAACTGGCGTTCGACGGCAAGGGCCACATCCACTGCCGACAGCGAGTCGATCAGCCCGGATTCGATCAGCAGGGTATCGGGGTCGACCTTGGTGAGGATGATGCCTTCGATCAGGTCGGCGACCTTGGCTTCGATCTCGTTGATGTCCATAGCGTGCTCCGCGACCGCGCCGCGGTCAGAATTGGAAATAGAGGAACCGGGTTTCCTTGTGCAGGTTGACCAGGCAGAAAAAGAGCAGGACCAGCATGACCGTCAGCCACGCCAGGTTGGGGCGCCAGCGCATCCAGGGCGAGGGCGCTTCCTGGGGCTTGAACAGCGCCGGCGAATAGCGGCCCAGGATCTGGTGGGCGTTCGGCGTGAACCAGGCAATGCCCAGCAGCACCACAGCATAGATCAGTTGCATGTGATGACCGACCAGCACGCGCCAGGCATCGCCCCAGGCCAGGCCGCTGACGTGCGTGGCCAGGTCCAGCGTTTCCATGCCGCGCAGGCCGATCATGCCCTGCATCAGCAGCATCGCATCGCCCACGCCGTGGGCCCGGAAGAACGCCTGCGCCACCAGCACGGCCACGAAGGTCAGCAGCACGCAGATCGCGCGCTTGAACATGTTGAGGTTGCGCGCCGCCGCGGGCTTTCTGCCCACCACGAAGATGCGCCACGCATGGTTCACCGACAGGTACATGGCGTGCAGCAGGCCGAACACCAGGAACTGGAAACCGGCCCCGTGCCACACGCCGGCCAGCGCCATCGTGAACAGCGTGGGGCTGACGATGCTGCCGACAAAACCGCCCAGCGTGCTGACGCCCTCGGCGCCCACGGGCAGGTTGCGGTTGGTGCGCCACTTGGATACGGCCATGGCTACCGGGTAGTACAGATAGGCGGTCAGGTAGCGCGTCAGCGTCATGTGCCAACGGGCCCAGAATTCGATGATGCTGCCCGCCTTGTAGGGCGAATTGAAGTTCAGCGGGAAACGGATGCCGAACATCTTGGCCAGCCCCAGCGCCATGTCCGAATAGCCGGAAAAGTCGAAATAGAGCTGCAGCGCGTAGCAAAGGCTGGCGCCCCACGAGCCCCAGAACTGCAGGTCGCCCGGGGCGGCGAAGCCGGCATCGGCATAGGGCGCAATGCCATCGGCCAGCAATACTTTCTTGGCCAGGCCGATCACGAACAGCATGCCGCCCACCGACAGGTTCTCGGCCTTGAAGCGGTAGTTTTCCGGCTGCGCGAACTGCGGCATCATCTCTTTGTGATGCAGGATCGGGCCGGCGATCAGATGCGGAAAGAACGTCACGAACAGCACATAGCTGAGCAGGCTGCGTTCTTTCACGACGCCGGCACGGCAGTCCAGCAGATAGCCGATCTGGGTGAACGTGAAGAACGATATCCCCAGCGGCAGGATGATCGAGTCCATGGTCGAGCTGGTCATGCCCAGGTCGGTCAGGAAATTCAGGAGCGTGGCGAAATACTTGTAGTGAAACAGCAGCGCCAGGTCGGCGCCCACGCCCAGGCCCACGATCAGCCCTTGCAGCCGCGGCCGGGCCGCGGTGTGCAGGATCAGCAGGCTGACCAGGTAATTGAAGGCGATCGACCCGGCCAGCAGTACCACGAACTGGGGATTCCACCAGCCGTAGAACACGAAGGACGTCAGGCACAGCCACAGGGCCGCCAGCCGCAGGTTCAGCCGTCCGGCGCCGTAGTACACGGCCAGCGTCACGGGCAGGAAGACCAGCAGGAACAGGTAGGAATTGAATAGCATCTCGGGTCAGGGCAGTCGGGCCAGCACGGATTTCTCGTCGTCGGTCAGGGGCAGCGACAGCGCCATTTCCGAAAACTCCCAGATCACCAGTTTCAAGCTCTTGGGCCACTGCTCGCGCTGCTTGAGCGCCAGCAGCAGGGCTCCGGAAAACTGCCCGCCATCCAGGCTCAGGTTCCAGACCTCGCGGCCCAGCCCCATCCCCAAGCGTTCGGCGAAATTGCTGCGGCGGCCGTTCGAGCTGCCCGCCAGCAGTACTTCGACCCGCGGCGTCTCGTCCAGCAGGCCGCCGCCGCGCACCGGTTCGATCTTCTGCGGCGCGGCCAGGTCGAGTTCAGGACGCCAGCCCGGTCGTGCGTGTTCCAGCCCGGCCAGGACGATCAGGTCGCCCATGCGGGGTTGCAGCGGCCCCGGTTTTTCTTCATTGAAGGCCTGCGTGCCGGGCCCCTTCAGCAAGGGCAGGGCGGCCTCGGCCACTTGTCGGGCCGCGGCCTGGGCCCCGGTCGCGTTCATGTGGACGTCGGTGCGGAAAAAGCGCGGCGCCTGCGCGGCTTGCAGCGCCTGGCGCAGGTCGACGAAGGGCACGTTCTGGGCGCGCAGGGCGTCCTGCCAGGCATCCAGCGTGCCCTGCATCGGCAGCGACACGGTCTGGCCGCAAAGATGGTCGGCCTCGATGCGCGACTTGTCGGGCACCGCCACCACCAGCACCTGCACCTGCTGGCGGCGCAGTTCGTCGACCCAATGCCGCATCAGGCGCAGGCGCTGGTCGAACACGTGCACGCCCGGTTGCGGGCGCAGGCCGTCGCGATAGAACAGCCATTCTGGGCAGCCCATGGCGACCTGGTCGCCCAGTTCTCCCAGCACGCGGTAGCGCACCGAGGAATTCCAGGTGTCCACGGTGGCCTGGGCGGGCAGGCGCAATGACTTGTTCAATGCCGTGCCCGCCGTGCCGTTCATCCAGGCCGACGGCGCGACGTCTGCCGCGGTCAGCTTGGCCTGAACCAGGCACCATGCGCCCCAGCCCAGGCCCAGCGCCAGCAGCACGCCAAACACGATGGCGTGCAGCCGGTGTCCGGGCGCCGGGGGCGGCGGCGTCGCCTTGTCTGCCTGCGCCACGGCGTTACTGCCCCACCGCCGCCTTCATGCGGCTGCGCCAGCTGTCGGCGGTCATGATGGACGCGTTGTCCCACAGCCCCTTGGCGTCAGGCCCCTGTGCGAAGGTGGGCTCGAACATCTGCCACACCAGCACCTGCGGCTTGTTCTGCTTGAATGCGGGCGACTCCAGGTATTCCAGCAGCATGATCCACTGGCCGACGTTGCCGGGCTTCCAGTTCACGGAAACCGGGCGGTCCAGCACGTTGGACAGCTTCTGCGGGAAGCCGAAGTACGGCTGCACCATGCTGTGGCCGGTGACGTGCACCGGCGCCGGTGCGTCGTCGATCAGGCTCTGGTTGTCGGCCTGGCGGCGCACCGTGAAGGTCTCGCGGCCAGCCTGCTTGCGCTGGTCGGGCGTGAGGAACAGCTCGGCCAGGTCGCCGTAGCGGCGCTCGTTGACCACGCTGCCCAGCGGCATGCCGGTGCCCGGCTTGCCCGCCAGCGTCTTGACGTCCTGCTTGATGCGCTGGGCCAGCGCTTCGGCGGTAGCGTCGGCGGCCGGCTGCGTCCAGTGCTGATCGGTGCGGTAGAACACCTCCTGGCCGCCGTCCTTCACGCGGCGCAGCACGGCTTCGTCATCGAACGAGGACACGCCCGCGGCCTTCAGCTTGTCCTGGATGGTCTGGTAGCGCTTCTTGACCTCGGCGCTCAGCGTCGTGCCGTCCGGCAGCTTGTCCTGGTAGAACAGGGTCTTGTCCGGCAGGACCAGCACTTCCAGCTGGATGCCCTTGGCGGCCAGCGCATCGCGGGTTTCGCGTACCAGTTGGGTCGAGGCGTCGATGCCGCGGGTATCGACCTGCGTCAGGCTGCCCCAGCCGGGAAACAGCCAGTTGTCCTTGCCCTGGATGACGATGGACGAGGCTTGCTGCGCCTGCGCACCAGCCGCGGCCAGCGCCAGCAGCGCGCCGCACAGGGCCGAAGCCAGCCGGCGCGCGGGCCGGGGCGGATGAAGGGTAACGGTAGTCATGCCAGGCGGACTCCTGAAGAAGGGGGCGGCTCAGTAGGACAGGGTCAGGTTGATGAACAAGCCCTTGGCCCGGTCGGCTTGGCCGCCGCCGATATTGAAGCGGTATTGGGTGGTCAAATCCAGGTACGAACGCGGCGCGTTGTAATGGTCTTCGCGGAACCAGTAGCGGATGTTGAAGCCCGGGCCGGCGCCCATCGACCAGGACGAACCGTCGCCCAACTGGTTGTACGAATCGGTGCCGTCGATGTCCAGGCCGCTCAGGCGGTTCTTGTTCCAGAGCCAGTCGACGCCCACCACGGCGTAGGGGAAGAACACCAGGCGTTCGCTGATCGGGTCGACCCGGTAGCTGCGGCCCACGCGCAATTCGCCCGCGCCGAAGGCCTGGTCGCGTTTCAGCTTGCCCGAGGTCTGGTCGGTGTCGGCGCCGGTGGTGTTGTTGCGTTTCCACAGACGGGCCGACATGTCCTGCCACGAATAGCCGGCCTGCACGTAGCCTTCCATGGTGAACCAGTTGGGGCGGTCGATGCGCAGCGTCGTGCCTTCGTACATGCCGTAGGTCACGTAGGCCAGCCAGCCGCCGCTGCCGGCGTCCGTCTTGTAGTGGGCCGTCTGGTTGCGGTTGTTCAGGCTGCAGCGCAGGTCATCGGGTTTGGGGCTGAACGTGCCTTGGCGCGTGGCGGTGCCCAGGTTGAACTGGCGTTCCAGGCCGAAGGTCAGTCCGACTTCGGTCGACGGCGTGAAGCGCATCCCCAGCGAACCCACGGTGGTGGGGATGCCGGAGATGCCCTGGTTGCGGGTTTCGTCGACGTTGATGGATCCGCCGGTGCAAGGGTCCGACACCGTCTGGCTGGCCGTCTTGCCGCCCTTGTTGTACAGCGTGTTCGACAAGCGGCCATACAGTTCGAACGTCTGCGTCGACGAGTTCAGGAAGTCTGACGGCCGCCAGAAGATTTCCGTCGTGCTGAAAATCGCGTCGCCGGGCACGGTGATAGCTGCGCCACCCAGCCCCGATGATGCGGGACGCGCGCCACGATAGCCGGCGGACACATAGCCGCCCCATTCGCGCGACAACCCAGCGATGCCGCTGCGGGTGTCAAAGCGCTGCTGCGGCGTGAGTTCCAGCCGGCCGGCGTCGGCCTCGTCGATGGCTTCTTTCAGCTTGTCGACCGCGCCGCGCTTGTCGCCCACGCCGGACAAGGCGTAGCCCTCGTCCAGAATCACCGTGGGCGGGGCCTTGCCGGTGGCGCGCGCCGCCTGGAAATCCTGCAACGCCAGCTTGGGCTGGCCCATGCGCTGGTGCAAGTAGCCGCGCTGCATCAGCAGGGCGGGGTCATCGGGCTGCGCGGCCAGTGCGTCGCTCATGCGCTTGTCGGCCTCGGCCAGCTGCGCGGCGTTGCCGGCGGCCAGCGTGGTGGTCAAGAGGCGCTGCAATTCCTTGTTGCTGGGGTCCTGCTCCGACGCCTTGCGGGCCTGGGTGATGGCTTCCTGGTAGTCCTCGCGTGCATAGGCCGCGTAGGCCAGCGACGCCGGGCCGCCGCTGCCCGCGGCGTCGGACGGCAACAGCTCGCAAGAGGTGCCGTAGGGCGTGTCGCGGCAATCCTGCAAGGGAGCAGGGTAGTTGGCCAGCGTCAAGGTGGCAGGCACCGTCGGCTTGGTGCGGGCGCGCTTGATGCGGGCGGTCGCGGCTTCGTCCTTGGCGCCCAGGGGCTGCAGCAGCGCCAGCGCGCGCGCCGTGTCGCCGCCGGCCAGCGAGGCGTCAGCGGCAATCAGGCGCACATTGCGGCGCTGGTCTTCATCCAGCCAGTCCTGCTTGAGCGCCGCGTCGAAGTCGGCGTTGGCCAGGTCCGTCTTGCCCTGGCGCTGGCGCAGGTAGGCGCGCATCACCAGGGCGACGGTGTTCTCGTCGTCCTGCTTCAAGGCATCGGTCGCGGCGTCTTCGGCGGCGGCCAACTGGTTGTCCAGCATCAGCGCCGTCATCAGCAGAAGGCGGTGGCTGGCGGTGTCCGGGGCCAGCGCCACCGCTTCGCGCGCCAGCGGCACCGCGTCGCCGGGCCGGTTGGCGATCAGCGCCTGGTAGCCCTGTTCGGCGGGCTTGATCGCCAGGCGCCGCTTCATGGTGGTGCGGCGTGCCGTCAGGTCATTCTTGTTGGGTGCGCCCAACGCGATAGCCTTGTCCGCGGCGGTTTCGGCCTCGGCGTACTTGCCCTGGGATTCCAGCGCGTCCAGCCACAGCATGGCCCACGCCCCCTGCTTGGGGTCGATGCGGAAGGCCTGCTCGGCGCCGCGCTGCGCGGCCGGAAAGTCGCCCCGGTTGTAGTCGGTATAGGCGCGCGTGGCGATCGGAAAGCCGCGGCGGTAGGCCGCCGTGGTGCCGGGTGCCCCGCCAGCTGCCGCGCCCGCCGGCTGGGCCGCGCGGGGGCGCAGGTTGGCGCGGGCCTGACGCAGGCCCGGCGTGTCCAGCCCGCTCTTGATCGCGTCCGCCGCGGCCTTGTCCGCCTCTTGCAGCTTGCCTTGCTTTTGCAGCGAATAGATCAGCAGCAGCCGCAACCGCTCGACGTCCGGCCGCAGCGCAATGGCCGATTCGGCCTGTTGCTGTGCCAGCGCGTAGTTGCCGGCGTCGTAGCTCTTGTAGCCTTCGTCGGCGAATTGGTAGGCGGCGCCTTCCAGCGGGGCCTCGGCGGCGCGGGGCGCGGATTGGGCCTGGGCCGGCCCGGCGTTCCCGGCGCAAGCCAGCGCGGCGGACAGCAACAACGATCGGGTCAGTGGCTTCATGGGGTCGCGGGTTTTTCGTCGGTATGTGCCGCCGTGGCATCGGCCTGGCCGCCCTGCTGGAAATGAATGGCTTCCTTCAGGGTGCCTTCGTCCAGCCAGCCTTGTTCCATCAGGATTTCGCCCAGCGGCCGCTTGTCGCGCGCCTGGATTTCCAGTGCGCGCGATAGTTTATCTTCGTCGATCGCCTGCCAGGACAACAACAGTTCACCCAGGCGCTGGCGCTGCTGGGCCAATTGGTCGGTGGACGGGAAGTCGTGCATAGTCTTGTCCCAGGCCAGCCGCTTGCCCGTGATCAGGTGGCCGATGAACAGCTTCCAGGCGCGTGCCGCGGCCATGGCATTGATGAAGTTGCCCACGATCATCCGCGGAATCGACAGCAGTGCGTGCTCCCAGCCATACATGCGGCCCACGAAATAGGCCCGCTGCACGACGCGCAGCAGCAGCGCCACCGCGTTGACCCACATCAATGTCACCAGCCAGCCGCCCGGCTTGAAGTAAGACGGGTAATACACCTTCCACCAGCCGAACAGGTCCGCCAGGTAGAAGACGAAGAAGTTGGCCAGCAGCAGGTACGCCAGGATCGCGATGAACGAGGTCACCAGGCCCTTGCGGTCGCGGAACAGCAGATACTTGGTGGCCAGCGATCCGGTCCAGCCGACCTGTTGCCACCCTTGCAAGCCGATGCCCAGCGTCCAGCGGGCCTTCTGCCGATAGGCGGTGCGGAAGGTGTTGGGGAAGTACTCGCGCACGCCCAGCGGCATGTGCACGCTGGAAATCTTTTCCTTGCCCAGGCCGAACCAGGCTCGCCGGCGGGTCACGTATTCGACGCCGAACTTGCCGAAGATCTGGCGCATGCCGCGCTGCGCCAGTCGCGCGCCGATGTCGTAGTCTTCCGTCAGCGTGTCGGTATTGAAGGGTTGGTTATTGGTCTCGTTCGCCAGCTCGACCAGGGCGCGGCGCGAAAAGCAGGTGCCCACGCCGGCCGACGGCACCATCTTGGACAGGCTTTCGCGCACCACCAGGTCCTTGGTGTGCCATTCGGCGAATTCGTCCATGTAGGTGCCGGCCACCAGTTCGTACCAGTGGCGTTCCAGCGAGGTCACCGGCAACTGGATGAAGTCGATGCGCGGCAAGAGGTAGTTGTAGTACTTGAGCTCCAGCGGGTGCAGCACGTCTTCGCTGTCGTGCAGGATCACGCCGGCAAACGGCACCGGCTGCTTGGCATCCTGCGCGAAGATCGCCTGCACGATCCAGTTCAGGCAGTCCGCCTTGCAGGTCGGGCCGTCGTGCGGCACCTCCACCCGGATCAGCTGGCGATAGCGCCGGCGCATCCGCTCGACTTCCTTGATCGTGCGCTCGTCGTTCTGGTAGGTGCCGGCGAAGATCATGTAGTTCTTGTATTCCAGCGTCGAGACCATGGTCTCGAGCATCGACGCGATCACGTCGTACTCGAGCCAGGCCGGCACCATGATCGCCAGCGGCTGTTCTTCCTTGTCGCGCAGCTGGGATGCCGCCAGCGGCGCAAAGCGCCGCTTGATGGTCAGCGAGCGCCAGGTCTCGCGCACCCAGTACCACGCGTCGATGAACAGATCATCCAGGCTCGAAAGCAGGATGATCACGCCAACGATGGCGGTCACGATCTCCAGGCCGCGGTAGTAATCGGCGATGAGATAGGGCCAGTAAAGCGAAGACATGGGCTGGCGCGTCCTGGTTTACTTGCTGTCCTTGTTCCTTCTGCGGCTGGCGCGCATCGCGAAGATCAGGATCAGCAGCAACACCAGCAAGCTGATGCTGATCGCCGGCACGCTCCAGGAAATGTAGCGGCGCCATTCGAAGAACGCGCTTTCACCGGCGCCGGGCGGATGGCTGGCATCCGGGTTGGCGCTGTCGATCCAGGCCACCGGGCCCGCCGCGCCGATGATCGCCACGTTGCCGCGGTTCAGCACGAACGGCGCGTCCAGCATGCCGGCGCGCTGGCCCAGGGTGTGCCACAGCACGCCATCCTGGCCGCTGGCGCTGATGACTTCGGCCGTGCTCAGGTGATCCAGTCCGGAAATGTCCAGCCAGGTCGCGTTCTTGCCGTCCACGCGCAACTGCTTGCGGTCGGTGACGGTGACCATCGGCTTGGCGCCGTCCACGGCCACTTCCATCGCCAGGAACGGGCGGGCTTGACGGCCTGGCCGCCGGCCGCGACGGTGAGTTCGGCGCGGGTGGTCGACACGCCGCTGGCCGAGGCAATGCCGATCAGGCGCTTGAGATTGTCAGGCGCGTCAGCCAGGTAGCTGTCGGGCACGATCACCTGCGGGCTGCCGGCAAGCAACGGCAACAGGCCCACGAAGGTGCCGTCCGGCTCGGCCCGATCCGGTTTTACGTAGCTGGTCGGCAGCACGTTCACCGGGTAGCCCTGCGGAATCTCGTTGCAATCGACCGACACCGGCTGGCGCTGGAAGGTCACGCGCACGGCGTTGGTGACGCCCAGCGCGTAGCCGGGCACGCGCGCCGTCAGGCGTTCGGGCTTGCCATTGGCGTCCAGTTGCTTGGCCGCCAGCAGAATGCCGTTCCAGAACACCGAC
>ERZ1032107.318-NODE-318-length-10933-cov-32.248115_pt1 | contig 10933 bp, 10 predicted proteins | sample MGYA00516713_ERZ1032107 | MGnify/ENA primary metagenome ERZ1032107 (study PRJEB33718, sample SAMN03160116) | human skin metagenome | collected 2014-04-10 | study: EMG produced TPA metagenomics assembly of the PRJNA266117 data set (Human skin bacterial metagenome...
CTGGACCCGGGGCAGCGATGCCGAGATCGAGTACTACCGGCGCTATGTGCAGAACGGTCCCTTTGTGGAGTGGGCCGGCAACTTCGGCATGAACTGTGAGGAACCGGACTTCGGCAGCGCCAACAAGCGCTACCTGACCCAGTGGCTGGACGCATCCCGTTCCGCGGTGGCCGAGCACAGGCTGGCTGCCGGCGCCGGTGCCGGCGTGCTGCTGTTGGGGGCGGCCTACCTGTTCCGACGCCGCCGCGCGGTGTCCTCGCACAAGGCGACATAAAAGCGTGCCCAGGATCCTGTAGCCGCTGCGGCAGGCTGCGTACGAGCTGGGCGGCACTCCGACGCAGCGGTCGCGGCGATTTCTGGGGCGAACATTTTGCCGGGGATCGCCAGGCAAGGTCCTGCGGACCTTCGCGCAGCTTCGCCGAGGCTCGGCAGCGGCTACAGGTGCCGTCAGGCCTGCTGGACGAACGTCAGGCGCAGGGCGAAGCCGATCAGCAGGCTGCCGAACAGCCATTGCTGCACTCGTTGCGCCGACGGGCTGCGCTGCATCCAGCGGCCCAGCACGGCACCGGCCAGGGCGTAGCAGCAGTCGAACAGGCCGCCCACGGCCACCAGCAGCACCCCCAGGGTCATGAATTGCGGGACCACCGCACCGGCCTGGGGATCGACGAACTGCGGCAGCAGTACCGAACAGAACAGCAATGCCTTGGGGTTCAGTAGGTTGGTCAACAGGCCGCGCTGGATCGCCTCGCGCCAGCGCAGGGGCGTGGCTGCGGCGGTGCCGGGCTCAAGGTTGGGCAACAGGTTCGCCCGCAGGCACTGGATACCAATCCACAGCAGGTAGGCGGCGCCCGCCAGGCGTACCAGGTCGAAGGTCCAGGGCGCGGCCTTGAACAGCGCGGCCAGGCCCAGCGCGGCCAGGGCCACATGGCAGCCGCGGGACAGGGCCAGGCCCAGCGCGGTGGCCAGAGCCTGGGCCTTGCCCTGGCGGGCGCCGGTTTGCAGCAGCAGGATCATGTCGGGGCCGGGCAGCAGGTAGACCACCGCCAGAGCCAGGAAATACATCCACAGTTGCGCCACCTTGCACCCCCTTCGTTGTCGAGTCGGTGCGCCCAGTTTAGGGCCACAGGCCAGGGCAGGTGCTTGCGTAATCAACCAACGGGAAAGCTGAAATTGGCATAATGTTCCACTAATGAACGGAATCACCATCTGGATATGCCAAACATGAAACTTGATGCCTATGACCGCAAGATCCTCGCCGCGCTGCAGCGCGATGGTCGCCTGAGCAACGTGCAACTGGCCGAAGAGATCGGCCTGTCGCCGTCACCCTGCCTGCGCCGGGTGCGCATGCTGGAAGAGGCCGGGGTGATCCGTGGCTACCAGGCCACCCTGGACCGCGACGAGGTGGGCCTGGGGCTGACCGTGTTCGTCGGGGTCAAGGTGGAGCGACACAACGATGCCGAGGCCGAAGCCTTCCGCCAGGCGGTATTGCAGTTGCCGGAGGTGATCTCGGCGTTCCTGGTATCGGGTGAATCGGATTTCCTGCTGCAAGTGGTGGTCCCGGACCTGCGTGGGTATGACCGCTTTCTGACCGGCCACTTGCTGAAGATCCCCGGGGTCAGCGACATCCGCAGCAACTTCGCGATTCACACGGTGAAAACCCCGGGGCCCCTGCCATTGGGGCATCTACCGGGCTGAAGGGTTCAGGTCCACCAGTAGCGCACCAGGTGGAAGAAGATCGGCGCGGCAAAGCACACCGAATCCAGGCGATCGAGCATGCCGCCGTGGCCCTCGATCATGTGCCCCCAGTCCTTGACCCCGCGATCGCGCTTGATCGCCGACATGACGATGCCGCCGGCAAAGCCCAGCAGGTTGATCAGCAGGGCGATGAGGAACGACTGCCAGACATTGAACGGGGTGATCCAGAACAGCGCCCCACCGATCATCGAAGCCAGCAGGATGCCGCCGACAAAGCCTTCCACGGTCTTGGACGGCGACAGGTTGGGGGCGATCTTGCGCTTGCCGAAGAGTTTTCCACAGACGTACTGCAGCACGTCCGAGAGCTGCACCACGATCACCAGGTAAGCGATCAGCAGCAGGTTGCGGCCTTCATAGCCGGCGATGTCCAGGGTCAGCAGGGCGGGCACGAAGGACACGCAGAACACCGCGATCATCAGCCCCCACTGGACCTTGGAGGCACGCTCCAGGAAGTGCGTGCTGTCGCCACCGAGCGACGCGAGGATCGGCAGCAGCAGGAACACGTAGACCGGAATGAAGATCGAGAACAGCCCGTACCAGTCGGAGTAGATCAGCAGGTATTGCAGGGGCAGGGCCAGGTAGAAGGCCGCCACCAGGGCCGGGTAGTCGCTGCGCCGGGTCGGGGTCAGGGTGAGGAACTCGCGCAGGGCGTAGAACGACACCGCATAGAACAGCAGGATCACCGCCGCGGTGCCGAGCCAGAAGGCGATACCGATCACCAGCACCATCACCCACCAGGCATTGATCCGCGCATTGAGGTTGTCGATCACCGGGTTGGGCGCGCCACGGGTGCGCCATTGGAGGATGAAACCGATCAGCGAGGCCAGCACCAGAATGGCGCCGATGCCGCCGAATAACATCAGGGTCTGCTTATCCATCTCAGGCGTGCTCCGGGGCCAGGGCCAGCAGCGCGGCGCGGCTGCGTTCGAGGAAGTGTTCCTTGCTTTCGTCTTCTTCCAGGGTCAGGGGGGCGCCGAAACTGGTGGTGCACAGCAGCGGCAGGGGCAGGAAGCGGCCCTTGGGCATGACCCGGTTGAGGTTGGCGATCCACACCGGAATCACCTCAACCTGTGGATAACGTTTGGCCAGGTGGTAGATCCCGCTCTTGAACGGCAGCAGGCCGTCTTCGGGGTTGCGCGTGCCTTCCGGAAAGATGATCAGCGAGTCGCCGTTCTCCAGGGCATCGATCATGGGTTGCAGGGGGTTGTTATCCACAGCCTCCTTGCGCTCGCGGTCGATCAGCACGCCGTTGAACACCCGATTGATGATGTAGCGGCGCAGGTTGCTTTTCTGCCAGTAGTCGGCGCCGGCCACGGGCCGCGTCAGTTTGCGCAGGGCCGGCGGCAGGGAGGCCCAGAGCAGTACGAAGTCGCCGTGGCTGCTGTGGTTGGCGAAGTAGATCCGCTGCACCGCGCGCGGTGCCGAGCCCAGCCACAGGCTGCGGGCGCCGGTGATGCTGCGGGCGGCGGAGGTGATGAGATTGGCGACCAGGGGTTCGAACATGGGCATTCCTTATCCGGCAAAGGTCAGCCAGGGGCTGACCAGGATCACGCTCAGTATCACCAGCACTTGTGCTGCCAGCAGTAATGCCTGGCGGCGCAGCAGGCCCAGGGCCCCGCGGCTGCGTTGGTCCCAGGGCCGGCCGCCGCGCTGCGCGGGTTGCAGGCCGAGGGCGCTCAGGGCCTGGTCCAGGGCCTGGGTACTGTGTTCCAGGGTAGTTGGGGCGTCGGCCACGCGTTGAAACAGGTCGGCGTCGAAGGCTACCCGCAGCGCCAGGTACTTTTCCACAAGCCCCAGCAGCACCAGGGCCAGGCTGACCAGCAGCCCGCCCAGGGTGACGCTGGTCAGCAGGTACTGGCCCAGGCCATACAGCGCGCCGAGCAGGGTCAGGCCTGTGGATAACTGATCCAGCGCGCGGCCCCGGCGCAGCAGGCTGGCCACGCTGTAGAGCTGCATTTCAGTGGACATGGGCCGTTCTCCCGGCGCTGCTCAGGGCTTGCAGCGCCTGGCGGTGGGCGGGGTGCAGGACGATCTGTGGGCGGGCCCGCTGGATCTGCACGATGGCGGCATCCACCGTGGCTGCGCGGCCGCTGTGCAGCAGCCAGGCGGCAATCGCCGTGGCGCTGCGCGAATAACCCAGGGCGCAGCACACCAGCAGCGGCCCTTGCTGGCGCAGGCGTTCGATGGCGTGGGCGGCGGCCAGGCACTGCTCGGCACTGGGGGCACACAGGTCCAGCACCGGCAGGCTCTGGTAGGCCCGCAGCCCGCGGCTGTCCAGGGACAGCTCGGCGCACAGGTCGAGCACGGCGTCGAACGGGCTGTCCTTGAGCTCGGCCGGTGTCGGCAGGCGCCCGAGCCAGACGTTATCCACAACCGGGTCCGGCTGTGGATGTTTTCTTGTCCACAGCCGCGAGTTGATCCAGGCCGCCGCCAGGTAAGGCGCCAGCAACCAGCGTGTAGCGGGGCTGAGGCTGCCGTCCTGGCGCTTCTGGAACCCCTCGGCACCCAGCAGGGCGTAGTTCAAGGCCACCAGCAACAGCGCCACGGCGGGCCAGATCAGCCACAGCGCGGCGCCGCCCCAGGCAAAGGCTGCCCCGGCGAACAGCGCCGCACCCAGGCCATAGCGCAGGGCCAGCTGGCGGCGCTTCGGGTCCTGGGCCGCACGGGCACTGAACACTGGGCTGGGACGGTCCAGCGGCCATAGCCAGACACACAGCCAGCCGGCCAGGGCGCCTGTGGGTACATCGATGAAGTGGTGTTGATAAGTGCTCAGCACCGAGACCCCGATCAGCGCGAACCAGCCATGCACCAGCCAGCGCCAGAAGCCCTGGGTATGCCGTGCGTAGCAGACCCAGAGCACCACCAGCAGGGCGATGTGCAGAGACGGCGCCTGGTTGAAGGGCTTGTCGAAGCCGGCCAGCACCGCGAACAGCCAGCCGAAAACCCCGTCCAGTTCCGGCCGGGAGAAGGTGAAGCTCAATGGCCAGAGCAGGAAGCAACTGACCGCGATCACCTGGGCGGTGAGCAGGCGCAGGGCGTGGCGCTTGAGCTCGTCACGGCTGCGCGGCAACAGCAGGGAGAAGCCGTAGAGCAGGTCGATGGACCAGTAGGGCACGATGGTCCAGGCCCAGAACGGCATGTGCCGTTCCCAGTCGAAGACCATGCTGCTGACGTCGTCGCGCTGGGCGGTGACCCAGGTGGCGAAGCCGTAGGTGCTGAAGAACAGCGGTGCCAGCAACAGCAGCCAGAGCACTGCGGGTTTCAGCAGGCCCGGCTCCCGGGCCGGCAAGGCGCCTGCGGCCATCATTGCACCCGTTGCGCCAGGGATACGCTGAAGATCCCCCATTCATCCACACGCATGGTGACCTTGCGAAAGCCGGCGGCCTCCACCAGTTGGTCCATCTCCGCCTGGGTGCGGCGGCGCATGACCCAGGCCTGGCCTTCGCGGTGGCTGGTCAGGGCGCGGGCGATCAGTTCCAGCTGCGGGTGCCACGGCTGGCCGGTGTACACCAGGTAGCCGCCGGGCTCCACGGCACTGGCCAGGCCCGCCAGGGAGCCGCCGACCATCTGGTTGTCGGCGAACAGCTCATAGAGCCCGGAGACCACTGCGAGGGTGGGTTTCGGGTCCAGGGCTGCGAGGTCCTCGCGGTCGAAGGCGTTGCCTTTGACGAAGCGGGCGATGTCCCCCAGGCCTTTTTCCTGGATCAGCGCACTGCCGTCGCGCACGTTGATATCGCTGTAGTCGCGCAGCAGGATCGATTCCGGCAGCGGGCTGACCCCTTGCAGGGCTTCGAGGATGTAGCGGCCGTGGCCGGCGGCGATATCGACGATGCGCACTTCGCTGTTTTGCTCACGGAGTTTTTCCATGGCCAGGCGCAGCAGTTCTTCCACATGCAGCTTGCGCTGGCGGATGCCGCGCCAGCCGATGGAGTTCAGGTAGTTCTGGTCGATCATCCGGCCCAGTGCGGAATGCCCGGTGGGGCGGTTGCGGTAGACGTAGTCCAGGGTGCTGCCGGAGTCGAAACCGGTGTCGAAGCCCAGCTTGACCCCCGCCGACAGCTGGCTGCCCAGGCGCATGCTGGCGCGGGTGGCGCGCCAGTACAGGTCGCGCAGGGAATTGTGCGGCAGCGGCGCGGCCAGGGCTTCGGACTCGGCGCAGGTAACGCCCAGGCGGTCGGCGTCCAGCAGGGCAGGGCGGTTCAGCGGGCGCTCGAAATTCTGCAGGATGAAGCGACGGATGCTGGCCATGGCCGGCGCCCGGTTCTTTTCCCCCAGGGTGTCGTGGAAGAAGCCCGGGAGGATGTGCTTTTCCTTGTGCAGGCTGCCCAGGCGCTCGAAGAACTGCTCCTGGGGCTTGCGATGCACCACGAAGTCGGAGCCGGAGATCAGCAACTGGGTCGGCACCTGGATCGCCTGGGCGTCGGCTACCACCCGGTCTGCCGCTTCATACAGGCCCAGCAGTACATTCACCGAGATCGCCTTGGTGATCAGCGGGTCGCTGTCATAGCTGCGGACCCGCTCCGGGTCGTGGCTCAGGAAGCGCGCCTTGACGTAGCTGTTGACGAAGAAGTTGCCACGAAAGCGCCGCATCAGGGCCAGGCCGGGCCGGGCGAAGGGCACGTACAGCTTGACCTTGAACGCCGGCGAGGCCAGCACCAGGGAGCGGATGCGCGGCGCGTAGTCGTGGACCCAGGTGGACGCGATCACCGCGCCCACGCTCTGGGCCACCACGGCGATGTTTTCCTCGGCGATCCCATGAGCGCTGCCCAGGTGATCACAGAAGGTCTGCACGTCGCGCACGCTGGTAGCGAAGCTCGGGCTGTCGCCACGGGCGCCCGGCGACTGGCCATGGCCACGGGCATCCCAGGCGAAGAAATCGAACTGGGGCAGGTTCAGCTCTTCCACCAGGTGGGCAATGCGCCCGGAGTGTTCGTGACCGCGGTGGAACAGCATCACCGCTTGCCGCGGTTCGCCAGGGGCCACTTCAGTGGCTGGCCAGTGGCGGTAGAACAGTTCGACACCGTCATGGGTTCGGAACGTCTGGTGTTGAGCGTCGCGCATAGCCATTTCCTTATGCAGAGGGAGCATTGTGCTGAACTTCTTTGAGGCCCTGGCGGACCCGATTGATCAGGGTGTAGACCAGCAGTGCGGCGACCAGTGCCAGCACGCCGTTTATCCACAGGGCGCTGAGCCAGCCCAGGGCGATGCCGGTGGCCAGCACGCCGAGGATGAAGGCGCGGTCGCTCTTGCCCATGGGCCCGTCGTAGCGCCGCGAGGCCCCGACCATGGGCCCGAGCACCCCGGCGTACTCACTGAACAGCGCCAGCAGGGTCACGGCCAGCACCAGCAGCAGGCTGGCCCCGGGCAACAGGGCGAAAGGCAGGATCAGGGCGCTGTCGGCGACCACGTCGCAGAGTTCGTTGAGGTAGGCCCCCAGGCGCGATTGCTGGCCGAATTCCCGCGCCAGCATGCCGTCGATGGCATTGAGCGCCATGCGCAGGATCATCCACAGGGGAATCAGGGCGAACAGCCAGGCATGGCCGGGGAACAGGGCGATGACGGTGCCGACCAGGACCGAGATGACGGCGGCCAGGACAGTGATCTGGTTGGCCGTGGTGCCGTTGTCGTACAGGCGCTGCACCAACGGCCGCAGCAGGTTCTGAAAGCGCGGTTTGAGCTGGTAAATCGAGAGCATGATGGGACGGTTCCTTGTCGCACGCGGTGAGCAGGGCTGGATTATTGCCTTAAATGCCAGGGGGCTGACATCAGAAGTTTTGTCATGAGCAAACAGCTGTCTCTGTGTCTACGACGTACGCAATAGATGAAAAGGCATGGCGGGGGACAAAAATTTCACTCGGCTCGTTATATAGTAACGAATTGTTTCGAATTTCTTCGGCCCGTGGGTTTATCCACAGGGCCGGACCAGAGCGGCGGGGTGGTATGCAAGTCGATCTTGAGACGCAAGGTGGCGAGGTGGCTGCCTTGCCACGGTTTCAGCAGGCGGCGTCCCATGCGGCGCGTTTGCAGCGCTGGGGCGCCGCTTTGCTGGGCCTGGCGGTGCTGGGGCTGGTGGCGGCGGTGTTTGTCGATCTGTTTGCGGCGCTGACCATCTGGCCGGCACTGCTGGTGAACCTTTCGTGTGCCTTGCTGGTGGTGGTGGCCGGGCTGCAATCGGCGTGCTGGGTCAGCCGCTGGCGCGAAGAGGTGATCACCCCGGCGCCGGTTGTCACGCCCGAGGCCGGGGAGGATCGGCAGCCACAGGGCCGGCTGGCAGCTGCCCTGACCCTGCGCGGGCGGCGCCTGTTGCAGCAGATCGGCGCGCCTACCCTGTGGCTTGGTGGCTGGTCGCTGCTGATCCTGTATAGCGTGGTGCAGGTGTTCAACCTTTCGTTGCCCGCCACCGCCCTGGGCCTGGGTGCCAGCGTGGTGGCGGTGCTGGCTCTGCTGCTGGCGTTTGCCCTGCTGGTGCTGGAACGCCAACTGGCCCAGGAGCACCCAGGGGAATGGCCGGAAGCCGGCGCCCTGGCGCAGCTGCTGCGGGTGGCGATTATCTGTTTGCTGGTGAGCGCCCTGTGCCTGTTGTTCAGCAGCGACACGGCCTTGTGGCCAGTACGGCTGGCGGTGCTGACGGGGCTGCTGCCGGCATTGGTGGCCGGCGAGTTGTTGTTGCGCGCGGTGCTGTCGCTGTTCAGCCCACAGCGCGAACAGCTGGAGCCACGGCTTCTGGCCCACAGTTTTGTTGCCGACATGCTGCGTTGGCCGCCCCAACCCCTGCTCAGCCTGCAGCATGAATTGCACAACCGTTTTGGCATCGATCTGCGGCAGATCTGGGCCTTCGCCTATATGCGCCGGGCCTTTGTACCGGTATTGCTGGTGGTGTTGGCGGTAGGTTGGCTGTTGACCGGCGTTCATGAATTTTCCATGCAAAATCGCGGTATTTACGAGCGTTTCGGCAAGCCGGTACAGGTCTTTGGCCCGGGCCTGCATCTGGGCCTGCCCTGGCCCCTGGGGCGGGTACTGACGGTGGAAAACGGCGTGGTCCATGAACTGGCCACCAGCGTGGGCGAAAGCTCGCAGCCGTTTCAAGCGGCCCCCGCCGAAGGCCCGGCCCCCGCCATTGCCAACCGCCTGTGGGATGCCAGCCACGTGAATGACAAATCCCAGGTGATCGCCAGCGGCAATGCCCAGCAACAGAGCTTTCAGATCGTCAACATGGACGTGCGCTTCGTCTACCGCATCGGCCTGGGCGACGCTGCGGCGCTGGCCGCCACTTACAACAGCAGCGATGTGCCGACGCTGATCCGCAGCACAGCCAGCCGCGTGCTGGTGCACGACTTTGCCTCGCGCACCCTCGACGGCCTGCTGGGCCAGGACCGCACCGGGCTGGCTGATGACATCGGCAGGGCCGTGCAGGGCGATCTGGATCGGCTCGACAGCGGGGTGGAGATTCTCGCCACGGTAGTCGAGGCCATCCATCCGCCGGCTGGCGCGGCCAATGCCTACCACGGTGTGCAAGCGGCGCAGATTGGCGCCCAGGCGCTGATTTCCCGGGAACGTGGAGCGGCTGCCGAGCAGACCAACCAGGCGCAGTTGCAAGCCAGCGTGGCCCGCGACCAGGCCCAGGCCGATGCGCGCGAAGTGCAGGCGGCGGCCCAGGCTGCCGACCTGCGCTTTGCCGCCGAACAGAAAGCCTACGCCAGTGCGGGGCAGGCCTTCGTCCTCGAGCAGTACCTGAGCCAGCTGAGCCAGGGCCTGAGCCAGGCCAAGCTGCTGATTCTTGATCATCGTCTGGGGGGCGACAGCGCGCCGACCCTCGACCTGCGTACGTTCACCTTGCCGGCCGACCCTTCGGCGCCGCGTAAAGCCGCTCAGCCAGGAGCCGTCCATTGAGCCAGTCCTCCCACTCCCACGATCACGCCGGCCACGACCACGGGCACGGCCATCACCACCATCACGGGCATCACCACCATCATCATGGGGCGCCGGCCGAGGCCGGGCCTTTCCCCTGGCGGCGCATGGGCTGGGCCGTGCTACTGGTGCTGTTTGCCGTGGCCGCGGCGAGCCTGGTGCAAGTGCGTTCCGGCGAGGCCACGGTGATCACCCGCTTCGGCAACCCGGCGCGGGTGCTGCTGGAGCCGGGCCTGAACTGGCGCTGGCCGGCACCCTTTGAAGCGGCGATCCCGGTGGACCTGCGCCTGCGCACCACGTCCAGTGGCTTGCAGGATGTGGGCACCCGCGACGGTTTGCGGATTATCGTCCAGGCCTACGTGGCCTGGCGGGTCCAGGGCGACGCGGACAATGTGCAGCGTTTCATGCGGGCGGTGCAGAACCAGCCGGACGAAGCGGCGCGGCAGATCCGCACCTTTGTCGGTTCGGCCCTGGAAACCACCGCCAGCAGCTTCGATCTGGCCAACCTGGTGAACACCGATGCCAGCCAAGTGCGCATCGCTGATTTCGAAGCGCAACTGCGCCAGCAGATCGAACAGCAATTGCTTTCCACTTATGGAGTGCGAGTGGTGCAGGTGGGAGTGGAGCGTCTGACCCTGCCCTCGGTGACCCTGACCGCCACCGTGGACCGCATGCGCGCCGAGCGTGAAACCATCGCCACGGAACGCACCGCCATCGGCAAGCGCGAAGCGGCGCAAATCCGCTCTGGCGCCGAACGCGATGCGCGGATCGTCCAGGCCGATGCCACGGTGAAGGCCGCGGATATCGAGGCGCAATCCCGGGTTGAAGCGGCGCAGATTTATGGCCGCGCCTACGCCAGTTCCCCGCAGCTGTACAACTTGCTGCGCTCACTGGACACCCTGGGTACTGTGGTGACTCCGGGCACCAAGTTGATCCTGCGCACCGACGCGGCGCCTTTCCGGGTGCTGGTGGATGGCCCGCCAAACCTGCCGGGCAAAGCCGCTGGTTCGCAACCATGAATAAGGTTCCACGTGGAACAAATGAGTTGAGCAGCCCGTGGATCCAGGCCGGGCGTCTGGCATTCATCGCCTTGTACGGGGTGACAGTACTGGCGGCGCTGGCCTGGGCCTTCTCCAATGTGCGGCAGATCGACCCGCAGAACCGGGCCATGGTCTTGCACTTTGGCAAATTGGAAAGGGTGCAGAGTGCCGGATTGCTCTTGGCCTGGCCCCAGCCTTTTGAGCAGGTGGTGCTGCTGCCCGCCGCCGAC
>ERZ1032107.321-NODE-321-length-10873-cov-15.836106_pt1 | contig 10873 bp, 9 predicted proteins | sample MGYA00516713_ERZ1032107 | MGnify/ENA primary metagenome ERZ1032107 (study PRJEB33718, sample SAMN03160116) | human skin metagenome | collected 2014-04-10 | study: EMG produced TPA metagenomics assembly of the PRJNA266117 data set (Human skin bacterial metagenome...
CTACACTAGATCGCTCGTCGGCAGCGTCAGATGTGTATAAGAGACAGGGGCCTGGGCCTGCGAGGGTGCGGCGGCGGGTTGCTGCGCGGGGGCCGGCACCGGCGCGCTGCGCGGGGCGGCCTGCTGCGGCGCGTTGCTGGCCGTTTGCACGTTGCCCGTGCGGTTGATGCCGTACTTGATGATTTCCTGCGGCGAGAAGAAATACATCTCTTTGGACGGCGTGCTGAACATGATGCCCAGCACATCGGCCGACACGCCGTACTTCGGCAGGGTCGCCACGATGTCCGACACGCCGAACTGCGCCTGCTCACCCGTCATTTCAGGCGCGGTGATCTGGTGTACGCCCAGACGCCCCTCGGCCAGGCGCTGGCGTCCGGCAAAGAACACGAACGCGCAGGCCGACGCACAGTAGCTGTCTTTGGGAATGTAGGTGTTCAGCCCGCGTTCGTAGACTTCTTCGGCCACTACCAGCCCGATGTGGACCAGGCCGCCGCCGTTGTTCTGCAGGATGAGGGTGGAGATGGTCGGATGCTCGCGCAGCGCCTTCTTCAGGTTCAGCATGTCGTTGGCGCCCACCGCGCCCACGTAGATCAGCAGGTTGGGCTGGCTGGGCAGGAAGAAGAACGGGCCGTAGCGCTCCGGTTCCTCTTGCTGCGGCGCGCCCGCCGGCGTCTGCGCCGTGGCGGGCGACAGGGCCGCCAGGGACATCGCCACGCTCAACCCTACTGCCGTTAGTGTTCTTTTCAGCATCATCAGTCCTTATCCACGGAACGCCTCTTGCAGCGGGATTTTATCCATCCCGCCGGGCAATGCCACCCCGCGCCGCCTGCCGCTACCGCTTCTGGCAGGCGTGCGTGCCGTCGGCGATGGCCTGCGCCACGCGCTGGATGGTGTCGGGCCGGGCCAGGCGGGCCTCTTCGTCGGGGTTCACGATCACGCCGGCCTCGACCAGCACCGCCGGCATCGCAGCGGTCTTCAGGACCGCCAGGCCGTCGTAGCGATGCACGCCCAGGCGGCGGTCCAGCAGCGGACGGTTTTCGCCCGCGATCGGTTCAGCGTGGTACAGCGACGGCTTCTCGCCGGCCGCCACCAGCGCCTCGCCGATCGCGCGGGCGCAGCGCAGGCTGTCTTCGAACTTGGGATTGAGCTGCGACACAAAGATGGAGAAGCCCGCGAATTCACGCTGGCGACCCGCGTCGATGTACTTCTGCTGCATCGAATCGTGATGGATCGAAATGAAGAAGTCCGCATCCGGCGCCGTCAGCGCCCGCCGGCCCAGCGCGATCTCGGCGCCGTCGGCCGACACCCGCGTCACGCGGTTGCCCTGCCGCTTCAGGTCGGTGGCCACCGCGGCGCTCAGGTCCAGGTTGTACTGGTATTCGACCCGGCCGCTGGCACCCGTGGCGCCCGGCTGCTTGGGCGTGTGGCCCGTGTCGACCACGATGTAGGCGGCCTGCGCCGACAGCGCCGCCCACCCCAGGCAGGCCCCGGCAATCACCTGCCGCGCCACGCGCCCTGCCTTCGATCCCGCTGCCCTGACGCCCACCTGACCGCTCATGACTGATGACACGCTTGTCTTCGCTCTGTAAGAAATGAAGGCCCGTGGTCTGTCGCAGGGCCTGAATCCGGCGGATTCTCGCGCAGCCGGGGCCAACCGGCAATGGCCGATTTCGGCGCGCTGGCCCGCTTGGTAACAGCGCCCGGGACGCTGCACGGCTCGTCCTGACATGCCACCCGCGCCACGGCCTGCCTGGCGGAAGCAAATGACATAAAAAGTTACCCTGCGCGCATTCAGGCCGCTCTCATCCTGGGGCGCTACCATCAAGGCATGCCCCACGCATCCGCGGGCGCTACCCGGCCCGCGGCATCCTTACCCGGAGGTTCCCAGCATGAGCAATCTGAACGGAAAAGTCGCGGTCGTCACCGGCGCCGCCAGCGGCATCGGCAAGGAAATCGCGCTGACGCTATCGCGCGCCGGCGCCGCCATCGCCATCGCCGACCTGAACCAGGCCGGCGCCGACGCCGTGGCCCGCGAAATCGAACAGGCCGGCGGCAAGGCCATGGGCGTGGCCATGGACGTCACCAACGAAGACGCCGTCAATCAAGGCATCGACCGTGTGGCTGCGGCCTACGGCAGCATCGACATCCTGATCTCGAACGCCGGCATCCAGATCGTGAACCCCATCGAGAACTTCGCATTCTCGGACTGGAAGAAGATGCAGGCCATCCACGTGGACGGCGCCTTCCTGACCACCAAGGCCGCGCTCAAGCACATGTACAAGGACAACCGCGGCGGCGTGGTGATCTACATGGGTTCGGTGCATTCGCATGAAGCCTCGCCGCTGAAGTCTGCCTACGTGGCCGCCAAGCATGCCCTGCTGGGCCTGGCGCGCGTGCTGGCCAAGGAAGGCGCGGCCCACAACGTGCGTTCGCACGTCATCTGCCCCGGCTTCGTGCGTACGCCCCTGGTCGAAAAGCAGATTCCCGAGCAAGCCAAGGAACTGGGCATCAGCGAAGAAGACGTGGTCAAGAAAGTGATGCTGGGCGACACCGTCGACGGCGTCTTCACCACCGTCGAAGACGTGGCGCAGACCGCGCTGTTCCTGTCCACCTTCCCCAGCGCCGCGTTCACCGGCCAATCGTTCGTGGTCAGCCACGGGTGGTACATGCAGTAAGGCGGTCAGGCGCGGCCGGCACCGGCCGCCGCGCCAAGCGTTCTGCATCGCCGGCGCACGCGAGGGTGCGCCGGCGGCCTTGCCTAGAACTGATAGCGCGTCGTCAGCAGGAAGCTGCGCGGCGTGCCGTAGTAGTTGCCGCCGTTATTGCCCTGCATCGATTCAAAGTAGCGCTTGTCGAACAGGTTGTTGACGTTGAACTGGATGTCCAGCTGCCGGTTCACCTGATACCCGGCCACCAGGTCCACCACCGTGAACGGCGACTGCTTGAGCTCGTAGCCTTCGCTGCCGGTCAACGACTGCGTCGACGTCTTGCTTTGCGCGCGCACCGCGCCGCCCAGCCGCCACTTCTCGTAAGCGCCGGACAGGTGATACATGGCGGCGACCTTGAACTGATGCTGCGGAATGTAGCTGGCATAGGGCTGGCCCTGCGCGCCATCGATGCCGCCCGACGACACCTTGGCGCGGGTGTAGGAATAGCCGATGCCTACGTTCAGGCGCGGCAGCAGCTCGCCGTTGACGTCGATTTCCACCCCTTCGCTCTTGACCTTGCCCACCGCCCGATAGCAGTTGGTGGCGACAAAGCACGACGGGATATCGGTCACCGCCTGCGGCAGGTTCGACTGCGTGGTCGAGAACACCGCAATCGCGGCATTGATACGCTCATCCAGGTAGCTGCCCTTCAGCCCGACTTCGTAGTTGGTGCCCTCTACCGGCTTGAGCACCGTGCCGGACGTGTCCAGGTAGTACTGCGGCTTGAAGATGCTGGAATAGCTGGCGTAGACCGAGTGGTTGTCGTTCAGGTCGTAGGTCAGCGCCGCGTAGGGCGTGAAGTGCTTGTCTTCGCTGAACTTTCGGTGGCTGCTCCAGGCGCCCTGGTACTGGCTGTTGTCGAAGTCGAACCAGTCCAGGCGCGCGCCCAGGATCATGCTCAGCGGATCTGCCAGGCGGAAGCGGCCCGTGGCATAGGCCGAGGTCAATTCCGACCGCTGGTCGCGGCGCCACAGCGTGTCTTTCACGAAATCGGTGCGGCGAATCGAATCCGGGTTCCACGTGTACGGATTGACGCCGCCCAGCATGTAATAGCCGTCCGGCGTATCCAGGTAACTGTAGCCGTCGTCACGCCAAGTGTCCTTACGGTAGCTCGCACCCAGCGCAATATCGTGAAAGCGGCCGAACAGTTTGACCGGCCCTTGCGCCGACACGTCAAAGCTCTGCTGCTTCTTGTCGTAGTCGTAGCGCCCGCCCATCACGTCGTACAGCATGTTGCCCTGCTCGTCGTAGCTGCCGCTGACGAAATAGGCGCCGTCCAGCGCCGACTTCGCATTCACCGAGCGCGCTGCGGCCTTGGCTACCCAGCCGCTGTCGAACGTGTGCTTCAACTCGGCGAATACGCTGTTTTCTTTCTTGTCCCAATAGCTCCACGACGGCGAGAATCGCCGCGACCGGCGAATGTCCAGCGGCGAGCCATCCGGTGCCGTCGGCACGCCCATCCATTCGGAACCCGGGTTGTCTTCGGTGTTGGAATGCCCGCCCAGGCTCAACGTGGTGCGCGGCGCGAGGTCAATGTCCAGCACGCCGTAGTACAGGTGCTTGCGGCTGCTGTAGCCGTCGATGAAATAGTCGCGCGACTGCTGCGACGTCACAAACCGTCCGCGCACCGAACCACTGTCGTTCAACGGACCGCCCGCATCGAACTCTCCCGAGAAATTGTTCCAGTTGCCCGCGCGCCCCGTCAGGATGAACTGCGCCGTGTCGGTTGGCTGCTTGCGCACGAAATTGATCGCGCCCGACGGGTCGCCCATGCCCGTCATCAGCCCCGTCGGCCCGCGCACCACTTCGACGTGGTCGTACATGGCCGTGGTGCTGTAGGTGGACGTATCCGTCTCGTACGTGACCGGCATGCCGTCCAGCAGGAACGTATTGATCGTGAACCCGCGCGAAAAATAGCGCGAGCGGTCATTGCTCCAGTGGTTCACGGTGACGCCCGTGGTGCTGTTGGCCACGTCGTCGATGGTTTGCATCGCAAAGTCATCCAGCTTCTGGCGCGTGACCACGCTGACGGACTGCGGCGTTTCCTGGATGGTCAACGGCAGCTTGGTCGCCGTATTCATCGCGCCGGTGGTGTACGACCCCGTGCCTTCCGTCGTGGCATTACCCTTGCCCACCACCGTGATGCTTTCCATCACCACGCTGGCGTCATGGGGATCGCGCGACAGCGCCACCGTGCTGCCCTTTCGTTCATAGACCAGCCCCGATCCCGCCAGCAACGCCTGCAGCGCCTGGTCGGGCGTCAGTTGGCCCGACACGGCCGGGGCCCGCAGATGGCGCACCACGTCCGGCGAATACGCCAGGTCCCACGAGGCCTGCCGGGCCAGCTGGATCAATGCGCTTTCCAGCGACTGCGCGGGCAGGTTGACCTGCAGCGCCGCTTCCTCTGCCCGCACGGCGGTCAACGGCATGGCCGCCGCCAGCAACAACGACAAAGCCAACGCGCCCGCGCCAAGGGCGGGCGGCGTGCAAGAACGGAGTCCAACGGATTTACGGTTCACGGAACAAGCTTTCCTGATGATTTTCTGGGAATCGACGCTCGCCGGCCGAGGTGTCGGCCCGCAATGCTGGCGATGCGCGGCCACGCCAATCAGCGCGCCTGTCTGCAAGACGCCGTGGCGTGCCAAATCCCTGATGAAAATCCGGGGCTTATTTGAAACAAAATGAAACTGTCGGGGCGCGATCGCTTTGGGCTGTGGCCCCAGCAATGGGCAGAATCAACGGCCTAGAATCGTGACGACGCCGTCCGATGCCGTCTGCACGCGCACCGGCGCAATCGCGGGCAAGAGGTCCAGGAAGGCCTGCGGGTTATCCACATTGAAGACCCCCGAAATCCGGATGCGCCCGACCTTGGCGTCGGCCACGCGCATGGTCTTGCGGCCATAGCGGTTCATCTCGGCCACCGCGTCGGCCAGCGGCTGGTCACGAAACACCGCCTGGCCCGCCTGCCAGGCCAGCAGATTGGGTACATCCGCCTTTGCCGACGGCGACAAGCCGCCGTCCGCCAGCGTATGCGTACCCTGCCCGCCGACAAGCTGCACCTGGCTGCGGTTCCACCAGTGGCCGGCCTTCACGTCCACCGTGCCGGAATCCACCGCCACCTGCACCGCGTCGGCGTCGCGCCGCACATTGAAGCGCGTACCCGTGACCCGGATCGTGGCGCCGCCCGCCTCGACATAGAACGGCCGCTGCGCGTCCGGCGTCACCGAGAACGTCGCCTCGCCGGCCTCCAGCTCGACCACGCGGCGGTCGGCGTACAAGCGCACCGACAGGCGGGTCGCGGTATTCATGTCCACCACCGACGCATCCGGCAACGATGCCTGTTGGCGCTGCCCCGCCTGGGTCGCGTATTGCTGCGCAAACGTCGGCGACGCGCCGAACCATTGCGGCAGCGCGACGCCGGCGACCAAGGCGGCGCAGGCCAGCGCCAACCCCAGCGTCAACGGGCGCCGCAACCCGGAACGACGGCGCGCGGGTTCAGGTTCGGCCGCCAGCGCACGCAGCTTGGCCGGGTCCACCAGCGCCATGCCATTCCAGACCCCGCAGGCGCGGCGGTATTCCAGGTCGTGCGCGGGATCAGCCTGCCGCCAGGCGTCGAACTGCCGCTGCTGCGCCGCGTCCATCTGCCCCGAACGCACGCGCGCAAACCAGAACGCGGCGGCGTCGCGCGGGTCACGCAGCAGGTCGGGGTCGATGGGGTCTGTCATTGCGCGGCGGATCAATCCGGGCAGAAGCGTTCAAGCTGTTCGCGCATCTCGCGAGTGGCGTCCATGATATAGCGTTCAACCGTATTGAGCGCCAGGCCCATGCGCTGCGCGATCTCGGGCTGCGAATAGCCTTCCAGGCGGTGCCACACATAGGCTTGCCGCTTTTTCAGCGGCAAGCTCGCCAGAGCCTGTTCCAAGGCGTCGGCCAGTTGCCGCGCGCGCACCCCGGCTTCGGGATCGTGCAACAGCGGGTGGTCATCGGCCGACAACGACTCGAGCGACGTCTCGGGGTGACGCGACTGCCGCCGGATCTCGCTGATCAACCGGTTCTGCGCCGCCCGGTACAGATACGACTTTGCATCCAGCGCCGCCGCGCGCGTATTGGCCAGCATGTGCGCCATCACGTCCTGCGCCGCGTCCTCGGCATCGCTGGGCCGCGAATTGCGCTTGGCCCACGACCCCACCAGCTCGCTGTAATAGGCGAGCCAACCTTTCAGGGGGTTGGTGGAGCGGGACATGGGGCCGAACGTCGCGTCATGGCAAAAGGACGGCCATATTAACAATGATTCTCAATTAATGAATACACTTGCCGCTACCGGCCCCGGCGCGGCGCATTGCGCAACACCTGATACCCTGGGGCCCGTCACCGCGGCTCGCACCCTGGCGCGCCGCCCGTTTTTGCCTTGAGGAATGCCATGACTTTCAGCTCTGACGCCTGGGCGCGCAATGCCGCGCTGTACGACAAAACGCGCACCATGCCGTTCAACCAGGAACTGGCCAGCGGCCAGCTCAGCGAGCAGGCATTTCGCCACTACATGATCCAGGACGCCCATTACCTGCTGGCCTTCGGCCGCGCCCTGGCCGTGGCCGCCGCCAAGGCCGACCACGCCGACGGCGTCGTGCAATTTGCCGACGCCGCCAAGAACGCCGTGGTGGTCGAACGCAGCCTGCACGAAGGCTTCATGAAGCAATTCGGCATCGACGCCCAGACTTTTGCATCCACCCCGCTGTCGCCCGCCAGCCACCACTACACCAGCTTTCTCATCGCCACCGCCTGGAGCGCGCCCTACCCCGTGGCCCTGGCCGCGCTCTTGCCGTGCTTCTGGATCTACGCCGAAATCGGCCGCGACATCCACGCGCGCGCCACGCGTCCCAATCCGTACAGCGCGTGGATCGACACCTACGCTGGCGAAGAATTCCATACCTTGGTGCGTGAGGTGATCGCATCGGTGGACCAGGCGGCCGACAAGGCCTCGGCGCAAACGCGCGAGGATATGCATCGTGCCTACACGCATGCGGCGCAACTGGAATGGATGTTCTGGGACTCGGCGTATCGGTTGGGGGAATGGCCGGTTTGATCGCCCAAGAACGCGACCTTTCAACCCGCCGGATATCGGACCATCGCGCTCAAGGCGGGGCCATCATGGGTCGGTAGCGAAAAAGCCAGAACCAAAGGCGCGTTGACCGTCTGCCAGGTAGCCGGTGCTTGCAGCCAGCCGACCGTGCACCAGCCCGAATCTGCTGAGATCAGACCCGTGCATTCAATGGTCGCGTTCCCACGGATTGGACAGCGTCGGCGGCGGGACTTGCCGCTTGGGCGGTTTGAGCGGTTTGCGTACGGCATCCGCTCCGGCCCGCTTCGCGGCCAGGCAAACGCCGCATACGGCCCCCACGACGACCGACGTGGCTATCAGCAGGTAACGCTCGCGCTGATCCAGATAGATCCGCATTTCCGACATCAAGGCATAGCGCAGCAACCAGCCTAGCCCAAGGCCAACCACCGCGCCAATACCCGAGAACATCCGCGCGTCGACCCAGAACGCCGCGCGACGGTATGACACCGCGTCGGCGTTGTCGGGCTGTTGATGCAGCGACGTGCCGCAGGCCGCGCAACGCAGCGCGGTCTGTGAGTTCCGGGTATGGCAATTAGGGCATTGGGACATGGGGGAAATCACTTGCCATAGGCATCGCGCGGTTCGGCCAGGCGGAACAGCCCGGTCTTGCCGCATTGATACGGATAGGCCTCGGTACAACGCTTGCGCATCGTGTGCGCCAACTTGTTGGCAATATCCGCCGCAATGCGCAGGCCATCTGCAGCCGGGCCTCGATTGGAATAGTCACGCAGTGAAATCGGGTAGGTGTCTTCGTCAAAGCCACGGTATTCGCCCGACTCGGCGTCGTACAGGCGCACCTTGATGCCGACCGACGGCCCGTACTGCTGATAGCCGCCAAAGCCACCCGGCTCACCCAGCGCCACGACGTACTTCGCCCCGATGGCCGCCGCATCTTCCTTCAGTGCCTGCGGCCGGGCGGACTTCGGGTCTGGCTTACGCAGCTTGAATGTCGCCTTGATGCCTGCCGCATCCATGGCACCCGGCAGTTCCTTATTCAACGCCTTGCACACGGCCTCGGCCGCATACAACGCCGGCAGCGCGGTGCTGGCGCCGATCCATCCGGTGTCGTCAATCTGTTTCTGAAAATCGCAGTCCGACGTGTAGACCAGCACGGGGCTGATCACCTCATCGGGCGCGGGATTTGTCGCCAACGGCTTGGCCGGCGAACCCATGATGAATGCGCAGCCGGAGGTCAGCAACGATAAGGCGGCAACGGCCGCCAATTTGAGGGCTTGCATGGTCGTGGTGGTATCCGATGAAGGCGATCTTGAATGGGTGAAATTCGCCCTGTTTGGCGGCAAGGTCGGGAGGACAAGACAGTCTTGGCGTCGATCCAAGTATTCCGGCCCATCGTCCCAAGCCGCTGTATCACCGAGCCGCAAGGCGGTCGATCGCTATCAGGCAGCAAGTTTCAAGTACTTACTGAGTACTAACGGCGGAGGGACCGGGATATTAAGTGCTGCGGCTGGGTCGCCAGGGGCCAGCAGCCAATCTATCGCGTGAGCGCGGGCAGCTCAATCAGATAAGTCTGAGATTTATCTTCGAGGGTGTGATTCTCATGAATCAGAAAATAAGGTGTCAGGCTACGTTTTCGGCCCAAGGCTCATGGGCGGTCGCGAAAAGCGTAGTCTGACACCTTGTTTTGATACCTAAATTTGGCACCTTAATTTCCACCTTGATTTTCGATCTACATCAACACCCACTCGGCCTGGGATCGCACTAGCGTGAGAAAAGCACTTAACCCAAAAGACAGAATTGCAGCCAAAACCCTTGGAAATTCCGAATCATAAAAATAAACCCAAGCAAATACGATTGAAGCGCTCAAAAATGTAGATTTCAACCAATAGAAAAAATTCGCCAACCAACCATCCCTTTTTTTCCTGCCAAATAGAGACCACGTAAGTATCAGCGATAACAAGCAAACAACAACCATTGTTATGCCAGTATGCATTATTTCATCCCCTGATATTTTTTCCACAAATTATCCACTCCCCACCAAGGATTCTGGGAAGGATCAAAAATTGGATCAAACGCAGCGCCCAAACCGGATCTATCCCCAATCGGCACCGCAACACTCTTCAAAGCGAATATGGGAGATGCCGACGCAACTCTAATTATTAAATGAAAATAAGATACCGTCTTGCCCGTCAAGCGTTTAGCAGTAGTCGGGGCGGTATGGTGAGCGTGTTTTTAGTACACCGAAGCACAGATGAGCGAGCTTTCTCATAGCAGCGCCGAGTGCGGACATCTTGCTTTTGCCTGCCAGAAGAAGTCGGGCGTATAGCGCTTGGACATGAGGGTTAAAGCGTGTTCCTACAATCGCGGCCATGTAAAGCGTCGCTCTCACGCGTGGTGGACCGGCCTTGGACAGGCAGGGCCGGCCATTCAGGCTGGTTCCCGATTGTCGGTGCACGGGAATCAGGCCCAGATATGCCGCCAGGCCCTCTGCGGAGTCGATACGCCGGTTGTGCATGATCGACAGGATCGCGTTTGCCGCTTGCGGTCCGATGGCAGGGATGCTGATGAGCAAATCCCGATCTGCTTTCAAGTCTGGATGCCGGTCGATATGCTCGTCAATGGCGCGATCCAACCGCTTGATCTCCTCGCGCAAGAACGCGATGGCCTTGTCGATGGAGCTTTCAACCAACGCCGGTGGGCTGCTGAATTGCGTCTTTTCCTGGCGGTTGAGCTCTCGCAAGAGATCTTTGACCAAGGCTTCGCGCCGCGCCAGGAGTGCGCGTAGTTGTCTGGCATGCATGGGGGCCGGGTGCCACAGCGTAGGCTTGCGTGCTTGGCCATAACGGGCCAGGACGTAGCTGTCGATCCCATCGGTTTTGGAACGCACGGCCAATGCATCAGCAAAGTTGCGCACTTGCGCAGGATTAATCAGCGATACATTCATCGCTGCATCATGCAGCGCTGTGGCGGCCGGTTCGTGATATTGGCCTGTAGGTTCGAGCACGGCGTGAGTTTGCTCGGGCTGTGCGCCGTGTTTGATGCACCAGTCCAACAGCGTTTGCACGCCGGCGGCGGTGTTGGGTACGAC
>ERZ1032107.322-NODE-322-length-10868-cov-14.349024_pt1 | contig 10868 bp, 8 predicted proteins | sample MGYA00516713_ERZ1032107 | MGnify/ENA primary metagenome ERZ1032107 (study PRJEB33718, sample SAMN03160116) | human skin metagenome | collected 2014-04-10 | study: EMG produced TPA metagenomics assembly of the PRJNA266117 data set (Human skin bacterial metagenome...
GAGATTTCTGCCTGTCTCGTGGGCTCGGAGATGTGTATAAGAGACAGATCGACGCGGGCAAGATCGCGCATGACCTTGAGCACCTCGTGGCGCAGCTCGGGGTCAAGCGCCGAGGTGGGCTCGTCGAACAGCATCAGCTTGGGCTTGATGGCCAGCGCCCGGGCGATGGCCACGCGTTGCTGCTGGCCGCCCGACAATTCGCCCGGATAGTGGTTCATGCGTTCGGCCAGCCCGACCTTGGCCAGCAGCTGCTCGGCCAGTTCGCGGGCTTCGTCACGCGCCAGGCCGCGCGTGTGCACCGGGCCGAACATGACGTTCTGCAGCGCCGTCATCTGCGGGAACAGATTGAACTGCTGGAACACCATGCCGGCTTCGCGGCGGATCTCGCGCACTTGCGCGGCGTCGCCCAGCACGCTCAGGCCATCGACCAGCAGGTCGCCGTCGTTGATGGTTTCCAGCACGTTGATACAGCGCAGGAAGGTGGACTTGCCGGACCCGGACGGGCCCACCACCACCACGACCTCGCCCGCATCGATATTGAGCGAGATGCCATTGAGCACCATGGACTCGCCGAAGTTCTTGGTGACGTTGTGAAATTCAACCATGCTCATAGTATGCGCATCCTCTTTTCAATCAGGTGCAGGACCAGCGCCATCGTGCCCGTCAGGATCAGATAGACGATTGCAATCGCGGACCAGATCTCGACCGCGCGGAAGTTGGCGGCCATGATTTCCTGGCCTTGGCGAGTGAGTTCCGCGACGCCGATCACGATGAACAGCGACGAATCCTTCAGGCTGATGATGCACTGGTTGCCCAGCGGCGGAATCATGCGGCGAAACGCCACCGGCCCGATGATGTGGAACAGGATCTTGTGAAACGGCAGGCCCATGGCCTGGCCGGCTTCTTTCAAGCCCTTGTGCACGGACAGCAGCGAGCCGCGCACGATTTCCGAGATGTAGGCGCCGGAATTGATGATGAGCGTGACGATGGCCGCCCACTCGGCATCCACCCGGATATTGGCCAGGAGCGGCAAGGCGAAATAGATGAACATCACCTGCACCACGATCGGCGTGCCGCGGATGACCGCGACGTACACCTGCGCAATGCCCGACAGGATGGGATGCCCGTAGGCCCGCGTCACGCCGGATAGCGCGCCCAGCAGGAAGCCGCCGAACAGGCCCCAGAAGGTGATCTTGATGGTCATTTGCGTGCCCACCCACAGGTTGGGCAACGCCTCTGTCACTACGTTCCAGTCAAAATCCACAATTACCCCTTAATAGCGTGCAACCGCGCCGCGGCATGAAGCAAATGCCGGGCGGCAAACGGCTCGGGGCCGCCCGCCGGGACCCGGCGCCACCGAAGTGGCACCCAGGCCCCAGACTGCCGGGCGGCCCCGAATGCAGAATCAATCAAGCTTGAACGATCAGGGCTTCTTGCCGAACCACTTCTCGTAGATGGCGTCGTACTGGCCGTTGGCCTTCAGGGTGGCCAGCGCCTTGTTCACCTGCGGCACGAGGTCGCTGCCCTTGGGGAAAGCGATGCCGTAGAAGTCGCCGCTCTTGAGCGAACCCACCACCTTGACGCGGCCCTTGCCCGCCGTGTTGGCGTAGTACTGGACGTTGGGCGTGTCGTGCACGGCGGCGTCGACGCGGCCGGTGGCCAGTTCGAGGTAGGCGTTATCGATGTTGGGGAACAGTTTCAGCTTGGCGTCCGGCACCTGGGCTTTCAGGTAGTCGACGGTGGCCGTGCCGGTCTTGACGGCAACGGTCTTGCCAGCCAGGGACTTGGCGTCCTTGATGTCGGTGTTCTTGTCGCTGACCAGGATGGCCAGGCCGCTTTCGTAGTAGGGATCGGAGAAGTCGATGACCTTCTTGCGGTCGTCGCGGATCGTGATACCGGCCAACGCGGCGTCGATGTTCTTGGTCTGCAGGCCCGGGATGATGCCGTTGAAGTCCATCGGCTGGAGCTTGTACTTCAGGTTCAGCTCTTTGGCGACGGCAGCCCACAGGTCGATGTCGAAACCGACGTAGGTATTGCCCTGCTTGAACTCGAACGGGACGAAGGCGGTATCGGTGGCCACCACCAATTCCTTGCCCTGGGCGTAAGCGCCGGAAGCGGCGCCGAACATGGCCATGGACAGGCCGACCAAGGCGGCGGCGACTTTGCGTTTAATCATGAAACTCTCCTCTTGGGGACCCTTTGGTACCCGGGGTTGTAGTTGGGACATGATGCCGGTCACGCCGGGATCGCCGGAGCAACTTACGGCAAATCTTAACGCATCCGTCCCCACCGCAGAGAGCTTAGAAAAATTACAATCCGCATGACACCCGGAGAATCCCCATGCCCTACAAATATGTACGCATCGCCGGCAATCGCCGCCAGGTCGGCGTCGCCCTGGGCAAGCTCGCCCGGCCGCTGATGGCGGCCTACCTCGAGCAGAACGGCACCTGGGAAGCCCTGCGGCCCTGGCGCGGCCACAGCTACCTGGATCAGCTGGGCCAATTCGCGCGTGACGCCCTGCCGGCCATCTGGGAAGAACTGGAAGGCCTGGCCGAGGGGCTGCGCATGCCGCTGGCCGACGTGTTGCTCTGGAACTGCCGCGGCGACCTGCTGCACAGCAGCACCGGCGACGGCTGCACGTCAGTGGCCCTTAAGGCCGCGGACGGCATCCGCTGGATCGGCCACAACGAAGACGGCGACCCCTATCTGTACGGCCGCTGCCACCTGGTGGACGTGGCGCTGGAAGATGCGCCGGGTTATCTCAGCTTCTATTACCCGGGGTCGCTGCCTGGCCACACGTTTGCCGCCAACCGCGCAGGCCTGGTGCAGACCATCAACAATCTGCGCACCCGCCAGCGCCACCCGGGCGTGCCGCGCATGCTGCTGGCGCGGGCGGTGCTCGATTGCACCACGCTGGACGAGGCCATCGCGCTATTGCGCGATGCACCGCGCTCGGGCGGCTTTCACCATACGCTGGGATCGGCCGCCGACCCGCGCATCTTCAGCGCCGAGGTCGCGCCGGGCGGTGCCTCGTTCCTGGAAATCGGCACCCGCTACGGACACGCCAACCACATGATCCACCAGGAAACCCGGGGCCAGGCGCAGATCATCACGGATTCCTCGCGCACCCGCCAGAACCGCATCGAAGGCATTGTGGATGGCTGGTCGCCGGCCACCGGCGGCGCCGAGCTGCTGGCGGCGCTGCACGACGCCAGCGGCGACCTGCCCATTCTGCGCACCGCCAAAGACGATCCGGACGACGAAAACACCCTGGCCACCGCCATTTTCGAGATCCGCGACGACGAAGTGACGCTGCGGGTCTACGACCGCAAGACGCGCGCCGATATCGCGCTGGACGTCATGACGGACCCCGACGACGAGAAAAAGCCCGATCCCGCGTAAGCGGAACCGGGCTGTCGCGGACCCCATCGCGTTGGCGATAAGGTCCGCAGCCGACGGCGGCTACCGTCCGGGATCAGGCGGCGCCGTAGCCGCCGCCCCCGGGGGTTTCCACCACGAACACGTCGCCCGGTTGCAACTGGGCGCTGTCCTGCGGACCCAGTTCCTCGATCGAGCCATCCAGCCGCTCGACGTAGTTGCGGCCCATGGCGGCGGGTTGTCCGCCCGCCAAGCCGAACGGCGCGAAACGGCGGTTATTCGACAGGATGGCCGCGGTCATGTCTTCCAGGAAGCGGATGCGGCGCACGCCGCCGTCGCCGCCGCGATAGCGCCCTGCCCCGCCCGAGCCATGGCGGATCTCGTACGATTCCAGCCGCACCGGGAAACGGAACTCCAGCACTTCGGGGTCCGTCAGGCGCGAGTTGGTCATGTGGGCCTGCACCACGGACGTGCCGGCAAAGCCTTCATCGTGCGGACCCGCGGCGTCGATCTTCACCGGGCCCGCGCCCGTACCGCCCGAGATGGTCTCGTAGTACTGGTGGCGCGCGTTGCCGAAAGTGAAGTTGTTCATCGTGCCCTGGCTGGAAGCCAGCACGCCCAGCGCGCCGTACAGCGCGTTGACGATGCACATGGACGTCTCGACGTTGCCCGCCACCACCGAGGCCGGCGGGTTCGGACGCAGCATCGAGCCTTCCGGCAGGATGATCGACAGCGGCACCAGGCAACCGTCGTTCAGCGGGATGTCGTCGTTGACCAGGGTACGGAACACATACAGCACCGCGGCCACGGCGATGGCGCCCGGGGCGTTGAAGTTGTTGTCCAGCTGCGGCGATGTGCCGGTGAAGTCCACCACGGCGCTGCGCGCCTGGTTGTCCACCCGCACGGCCACCCGGATCACCGCGCCGTTGTCCAGCGGGTACTCATAGCTGCCGTCCTTGAGCACCGAAATCACGCGGCGCACGGCCTCTTCGGCGTTGTCCTGCACGTGGCCCATGTAGGCCCGCACCACGTCCAGCCCGAAGTGGTCGCACATGCGCAGCAATTCCTGCACGCCCTTTTCATTGGCGGCGATCTGTGCGTGCATGTCGGCGATGTTCTGGTCGGGATTGCGCGCCGGCCAGCGGCCTGAGCCCAGGATGTCGCGCGCCGCCTGTTCGCGGAATTCGCCGCCCTTGACCAGCTGGAAGTTCGTGAACAGCACGCCTTCGTCTTCCACCGTCTTGGAATCCGGCGGCATCGAGCCCGGCGTGGTGCCACCGATGTCGGCGTGGTGGCCGCGCGAGCCGACGTAGAACAGGATCTCGCTGCCCTTGCGGTCGAACACCGGCGTGATCACCGTGACGTCCGGCAAGTGGGTGCCGCCGTGGTACGGGTCGTTGACCACATAGGCGTCGCCCGGCTGCATGCGGCCGGCGTTGGCGTTCATGACCGTGCGCACCGATTCGCCCATGGACCCCAGGTGCACCGGCATGTGCGGCGCGTTGGCGATCAGACGCGCCTTGGCGTCGAAAATGGCGCAGGAGAAGTCCAGGCGTTCCTTGATGTTGACCGAGTACGCCGTGTTCTGCAGGCGGTAGCCCATCTGCTCGGCGATCGACATGAAGAGGTTGTTGAAGACCTCCAGCATCACCGGGTCGGCCTGGGTGCCGATGGCGCGGCGCTGCGGACGCGCTTCGACGCGGCGGATCACGAAGTGATCCTGCGCCGTCAGCTCGGCTTGCCAGCCGGGTTCGACGACCGTGGTCTGGTTGGGCTCGGAAATGATGGCGGGACCCGCCACCACGTCGCCGCCCGCCATGTCTTCACGCACGTACAGGGGCGTGTCGCGCCAGGCACCGCCGCTGTACATCCGCACCGTGCGGCGCGCGGCCAGCGCGCTGTCGCGGGTGCGCGACGCGGGCGTTTCGGTCACGCGTTCGCCGCCGCCCGTGGCTTCGACCGAAATGGTCTCGACCACCAGCTCGCGGTTGGGCATCAGGAAGGAATAACGCTGGCGATAGGCGGCCTCGAAGTCGCGGCGGGCCTGCTCCAGGTCGCCATAAGCGACTTCCAGCGCGGTATCCGTGCCGCGGTACTTCAGGTGCAGGCGGCGCTGCACGCTGATGTCGCTGTCGGCGACGTGCTGACGACGCAGTTCGCCCACGGCCTGGCTGGCCAACGTGTCCAGTTCACCGGCAAGTTCGCGCATCAGGTCGGCATCGAGCACCTTTTCAACCGTCTTCTGGCGCATGTCGGTCTGGTCGGCCAGGCCCATGCCGTAGGCGGACAGCACGCCGCCCAGCGGGTGCGCGAACACGGTGGTCATGCCCAGGGCGTCGGCCACCAGGCAGGCATGCTGCCCGCCCGCGCCGCCGAATACCGTCAAGGCGTATTCGGTGACATCGTGGCCGCGCTGCACCGAGATGCGCTTGATGGCCTCGGCCATGTTGCCCACGGCGATTTCCAGGAAGCCTTCGGCCAGTTGTTCGGGCGACATGTCGCGCCCGGTGGCCGCGCGTACCTCGTTGGCCATGGCGGCAAAGCGCTGCGCCACGGCGTCGCGGTCCAGCGGTTCATTGGCCTCGGGGCCGAACACCTTGGGAAAGAAGTCCGGCTGGATCTTGCCCAGCAGCACGTTGCAGTCGGTCACGGCCAGCGGACCGCCGCGGCGGTAGCAGGCCGGGCCGGGGTTGGCGCCCGCCGAATCCGGGCCGACGCGCAGGCGCGCGCCGTCGAAATGCAGGATCGAACCGCCGCCGGCTGCCACGGTGTGGATGCTCATCATCGGGGCGCGCATGCGCACGCCGGCCACCTGGGTTTCGAACTCGCGTTCGAATTCGCCCGCGTAGTGCGAGACGTCGGTGGACGTGCCGCCCATGTCAAAGCCGATGATCTTGTCGAACCCGGCCTGTTCGCTGGTGCGGACCATGCCGACGATGCCGCCGGCCGGGCCGGACAGAATCGCGTCCTTGCCGCGAAAGCGGTGCGCGTCGGTCAGGCCGCCGCTGGACTGCATGAACATCAGACGGATGCCGGGCAATTCACCGGCCACCTGGTCCACATAGCGCTTGAGTATGGGCGACAGGTAGGCGTCGACCACCGTGGTGTCGCCGCGCGAGACGTACTTGATCAGCGGGCTGACCTCGTGCGAAGCCGACACCTGCGTAAAGCCTACTTCGCGGGCGATGCGGGCGGCGCGCTGCTCGTGCCCGGCGGCGTGCCAGGCGTGCATGAACACGATCGCCACGGCACGGATGCCGCTGTCGAATGCGGCCTGCATGTCGCGGCGCAGGCCGGCTTCGTCCAGGTCGCGGATCACTTCGCCGTCGGCGGCCACGCGTTCGTCGGCCTCGACCACGCTTTCGTACAGCATTTCCGGCAGCACGACGTTGCGGTCGAACAGGCGCGGACGGTTCTGGTAGGCGATGCGCAGACCATCACGGAAACCGCGGGTGGTGACAAGCAGCGTGCGTTCGCCCTTGCGTTCGAGCAAGGCGTTGGTGGCCACGGTGGTGCCCATCTTCACGCATTCGACCTGCTCGGTCGGTACCGGCTGCCCGGGCGCAATGCCCAGCAGCTTGCGGATGCCCGCCACGGCGGCGTCGCGGTACTGCTCGGGATTTTCCGACAGCATCTTCGCGGTGGTGGTCGAGCCATCGGGGCGGCGCGCCACGATGTCGGTGAAGGTGCCCCCACGATCAATCCAGAATTGCCACTTCATAAGTATCCTCGGGTACGGGAAGCCGCCGCGGCGCAGGCGTCACGGCGGGTTGCAGGTGCGGGGGCTGGCCCCGCGTATCGGTTATAGGGAGGTTGCCGCGCGTGCGGCCTGGTCGTACAGGCCGGACAGCGCGCGCAGGGTGTGCGCCAGCTGGCGGCTGAATTCCAGACTGCCCCCGCCCGGCGCATCCAGGCCGGCAGTCAGGCATTGCTCGCGGATTTCGCCGTAGCGCTTGATGATGGCCGCGCCTTCGGGCGTGACGCTGTAGAACACTTCCTTGCTGGCGCGTTCGCCCTTGACCACACCCAGGCGGTCCAGCTTCTTGAGCGCGTAATTGACGATGTGGGTGTCTTCGACGTTGAGCGTGAAGCAGATATCGGCCAGCTTCTTGGGACGCTGGCGATGGAACACGTGGTGAAACACCATCACGTCGGTGGGCGTCAGGTCCGACAGGCCCGCGGCCGCCATGCAGCGCACCGTCCAGCGGTCAAAGGCGTGGCTGGCGATCATCAGGCCGAATTCGACTTCGGACAGATCGGGCGCGCTGCCCCCGGCCAGATGGGCCGACGAGGCAATCAACGTGGAGGTCATAGAGGCCGGGCTACAAGTTTATCTGTGCGAAATACTAATAATTTATCTATATTTCATCAATAAAAAATAAATCAGGGACGCAAAAAATCCCTCGTTTCGAGGGAATACCCTGAGAGGAAAGCGCGCAGCAGACGCGCTTTCCTGCCCTGCAAGCGCGCTACGGCGCGTCCCAACCGGCGGGCAAGTGCGCGCGGATCAGCGAGCCGGCAATCGAGATGCGCGCCGCGATGTCAGGCATCGGGTCGCCCGGCCCGAACCAGCGCGCGTCGGCGATCTCGTCTTCCTGCACCCGGATGTCGCCGGACACGTATTCGGCGGTGTAGGCCACCATCAGCGAATGCGGGAACGGCCAGGACTGGCTGCCGAAATACTTCAGGTTGCCGACCTTCAGGCCGACTTCTTCGTAGACCTCGCGGTGCACCGTCTGCTCGATGCTTTCGCCCGGCTCGACGAAACCGGCCAGCGCCGTGTAGCGCGACGCCGCGTTGGTGGTGTGGCGGGCCAGCAGGATGCTGTCACCCTTGCGGATCAGCACCATCATCGCGGGCGAAATACGCGGGTAGGCCGAAAAGCCGCAGGCCGGGCAACGCTGGCAGAACTCGCCGCCCACACGCACCGTGGCGGTGCCGCAGGCCCCACAGAAACGGTGCGTACGCGCCCATTCCGCGATCTGGTAGGCGCGGCCGGCCAGCGCCATGCGTTCGTCGTCGAACACGCCGAACAGCGAACGCAGCTTCTTGAAGGCATAGCCGTGCGGCGGTTCGACGCCCGGTTCGACGTGGACGGTGCGAGCCGGCGATTCCGGCGCGGCCCAGACCGGTTGCAGCCCTTCGGCCGCCACGCCCGCCCGGACACAGGCGTCCAGGTCGGGCAATACGCTGGACGCTTCTTCGACCAGCAACTCATCACGACGGAAAACGAAATTCACACAAGCCTCTGCGGCACGATTCAACGTTGGAATCTTAGAAGAAAAACAGGCCTTGCGACGCGCGGCGGCGTGGCCGCGTCCGCAATGCTTGAATCTTCAATCATTGTGGCGCGCCCGGCCTAGGAATTACCCGTAAATGCGTGTTTACAGGAACTTTGTGACTGCACGGCAACATAGAATGGCACGGCTTTTCAGCAACGCGTCATAAGCGCGCGCTCTTTTTTTCGCAATGCCTACCGGGCAAGCACCGACTTGCCACCATTCGCAAAGAAGGACCACCCCATGTTCAAGAAAATCTCGCTGCTGACCGGCAGCATCCTCCTGGCGTTCAGCGCGGGCGCACAGGCTCAAACCAAATGGGACCTGCCCAGCGCCTACCCGGCCAGCAACTTCCACGTTGAAAACCTGACCGGCTTCATCAAGGACGTGGACACGCTGTCCGAAGGCAAGCTGAAGATCACGCTGCACAACAACGCCTCGCTGTACAAGGCTCCGGAAATCAAGCGCGCCGTGCAAGGCAACCAGGCGCAGATCGGCGAGATTCTCCTGACCAACTTCGCCAACGAAGACCCGATCTACGAACTGGACGGCCTGCCCTTCCTGGCCACCGGTTACGACGCGTCGTTCAAGCTGTACCAGGCGCAGAAGCCGTTTCTTGAAAAGAAGCTGAACTCGCAGGGCATGACGCTGCTGTACGCCGTGGCATGGCCGCCCCAAGGCATCTTCGCCAACAAGGACATCAAGCAGATCAGCGACATGAAGGGCCTGAAGTGGCGCGCCTACAGCCCGGTGACGGCCAAAATCGCCGAACTGGTCGGCGCCCAGCCCGTGACCGTGCAGCAGGCTGAACTGGCACAGGCCCTGGCCACCGGCGTGATCGACTCGTACATGTCGTCGGCCTCGACCGGCTACGACACCAAGACGTACGAATACATCAAGAAGTTCTACGACACCCAGGCCTGGCTGCCCAAGAACGCCGTGATCGTGAACAAGAAGGCCTTCGAGGCGCTGGACCCGGCAACCCAGGAAGCCCTGAAAAAGGCGGGTGCGCAGGCCGAAGAACGCGGCTGGAAGCTGTCGCAGGAAAAGAACAAGTGGTACCAGGAAGAGCTGGCCAAGAACGGCATGGAAACCATCAAGCCGACGGTCGAGCTCAAGGAAGGCCTGTCGGTCATCGGCAAGCGCATGCTTGACGACTGGCTCAAGAAAGCAGGCGCTGACGGCCAAGCCATGATCGACGCCTACAAGAAGCAGTAATCGACACCATGCGCCGCTTTCTAGATGGTCTTTACGGCGCGGCCGGCCTGTTGGCCGGCCTGTGCACGATCGGTGTACTGGTGTCGGTGCTGGCCGCGATCGTCGCGCGCCAGCTCGGCCTGAACATACCCGGCACGGATGCCTATGCCGGGTATTTCATGGCCGCCGCCGGTTTCCTGGCGTTGGCCAGCACGTTCAAGCACGGCGAACACATCCGCGTGACGCTGCTCTTGAACTCGCTGTCGCCCGCCGGCAGCCGCCGCCTGGACATTTTCGCGTTGGCGATGGGCTGCCTGCTGGCCGCCACATTCGCGTTCTTCAGCGTCAAGCTGGCCTACGACTCGTGGCAGTTCAACGACATTTCGACGTCCAACGACGCCACGCCGCTGTGGATTCCGCAGCTGAGCATGGCCGCGGGCACGCTCTTGTTCCTGGTCGCCCTGCTCGATGAGCTGGTTCGCCGTTCACGCGGCCTGGCCGCCGCCACCTCGCAGCAAACCCATGAATGAACTTCTCGTCATTACCTTATTGGTCGTCTCGATCTTTGCGCTGCTGGGCTGCGGCGTCTGGGTCGGCCTGACGCTGGCGGGCACCGCCTGGATCGGCATGGAGATCTTCTCCAGCCGCCCGGCCGGCGACGCCATGGCCGTCACCATCTGGGGCGCCTCGTCCAGCTGGACCCTGACCGCCCTGCCCCTGTTCCTGTGGATGGGTGAAATCCTGTTCCGCACCCGGCTGTCCGAAGACCTGTTCAAGGGTCTGGCGCCGTGGCTGAACCGCCTGCCCGGCCGGCTGCTGCACACCAACGTCATCGGCTGCGCGATCTTCGCGGCGGTGTCGGGGTCGTCGGCCGCCACCTGCGCCACGGTCGGCAAGATGACCATTCCCGAGCTGACCCGCCGCGGCTACCCCGAGGAGAAGATCCTGGGCACGCTGTCGGGCGCGGGCCTGTCTCTTATACACATCTCCGAGCCCACGAGACAGGCAGAAATC
>ERZ1032107.325-NODE-325-length-10827-cov-12.824081_pt1 | contig 10827 bp, 9 predicted proteins | sample MGYA00516713_ERZ1032107 | MGnify/ENA primary metagenome ERZ1032107 (study PRJEB33718, sample SAMN03160116) | human skin metagenome | collected 2014-04-10 | study: EMG produced TPA metagenomics assembly of the PRJNA266117 data set (Human skin bacterial metagenome...
GTCCAACCGGAGCGGGCAGAAAGATCAGCCGCGTTCGTCCAGCACCGCCTGATACAGCGCTTCGTAGCGCGCCGCCACGGTTTCCCAGCTTTGGTCGCGGGCGATGGCCAGGCCGCGTTCGGACAGGGCTGCGCGCAGGTCCGGTTCGTCGCCCAGGCGTTGCAGGGCCTGGGCCAGTTGGGCGCCGTCGCGCGGGTCTTGCAGGATCAGCGCGTCCTTGCCGGCCGACAGATACTGGGCAAAGCCGCAGTAGGCGGGCGAGCTGACCACGACCGGCAAGCCATGGGACATGGCTTCCAGGGGCGCCATGGCGTAGCTGTCGTTCAGGGTCGGGTGGGCGTAAATGTCGGCCGCGGCGAAATACTGGGCCACATCGGGCGTGGGGTCGACCAGCGTGACGCGCTGGGCGACCGCCCCGGCCGCGCGCACGCGCTCACGGGTAGCGTCGTCGGCGCCCACCACCAGCAGGCGGTACGGCGCGGGCAGGAGGGCCAGGGCATCGAGCAGCGCGGGCAAGCCTTTGCGCAGCGGGTTGCGGGCGACCAGCAGGCAGCCGATGGTGCTGGCATCCCAGCCCAGGCGCGCACGGGTCGCGTCGCGGCCGGCGGCGGCTTCGGGTGCGGGCAGCTTGACGCCGGGCGCGATGATGTCGACCGGCAACTGCGGGCCATAGCTGCGGTGCAGCTGGTCCATGATGAGCCCCGACACGGCCACCACCCGGCGCGCGGGCGCCTGGCGCACGCGGAATTTCTCGAGCAGCAGGTAGGTAGCCAGGCGCGGGCTGAGCCAGGCCAGCGCGCGCTTGGCCGGCTTGACGCGGGTCAGCCGGTTGTAGCGCACGGGGGTGACGTGCATGACCTGGATTTCACCGGCCCAGCCATTCATGTGCGAATGCACGATGTCGTACTGGCCGCGAGTCAGGCGATCGGCCTTCCAGGCGAAGTACAGCACCCGCATCCAGCTGGGCAGCCAGCCGGGAAAGCGCACGGGCAGGAAAGGGAAAGGCAGGTCGCTGTCGAAGTCGCGGGCGACGATGGAGACGTCGTGGCGCTGGCCGAGCACGCGCATGAGTTCGACGCCGTAGGCCTCGGCGCCGCCGAAGCGGTTGCCGAAGCGGTCGACCAGCAATGCGATGCGCAGCCGCCGCTCAGCCGCGCCCGCGGGAGTCTTCATAGCGGGTCAGGCATTTCTGCAGGAAACGGAAGATGCCGGTCGAACGCGACACCGTCACCCGCGGCAGGCCGAAAGGATCGTCGCTGGCATTGGCCAGGCCGCGCTTGGTGAGCGTGGCGTTGTCGTAGCCGGCTTCGCGGGCCATGACCAGGTGCTCGGGGCCGTGGTCGCCGTAGGGATAGCAGAAGGCGGTGACCGGGGCGCCCAGCGCCTGTTCGAGCACGTCTTTGGACTCGACCATCTGGCGGCGGGCTTCGTCGGGCGTCATTTCGGGCAGGTGGACGTGGTCCAGCGTGTGCGAACCGACTTCGTGGCCGGCTGCCGCCCATTGGCGCATTTCTTCGACCGTCATGAGCGGCGAGTGCGGAATGCCGATCTTGGCGTCCCAGACGTTGCCGCCGTCGAACTGGTTGGCCACCAGGTAGTTGGTGGCGGTGAAACCCAGCTTGTCCAGCACCGGCATGGCGTTCTGGACGACGTTGCGATAGCCGTCGTCGAACGTGATGCCGAACACCTTGCCGCGGCGCTCGCCCCGCACGTAGGGCATGACGTCGCGCATCGACAGGCCGCGGTAACCCAGGAAACGCATCCAGCGCATCTGCCGGGCGAAGTCGTCGGGGTGCACCGTCAGGCCGCGAAACGGCGTGCCCTTGGGGTTGGGCTCGCCGATCTGGTGGTACATGAGAATGGGGATAGACATAGCGCGGATTATAAAGGCTCAGTGTCCGGCCAATGTACGCTGGTAGACGTCGACTGTGGCTTGGGCGAAACGCGTCAGGTTGAAGTCGCGCAGGCTGGTGGCGCGGGCATTGGCGCCCATGGCCCGGACCTGCTCGGGATGGGCCAGCATGTCTTGCAGGCGCGCGGTCATGGCGGCCACGTCGCGCACCGGCACGATCCAGCCATCGACGCCGTCGGTGACGTTTTCGGGCAGGCCGCCGGCGTTGGTGACCAGGGCGGGCAGGCCCAGGCCCATGATCTCGCGGCAGGCGAACGACAGCGCTTCGCGGTACGACAGCACGAAACCCGCATGGCACGACGCCAGCGCGGCGCGCACGTCGTCGAGCAAGCCGGGGAAGCGCACCTGGTCGATCATGCCGAGCTCGCGCACGCGGGCCAGCTTGGCCTCGTTGGGCGGATCGCCCGCCACCAGCAGCAGTACGCGTTCTTTGTCGCCCGGCGGCAGGGCCGCGACGGCGGCGACCAGGTCGAGCCAGCCCTTGTCGTAGTCGGTGCCGCCCGCGCTGCCCAGGAGCAGCTTGCCGCGCCACTCGGGGCCGAAGAAGATCTCGCGCAGCTTGTCCAGGCTGTCGGCCGGCGGCGGCGCGAAGAACTGCGTATCGATACCGTGGCGGATGGTGGTGATGAGCCGCCGCTGGTAGGGCGAATCGGCCAGCAGGCGATGGATGTAGTCGCTGACCGCGATGCTGTGATCGGTGGCCAGGGCCACCCGCAGCTTGTGGCCGAAACTGGCGACGGGGTGGTCGTTGTGCTTGGTGAAGACGATGCGCGGCCGGCGCGCCATGGCCAGCGTGGCCAGCATGACCTGCTTGTGGTCAGCCGAGCCGTTGGCGTGGATGATGTCGAAGCGGCCGTTCTTGATCAGGCGGCGCAGCCGGGCGCGGTCGCCGAACCACGACGACGGGCGCGTGGTGTAGCGCATGTCCACGACCGTCACGCCGGGAATCGCCTTGGCGTAGCGGTACAACCGGCTGCTGGCGGGCGCGGCCACGGTGATCTGGTGCTGGGCCGCCAGGGCGCGCGCCAGATTGATGATGTAGGTGACGTGGCCGCCGCCGTTGTTGGCGTGGAAGTTGGTGTAGAGAATCCTCACTTCTTCTTCTCGGCCAGGAACATCAGCTTCGAATAACGGAAGAAGCTGCCGGCGGCGGCGGTGACGGCCAGCACCAGGCCGTGGCGGCCATCCAGGAAGCCGCGCCGGATCAGGTAGATGCGGACAAAGGTCCAGAAGCTGTGGCCCAGCGCGCCGAAGACCGAGGTGCGCCGGCCCTTGGCGTACATCATGGCGGCCGCATCGGACGAATAGCGGTTGACCTTGGTGATCAGCGCATCCAGGTTGTCGTAGGGATAGTGATTGAAGTAGCCCTTGAGCTGCAGCGGCTGGCCATTGACCGGCACCACCCGCTCGTGCACCGCGGCGTCGTTGAAGCGTGCGGTGCCGCGCTTGAACAGACGCAGCACGTAGTCGGGCCACCAGCCGCTGTGGCGAATGTCGCGGCCGCAGAAATTCGACAGGCGCGCGATCTCGTAGGTATCGGCGCGCGGGGCGCTGATCGTTTCCTGGATTTCGCGGGCCAGTTCGGGGGTGACGCGTTCATCGGCGTCGATGGACAGCACCCAGTCGCCGGTGGCCAGGTCCAGCGCACGGTTTTTCTGCGGGCCGAAGCCGGGCCAGTCGGGGGTGACTTCGACGCGCGCGCCCAGCGCCCGCGCCAGCTCGACCGTGCCGTCGGTGCTGCCGGAGTCCACCACGATGAATTCGTCGGCGAATGCGACGGACTTCAGGCAATCGGCGATGTTAGCCGCTTCGTTCTTGGTGATGACTATGACTGATAACTTCATCCGCGATTCCTAAGACGCTTTTTCCAGGCCTTCCAGGCGTGATAGCGCGGCCCCCAGAAGGGATCGCGCGACAGCCAGATGCGCCGGTTCAGCCAGGTGCCGCCCTGGTTGCGCACCGCGAAACGGTAGATGTGTTCGGGGTCGGCGGCAGGCGTGTTCTGGCCGAAAGGGTCGGTAGTGTACAAGTGGCGAAAGCCCGCCTGCCGGGCGGCCGCGACGTAGTCGGCGTCGAAATAACCCTGCGGCCAGCAGAGGTGGTCGCTGGCCTGGCCCAGGCGGCGCGTCAGCGTTTCGCGCGAATCGGACAATTCCTGGGCGATGTGGGCCCGCTTGGCGTCGACATCGGCGCCGCAGACCTTGTCCCAGCGCGTGTGGGTGTGGGTGTGCGAATGAAATTCAAAGGTGCCGGCGGCCTGCATGGCCTCGATTTCGCTCCAGCGCAGCATGGCCTCGTCGCTGCGGCCCGCGGCCACCCACTGCTTGCAGGTGTCGTGGTCGGGCGTGGCCGGCAGCGGCAGGCCCTGCCCCGCGCGCGGCCGTACCGGGCCGTCGCCGATCCAGCCGGTGATGGTGAACAGCACGGCACGCATGCCGTGACGCGCCAGGATCGGGTGGGCGTGGACCCAGTTGTTCAGGTAGCCGTCGTCGAAGGTGATCAGCACCGAGCGTTCGGGCACTGGCGCGCCGGCCAGGTAGGCGGCGAACTGATCGGTGGACAGCGACTGGTAGCCCGCCCGCGCCAGGCGCGAGATCTGGGCCTCGAACACATCGGGCACGGCGTTAATCATGCCGCCGGCCGGCGTGACGTGGTGGTACATCAGCACCGGGACGTTGGGCGCATTCATGCGCGGCGCTCCGCCAGCCACTTGGTATAGACGGCTTCGGTGGTTTCGGCCAGCCGGGCGGGCGAGAAGACGCCTTCGTCCCAGACCATCTTGCGGCCGGCCTCGCCCATGCGGCGGCGCAGGTCGGCGTCGTCGATCAGCTTTTCCAGCGCGGCGGTCAGCGCGGCCGGGTCCTTGGGCGGCACCAGGATGCCGGTTTCGCCGTTGCGGAACATCTCGGACACGCCGCCCACGTCGGTGCCGATGACCGGCAAGCCGCTGGCCTGGGCCTCGACATAGACGGTGCCGGACGCTTCCTGCTGGGTCGCCAGTGCGAACAGGTCGCAGCCGGCCAGCAGATTAGGCACATCGCGGCGCGTGCCCATCAGGTGGATGCGGTCTTGCAGGCCGCGCTCGGCCACGTAGGCCTGGGTCTGCTCGAACACGGGCGAACCGCCCCCCACGAACACCAGGTGCAGCTTGGGCCGGCTGGCCATCAGCGGCGCGATGGCATCGATCAGGTCTTTGTGGCCCTTGGTGGCACGCATGACGGCCACGCAGCCCACGACCAAGTCGTCCGGCGCCAGGCCGAGCTCTTCGCGCAGGGTGGAGTGTTCGACTGGCGGCGGCAGCACGATGGGCGAATACACGGTGGCGACCCGGCCGGGGGGCACGCCGCGTTCGATCAGGTGTTCGCGCACGTGGTCGCTGACCGTGGTGACGCGGTGCGGCAGCCGGGTGTAGGACCAAAGCGAGCCGACCTTGTTGGACAGGTGACGGGTGCGCACGATGAGCGGCGTGCCCGCCAGCCGGCCGGCGGCGGCGGCAATGACGGTATCGCGGCGGCTGTGCGTGTTGAGCACGTCGAAACGGCCTTCGCGCAAGATGCGGCGGATGGTGGCCACGCCCTTCAGGTAGTTGAGCGGGCCATCCATTTCCAGCGTGTGCACGGTGAAGCCGGCTTCCGACAGGCGCTGGGCCAGCAGCGCGTGCGGCTGGCAGATGGCTTCAAGGTGATGCCCGCGCGCGCGCATGGCATTCATTTCCTTGAAGATACGCCCTTCCTGGCCGCCGAAACTGGTGGCGGCTTCAGAGTGAACGATACGCATCAGTACGTGACCTCCACGCCGTTCGGCTTGGTCCAGGCGCTCAGGTTGGCCAGCAGCGTGTCGGCCATGCGAACCCGCCATTCTTCGCCCAGCCGCACTGTGCACAGGAAATTGTTCTTGGTGTAGACGATGTCGACCGGCACGCCGGGGATGCCGTTTTCGGGCTCGGCGCGGAACGGGTTCAGCATCTGGCGCAGGCGCGCGGCATCGGCCGCGCCGTTGAGCTTGACGCGCAACGACTTGGCGCGCGCCTCGCGCGCCAGCTGCAGGTCATAGAGCTGGTCGGCCACGATGCGCATGCCGCCGGAATAGTCGTCGTTGCTGACCTTGCCCTGCACGATGACCAGTTGGTCTTCGCGCAGCCGGTTGCGGTGCTTTTCGTACAGCTCGTTGAACACCGAGATCTCGACCTGCGCGGTGCCATCGTCGAGCACGGCGAAGACCATCTTGCCGCGGCGGGTCATCATGACGCGCACGCTGGCCAGCACCCCGCACATCCATTGCAGGTCGCGCTGCGGCTCGACCCGCGCCAGCTGCATCGGCACGATCTGGCGCACTTCGTCGCGCCAGGCGTCGAACAGGTGGCCGCTGTAGTAGTAACCCAGCGCGGACTTTTCTTCGGTGAGCTTCTTGTGCAGGTCCCAGGGCGCGACCTTGGCCAATTCGCCGGCCACCACGTCGCTGCTGTCGTCGCCGAACAGGGACGACTGGTTGGCGCTGCGTGCGGCCTGCTCGGCTGCTTCCATGGCGGTGGGCACCGACGCCAGCATGGCGGCACGGTTGGGCTCGATGGTGTCGAACGCGCCCGCCTTGATCAGGGCTTCGATGGTGCGGCGGTTGACGGCGTGCTTGCTGACGCGGCGGCAGAAGTCGAACAGGTTCTGGAACGGGCCGCCTTCCTTGCGCGCGCGCAGGATGTCTTCGACCGCGCCCTGCCCCGTGCCCTTCACGGCGCCCAGGCCGTAGCGCATGGTGCGCGGCGGCTTGCCCTTTTCGGTGTACTTGTCGGCCACCGGCTCGAAGCGGTAGCCCGAGAAGTTGACGTCGGGCGGCAGCACTTCCACGCCGTTGTCCTGCGCGTCGCGGCAGAAGATCTGGACCTTGTCCGTGTCGTCCATATCGGACGACATGGTGGCGGCCAGGAATTCGGTGGGGTGATAGGCCTTGAGCCAGGCGGTCTGGTACGAGATGAGCGCGTAGGCGGCCGAGTGCGACTTGTTGAAGCCGTAGCCCGCGAACTTTTCCATCAGGTCGAACAGCTTGACCGCCAGGTCGGGATCGTGGCCCTTTTCCTTGGCGCCCTGCTCGAACAGCTCGCGGTGCTTGGCCATTTCCTCGGGCTTTTTCTTGCCCATGGCGCGGCGCAGCAGGTCGGCGCCGCCCAGCGAGTAGCCACCGATGATCTGCGAGATCAGCATCACCTGTTCCTGGTAGACGATGACCCCGTAGGTGCTCTTGAGGGTCGCTTCCAGGTCGGAGTGGAAATAGTCCACCGCGGCACGGCCGTGCTTGCGGTTGACGAAGTCGTCCACCATGCCCGATTCCAGCGGCCCCGGTCGGTACAGGGCCAGCATGGCGATGATGTCTTCGAAGGTGTTGGGGCGCAGCTTCTTGAGCAGTTCCTTCATGCCGCGCGATTCCAGCTGGAACACCGCGGTGGTGTTCGCGTCGCACAGAATCTTGTAGGCGGCCGGGTCGTCCAGGCTGAGCGCCATGACGTCGAAGTCGCGCTTGTCTTCGTTGAACTGGCGCACGTAGCGCACGGCCCAGTCCAGGATGGTCAGGTTGCGCAGGCCCAGGAAGTCGAACTTGACCAGGCCGGCGGCTTCGACGTCGTCTTTGTCGAACTGCGAGACCGCGCTGTTTTCCTGGCCCGCCTGGCAGTACAGCGGGCAGAAGTCGGTGAGCTTGCCGGGCGCGATGAGCACGCCGCCGGCGTGCATGCCGATGTTGCGGGTCAGGCCTTCGAGCGGCTTGGCCAGGTCGACCAGGGCGCGCACTTCTTCTTCCTGTTCGTAGCGGTCCTTGAAGGCGGGTTCGTCCTTCAGGGTGCGCTCGAGCGACCAGGGGTCCATCGGGTTGAACGGGATCAGCTTGGACAGGCCATCGCAGAACATGTAGGGCATGTCCAGCACGCGGCCGGCATCGCGCACCACGGCCTTGGCGCCCAGGGTACCGAAGGTGGCGATCTGGCTGACGGCGGCGCGGCCGTATTTTTCCTTGACGTAGTCGATGACCCGTTCGCGGTTGTCCTGGCAGAAGTCGATATCGAAGTCGGGCATGGAGACCCGCTCGGGATTCAGGAAGCGCTCGAACAGCAAGTCGTAGCGGATCGGGTCCAGGTCGGTAATACCCAGTGCGTACGCCACCAGCGAGCCGGCGCCCGACCCCCGGCCGGGGCCCACGGGCACGCCATTGTTCTTGCCCCAGTTGATGAAGTCTTGAACGATCAGGAAGTAGCCGGGAAAGCCCATCTGGATGATGGTCTTGCATTCCCAGCGCAGGCGTTCGTAGTACTGCTCGCGCTTGGACTCGCGCTCGGCAACGTTCGGGAACAGGAACTCCATGCGCTTTTCCAGGCCTTCCTCGGACAGCTGGACGAGATAGTCGTCCAGCGTCACGCCGTCGGGCGTGGGGAAGTTGGGCAGGCGCGGCTTGCCCAGCACCAGGCTCAGGTTGCAGCGCTTGGCGATTTCCACCGTGTTGGCCAGCGCCGAGGGCACGTCGGCGAAGCGGCGGGCCATTTCTTCGGAACTGAGCAGGTACTGCTCTTTGGTGAAACGGCGCACGCGGCGCGGGTTGGCCAGGATTTCGCCTTCGGCGATGCAGACCCGGGCCTCGTGCGCCTGGAATTCGTATTCGTCCAGGAACTGCACCGGATGCGTGGCCACCACCGGCAGGCCAGCTTCGGCCGCCAGGCGCATGGCGGCCTGGGTGTAGGCCTCGTCGCCGTCCATGCCGGCGCGTTGCAGTTCGATGTAGTAGCTGCCCGGGAACATCAACGCCCATTGGCGCGCCAGCGCCAGCGCCGACACGGCATTGCCGGCGTCCAGCGCCTGGCCGACGTCGCCGCCACGCCCGCCCGACAGCACGATCAGGCCTTCCTGGCCTTGCAGCCATTCGCGGCGGATTTCGGCGCGGCCCTTGCCCTGGTTGGTCAGGAACGAGCGCGACAGCAGTTCGCACAGGTTCAGGTAGCCCTGGTGGTTGCGCACCAGCAGCAGCACCCGGAAGGGCTTGGCAGGGTCTTCGTCGTTGGTCAGCCAGACATCGGCGCCGGCGATGGGCTTGACGCCCGCGCCGCGCGCGCCCTTGTAGAACTTGATCAGGCCGAACAGGTTCGACAGATCGGTCAGGGCCACCGCGGGCTGGCCCAGCTTGGCCACGCGCTTGATGAGGTCGGGGATGCGCACGATGCCATCCACCACCGAGAACTCGGAGTGGACGCGCAGGTGGACAAATGGGGACGGAGTTGTTACGGCTTCGGACATAGCGGAATTGTACCTAGTCGAACGGCCCAAAAACGCGTCGTCGGCGATTCCGCCGCCGCCTGCCGGGCGCCCCTGTGTAACAATAGACGATTGGACCTGACTCACCCGCCGCAGGACGAGATTTACGTATGAAATGGCTGATACCCGGGATCTGGCTCGCCGCCATCCTGTTCGCGCACTTCCGTGGCCGCGTCAAGCTGCCGCTGGGCCGGCAATTGCTGGATCACTCGGTGCTGCTCGCGCCCGTCAATGCCTTCATGGTGCTGGCGTCGCGCGTGCCGTCCACGCCCTACCTGACCACCAGCGAGATCGCCGAGCTCAAGGTCCTGGACGACAACTGGGAAACCATCCGCGACGAAGCCGTACAGATGGCCGAGCTGCGCCGCATCAAGGCGGCCGACAGCCACAACGACATCGGCTTCAATTCGTTCTTCAAGTACGGCTGGAAGCGCTTCTACCTGAAGTGGTATGACGCGCGCCACCCGTCGGCCGAAGAACTGTGCCCCAAGACGGTGGCGATCCTGAAGACGCTGCCCAAGGTCAAGGCCGCCATGTTCGCCGAGCTGCCGCCGGGCGGCCAGTTGAACCCGCACCGCGATCCCTTCGCCGGCTCGCTGCGCTACCACCTGGGCCTGGTCACGCCCAACGACGACGGCTGCCACATCATCGTCGACGGCGAACAGTACAGCTGGCGCGACGGCGAAAGCGTGGTGTTCGACGAAACCTACGTCCACGAAGCCTACAACCGCACCGACCAGAACCGCATCATCCTGTTCTGCGACGTCGAGCGGCCGCTGAAATGGGGCTGGGCCGAAGCGTTCAACCGCTGGTTCGGCCGGGTGGTGATGTCGGCCGCCAGCTCGCCCAACGACGGCGGCGACCAGACCGGCGCCATCAACAAGCTGACCCACGCGCACTGGGTCATCGACCAGAAGCGCAAGGCCTTCAAGGCCTGGAACCGCACGGTGTACAAGGCCACCAAGTATGGCCTGATCGCGCTGGTGATCGTGGGCTTCATCGCGCTGTAGCGCGCCCCTCGCCTGATGTGACGGCGGGCCGTTCGGCCCGCCGCGCCTTCCCTACCTACCCCGCATCGCGGTCCGGCAGCGTCAGCAAGCCGGTGTGGTAGTCGTAGCCGTAGATTTCGCCATAGCGGCCCCATTCCACCGCGATCTTCAGCACGCGCTCGGCTTCGTCGGGCTTGAGGAATTCTTCCAGCGAATCCAGGAAGTTCTTTTCCGGCAACGCGCCGGCAGGTTCCTGTTCCAGGCTGTGGCGGATGTGCGCGGCCAGCGGCACGTGCGCCAGCAACTGGCGCCCGAAGATGGCCTGCTTCTGCCCCTGGTCGGCATGCACGTAGCGCTGGCCCAGCGGCGTCAGGAAGATATCGCCCTTGTCGATCTGGGCCAGCCCGAACAGCCCCAGCGCTTCGCAGGCCGGCAGCAGGTCGTCGTCGGAAATCTCGGCTTCCTCGGCCAGCTTGGGCAGGTCGGCGCGGCCATTGAAGGGGTCTTCGGCCAGCACGTCCAGCACGCCTTCCATGCGCTCGACCTCGGTCTGCGGGAAGCGGTAGCCCAGGCCCTGCTGACGCGGGGTGGGCACTGTCTCTTATACACATCTCCGAGCCCACGAGACAGGCAGAAATCT
>ERZ1032107.327-NODE-327-length-10808-cov-12.806008_pt1 | contig 10808 bp, 12 predicted proteins | sample MGYA00516713_ERZ1032107 | MGnify/ENA primary metagenome ERZ1032107 (study PRJEB33718, sample SAMN03160116) | human skin metagenome | collected 2014-04-10 | study: EMG produced TPA metagenomics assembly of the PRJNA266117 data set (Human skin bacterial metagenome...
ATTTCTGCCTGTCTCGTGGGCTCGGAGATGTGTATAAGAGACAGCTGCTGGGCGGACCTTATGGTGAACCGGCACTGCCCGGCCCCAAGCTGTCGGCCGTGTACCGCGACCCCGCCCAGGCCGCCGTCACGACGCCCGCGCAGGTACCCGACGCGCTGGTCGAAGCGACCTTGGAAACCGTGCAGAAGCTGCGCTTTGACGACGCACTGGCCTCGCGCTTTCTGGGCTGCTGGCTGACCGAGCCCAGCAACCTCAGTGTCTTCGACGCCCCCGAAGGCCTGGACGTGGACCTGGAAGAAGACTGGCCCACTGCCGGCAAGCTGGTGCTGGACCGCCGCAGCCGCATGCTCTACCGCGGCAAGCAGCTGTTCATCAACGGCGAAACCGCCATGACGCCGGCCTCGGCCGCGCTGTGCAAGCTGGCCGATGCGCGCAGCCTGGACTGCGCCGACCCCGCCTGCGCACGCCTGTCTGACGAAGCCCGCTCGTGCCTGGCCGATTGGCTGGATTCAGGGTGGATCCATTACGTGGCCTCGTAGTATCCAGACACCTATGCGTATCTGTGTTGCACAGAACGCAATGAGGTCTGTGCGCCGGGTCACATAAGGAAAGACATCACACGTGGCGGAAAGGTTTGTTGCCGTTGGGATGCGACCTTTTTAATTTTCACACTCGCATGGCTTACGCCTTCCTGTAGCCTGGGTTCTGGTTTCCCCTGACGGGGTTTCAAGAGTCGTCATCTACAGGAGTCCAAAAATGATGAGCAAAACCTTGATTATTGCGTCGGTGCTGGCGGTGTCGCTCAGCGCCTGCAACAAGAAGGAAGATGCCCCGGCGCCCGCGAACAACCCCACTCCGGGCGCGAGCAGCCCCGCGCCTTCCACCACGCCGCCGGCCACCTCGCCGGCTCCGGCCCCCACGCCCGGCACCACGCCTGGCGGCGGTTCGAACACCCCGGGCGGCTCGACCACGCCCGCATCGTAATTAGAGAAGAACCCCCGCTCTAGGTACGACAAAGCCCCGGCAGCGATGCCGGGGCTTTTGTTTGTCTGACAGGAATGGAAGCGACCAAAAGAAAAGGCCCCCGCAGGGGCCTTTGAACCGCGCAGGCGCTGCATCAGCGCCCGCGGTCGGCATCACATCTTGTCTTTCAGCACGCTCAAGAGACGCTGCGCGGTAGCGCTGCTGTCGCGTTCGCCCTTGGCGTCGAGTACCGTCACGTTGGTCTGGTCGCCGCTGGCGGTCAGGTGGATGCGGTACTGCGGCGCTTCGGCCTTCTTGTCGCCCGAGAACATGCGGCTGAAGAAGCCCGGCTGGTCGATCTTCTCGCCAGTGTCGGTGTCGAAGTAGCGCACGAAGTAGTCGCCGGCCGAACGGTCGCGATCGTCCACGGCGAAGCCGCCGCCGTCCAGCGCCACGCCGACACGGCGCCATGCGCGGTCGAACGATTCGTTGACGACCAGCAGCGCGCCCTGGGCGCGGACGTCTTGTTGCACCGCCGGCTTTTGCGGCGCGGCTTCGGCCTGTTGCACCAGCTTGCGGGCGTTGTCGACGTCGGAGCCCAGGTAGACCATCATGCGCGCCAGCATGGCGGCGTTCAGGCCCGGATCTTCCTTGCCGTTCTGCCACTGCACTTGCGAGCCGTCGCCGCCGACGCGCTTTTCGAGCATCTGGCGGTGGCTGACGTAGATTTCGGTGTGGCCGTTGACGCGTTCGACGCGGGTGCGGAATTTCTCGCGCTCGCCGCTATCCCAGGCCGATTCCAGCACCGCGCCCAGGGCTTGGCGCAGCCAGCTTTCCGGGATCTTGGCGCGGTTTTCCGCCCAGTCGGTTTCGATCAGGCCGGCGGCCGGGTTGTTGCTGGCGACGGTGAAGCCGTTTTCGGTCCAGAAGTCGACCAGGCGCGGGAAGATATCTTCGGGGGCACGGTCGACGACCAGCCAACGCAGATCGCCGTCGCGCTCGACGCGCATGTCCTGACGGCCGGGCAGCACGTTGCTGGCCTTGGGGCTGCTGGCTTGCGCCTGGCCCTGTTGCTGGAACTGCGAGTACGTCGTCGAGCCGGAAGCGGGCGCGCGGTAGCGCGGATCGCTGGCGGCCTGGGTCAGGTCAGGCGGAATGCTCAAAGGCTCTCCACGCTGAGTGACGGCGCTCTTGTAGTTGACGGATTCTTCATTGCCCAGGAATTGGTTGACCTCGCTGCAGCCGGCCAACAACACCAGAGACATCAATGCCGACAGACCGGCATGACGCTTGTTCATACGTATCCTCACGATATTTAGAGCAGACCCGTTTCCTGGAGCACACGACGCACCGGTTCATGGTGCTGCGCCCCCAGTTCAACCAGCGGAAGCCGGTAGCCCAGTGCGGTGCGGCCCATTTCGGCCAACGCCCACTTGACGGGGATAGGATTGGCTTCAACGAACAAAGCCTTGTTCAGACGAGCCAAATGCGCATTTAGTTCACGCACCTTGGGAACATTGCCCGCGAGCGCAGCCGCGCACAGATCGCGCATGAGCTTGGGCGCGACGTTGGCGGTAACGGAGATATTGCCGCGAGCGCCCAGCAGGATCAGGACGGCGGCGGTGGGGTCATCGCCGCTGAAGACCTGGAAGCTGGCAGGCGCTTCGCGCAGCAGCAGGCCGCCGCGGGCGATGTCCCCGGTGGCGTCCTTGATGCCGATGATGCCCGGCACCTGAGCCAGGCGCAGAACCGTTTCGTTGCTCATGTCGGCAACGGTGCGGCCCGGCACGTTGTACAGGATGGTGGGCAGGTCCACCGCTTCCGCGATGGTGCGGAAGTGGCGGTACAGGCCTTCTTGCGAGGGCTTGTTGTAGTACGGAACCACGGACAGGCCAGCCTGCGCGCCCACCGCCTTGGCGTGACGGGTCAGGTGGATGGCTTCGTCGGTGGAATTGGCGCCCACGCCGGCGATGACCGGGATGCGGCCCGCGGCATGTTCAACCGCCACGCGGATGAGTTCCGCGTGTTCTTCCATGGAGACCGTCGGCGACTCCCCGGTGGTGCCCACCACCACGAGCGCGTCGGTGCCTTCCTGGATGTGCCAGTCGATCAACGACCGGTAGGCAGCGTAGTCAAGGCTGCCATCGGGCTGCATCGGGGTGACGAGGGCCACCATGCTGCCCTGGAAATTAACGCCTGCGGCGGTTGCAGGGGATGCCATAAATGAAGGGCTCCAACGCCCCATGGCGGGATGCCTCAGGGCCAGAATCAATGAAACCGCTGAGTTTAACGGATATTGGCCGAATTCCTACAGAAACCACTGAACGATTGTCGTTCCTAACGCCAGGATCGGACGCATCAATATCCAGAGCACATCGGTGACCAGCAGGATGATCACGATGACCAGGCCATACGGCTCGATTTTCGAATATTGCCAGGCCAGCCGGTTGGGCAGCAGGCTGAAAACGATGCGTCCCCCATCGAGCGGCGGGATGGGCAGCAGGTTCAGGGCCATCAGCACCAGGTTGACCTGGACGCCGGCCATGGCCATTTCGTACCAGAAGGTTTCCTGCATGCCCGATTCCAGGAACAGGCGCAGCGAAAACACCCACAGGATGGCCATGAGCAGGTTGGCGGCCGGGCCGGCCAGCGCCACCCACAGCATGTCTTTCTTGGGCCGGCGCAGGCGGCCGAAATCCACCGGCACGGGCTTGGCCCAGCCGAACAGCATGGCCGAACTGCCCATGAGCTTGGACATCAGCAGGATCACGGCCGGCACCAGCAACGTGCCGATGGGATCGATGTGGCGCGCCGGGTTCAGGCTGACGCGGCCGGCCTGATAGGCGGTGGGGTCGCCCAGCATGCGCGCGACATAGCCGTGGGCAGCCTCGTGCAGCGTGATGGCAAAGATGACCGGTATCGCGTAGACCGCGATGGTTTGGATGAAGTCGTTCATGGCGAACCGGATTGTAGAGGAGCCGCATGACGATATGCACCGCATCGGGCACATCGCAGCGTGCGCGCCGGACGCCTGTGCGCCCGGCGGTGGAGCATGACAGGCGGATTCAGGCCAGGCCCAGCGTGGCCGGATCGCCGCGGCCCACTCGCACCACGACCGGCTCTTCGCTGGTGAGGTCGATGACGGTGGTGGGCGAATGCGGGCAGGCGCCGGCATCGATGATGGCGGCCAGTTGGTGGTCGTAGCGTTCGCGGATGGCTTCGGCGTCGTTCAGCGCTTCGGTCTCGTCCTTGGGGATGAGCGTGGTGGACAAGAGCGGCGCCCCCACCTGTTCGAGCAGCCCCAGCATGACGGCGTGATCAGGCACGCGGATGCCGATGGTCTTGCGCGACGGATGCGACACGCGGCGCGGCACTTCCTTGGTGGCTTCGAGGATGAAGGTCCAGGGGCCAGGCGTGGCGACCTTGAGCAGGCGGTACTGGCGGTTGTCGACGCGGGCGAAATGGCCGATTTCAGCCAGGTCGCGGCACAGCAGCGTAAGGTGATGGCGTTCGTCCAGGCCACGCAGGCGGCGCAGACCGTCGGCGGCGTTCTTGTCGTCCAGGCGCGCGACCACCGCATAGCTGGAGTCGGTGGGCACCGCCACCAGGCCCCCGTCGTTCAGCCATTGGGCGGCCTGCTTGAGCAGGCGCGGTTGGGGATTCGCGGGGTGGATATCTAAATGAAGGGCCATGGGATTATCCTAACACTCTTGAAGGCCGCCCTGCCAACGGCGGCGATGCAACACATGGCGGCCCAGCCGGCCCGCCCGGAGACACAGTATGCGCCTTGATGATTCCCGCGAAAGCGACAATGTGGAAGACCGCCGCGCCAGCGGCCCGCGCATCGGCGGACGCGGCACCATCGGCATCGGCACCATCGTGCTGGCCCTGGTGGCCATGTATTTCGGCGTCGACCCCAACGTGGTGCTGCAGATGGCCGAAGGCCCGCCGACGCAGCAGCAGGCGCCCGCCACCAAGCCGCCCGCCAACGATCCGCAAGCCCGGTTCGTGTCCAAGGTGCTGGGCGAAACCGAAGACACCTGGAGCGCCATCTTCCAGAAAGATCTGAACCGCCAGTACGTGGCGCCCAAGCTGGTGCTGTTTCGCGGCGCCACGCCCACGGCCTGCGGCACGGGGCAGGCGGCGATGGGCCCGTTCTACTGCCCGGCCGACAGCAAGGTGTATATCGACCTGGCGTTCTTCGACGAATTGCAGAACCGCTTCAAGGCGCCCGGTGACTTCGCGCAGGCCTACGTGATTGCCCACGAGGTCGGCCATCACGTGCAGCACCTGCTGGGCATCTCGGACCAGGTCGACAACCTGCGCCGCCGCAATCCGTCGCAGGCCAACGCCCTGTCCGTACGGCTGGAGCTGCAGGCCGATTGCTTTGCGGGGCTGTGGGCACAGCGCGCCAATGCGGCGCGCAACATCCTGGAAGGCGGCGACGTCGAAGAAGCGCTGGCCGCGGCCACCGCCATCGGCGACGACAGGCTGCAAAAGCAGAGCCAGGGCTATGTGGTGCCGGACGCCTTCACGCACGGCTCGTCGGCCCAGCGGGTGCGCTGGTTCAAGCGCGGCCTGGAAAGCGGCAGCCTGAAGCAATGCGATACCTTCGCAGCCAGTTCGCTGTAGCTGGACGCCGGGCCGCCGATCCAGGTAGCCGGCGGCCGGACCGTGCCACGCCCGCCTCTGCGGGCTGAGGCAGCCCTGCCAAGGCGCTGTTTTTGCCTGTATATCCATACAGCCGCAAGACCAGCACCGTCTTCATCTTGTAAGATTACGCCCCGCGCAGTTCCCGCTGCGCGGACCAGCTCCCGAAAGGGGGCTTTTCCCATTGGGCCGGACGCTTTATTGACCGCGGACAGCCTGACCGGGAAAAAACCGCCCCCCTCGCGCTGCCGCGCGCACGCCGGACCCACGCGGCGACGCGCACCGCGCGACGCATTTCCAGACACTAGATCCGTTTCCATGGCCAACAAGTTCGAACCGCTAATCACCGTTGATGAGGTGCAAGAGATCCTTGCCGAGCCCAAGGAAACCATCAAGCAGATCACCTGGATGCCCAAGCCGGGCGGCGCCAGCATCCAATGGATGGAATTTGCCAGCCCCTGCCGCATCAAGGGTGAAGTGCGCGACGACGTGATCTTTCGCGCCACCTACCGCGGCGCCCGCACCGTGGTGCACGGTCAGGCCACCATTTTCCTGACCGAAGCATTCTGTGCCAGCCTCTTCGTGGGTCCGCACCGCGTGTTCGGCGTGGACACGGACGACTCGTTCCACACCAGCCTGGTGGGCGAAGGCCGGCCGCACTACCGCAAGCCGCTGGCGGACCGCAGCCATGAACATATCTGGGTGAACGAAGGCGAAGGCTATGCCGAGCCCATCGTTCCGGCCCTGCACACGATCGGCGAGTTGATGCAGTATTTCCTGCCCCGGGCCAACCTGACCCTGGCCGGCGGATTCGCGCATCCCCTCAAAGGCCGACAAATCGAACTGATCCTATGAGCAATTTCCTGGAAGCCTCCGGCTGGACCGTCCTGCCGGCGGGCGAGCATGCCATCCGCGCCGTCTCGCCGATGACCCTCGGCCTGGACGGCCAGCACGCCGCGTTCTTCATCGCGCATCCGGACGACGCCACGTTCTATCTCACCGATGCCTGTGAGACCGCGATGCACGCATCCAGCTACGGCATCGAGCTGGCCGCCAAACGCATCGACATCCTGAACGAAACGCCGGGTGTGAGCCTGGCACACTTCGACAAGTCCGGCGCCATCGTGGCCTCGGGCCCCAACGAGCAGTTGCAGGAAGCGCTGTGGGATGCGGTGAAGCTGGCGATGGCCCTGTCGTTCCAGTGCGCCAAGTGGATGCCCCGCTTCAGCCAGTTGCGTTTTCGCGCGCAGGTCGGCCGCGCCTTGGCGGCGGGGGTGGGCGTGAACCGCATGGTCAAGGGTGCGCGCGCCAAGGGCAGCAGCGGCCACACCGCCGACTTCGCCTTTGCGGTGCGCGCGGCAGGCAGCACGGCGTTGACGTACATCGAGCCGATCGCGCTGAAGGCCGGCAAGAAGATGGACTGGACGCAGGTCTACCAGACCCACGGCAAGATGTCGGACGTGAAAATGGCGGATGCGCGCAACTCGCGCATGGTGATTCTGGAAGACGGCGCGTCGGCCGAGGAATTCAAGAAGGCCGTGACCATCCTGGAACAGTCGGCCATCGTGCAGACGCTGGCCAAGACACGCGACTGGCAGGCCGTATTCGCCGACTAGGCGAATGGCGCAGGACCGCCGCCGATGGCCGAACGGCCCGGCGGCGAGGCAGGCCCGGATTCGCGGCCTGAAGCCTCAGGCTGGCATGTTGGTCAGGCCGTCGACGATCTCGCGGCCGTGCAGGATGGCGGCATGCACCGCTTCGCGCGGACTGAAGACAAAACCGCCTTCGGCGAACCGTGGCACGGGGTACTCGTCGCCGCCTTCGCGGACCGCGCCCGCCTGGACCACCATGACCGATGCGATGAAGACAGGGCCGCTGGGCAACGCTTGAACCTCAGCGCCAGCGCCCCGGGACACTTTGGCCGTCAGCCGGTATCCCTTGTAGATCAAATTGTTCTGATGCACTTCGGATGCCCTCTTTCTGCGAGCCAGCATACCCCGGCTGTTCATGACAGTTCGGATATGTTTTGTAACCCGGGCATCTACTGGAAACATTGTTGCATCGCACGACTTGCGTCCCCGTTTCTATCCCCAAGCGTCGGAATCGCCTTGCCGCGCCGATCCGCAAGCTGGGCGCGGCTGACAGCCAGATGAAGCCGGCGGCCGATGGCCGCCGGGCTGATCCGTCCCGGGGATTTCCCTAAAGCTGTTGCGAAAGCGCACTATTCACCGCGTTTCCGGGCGATTTCGGACCGATTTCGAGGACTGTTGCGAGGCAATCAAACGGCGTTCATCCCCGTCGCAGCCAGATAATCGGGCAAGGTCCAGCCCCGCCCCAACAGGAACATGCGGGTATGCAGATCGGCCAGTACCGTGGGCGCCACCGTTCGACCCAGATAGGCCAGGCGCTTGCGCCGCAGGTCGGCGTAGCCCAGCTCATAGTCCCGGGCCAGGCCCAGCCACAGGCGGTGTGCGGCAGGCGACTGGCGCGCGCCGCTCATGATGCACAGGCCCGCATCCAGGCCCCAGCGATAGACGGCGGTGGCCAACCCCATGCCCTGGTAGGGCGCGGCGTACTTCGAGTGCGGGGCGCGCACATAGGGGTCGGCGCGCCGCCCCACTTCGATCAAGCGGTTGAACACCGTATAGCCCGCCAGCCGGCCGCGCCGCACGTCCACCACATACACGTAGTACTCGCCATCGGCTTCGCGATGGCGAAGCACAAGGCCAGGGATGTCGGTACGGACCTCCTGCAATCCGTGCAAGCGATCCGAAGGACGATTCATACGGTCGTAGATGGCATCGAGTTCCTTGTCCACCTCTTGCGGGGCATGGTTGACGTCGATGCGCAGTTCCGTCGCGACAGGCAAGGCGCGAGGAAATGCGTGCAGGGCCAGCGTAAGCAAGGCCACCTCCTGTACAGGGCAAATGCCCGATGAAAAAACCCGTGTTTGTGCCGCCCGCAAGCGCGGGCGGCAAGGTGTTGATGCGTCCTAGGCGGCCGCCGGATTGCCCGGACGTGCCCAGTCGGCCATGTCGCCGGTCTCAGGTTCCGGCATGCCGAAGAACGCGGGGAACTGGCGCGCGCCCTTTCGCGTGACCGACAGGGCGCGGGAGTCCAGGTCCTTGTCGACCCAGCCGCGTTGCAGCAGCGCCTGCAGCAGTGCGGCGCCCAGCGCGCCGCCCAGGTGCGAGCGACGCTCGCTCCAGTCCAGGCAGGGGCAGGCGAAACGGCGGCGGCGCTGCCGGGCCGTGGCCACGTCCACGCCCACTTGCGCCAGCGAGGCCTCGCCCAGCGGCGTCAGCGTGTAATCGCGGCCGTCGGCGGCCAGCCATTGGCGCGCCAGCATCGCGTCGTGGATGCGCACGGCCAGCGTGCCGGCCATGTGGTCGTAGCAGGTGCGCGCATCGCGCAGCGCCGACGGCGTGTTGGGCTTGAAGGGCGTGCGCTCGGCGCCCGCCACGACCAGCAACGCTTCAAGCGCCTGGGCCACTTCTACATTGGCCAGGCGGTAATAGCGATGCTTGCCCTGCACCGCCAGGTCGACCAGTCCTTGTTCGCGCAGCCGCTGGAAATGGCTGCTGGCGGTGGACGCGCCGATGTCAGCGGCCGCGGCCAGTTCGGTGGCGGTGCGCGCGCGGCCATCCAGCAGCACGCATAACATGCGTGCGCGGGCGGGGTCGGCGATAGCGCCGGCAACCGCCGACAGATTGATGTCGGCGAACTTGGATTCCATGATTCGGCCCGGACCAAAGTGTTGTGTACAGAGACAAGCATACTGCGAGTCATCTCAACAAGACAGCCGGCGCCGCCGGCCCCCATCATGCGCAACGCCCCGCGTTTTTTCGGTTGGAACGTCCTGTATGCCACCTTCGCGCTGGCCGTGTTCGGCTGGGGCGTGGGTTTCTACGGGCCGCCTGTCTTTTTGCATGCCGTGGTGCAACGTACCGGCTGGAGCGTGGCGCTGGTGTCGGCCGCGGTCACGTTGCACTTCCTGTGCGGCGCGATGGTGGTGGCCAACCTGCCCCGGCTGTATCGGCGCTGGGGCGTGCCGGCGGTGACGCTGACCGGCGCGATCGCGCTGGCGCTGGGCGTATCCGGTTGGGCCCGCGCAGACGTGCCCTGGCAGCTTTATACCGCCGCGATTTTTTCCGGCATGGGCTGGGTGGCGCTGGGCCCGGCGGCCGTCAACGCGCTGATTGCCCCGTGGTTCGTGCGGCGTCGGCCCGTCGCGCTGGGCATGGCATACAACGGCGCCAGCTTGGGAGGCATCGTCTTTTCGCCACTGTGGGTATTCCTGATTGCGGGCTATGGCTTTGCGCTGGCGGCGATGTGGGTGGGCGCGGCGATGGTGCTGGTGATCGCCGTCCTCGCGCGCAAGGTGTTTGCCGTGACGCCCCAGCAATTGGGCCAGTTGCCTGACGGCGTTGCGCCGGACGCCCCGGCGGGCGCGGCGACCACAACCCTGGCGCCGGTACCACGGCTATGGCGAGATCGTGCGTTCCTGACGCTGGCCGCGGGCATGACGCTGGGCCTGTTCGCGCAGATCGGCTTGATCGCGCACCTGTTGTCGTTGCTGGCTCCGCTGCTGGGCGCGCAGACGGCGGGCATCGCGATGGGGCTGGCCACCGCCAGCGCCATCGCCGGACGCAGCCTGGTGGGCTGGCTGATGCCCCCCGGCGCGGATCGCCGCAAGGTCGCCTGCGTAGCCTATGCCGTGCAGATCGCCGGGTCGCTGGTGCTGATGCTGGCAGCCGACCACCCGTGGGCAGTGTGGGTGGGCGTGCTGCTGTTCGGGTCCGGCATCGGCAACGCCACGTCGCTGCCGCCGCTGATCGCGCAGACCGAATTCGCGCGCGAAGACGCGTTGCGGGCGGTGCCGCTGATCATGGCCGTGTCGCAAGGCGCCTACGCCTTCGCGCCCGCCGTGTTCGGCGTGCTGCGGTCGCTGTCAGGCGAGGCGGACCGGTCGATGTTCTGGTTCCTGGCAGTAGCCGCCTGCCTGCAGGCGGCGGCCATCGCAAGCCTGGCATGGGGACGCGGCGCGTCGGCGCGGCGGCAGGCCCCCGCCATCGCCTGACCGTATCGACACAACGCTGCGGACTGGCCGGCGCCAAAGGCCGGCCCAGGCATGTCGACCGCCCTCCCCCTGTCTCTTATACACATCTCCGAGCCCACGAGACAGGCAGAAATCT
>ERZ1032107.328-NODE-328-length-10804-cov-12.824356_pt1 | contig 10804 bp, 14 predicted proteins | sample MGYA00516713_ERZ1032107 | MGnify/ENA primary metagenome ERZ1032107 (study PRJEB33718, sample SAMN03160116) | human skin metagenome | collected 2014-04-10 | study: EMG produced TPA metagenomics assembly of the PRJNA266117 data set (Human skin bacterial metagenome...
GGGTCTACGAGCCCGGGCATCCCCAGGCGGACAAGGACGGCTATGTGTCCTATCCGGGCGTGGACACGCTGACCGAGATGATGACGCTGATGGTGGCCAGCCGCGCCTACGAGGCCGACGTGGCGGCTTTCAATGCCGCGAAATCCATGGCGATGAAGGCGCTGGAGATCGGAGGCCGTCAATGACCGTTGTTGCGATCGATGCGTTGCAGTCCGCCGCAGCCCAGGTCCAGGCCCAGGCCCAGGCGCCTGCCGCGGCAGCGCCCGTGGCGGCGCAGTTCGACGCCCTGGTGCATTCGGGCCTGACGGGCGTGAACCGCGCACTGCTGCAAACCGAGACCGACGCCCAGCGGCTGGCCGTCGGCGATGTACAGAACCTGCACCAAGTCATGATCCATATGGAAGAGGCCAAGGCCAGCTTCCAGTTGTTCCTGCAAGTGCGCAACCGTCTGTTGGACGCATATCAGGAAGTCATGCGTATGCAGATTTGAACCGGGGTTGACCTGAAATGTCTTTATCGGAGTTTTGGACGCGCCTGGACCGGCGTAACCGCTATACCTTGATCGCGGGGGCCGTGGTCATCGTGGCGGCGGTTGCGGCGGCAGGGTGGATGCTGACTCGCGCCAATTACCAGGTGCTGTTTTCCGGCATGAAGCCGCAGGACGCCTCGGTGATGCTGAGCGAGCTGGACAAGCAGAAGATCCCTTATCGGCTGGAGGCGGATGGCACGGCCATCCTGGTACCCCAGGAGGTGGTGCACAAGACCCGCATCCGCCTGCTGGGCCAGGATCTGCCGCTGCATGGCGCGGTGGGGTTCGAGCTATTCAACAATGCCGACTTCGGCATGACGGAATTCGCCCAGCGCATCAATTACCAGCGCGCGCTGCAAGGCGAAATCACGCGCACGATTCTGTCGCTGGCCAATGTGGAATCGGCGCGGGTGCTGATCGCGATGCCGGAGCAGGGCCTGTTCCATCGGGGCGCGGGCGTGCCCACGGCGTCCATCGCGGTGGCGCTGCGCGACGGCCGCAGCCTGTCGCCCGAGCAGGTGCTGGGCATCCAGCGGCTGGTGTCGGCGTCGATCCCGGATATCGAATCGCGCAACGTCACGATCGTCAACCAGAACGGCGTGGCGCTGACGGCAGGCGCGGGCGAACCGGATGGCGCGGCGTCTGCCGACACGCGCCTGGCGCTCAAGCGCTCGACCGAGGAATACCTGGCCCGCAAGGTCACCGGCATGCTGGACCAGACCTTTGGCAGCGGCACGGTGGTGGCGACGGTAGACGTGCTGTTGAACATGGACCGCATTCGGATCACGACCGAAGACGTGCTGCCGTATTCGCCCGCCGGCAAGGGGCAACCTACTGGCGTGGTGGTGCGCGAACGGCGTTCGAGCCGCGACGGCGAGGCGGGCGCCGGCGTCAACAATGGCCGCCGGGCCGGTTCGGGCACGGATAACGAAACCGACTACCAGGCGGGCCGCAAGGTCGAAGAGATCGTGTCGACGCCCGGCGTCATCATGAAGATGGGCGTGACCGCCGTGGTGCGCGGGCCCATGGACGGCGTGGCGCTGGAACGCCTGAAGACGCTGGTGGGCAACGCCGCGGGCGCGCAGGTCGAGCGCGGCGACACCGTCATTGTCTACAGCACCGAACAGATGGCTGCGCGCAGCGGCGTGGTGGTGCAGGACGTGGGCATGACGGTGGCCAAGGCGGCCGAGCCCCCGCCGTTGCGTACGGAATTCGAATGGACGCCGCGCCTGGCAATTGCGCTGCTGCTCGCGGTGGGCGGGGTGGGATTGATCCTGTTGCTGCTGCTGGGCCGCCGCCGGGCCCAGGCGCCCAGGCTGTCGGCCGAACAGCGCGAAGTCCTGCTGCATCAGCTGCGCGGCTGGCTTGAGCCCGGCAAGACGCCCGCCGACGCGGAGAAGCCGTAATGGACGGCCTGCGTCTTTGCGCCCTGGCCCTGCATGCCGTTGCCAGCCGCGATCGGGCCTGGCTGCTGTCGCGCCTGCCCGATGGCCCGCGCCGCCAACTGACGGCGCTGGTGGACGAGTTGCGCGGCACTGGCATACCCGCCGATCCCGAGCTGGTGCGCCAGCTGGTGCGCGAACGCGAACTGTTGGCGCGCGATCCGGCGCAGCACCCCACCGGTGCGCGGCTATTGCGCGCCAGCGCGCAGGATGTCTGGGCCTTGCTGCGCGGTGAGTCGGATGCATTGGTCTGCCGGGTGGTGCGGCGCCACGAATGGCCCTGGAAGGCGGAACTGCTGGACTTGTGCGGCCTGGCGCGAGCCAAGCGGATCGACGCGCTGGCGGCGCAGCTGGCGCCCGCGGCGGCGCTTGAGCAGGCCATCGTGGATGAACTGGAGCAGCGCCTGGGCGCACGTCAGTCGGCTGCCGGTCGGCCGCGGCCGGCACGCTGGCAGTTCCTGCGGCGCGAGGGGAGATCGGCATGAAGACCGCCGCCATCCTGCGCCAGATGCCGGTCGCGCCGTCGTCCCGCCTGCTGGGGCAGCGCCCGGCGTTGACGCCGCGTGCGCCGCTTCCCGCCCATCCGCCCGCCGTGCGACCGGCGCCGGATGCCGTTGCCTCGCCGGCGCCAGCCGCCACGCCGCCCGCGGTGGCGCCCGTGGACCCCGCGTTGACCGAGGCCGAAATCGAGCAGCGCAGCCTGGCGCTGGCACAGCGGATGATGCAGGCCGAGTCGGAGCAGCTGCGCAAGACCGCCCGCGAAGAAGGCCTGCGAGCCGGTCGCGAAGAAGGGCTGCGCCAGGCGCAGACCCAGGTGGTCGAACAGCTGGCGGCGCAGCAGGCGCGCTTTCAGGAAGTGGCGGATGCGCTGGTGCAGGCGCTGGCGCGAGACCGCCAGGCCACCGAGGACGCCGCGCTTGAGCTGGCCGTCGCGGCCCTGGCGCGCATGTTGGGCGAGGCACCCGACGCGGCGCGGGTCGCGGCGGTCGTGCGCCAGGCGGGTGCGCAACTGCGCGACCCCGGCCAATGGCGGGTGCGGATGGCCCCGGCCGACATCGAACTTCTGAAAGAGGCTGGCATCGATCCGGCCGCTCTTGCGCCGCAGGCAACCGATGTGCAGTGGGTGGCTGACCCTGCGGTGCAGGGCGGTTGCGTCTTGCAGACGGCGACCGGCAATCTGGACGCGCGTCTGCACAAGCAGGTCGCCGCGCTGGCCGATGCGCTGTCGCAAGCCTACCGCACGCGAGGAGCGCAGGCATGAGCACGCCGGCCCTGGCGCCCTATCTGAAGGCCATCGACGCCGCGGCGCTGTATGCCCGCGACGGGGCGGTGCGGCACGTCGCCGGCCTGGTCGTGACCTGCGCCGGACCCGACGCCAGCCTGGGCGAACTGTGCCGGATTACGCCCCAGGGCGGCGGCGCCGACATCCTGGCCGAGGTGGTCGGCGTGCGGCCGGACGGCGTTGTGCTGATGCCTTATGGCCGCCTGGATGGCGTGGCGGCGGGCTGCCGGGTCACGGTGGCGGGCAGCCTGGCGGGCGTGCCGGTGGGCCAGGCCCTGCTGGGCCGGGTGGTGAACGCATTCTGCGAGCCGCTGGATGGCGGCGCGCCGGTGGCCACGGATGTGCTGGCGCCACTGAAGGCGGCGCCCGTCAATCCGTTGCACCGCAAGCCGATCGATGCGCCGCTGGAAACGGGGGTGCGCGTCATCGACGCCATGCTGCCGCTGGGGCAGGGCCAGCGCATCGGCATCTTCGCCGGCAGCGGCGTCGGCAAGAGCACGCTGCTGGGCATGCTGGCCCGGGGCGTGCAGGCGGACGTCAACGTGATCGCCCTGATCGGCGAGCGCGGCCGCGAAGTGCGCGACTTCATCGAGCGGCAGCTGGGGCCCGATGCGCTGGCGCGCTCGGTCGTGGTGGTGGCGACGTCGGACGAGCCTGCCTTGATGCGCGCCCGCGCCACCTATGCCGCGATGGCGGTGGCGGAATACTTCCGCGACCAGGGGCAGAGCGTGTTCCTGACCATGGATTCGGTGACGCGCTACGCCATGGCGCGGCGCGAGATCGGGCTGGCCGCGGGCGAACCGCCGACCGCTCGCGGTTACACGCCGTCGGTGTTCGCCGATATTCCCGAACTGTGCGAACGCTGCGGTCGGCTGGAGAACGGCGGATCGATCAGCGCCATCTTCACGGTGTTGGTGGAAGGCGACGATTTCAATGAACCCATCGCGGATAGCTTGCGGGCCACGCTGGACGGCCATATCGTGCTCACCCGTGACCTGGCCCACCGGGGGCATTACCCGGCCATCGATGTGCTGCGCAGCGTCAGCCGCCTGGCCGGCGAACTGGCCAGCAAGCCCGAACGGGCCCTGATGGCCGAGGCGTCCGCCAGCCTGGCGCTGCTTGAGCGCAACCGCCAGATGGTGGACATCGGTGCCTATCAGGCAGGCACCAATCCCGCGCTGGACGCGGCGCTGGCGCTGGCCCCGGCGCTGGACGGCTGGCTGCGCCAGGAGACCGACGCGCCGGACACCCGCCGCGGCGCGTTCGAGGCGCTTGCGGCGATCGTTGCCGGCGGGCAGCGGGAGGCGTCATGACGGCGCAGACCCGCTTCAAGTATTCGCTTGCCGCGTTGGAGTCCCTGTATACGCATCGGCTGGAACAGGCGCGTCTGGCCCTGGCCCAGGCGCAGCAGCGGCTGGATGCGCATCAGGACGTCCTGCAAGGGCTGCGCCAGGCGTTGACGCGGCATCACGCGGATTGGGCATCGACGGCGGCCGGCGGCTTCGACCCGGCGCGCCACGAGGTGGTGCGCGCGGCCTTGAGCGTGATGCAGGGGCGGCTGGATGCCGCCCGCGGCCACGAGGCGGCCTTGATCGAGGCCGTTCAGGCATGCCGCGAACTGGTGCTGCGCGCCCATCGGCGCAGCGACACCCTGGACCGTCACAAGCAGGACGCCGCGCGCGATTTCCAGTTGGAGTCCGCGCGCAGCGACCAACGGCAGGCCGATGACGCCTGGCCGCTGCGGGGAGGCAACCATGACCGCCTTTGACGCACTGATGCCGAGTGGCGCCGGCCTGTCCGGCACGGCTGCCGGCGGCACTCGCCCAGGCGGTGGCACGGGCGGTGGCACAAGCGATTGGCGCCAGGCAGTGGAACAGGCGCAGGCCCGGTCGTGGCTGCGCGACCGGACCCCGACGGCGGGGCAAGAGCGGGCGCCAGCGGGATCGGGCCCGGCTGCGCCGCCCGTCCGGCCTGGGGCGGAGCGCGCGGGGCAAACAAATGCGCCGTTTTCCGGCCCACAGGACGAGGCACCCGCTTCGCCCAGCGCCTTGGGCGACGGCGGGCCGGCCACAGCGGCTGCGCGCCTGACGATGGGCGCGGGCGCTGCGGCGCAAATGGGATTGCCGGTGCCGCAGGCCGCCTTGGCCCAGCCTGCCGCCACACCCACCCGCCCGCAGGGCAACGCGGCGCTGCCTGCTGCCACGGCGGGCCAGGGGGAAGTCTTGCGCAGCGCCCGCGCCCGCAAGCAGTCCATCCATGCAGAAAGCGGCGAACAGGGCGTATCCGTCTGGATTCGGGACGCCTCGCTGAACAGCCGCCAGGCCAGCCATCTGGCCGCTGCCATTGCTGCCAGCCTGTCGTCGGGGCGGCAAGACGTGGCATCGCTGTATCTCAACGGCCGTCCGGTGGTGGACGGTTCGCAATTGTCCTCACCCAAATCGTCGGAGTAAGCATCATGGCAATCGATTCGACCGCGGCGGCATCCGCCTCGACCCAACTGGGCATGCAGGACCTGCTCAAGGTGCTGCTGGCGCAGCTGACCAACCAGAACCCCCTGAAACCGATGGAGAACCAGGACTTCATCGGCCAGATCGCGCAGTTCTCGTCCCTGGAGCAAAGCCGCCAGACCTACGCCAAGCTCGACCAGCTGGTGGGCCTGCAATCCACTCTGCAATCGGTGGGGCTGATCGGCAAGACGGTGGACGTGCAGTCGGCCACGGGCAGCATCACGGGTGTAGTGACGGCGCTGAGCCTGGCGTCGGGCAGCCCCATGCTCAGCGTGCGGACCTCCAGCGGGTCCATCGTCAACGACCTGAGCCTGGGCTCGGTGTCGGCCATCCGATAAAGGGGAAGGGCATGCTCGACAGCATCTGGCTCAGCCTGGCGGGAATGAACGGATTTTCCAAGGGGCTGCGCACCATCAGCAACAACGTCGCCAACATGAACACGCCGGGCTTCAAGAAGTCCCAGCTGCTGTTCGAAGAGCAGTTCAATGCCAGCGTGCCGTACAAGCACGACCGGCAAGGGCTGGGCGGCGAGGGCAACGGCGGCGGCGTCAACGCCTACGCCAGCCGTATCGATTTTTCGCCGGGCGAGGCCCGCCAGACGGGCGCCAGCCTGGACATGGCCGTAGATGGCGCCGGCTATTTCATGCTGCGCGCGCCGGACGGCGAGGTGCGCTACACGCGGGCCGGCCAGTTCGACTTCGGCGATGACGGCATCCTGCGCAACAAGAGCGACGGGGCAATCGTGTTGGGCACCGGCCGCAAAGGCGAAGGGCCCCTTGGGCCGATCTCGCTGGCGGGCATGACGACGTCGCCCGCCAACTCCACCTCGTCCATCCGCTTCACGGGCTATCTGTCTTCGACAGGCACCGACCACCAACTGGCAGCCGTCAAGATCTACGACCGCAGCGGCGCCGAACACCTGCTGAAGGTGTCGTTCGCCAACATGGGGGCCACCCAGCCGGGCGCCTGGAAGGTCACCGTGGAAGACGGGCCGAACAAGATCGGCGAAGGCATGCTGGTGTTCAAGGACGGCCGGCTGGACCCCGCTTCGGCCAAGATCGGCGTGACCTATGCGCTGCCGTCGCTGGCGACGCAGTCGATCACGCTGGATTTCAGCGAGGGCGTGACCTCGTTCGCGTCGGGCACCACGTCCACCCTGACCGTGTCCGGCCAGGACGGCTACACCGCCGGCACTGCCACTGGCGTGACGTTTGATGCCTCGGGCACGCTGTCGGTGGCCTATTCCAATGGTCAATCCGTGCAGGGTTCGCGTATCGCGCTGGCGCGTTTTTCGTCAGACGACGTGCTGTCGCCGCTGGGCGCCAGCCAGTTCGTGCTGGTGGACGCGCGCGGCCGTACGGTGGGCAACCCCCGCGAGGCGGGCTTCGGGCGCTTGCAGACCGGCCGCGTCGAAGGGTCCAACGTCGACCTGTCGCAGGAATTCAGCGACCTGGTCGTGATGCAGCGCGGCTACCAGGCGGCGTCGCAGACGATTTCCACCGCAAACGACCTGATCCAGTCGCTGTTCGACCTGAAAGGCAGGCGCTGATGACGACCTGGACGATAGCGTGGTGGACGCAGGCGGAACGCGACCGGGCCGCAGACCAGGTGCGTCAGGCGTTGCGCGACTGGGCGGGGCAATGGGGCGCCGACGAATCCACGGTGGCCGGTGGCAACGTCTCCGAAGCCGAGGCGGCCGTCGCGGGCTGGTTGCGCCTGACCGGCAGCGGCGACCGGGATGGCGTCTGGCTCACCCATCCGGATGCCGCGGCGCGTGGACTGGGTGCGGCCCTGTGCGACGACGCGCGAGATCCGGACACGGTGACTCGGCATGGCGGTGCGGTGTCGCAGGCCGTGGCGCGTCAGGCTGCGCGTGCGCTGGCGGCAGCGCTATGCACCCATTTCGACTGGACCGCGGCCCAGTACGAGGCGGCGTGCGCCTTGCCTGACGGGCTGCTGCGCGGCGGCCTGGCGCTGTCATTGTCGGTGGCGGGTGCGCCGCTTGTGCTGGTGTGCAGCGCAGGCGTGGCGCGCAGCGTCGCGGCGCGTCTGCCTGACGCGCTGGAAGCACCGCTGGTGTCGTTGCCGCAGGTGATCGGCCGGCGTCCGGTCACCCTGTCCGTTGCCTTGCGCTCGGTGCGGCTGGACATCGGCAGTCTGTGTTCGTTGACGGCCGGGGACGTGATCGCCCTGGACCACAAGCTGGATGAACCGGTGGCGCTGCTGGCCGGTGATGCGTCGCCGGTCGCCGACGCCCATCTGGCCAGAATCGGCCCGCAAAAGGCCATCAGATTTGGACGGGCGGCGCCCTAGGCGACGTCCGAAATATTAGAAAAACTCTTCAGGAGTACGGATTTGACTACGCAACACGGAGACATTGCCGGCGCAATGGCTCAACCCATCGATTTCCCGGAAGGCGTTGACGCCCAGGCCGAGCAGCAGGCGCTGGCGATCCGCAATCTCAACCCCATCCACAGCGTCAAGGCGACGTTGTCCGTGCGGGTTGGCGAAGTGGAACTGACGGTGGGAGACCTGATCAACGCCAAGAGCGCGCAAGTCTTTGCGCTGAACCGGCGGGTCGATCAGCCGGTGGACCTGCTGCTGGAAGGCAGCGTGGTGGCGCGAGGCGAACTGGTCGCGGTTGGCGATCACTTCGGCATCCGCGTCATTGAGCTACCCCTGGATCTGCGTTCGCTCGCATGAGCGCCGGCACGCCCCTGGAGTGGGCGCGAGAAACCGCTCCAACGACGGGATTGCAGTCGTGGTCGTGGGCGCTGGCGATCGTGCTGGCGCTGGCCGCGTGCGCCATCGTGCTGTGGTGGCGCGCGCGCACCGGCTCGCCGGCAGGCCGCCGGACGTCCGGCCCGGCACTGCGGCGCCTGGGCGGCACGCGTCTGAGTCCGAAGGTGACGCTGGAGGTCATCGAGTTCGGCGGCCAGCGCCTCTTGCTGTCGGTCAGCGACGCCGGCGCCCGCGAACTGGCCCGTGAGCCGGTGACGGACGCGCGGAGCGCACCATGAAGACGCGCCATCTTGCCGCCATCATGGCGGCGCTGCTGTCGTTCGCCTATGCGGCAAGCGCCGTGGCCGCCGGCCAGGCGCCTGCCGCGGGATCGCTGGTGTCCGCCAACGCGGCACCCGAGACCGCCATGGCGCTGCGGGTGGCCATCGGCCTGACGGTGCTGAGCCTCTTGCCCGCCATGCTGGTCTGCATGACGGGGTTTCTGCGCATCATCATCGTGCTGTCGATGCTGCGCCACGCCTTCGGCATGCAAGAGACGCCGCCCAACGCCGCGCTGCTGGGCCTGTCGCTGTTCCTGACGCTGTTCGTGATGGCGCCCGTGGCGCAGGACGTGAACCAGCACGCGCTGCAGCCCTTCATGCAGGGCACGCTGTCGATCGAAGACGCCTATGCCCGCGGCGCCCAGCCGCTGCGCGCCTTCATGGTCAAGCAGACCCGCGAGGAAGACCTGGCGCTGATGCTGGAACTGTCGGGCGCGCCCAAGCCGAACACGCTGGAAGAGGTCAGCAATGTGCAGCTGATTCCCGCCTTCATGCTGTCTGAACTGCGCGTGGCGTTCCAGATCGGCTTCGTGATTTTCCTGCCGTTCCTGTTGATCGACCTGATCGTCTCCAGCGTCCTCATGGGGCTGGGCATGATGATGATGCCGCCGGTCACGGTTTCCCTGCCGATCAAGATCCTGCTGTTCGTGCTGATCGACGGCTGGGGGCTGGTCTTGCGTTCGACGATCGGGTCATTCCATTGAGCGCCCTGGCTATGAGCACAAGCTCCTACGAATCGGACTGGCCGCTTCTACCCGAAGAGGACCGGTTGTGGCTCGCCTACCGCGAGGCGCCCACCCAGACGCTGCGCGACCGGCTGGTGACCCGGTATCTGCCCTATGCCCGCGCCATCGCGGCCCGCATGTATTCGCGGCGGGGCGGGCAGGACTTCGAGTTCGACGACTACCTGCAATATGCGTCGCTGGGCCTGATGGAATGCGTGGACCGCTACCAGCCCGGGCTGGGCGCGTCCTTCAAGACGTATGCCACGACCCGCATGGCCGGCTCCATCCTGAATGGCCTGGAGAAGCTGACCGAGCGCCAGCAGCAGCTGTCGATCCAGCGCCGCCTGACCGCCAACGAAGACCGCATGGCGTCGTGGGCCGAAGATGACGGCGAGGACGACGGCATGGAATCGACCGAAGCCTTGTTCCGCCGGCTGGCCGCCGTGGGGGTGGGCGTGGCGCTGGGCGTGCTGCTGGAAGGCTCGGGCCTGATCGAATGGCAAGCGGGCCAGGCAGCCAACGGCCTGGGCGCCTACGAACAGGTTGAACTCAAGCAACTGCGCGACCGCGTGCTGGCGCTGGTGACGGCGTTGCCCGAGCGCGAACGCCACATCGTGCGTGCCCACTATATGCAGGACGTGCCTTTCCAGGACATCGCGGCCGAACTGGGGCTGACCAAAGGCCGGATTTCCCAGTTGCACAAGCGGGCATTGGAAATGCTGCGCAACGAACTGGCGAAGTACCGGCAATCGTCGGCCGATTTCTGACCGCCGTGGATCGCGCTACGCTAACCCCTTGAACGAATTTCGCAATACAGGAACCCTTGCCATGTCGAATCCCACAGACCGCCTGGACCGTTTTGACGGCTACCTGCGGCAGGACCCGGACAACACCGCCTTGGCGGTCGAAGCGTTCGAGCTGGCCCTGAGCCTGGGCCTGCACGAGCGGGCCGGGGCATACCTGGACGCGGCGCAGGCCAGCGCGGGCGACGACCCGTACCTGGCGTACCGGCGCGGCGCATGGCTGGCGGCGCAAGGCCGCTGGGACGAGGCGCTGGCGTTGCAGCAGTCGCTCTGCCAGCGCTATCCGGACGATGCGGATCTGGCCGTGGGGCAAGCCAACCTGCTGCATTACGCGGGCCGCCATGACCAGGCCGAAGCCGCCTGGTCGGCGCTGCAAGCATCCGGCCGGCTGCCTGACCACGCCTGGGCCAACCGCTTGCGCACCTTGCATTTTCTGGGGCGCCTGAAAGAAGGC
>ERZ1032107.329-NODE-329-length-10799-cov-13.132446_pt1 | contig 10799 bp, 9 predicted proteins | sample MGYA00516713_ERZ1032107 | MGnify/ENA primary metagenome ERZ1032107 (study PRJEB33718, sample SAMN03160116) | human skin metagenome | collected 2014-04-10 | study: EMG produced TPA metagenomics assembly of the PRJNA266117 data set (Human skin bacterial metagenome...
GAGATTTCTGCCTGTCTCGTGGGCTCGGAGATGTGTATAAGAGACAGGGCGCACCGCGATCCGGCGCAAGGCCGCTGCCGCGACGGAACCGGGTTCCGCCACGGCCGTGGCGCGTGCCGCCGGTTTACTTGGTGTCGCGGATCGCTTCGATCAGCTTCTTGTCGAACTTCTTGTAGTACTCGGGGTAGGCCGGCTCGACGGCGGCGGCGAAGGCCGCGCGGTCGACTTCAGACACCTGCATGCCTTCTTTCTTCAGCTGCTCGACGCCGGTCTTCTCGATGTTGTCCACGTAGGCGCGCATGGCCTGGGCGGATTCCTTGCCGGCCTTGTCGAACTTGGCCTTGTCGTCGGCCGAAAGGCCGTCGTACACGTTGGACGACATCAGCACCAGCGCCGGGCCGTAGACGTGGCCGGTCAGCGACAGGTACTTCTGCATCTGCGACAGCTTGGCCGAGGTAATCACCGACAGCGGGTTTTCCTGGCCGTCGATGGTGCCCTGCTGCAAGGCGGTGGCCACTTCGGGCCAGGCCATGGGGGTGGGCAGGATGCCGATCTGGCGGAACGCCGTGATGTGGATCGGGTTCTCGGTGGTGCGGATCTTCAGGCCCTTGGCGTCCGCCGGGGTCTTCACCGGGCGCACGTTGTTGGTCAGGTGGCGAAAGCCCTGTTCGCCCCAGGCCAGCGCGATGATGCCGCGGCTGGGGAACTTTGCCAGCATATCCTGTCCGATCTTGCTGTCCAGCACGTTGCGGGCATGGGACAGGTCGCGCAGCAGGAAGGGAATGTCGAAGACGCCGGTCTCGGGCACGAAGTTCAGGGTGGCGCCGGTCGACACGATGGCCAGGTCGATCGTGCCGATCTGCAGGCCTTCGATCACTTCGCGTTCGCCGCCCAGCGCGCTGTTGGCGAATTGCTGTACTTTGTATTTGCCGTTGCTGGAGGCCTCGATGGACTTGGCCAGGGCGTCGGCGCCGGCACCGTAGTGCGACGACGTGGACAGGGCGTAGGCCATCTTCAAGGGGGTCTGGGCCGAGGCGGCCAGGGGAACGGCGGCCGCGCAGGCGGCAAGAATCGTGGCCGCGAGCCAGGATTTACGCATTGTCTTCTCCAGGGTTTTGGGTATTTTTGTGTAGCGATAGGTGCGGCGCCGTAAGGCGCTTCGCGCATGATAGCGGGATTCGGCCCCCATTCCGGCCGTTGGTTAACATTGGCAGATGATGGATTTCCCTGATGTCTCGCGGGCCCGGCGCCCCGGTTTCTGGACCACCCTGGCGCTGGGCGCCCGCATGATGATGCGCGACGCCCGCGCGGGCGAGCTGCGCCTGCTGGTGCTGGCCCTGGTGGTGGCGGTGGCCGCCGTGACCAGCGTCGGCTTCCTGGCCGACCGGGTCAGCCGGGCGCTCGAACGCGACGCCGGCCAGATGCTGGGGGCGGACCTGGTGCTCGATGCCGACGAGCCGGTGCCGGCGGCCTTCATGGACCAGGCGCGTGAGCGCGGCCTGCAGGTGTCCAGCACCTGGCAGTTCCCGTCCATGGTCAGCGCGGGCGACGGCGCCCAGTTGGCCGCGCTGAAAGCCGTCGAGCCGGGGTATCCGCTGCGCGGCGCGCTGCGGGTGGCCGATGCGCCGTTCAGCCCGGACGCGCCGACCCGCGAGATTCCGCCCGAAGGGGCGGTCTGGGTGGATGCCCAGGTGCTGTCGCTGCTGGGCCTGAAGGTGGGCGACACCCTGAACGTGGGCGATGCCCACCTGCGCATCGACCGCGTGATCACCTATGAACCCGACCGCGGCATGCAGTTTGTGAACGTGGCGCCGCGCGTGCTGCTGCGCGCCAGCGACCTGCCGGCCACCGGCCTGATCGCACCGGGCAGCCGTATCGGCTATGCCCTCCTGGCTGCCGGTGAACCGGATGCGGTGGCGGGGTATTCCGCCTGGCTCAACCAGAACCTGAAGCGCGGCCAGAAGGTCGCCACGCTGGAATCCGGCCGGCCCGAAGTGCGCCGCACGCTGGATCGGGCGCAGCGCTTCCTGTCGCTGGTGGCCTTGCTGGCCGTGTTGATTTCCGCGGTGGCGGTGGCGCTGGCGGCGGGCCGCTACATGACCCGGCATCGCGACGGCATTGCCGTCATGCGTTGCCTGGGCGCCGTGCAGTCGCAGGTGTCGCGCATGTTGACGCTGGAATTCGCGCTGGTCGGCCTGTTCGCCTCGGCGGCGGGCTGCCTCTTGGGCTATGCCGTGCACCAGGTGCTGGTGATGGTGCTGGCCTCGCTGATCGATACCGCTTTGCCGGCGCCGTCGGCGATTCCCGCATTGCAGGGCTTGCTGACCGGGTTGTTGCTGTTATTGGGGTTTGCCCTGCCGGCGTTGGCGCAGTTGCGCCATGTGCCGCCGGCCCGGGTGCTGCGACGCGACGCGGATTCGATCAGCGCCCGCAGCGCCACCGGGTACATCGTGGGCGCCGTCGGCTTTGCGCTGCTGATCTGGTGGTTCGCGGGGGATGCCAAGCTGGGCGGCGTGGTGGCGGGCGGATTCCTGGGAGCATTCGCCGTGTTCGCGCTGGTGGCCTGGCTGTGCATCCTGGGCCTGGCGCGGTTGCGCGGCCTGGCGGCGGGCTTGCCGGCCCTGCGCTTCGCGCTGGCCGGGGTGGTGCGGCGCCGCGCCGCCACCATCACCCAGGTCTGCGCGCTGGCGGTCGGGCTGATGGCCTTGCTGTTGCTGGCCATGACCCGCACCGACCTGATCCAGGGCTGGCAGCGCACGCTGCCGCCGGATGCGCCCAACCGTTTCCTGATCAACGTGCAGCCCGACCAGCGCCAGGCCGTGACTGACGCGCTGACCCGCGAGGGCCTGGGCGGCATCGTGCTGTCGCCCATGGTGCGGGGCCGGCTGATCGCCGTGAATGGCAAGGCGGTGGGACCCGACGACTACGAAGAACCGCGCGCCAAGCGGCTGGTGGACCGCGAATTCAACCTGTCCTACGGCGAAGAGATGCCGTCGTCCAACCGCATCGAGCAGGGCCGCTGGCTGACGCCGGGGTCGGCCGAGGTGTCGCTGGAATCGGGCCTGGCCAAGACCCTGGGCATCAATCTGGGCGACAAGATGACTTTCGACGTCGCCGGCCAGCAGGTGGAAGTGGCGGTGTCCAGCACCCGCCGGGTCGATTGGGATACGATGCGCGTCAATTTTTTCGCCATCCTCACGCCCAAGTCCCTGGCCGATATGCCGCAAAGCTGGATCACGTCTTTCTACCTGCCGCCCGACAAGGCGCAGGTGCTGCCCGGGCTGGTGCGGCAGTTTCCCAACCTGACGGTGTTCGACGTCGGCGCCATCCTGCAGCAATTGCAGTCGGTGCTGAACGAGGTCGGCCGGGCGGTGCAGCTGCTGTTCCTGTTCACCCTGGCTGCCGGCGTGCTGGTGCTGTCGGCCGCCCTGACCGCCACCCGCGACGAACGCATGCGCGAAGCCGCGGTGCTGCGCGCACTGGGCGCCACCCGCAGCCAGCTGGCGCGGTCGCAGCGCATTGAGTTGTGGGCCGTGGGCGGGCTGGCCGGCCTGTTGGCCGCGGCTGGCGCCACCGCGATCGCTTGGGTTTTATCAACCCAGGTGTTCGATTTCACCATTACCCTCAGCCTCTGGCCCTGGCTGGTCGGAGTCGGCGCAGGTATGCTCGGCGCCTGGGCCGGCGGCGCGCTGGCGCTGCGCGGCGTGCTGCGCACCCCGCCCCTGGTCACCCTGAGAGAAACCTGATGAGTTCCCGCGTGCAGATCATTACCGAACCCGTGGATATTTCCCGCAGCATTTTCGACCTTCTAGGCGGCGAACCCGGCGTGCGCGCCCTGGTCGACCGCTTCTATGACCTGATGGACATCGAGCCCGACCTGAAGGAACTGCGCGCCGCCCACGGCCCCAGCCTGGACGAGGCCCGGGACAAGCTGTTCTGGTTCCTGTGCGGCTACTTCGGCGGCCCCGACCACTATATTCAGCGCTTTGGCCATCCGCGGTTGCGGGCCCGCCACCTGCCGTTCTCGATTGGCATCGTCGAGCGCGACCAATGGGTGGCCTGCATGGGCCGGGCCATGGAAGACGAGGGCATCGAACCCGCGCTGGTCGAGCGCCTGTTGCAGTCGTTCTTCGGCGTGGCCGACTGGATGCGCAACCGTGAAGGCTAAGCCGGACGCCTCGGGCGCCCGGCGCCAGGCCTGGCCCGCGCCGCTGGCCGGCGCCATGCTCAGCGACGCCCGGCTGGGCGAGTCGGGTCCCGACATTTTCAACCCGTCCCACTACGGCGACCGGGCCCGGCCCGTGGATGCCGGTGGCCGCCAGGCCGCCTGGTTCGTGCAGGGGCAGGGCTGGCAGGGCGTGCTGCGGCGCTATCGCCGCGGCGGCCTCATCGCCAGGATCAGCCGCGACACCTACCTGTGGGCCGGCGAAGGCCGCACCCGCAGCTTCCGCGAATTCCGCTTGCTGGCCGCGATGCGCGCCCAGGGCCTGCCGGTGCCCGCGCCGCTGGCCGCCGCCTACTGGCGCCAGGGGCCCACCTATCGTGCGGCCATCGTGGTCGAACGCATTCCGGGCGTGCGGCCGTTGGCGCAAGCCCTGGCCGAACCGCTTTGGCAGCCGGTGGCCGAAGCCATCGTGCGGATGCACCGGGCCGGCGTCTGGCATGCCGACCTGAACGCCTTCAATATCCTGATCGGTTCCGACAGCCGGGTCTGGCTGATCGACTTCGACCGCGGCACGCAAGGCGGCCTGTCCGACCGCCAGCGCCAGGGCAACCTGGATCGCCTGCGCCGTTCGCTGGTCAAGGTGGCCGGCGACGAGGGCGAGCGCTTCTGGCTCAAATTGCGCGACAGCTACTGGACCGCCTGGGGCGTGGGCGCGCAGCCGTAAGGCGCGGGGCGCCCGGTTCATCGCAATCGGGGCCTAATTGCGGCAAATTCGGCTAAATCTGCCGGTAAAGTTGGTCAGGTCCTTGCTAAAAAGCTTTATGATTTCGCCTTTTGGTACTCCTGTAACTTACGGCGGATAGCTGGGGGGCTGGTAATGAAACTAAGGGCGGGAATGCGCTGGGCGCTAGGGACGATGCTGGTCATGGCAGCCACGTCGGCCGCGGTGGCGCAGAACAAGGTCGTCAACGTCTACAACTGGGCCGAGTACACGGCCCCGGACACGATTCCGGGTTTCGAGAAAGAAACCGGCATCAAGGTCCGCTACGACGTCTACGACAGCAACGACACCCTGCAGGCCAAGTTGCTGGCCGGCAAATCGGGTTACGACGTCGTTGTCCCGTCCACGCACTATGCCTCGCGCCAGATCGAGGCCGGCCTGTTCCAGAAACTGGACAAGTCCAAGCTGCCCAACCTGAAGTACCTGGACCCCGACGTGATGGCGCTGGTCGCCACGGTCGACCCCGGCAATGAATACGCCGTGCCCTGGGGCTACGGCACCAACGGCCTGGGCTACAACGTCACCAAGGTCAAGCAGATCATGGGCGACAACGTCGACCTGGCCAACTGGGACATGATCTTCAAGCCCGAGAATGCCGCCAAGCTGAAAGAGTGCGGCATCTCGATGCTGGACGAAGCCGCGCAGGTGTTCCCGGCCGTGCTCAAGTACCTGGGCAAAGACCCCAACACCACCAACGCCGACGACTACAAGGCCGCGCTGGACGTGTTGAAACAGATCCGTCCGTACATCCGCCAGTTCAGCTCGTCCGGCTACATCGACGAACTCGCCGTGGGCGACTTGTGTATGGTCTACGGCTTCTCGGGCGACGTCATGATCGCGCGCAAGCGGGCCCAGGAAGCCAAGAAGTCCTACGAAGTGAACTACTTCATTCCCAAGGGCGGCGCCCCGGCCTGGTTCGACCTGATGGTCATCCCCAAGGACGCCCCGCATCCGGAAGAAGCCCTGGCGTTCATCAACTACATCGAAACGCCGCAGGTGCACGCTGCCATCACCAACACCATGTTCTACCCGAACGCCAACAAAGAGGCGCGCAAGTACGTGGTCAAGGACGTGGCGGACAACCCCATGATCTACCCGTCGCCCGAGGTCTCCAAGACCTTGTACGTCATCAAGGCCCAGCCCTTGAACATCCAGCGCCTGCAAACCCGCATGTGGGCCGAGCTGAAGTCTGGACGATAGCCATCATGACCGATAGCCGTTACCCGGCGCCGCATTCGGCTGACCCGGACGAATTCGTCCGGGTGGCCGATGTAGTAAAGATCTTTGGCGACGTGGTCGCCGTTCGTTCCGTCAATCTTTCGGTCAAGCGCAACGAGATTTTCGCGTTGCTGGGCAGCTCCGGCAGCGGCAAGTCGACCTTGCTGCGGATGCTGGCCGGCTTCGAGGAAGCCACCTCCGGCCAGATCCTGCTCGACGGCGAAGACATCACCAGCGTGCCGCCGTACCGCCGGCCCGTGAACATGATGTTCCAGTCGTACGCGCTGTTCCCTCACATGACGGTCGAGGCCAACGTGGCCTTCGGCCTGAAGCAGGAAGGCGTGGACCGCGCCGAAATCCACGACCGCGTGTTCGAGGCGCTGGACCTGGTCCAGATGGCGGGCTATTCGCGCCGCAAGCCCAACCAGCTGTCCGGCGGCCAGCAGCAGCGCGTGGCGCTGGCGCGCAGCCTGGTCAAGCGGCCCAAGCTGTTGCTGCTTGACGAGCCCATGTCGGCGCTGGACAAGCAGATCCGCCAGAAGACGCAGATCGAACTGGTCAAGATCCTGGAGCAGGTCGGCGTGACCTGCATCATGGTCACGCACGACCAGGAAGAAGCCATGACCATGGCCCACCGCCTGGCCGTCATGACCGAAGGCCAGATCGTCCAATGCGGCACGCCGCAAGACGTCTACGCCTTCCCGAACTCGCGCTTCGTGGCCAGCTTCATCGGCTCGACCAACATGTTCACCGGCACCATCGTGGTCGACGAACCCGACCACGTCGCCATCGAAAGCCCCGAACTGAGCCGGCCGCTGTACGTCAGCCACGGCGTCAGCGAACCGCTGGGCATGGACGTGCACGTTTCCATTCGCCCCGAGCGCATGGTGGTGTCGCGCGGTCAGCCCGACGGCGACTACAACTGGGCCCACGGCATGGTCAGCCATATGGCCTGGATGGGCAGCTACGCGCTCTACCAGATCCGCCTGGATTCCGGCGCCATGGTCGAGGCCAGCGTGCCCAGCCTGCTGCTGGCGCAAATGGACGCCCCGGGCATCGACGAAGAAATCTTCGTCAGCTGGGACGCCGATAGCGCGACGGTGCTGGCGTCATGATCCGCTTTTCGCCCCGCGACTGGCTGCCCTCGGGCCGGACGCTGGCGGTGGTGCCGCCGTTCGCCTGGCTGGTGCTGTTCCTGCTGGTGCCCTTCCTGCTGGTGTTCAAGATCAGCTTCGCCGAACTCAAGTTCGGCATTCCGCCGTACACGTCGCTGGCGGAATTCAAGGACGAAGCGGTGCAGTTCAGCCTGCACCTGCGCGGCTACATCCTGCTGTTCACCGACAGCCTGTATTTCGCCACCTACCTCAGCTCGGTCAAGATCGCCGCCATCACCACGCTGGCCTGCGTGCTGATCGGCTATCCCATCGCGTACTACATCGCGCGTTCGTCGCCCGGCGTGCGCAACCTGCTGCTGCTGGGCGTGATCCTGCCGTTCTGGACCTCGCTGCTGCTGCGGGTGTATGCCTGGGTCGGCATCCTGCGCAACGACGGCCTCTTGAACAATTTCCTGCAGTGGCTGGGCATCATCTCCAGCCCGCTCGAAATCTATCGTACCGACCTGGCGGTGTACATCGGCATGGTCTATGCGTACCTGCCGTTCTTCATCCTGCCCCTGTACGCCACGCTGGTGAAGATGGACCTGCGCCTCCTGGAAGCCGCCTACGACCTGGGCGCCAAGCCGTGGCAGGCGTTCTGGCAGATCACCGTGCCGCTGTCGCGCCAGGGCGTCATTGCCGGCGCCATGCTGGTGTTCATTCCGGCGGTCGGCGAATACGTCATTCCCGAAATGCTGGGGGGCGCCAATACGCTGATGATGGGCCGGGTCATGTGGAACGAGTTCTTCAACAATACCGACTGGCCGATGGCCTCGGCGGTGACCTGCGTGATGGTGCTGTTGCTGCTGGTGCCCCTGGCGCTGTTCCAGTACAACCAGGTCAAGCAGCAGGAACTGGCGACCGGAGGCCGCAAATGAACGGTCCCAACAAGGCTTTGCGCGCCGTCGTGCTGGGGCTGGGCTACTTCTTCCTGTACGTGCCCATCATCAGCCTGATGGTGTTCTCGTTCAACGAGTCGCCCGCCGTCACGTCCTGGACCGGTTTCTCGTTCCGCTGGTACCACTCGCTGTTCAACGACGATGCGCTGCTGCGTGCGGCCTGGCTGTCGTTCCGCATCGCCGCCATGACCGCCACGGCCGCCGTCATCATCGGCACCTGGGCGGGCTACGTGCTGGGACGCATGGGCCGGTTCCGCGGCTTCGCGCTGTACGTGGGCATGCTCAGCGCGCCGCTGGTCATCCCCGAAGTCGTGCTGGGCATCTCGCTGCTCTTGATGTTCGTGGAACTGCGCGGCCATCTGGGCTGGCCCGCCGAAAACGGCATCTTCACGATCTGGGTGGGCCACGTGACCCTGTGCATGGCCTTCGTGGCGGTAGTCATCCAGACCCGCATCCGCGACCTGGACCGTTCGCTGGAAGAAGCCGCGCTGGACCTGGGCGCCACGCCCATCACCGTGTTCTTCAAGATCACGCTGCCGCTGATCGCACCGGCGCTGGCCTCGGCCTGGCTGCTGTCGTTCACCCTGTCGCTGGACGACGTCGTACTGGCGTCGTTCCTGTCCGGCCCCAGTTCCAGCACGCTGCCGATGGAAGTGTTCTCGCGCGTGCGGCTGGGCCTGAAACCTGAGATCAATGCGTTGGCCACCCTGTTCATCCTGGCGGTGGGCACCTGCGTGATCCTGGCCAACCGCATGCAATGGCGCAAGGAGTCCGAACCCAAATGAAGCAAACCACCCTGTATGGCCTGACCAAGTGCAGCACCTGCGTCAAGGCGCGCGAATGGCTGACCGAGCACGGCGTCGACCACCAGTTCATCGACTACCGCGACCATCCCGTGCCTGCCGCGACCCTGAAGGCCTGGTCCGGCAAGGTCGGCGGCTGGGAAAAACTGGTCAACCGGGCCTCGATGACCTGGCGCAACCTGCCCGATGACCGCAAGACCCCCGCCACCGATGCGCAATGGACCCAGCTGATCGCCGAGTTCCCCGCGCTGGTGCGCCGGCCGGTCACCGTCACGCCCGATGGCGAGGTCGGCGTCGGCTTCAGCGAAAAGCGCTACGGCGAACGTTTCGCCTGACGCCGTGGCCACCCCGGCCAACCAGGCATCGCGCCGCGCGGGCAACGCGCTGCCCGATGCCTTTTTCAATCGCGACGCCCGTACGCTTGCGCGCGACCTGCTGGGCAAGGTGGTGCGCCACCGGGTCGACGGCCTGTGGCTGTCGGCCCGCATCATCGAAACCGAAGCCTACTACCTGGAAGAAAAGGGCAGCCACGCGTCGCTGGGCTACACGCACAAGCGCCGCGCCCTGTTCATGGACGGGGGCGTGGTCTACATGTATTACGCGCGCGGCGGCGATTCACTCAATTTCAGCGCCGCCGGGCCCGGCAATGCCGTGCTGATCAAGTCCGCCTATCCCTGGACCGACGCGCTGTCCGGCCCCGATGCGCTGGCGCGCATGCAGCAGCTGAACCCCGACGCCCAAGGGCAGCCGCGGCCGCCGGCCAGACTGTGCGCGGGCCAGACGCTGCTGTGCCGGGCGCTGGGCCTGAAGGTGCCGGACTGGGACGCGCGTCGTTTCGATCCGCAAGCGCTGTATGTCGAAGACGTGGGCCAGGCGCCCGCGGCGCTCATCAGCACCACCCGGCTGGGCATACCGCCGGGGCGCGACGAACACCTGGAATACCGCTACGTCGATCCGGCCTACGCGGCTTTCTGCACCCGCAACCCGCTACGGCGGGGGCAGGTGGCGGGGCGTGATTACCAATGGGTGGATCGCGACGGGGCGCTGCTGCCGCACGCGCCCTGAACCGGGCGCTTCGCGGCGCCGGGGCGTTCGATGCGGGTCGTCAGACCTGTGTTTGCGAGCCGTCCTGGGCGGCCGCCCGAAGGGCGGCTTCGCGGGCCCGCCGCGCCATGGCGGCGCGCATGTCGGCATATTTGCGCTGGATGCGCTTGCGGTTCAGCCGTTTGCTCCAGGCATACACCGGCACCAGCGGCAGCACGCCAAAGCCGTCGATCAGGAACAGCCCCGACTTGCCGTCCGCATTCTGGCCACAGGCGATATTGCTGGCCGACAGGTCATGCAGCACGACGTGGGCATCGGCCAGGTCTTCGACGAATTCATCCAGCTGCGCGGACAGGTCCGCGTCCATCTTGCCCTGGCGCGCCAGGTCGGCCACCGTGGGGGCGATATTGCCCTGGCCATCGGTGATCTTTTCGACCAGCAGGCCCAGGCCCAGCGTGGTCTGGGCCACGCCGACGATGCGCGCCATCGGCACCTGCCACACGCCGGACGGGCGCGTGGTGGTGGTGACGTATTCGGTGAATTCGTTCAGGTAGACGCGGTAGGCGCTTTCGCGCTGGTACTGCTTGTACCAGCGCTTAAAGGGGCGCGCTTCCAGGTAGACGGCGCGCGCCTGCATGTCCATCACCTTGACCAGCAGCGAAGGCGCATGGGGGTGTTGGAAGATATGGCGGCTGTCTCTTATACACATCTCCGAGCCCACGAGACAGGCAGAAA
>ERZ1032107.330-NODE-330-length-10790-cov-13.833349_pt1 | contig 10790 bp, 7 predicted proteins | sample MGYA00516713_ERZ1032107 | MGnify/ENA primary metagenome ERZ1032107 (study PRJEB33718, sample SAMN03160116) | human skin metagenome | collected 2014-04-10 | study: EMG produced TPA metagenomics assembly of the PRJNA266117 data set (Human skin bacterial metagenome...
ATTCTGGAGAGTCCCGCAGCCTTATACAATTTAGCTGCTTATGCTATTACTGAAGGCAATAGTCGATGTCCCGTTTCCGCAAATCCGATCCCGTGAGTGAGGTGACGTCTGACGTGACGCCCGTTGCGGCATCGGCAGGCGCCGTCGATGCCGCTGGCGCATCGACGTCTCCGTCCGTTGCTCGCCTGGATCGCACACGCACCGACCTGGCCGAATTCCTGCGCCTGCGTCGCGGACGGCTGAGTCCGGCCGCGCTGGGCCTGCCCGCAGGCGGCCGCCGCCGCACGCCAGGGTTGCGGCGCGAAGAAGTGGCGGCCCTGGCCGGCGTGGGCCTGGCCTGGTACACTTGGTTCGAGCAAGGCCGCAACATCAGCGTATCGGCGACGTTCCTGGAAAACCTGGCGCGCGTCCTGAAGCTGGACGCGGCCGAGCGCCGCCACCTGTACCTCCTGGCACATCAACGTCCGCCGGCCGAACCCGGGCGCACCTGGTGCACCGTGCCGCCGCAGGTGCGTCGGCTGATGGACGACCTGCCCACGCGCCCCGCCTACATCCTGAACCTGCGTTGGGACGTGGTGGTGTGGAACGCCGCGGCCGAGCGCGTGTTCGGTTTCGGTGCGCAAGCGCCGGGGCGACGCAACCTGCTGTGGATGCTGTTTACCGACCCTGCGATGCGGCAGCTGTTCGTCGACTGGCCGGCGCAGGCGCCCGCCATGTTGTCCACGTTTCGGCGTGACTTTGCATCGGCCGCGGGCGTGCCCGACATCGCCGAACTGGTGGATGAGCTGGAACGCGTGTCGCCGGACTTCAAGACGTGGTGGCGCGAGCACGACGTGCATGGCAACTGCATGGGCGTGCGCAGCCTGCACATCGATCCGCTGGGCGACGTGGCGTTCGAACACTCGACATTGTCGGTGGACGAAAGCCGCCATCTGCGGCTGGTGGTGTACGCGCCCGCGCCAGACGAACCGCAGGCCCGCGCCTTTGCGCAGTGGCTGTCGCGCAAGCCTGCGCGGCCGCCGCGTGGCTCCAGAGAATAAGCGCCGCGTGGGTCTACGGCGGGGGCGCGGCGCACTCCTATAGTCGGCGCCATGCCTACCGAAAACCTGTCTCGCCGCCATGCCCTGACCCTGCTCGCCATCGTGGTGCTGGCCTGGGGATTCACCTGGGTCGTCAGCAAGCTGCTGCTGCAATACATGACGCCGATCTGGGCCGTGGCGGCGCGCAGCGTGGTCGGCACCGCCGCATTGCTGGTACTGGGCCTGGCGTTGCGGCGGGTGGCGTGGCCGGTCAAGGCCGACGTCCCTGTGATTCTCAGCGTGGGCCTGCTGCACATGGGCGCCTTTGCCGCGCTGGTCAGCCAGGGGCTGCAATACGTGCCCGCAGGCCGTTCGGTGGTGCTGGCGTACACGACGCCGCTCTGGGTCATTCCCGCCGCACGGCTGTTCCTGGGTGAACCCATCGGCCGTGGCCGCCAGGCGGGCCTGGCGCTGGGCCTGGCCGGACTGGTGGTCATCTTCAATCCCCTGGCATTTGACTGGCACAACGCCGACGCCGTGTTCGGCAACGGCCTGGTGCTGCTGGCCGCGTTGTGCTGGGCCGCCAACATCGTGTACGTGCGGGCGCATCGCTGGGTCACGCCGCCATTCGAGCTGGCGTTCTGGCAGGCGCTGCTGGCGTCCGTGGTGCTGGCGGCGGTGGCGTGGGCGGCCGAGGGCAGGCCGCGCGTGGTCTGGAGCCCGGACCTGTGCTGGCTGCTGGGCTATGGCGGCGTGTTCGGCATTGCCGTGGCGTACTGGGCGGCGGTGAATGTGAACCGCTCGCTGCCTGCCGGCGTCACGTCCATCGGCTTGCTGGGCGTGCCGGTGGTGGGGCTGCTGTGTTCGGCCGCAATCCTGCACGAACCGCTGAGCACGCCGCTGGTCGTGGGGATGGCGCTGATCGTGGCGGGTATCGCAGCCGGCGTGCTGGACAAGGGGCGCGGCTAGCTCGTTTCAAAAAAAGGCGCTTGACGCCGGGAAGTCGGGCTGTGTATCGTAAGATATATATCTTAAGATACATCGTAAGTCATATCCCTGATACCCAGCGAGGCCATGCCATGCGCCACTTCCACTTCCTGACCGCGTTTTCACGCGGTCTTCGCCATGAATCCCGCGACGGCCACGGCCGCGGCGGCCACGGCGGCCGCCACCACCACGAACGCGGCAGTCACCATCACGAATACGCCGGGGGTCCGTATGCTGGCCATGGCCGGCATCACGATTACCCCGGCAGCCCATACGAACAGCCTGGCGCCCGCCACGCCCAGGACATGCCTGACGGCAATTTCTGCGAAGGCGGCCGCGGCCGTCATCGTCGCCATGCCGGGGGTGGCGGTGGCTGGTTTGGTGGCCCCTGGGGCGGCCGTGGCGGCGATGCCGACGACAGCTTCGGCGGCGATGGCCGCGGCTGGGGCCGTAGCCGCAAGGTGTCCGCCGACGATTTGCAACTGATGCTGCTCGGCCTTCTGGAACAGAACCCCAGCCATGGCTACGAGCTGATCAAGGCGCTGGGCGCACTGTCCAACGGCTTCTATACACCCAGCCCCGGCATGGTCTACCCAGCGCTGACCTACCTGGAAGAACTAGGCTACGCCACGGTCGAACAGGAAGGCACCAAAAAGCGCTACCACCTGGCCGAGCCGGGCCGCGCCCACCTGGAAGCCAACCGCGAGCGCTTGTCGGTGATGTTCAACAAGCTCAAGCACGTGGCGCGCAAGATGGACTGGATGCGCCAGGCCTGGAGCGGCGAATCGCGCGCCGCGCCCGCGGACGACGAGAACGCCACCGGCTGGATCGACGAATTCGTCCACGCCCGCCAGGCGATCCGCCATGCGCTGCTGGAACGCACCGAGGCCTCGCCGGCCGAACAACGCCGCATTGCCGCGATCCTGCGCCGCGCCACCGAGGAAATCACCGGCAAGAAAGACTGTGCCTGATTCCGTTCACCCCATTGGAGTACCCATGACCCGTAGCGACCTGACTGTCGAACGCGTGCGCCATTCGCTGAAGATGCGCATCCTGACCGTGGCGCGCGTCGAGCGCATCGCGGGCCTGCTGGCCCGCGTCACCTTTACCGGCGAAGACCTGCACGACTTCATCTCGGCGTCTTTCGACGACCACGTGAAACTGTTTTTCCCCGCTGATCCGTCCCAGCCGCCGGCCCTGCCCGAAGTCGGCCCCGACGGCATCAAGTTCCCCGAAGGCGTGCCGCGTCCGGCCGCGCGCGACTACACGCCGCGCCGTTTCGACACGGCCCGCCAGGAACTGGATATCGATTTCGTGCTGCATGGCGATGGGCCTGCGTCCACCTGGGCCGAACAGGCCGAGGCGGGCCAGCGGCTGGGCATTGGCGGCCCGCGCGGTTCGTTCGTCGTGCCCACGGGCTTTGATTGGCATGTGCTGATCGGCGACGAGACTGCGCTGCCGGCCATCGCGCGCCGCCTGGAGGAACTGCCCGCCACCGCGCAGGCGCAGGTGTTGATCGAGGTGCCCGGCGCCGACAACGAAATCCCGCTGGCCACGCGCGCCCGGGCCAATGTGCGCTGGCTGCATCGCAACGGCACGGCCGCCGGCTACAGCACGTTGTTGCTGGAGGCCGCGCGCGAACTGACGTTGCCGCCGGGCGAGGGCTATACCTGGATCGCGGCGGAATCCGCGGCGGCCAAGGCGGTGCGCGAAATCATGGTGGCGCAGCACGGCATCGACAAGAGCCGCATTCGCGCCGCCAGTTATTGGAAGCGCGGCGCGGTGGCCGTGCACGAGTCGCACGAAGACTGACGCAACTCGCCCGTCGGCCCCCGGCTGTCGTCCCACCGCGGCGCATGTCGGCCGCGTGCGGGCGTCTATCCCTGCGCCAGCGCCAGCAGATTGGCCACGCGCCCGCCTGGCGTGTCTTCACGCACCGCCAGCCCCAGCACGGCGCGCGGCCAATCCAGCGCGAACGGGCGGTACACCACGCCGTCCGGCCGCAGGTGGCGCAACGACGCGGGCACGATGGCGACGCCCATGCCCGCGGCCACCAGGTTCACCGCCGATGACAGCTGCGGCGCACGCTGCCCTGGCAGCGGATTCAGGCCGTGCTGCCGGCAGGCGGCCATGATGTCGGCGCTGAGCCCGTAGCCGGACTTGCGCGAATACTGAATGAAGCGTTCCTGCGCCAGGTCGGCCGGCGCCAGCCGCTTGCGTCGCGCCAGCGCATGGCCCAGCGGCAAGGCCACCATCAACGGCTCTTCGGTCAGTTGCAGAAAACGCAGCCCGCCGTCCATCGCAAAGGGAGGCCGCACGAACGCCGCGTCGATCTTGCCGTCGCGCAATTGCGTGACCAGCGTTTCGCTGTCGTCCTGCGACAGCGTCATTTCCACGTCGGGATACTGCTGCCGGTACAGGCGGATCAGCTCGGTCACGACCGGGTGAAACGAGGCCGACTCGGTAAAGCCCAGCGCCAGTTCGCCGACCTCGCCGCGCGCGGCGCGTTGCGCCGTCTGCACGGCCGCCCGGGCACGTTGCAGGATGTCTTCGGCGCAGACCAGGAAGGCGCGGCCGGCGTCGTTCAGGCTGACGCCGCGCCCGCGGCGGTCGAACAGCGGGGTGCCGACTTCTTCTTCCAGTTGCCGGATCTGCTGCGACAACGGCGGCTGCGCCATGCCCAGTTGCTCGGCGGCGCGGGTGAAGTGCTGGGCCTCGGCCGTGGCCACGAAATAGCGTAGATGGCGCAGTTCCATATCGATACCTGAAAAGTACTGATTATCAATTTTCCATATATTGGACATTCTATTGCAGCGGAACGATCATGCAGGCATCGATCTTTCGTTTTCAAGGAATGCACATGGCTCCCTCCCTGACCCCCGGCGCGCGGCTGCGCCAGCATCTGGCCCAGGACATCGTCGTGGCCCCCGGCGCCTACGACGGTATGTCGGCCCGCCTGGTGGCGGCCGCCGGCTTCAACGCGGTGTACGCCAGCGGCGGCGCCATTGCCCGCGCGGCCGGCTACCCGGACATCGGGCTGCTCAGCTTCACCGAGGTGATGGACCGCGTGGAAAAGATCGTCGACGCCAGCGGCCTGCCGGTGGTGGCCGACGCGGACACGGGTTTCGGCGGTTCGGCCAACGTCGAGCGCACCGTGCGCATCATGGAGCGCGCCGGTGTGGCCGCCTTTCATATCGAAGACCAGTCGTTTCCCAAGCGCTGCGGCCACCTGGACGACAAGAGCCTGGTGGATGCCGAGGAAATGTGCCGCAAGGTGCACATTGCGCGGCAGACGTTGACCGACGCCGACACTCTGGTGATAGCGCGCACCGACGCCATCGCGGTGGAGGGCTTTGACGCGGCCATCACGCGCGCCGAGCAATACGTGAAGGCGGGCGCCGACATGGTGTTCGTCGAAGCGCCCGAAACGCTGGAGCAGATCCGCGCCATCGCCGACCGGCTGCCCGGGCTGAAGCTCATCAACATGTTCTACGGCGGCAAGACGCCGCTGGTGCCGCTGCCCGACCTGGCGGCCATGGGCTATCGCCTGGCGATCATTCCGTCTGACCTGCAGCGCGCAGCCATTCACGCGATGCAGGCCACGCTGGCCGCCATCCGCGAGACGGGCGACAGCAGCGCGCTGGCCGACCGGCTGACCAGCTTCAAGGAACGCGAAGAAATCGTGCAGACGCGCCGCTACCTGGCGCTGGATACGCAGTAACGGCGCGCTGTGGACCGGGCGTGGAACGCCCGGCCACGGCAATGCATCCGACAGCCGCAGCGCACCCGATCACCGCGCCGCTGCGGCTGTGCGCTACCGCTGGCAGCGTTGCGGCATCGACAGCGGCCACAGCCGCTGGTTGTACGCACCGTACAGCGTGCGGATGCCGCATTCCATGCCGACCCGCGCCACCATCGCGCCTTGCTGATCCAGGATCATCGACATGTCGCGCGTGGACACCACGGCGCGTTGGCCCGAGAACGGCGTGGCGTATTGGTACACGGGCGCGATCGCCAGCTTGCCCTGGCCGTCGGCATAGCCCAGCAGGCCGCCCACGCGGGCCAGGGCCAGGCCGTCGCGCCGCAAGCCCAGGTATTCAAACACCGGGCCATCGGCCACGGCCTTGTCGTTGACGGCGCGCTCGGTGCCGTTGGGCAGCGTCATGACCGCGCGGCCTTCCGAAAAGCCCGAGCCGAAACCGGCCAGCGTCATGCGCGTCTTGCCCGTCAGGTCCGCGTAGTGGGTGATGTGCTGGCCCTGCTGCTGGTCGCGCCGCACCAGCCAGGGCGAGCCCGCCGGCCAGCTCCATTCGCCCGCGGGCAGCGTGGCCACAGTCTTGCCGTGTTCGTCGATGATGCGTGCGCCTTCGTCGTCGCTGAGCAGCGCGCGGGCGGGCGTGCCCTGGAAGGGCGTGCCCGCGACCGGGCCGGGGGCGATCTGCCAGCGGCCGGCGCTGTCCAGATAGCCGTAGCGATCGGCGCGGCGGATGGACATCCAGTTGCCCATCGGGGTGTAGCTGGCGTCGTGCACGTCCAACGCATCGGACGCATCGGGCGCGATCATCCAGCGCTGCTTCTGGCTGTAGGCCAGGTAGGTGCCGTCGTCGGTGCGCGAGACGTCCATGCCCGACTGGAACGTGGTCAGCGCGCGGCCGCTGGTGTTGATGACGGCTTGCGGCCGTTGGTAGTCCTCGCCTTTCCAGCCGGCCTGCGACACCAGCCAGAGCTTGTCGTTGACGCGCGTGGCGCCGTGATGGCTGGGCGGCACGACCCACTTGCCTTGCTGGTCGATCACGCCGACCTTGTCCGCGCCCAGCGCGGCAACGGCCTGGCCTTCCTGGAAGACGCCTATGAACTGGAAGGCCGGCGCCGACACTTCCTTGCCGGCGATGAAGTCGTACAGGCCCCAGGGATCGCCTTCGGCCGCGGTCTTCAGGTAGCGCACCAGGCCGGGCGCCACGACTTCGGCTTCGAAATAGTCGGGCAGCGCATAGGTCTTGCCGGCCCGGTCGATCAGGCGCGCTTCGCCCTTGGCATAGATCAGCGCGTAGCCGTGGCGGAAGGCGCCGATGTGCTGCTGCAAAGGCAGGTCCATCGGTTTGCCGCGCGCATCCAGCAACTGCATGCCGTCTTCGGTCTGCGCGGCGTAACGCAGCTGGTCGGCGGCGGGCGTGTCGCCGGCCTCGTCTTTCGGGGCGTATTCGTCTTCTGCGCCATCCAGCGGCAGGACTGCGGTCCAGGTCTTGTCGGTGGCTACGCTGCCATCGGCCAGCAGCAGGCCGGCGCTGCTGTCGCCGCACTGGCAGTAGCCCTGGCCCAGCAGGCCCAGCGGGCCGCCGGGCACATCCAGCGGCATGTCGCGCAGTTGCGAACCCTGCGCGGCCGCCAGGGCCTCGGGCTGCAGTATCGCGCGGCCCTCGGCATCCAGCGCATTGAACAGCTCTCCGTCGTCGCCGGACAGCCACAGCTTGCCCTGGCGCAGCGCGAGCCGGCTGACTTGCGCCAGCCACGGCGGCGCGGTGTCGCCGTGCAGCCACGTGCCCTTGGGCGTGAGCAGCCCGGCGACGCGGCCCGCGGGGTCGCGGAACAGAACGTAGTTGCCTTCATTCTCGGCGGCCGTCATGCCCGTGCCCAGGGTCACGGGTTCGGCGCGGCCCGGCACGTAGGCCTTGAGCGTGTCGCCCGTGGTGTAGACCAGCGTGTCGCCGTGCAGCACCGTCGACTGCGCCTCGGCGTCGGTCAAGGTGCCCAGCGGCTGGCCGGCGGCGTCGAGCAGCGCATAGCCGCCGCGCGGCAGCTGTGCGCTCCAGAATGCCTCGCCCACCTTGATGATGCGGCGATAGTCCTTGCCCTGGCCGATGACGTTGCCGGCGGTGTCGATCAGCGCCACTTCGTCTTCGCCCATGGCCAGCGCCAGGGTGTCCTTGGACCGCCGGGAAATGTCGAGGTACTGCGGTTTCACGCGCCAGTTCCAGTCGCTGTCGAGCAGGCCGTACCGGCCGCGCGCGTCGGCCGCGATGAACAGGTCGGGGCCGTAGCTGGACAGGATGCGGATGTCGTCGGTGGCGTAGCGGCGTTCGCCGGTGTTGGACCGGTATTCCTCACGGTACGTGATGGCCGCCTGCGCCGGCTTGCCTTCGCCCAGCTGCACGCTTTGCACGCTGGCGTCGAGCGCCTCGCCCACGGCCTTGCCGCTGCGGTCGATCACCTGGTATTGGCCGTCCAGCGTCACCACGGCCAGCCCCGCTTCGACGAAGTCCGACGCGCTGCTGTAGCGCGGCGGCACGGCCATCTTGCCCTTGGCGTCGATGTAGCCCCACTTGCCCTTCCAGCGCACGGCGGCCAGGCCATGGTGAAAGTCGCCTACCGCTTCGAATTGCGGATTGACGGCCAGCTTGCCATTGCCGTCCAGAAAGCCCCAGGCGTGCCGGCGCAGCGATTCATCGGTGGGCACGCGGTCGATCTCTTCCAGCGCCGACGGCAGCAGCACGGCGGCGCGGTTGTCGGACAGCGCGCGGATGCAGCCCAGGTCTGCGTTGCGGGTGCCGTCGCGGTCTTCGACCATGGCCATGGTGTTGACGGCCGACGCATCGACGCAGACGCTGCGCGCCTGGCGGTACTGGGCGTGGGCGGACAGGGAAACGCCCAACGCGGCGACGGCGCAGGCGATGCGGGTGGCTTGAAACGCGCGTGAGGTCATGGTCATTCTGCTTTGGCGGATGCGGGGACGGGCGGCTGTTCGATCTCGGCGGCTTCGGGGCAGGTCAGCTTTTCGCGCGGCCAGGTCTGGTTCTCCTGCGCGTCCAGCACCACGATTTCGTCGCACAGCTTGCCGAACAGCGCCGTGGTCTTGCCCTGGGGGTCGATGAATTCCAGCAGGCGGCCGCGGCGCACCAGCGCGCGTTCGTCCTGGAAGTCGGAAGCCCAGCCGAAGTCCGGCGCGATGGCATAGCGGCCGGTCAGGTCGATGTAGCCGTATTGTTCGCCGGTGCGTTGGGTGCGCTGGGCCAGCGCCCGCCCATTGCGCAGCGGGCCCAGCTTGTCGAAGTAGGGGCCGACGATGCGCTTGCCGTCGGCGTTGATGAAGCCATAGCGGTCATTCTGGCCGCGATACGGCACGACCCCTTCGCTGGCCTTGCGTTCCTCCAGCGAATACTTGCCCTTGATGCGGGTGATCTCGCGGCCCTGCAGGTCGGTGATGATGCCTTCGGACGTCTCTTCGTCGTCAAACACCAGGCGTTTCATCGACGCCAGCGGCGTGCCGTCGCCGCGCTGCGCAAGCAGCGTCTTGCCGTTTTCGTCCATCAGCCGGTAGCTCTGGCCGTCGTAGACGCGGGCCAGGCCTTCGGGCTGCACGAAGAACGGGTTGAATTCACCGTTCACCGCGGCGATCTTCATGTTGCCGCGCGCATCGATCGCGCCATTGCGCGAGCGGTACTGCACGTAGATCCAGTCGCCATACTGTTCCTTGCGGTCAGGGCTGCCTTCCCACAGGCGGGTCGTGCCGCCCTGGCGGTCGAACAGCAGCGTGGCGCCGTCCTGCCCTTGTCCCAGGAAGCGCCCCTGGCGCAGGTTCTGCGGCTTTTCGCGCAGCACCGGGCTGTGCTGGCCGGTACGCAGGTTGATCAGGCGATAGCCTTCGCGATAGCTGCCGGATGCCCCCTTGGCCCGCGGCTCGCGCGCCAGCAGGTAGCCGTTGCCCAGGTATTCGAGTTCGTAGCTGCCGGAATACGTGGCCGGCACCACCCACTTGCCCTGGCGGTCGATGACGCCCCAGCGGTCGTTGTCCTGGGCGTTGGCCCAGTCATCCTTGAATTCCTCGATGCGTTCCAGCGTCGGCTTGACCGCCACGCTCGCGCTGCGGATGTTCCACAGGCCCCAGCGCTGGCGGCGGTTGTCGTCCTGCGTGTAGTAATAGAGCAGGTCGCCGTCGATCTTCTCGCCGTTGACTTCCACTCGGGCGGGCAGCTTCTGGACCTGGCCGCGGGCGTCGATCAGCAAGGCCGCGCGGCGGTCCATGTCGGCCGTGCGGGCCCAGGAATACGGGCCATCGAAACCGCGGATGCCCTCGTAGTCGGGCGGCAACAGCCAGTTGCCTTCCGCGTCGATCAGGCCTGCGCCGCGCTTGCGGGTCTTGACCACCAGCGGCGCGCTGGCGTTGTAGGTATTCATGTCGTCCCAATCCGGGTTGGTGACGATCTTGCCGGATGGCGTCAGGATGCCGGAAGGCTGCGTGTAGTCGTCGGGGCGCAGCAGCGCCAGGGGCAGTTGGGCGTTGCCTTGTGTGCCGGCCTGGGCCTCGTCCGGTTCGGCGTCGGCTGCGGCCCGGGGCGTGAATTCCGACACCCGGTAGCGGGCCAGGCGCGCCGCGGTGCCGGCGTCCAGCAGCGTCGTGCCGTCGGGTCGGTAGATCTGCACCAGGCTGGCTTCGGTCTGCGTGCTGCTGCCGGTGACGTCGATCGCGGTTGCGGCGTCGGCGGCAGCAGTGGCGGCAGGGGCGGCCTGGTCCGAGGCGGCATCCACCGCGGCATCGGCGACGGTGGCGGTGTCCGCGGAGGCATTCACCGCGGCATCGGCAATGGTGGCCGTGTCCGCGGCGGCGGTGCCCTCTGCGGGAACCGTGTCGGCGGCAGCGGTGGCCTCGGCCGCGGCCGAGGCGTCCGTTTCTTGCGGCGGGCGCGCGGCATCGCTGGCGCCATTGGCGGGCGGCGTCGGGGCAAAGGCATACACCCAGGCCAGGCCATTCTTGATCGTCACCTGAGGCATGTGGCCGGGAATCTTGCG
>ERZ1032107.331-NODE-331-length-10757-cov-15.259858_pt1 | contig 10757 bp, 8 predicted proteins | sample MGYA00516713_ERZ1032107 | MGnify/ENA primary metagenome ERZ1032107 (study PRJEB33718, sample SAMN03160116) | human skin metagenome | collected 2014-04-10 | study: EMG produced TPA metagenomics assembly of the PRJNA266117 data set (Human skin bacterial metagenome...
CCTGATCAGCTCGATGTTAGTGTTCACTAACATATCCTCCAACCTTGGATAAGTTTGTGGATAATTATTTTCGGGCATGAGTATCAGGCTGCTCAGTAATGAAGCAACCGTGAATTTGAAATCACGGTTTTGCACATTTTTCGACACCTCATGAATTGCGTTCGTCGCGTCGATCTCGGGGCTGACAGCACCAGGCTGCCGGCTTGCCGTTCCATGGGAAACAGCGCTTTTCCCTAGGGAAACCATGTGGTTACGCGGCTTTTGCTGATTATTTTTCTGCGCGGGCCGATCTTTTTTTATACCGGTCGATCGAGACAATCGCCGCGTTTTGGGTCGTCTCGGAGGTGGTTGTTCACAAAGATATCCCCATCCTGGTTATGCACAGAATTAGGCCTTCGGTGCCCAAATGATGGGTGCTCAACCTGTGGATAGAAATGGGGATAGCGGTCCTCACGCGTCCGCGTTGGGGCAGGAATCGGGTGTTCTGAGTTCGGGGTGCCGGCGCCAGTGACCGGCCTGCTGGGGATTTCACGTGAAAGGTAAATTCACGCCGAATTTCCTTCTGGCGACTTTTCCACAGATTGCTGGCCGGCCGCCTCAGCCAAATGGATGATGGTGTTGCCCGTGAGGGGAGGGCAAGATATTTGTTGCATCAAGCGTCCCCGTCAACTTGTGCACAGGGCAGCGCTTGATCGCAGATCTGGATAACGTTGGGGATAAGTGCGGTGCACACTCGGCAGTCGATTCCGGGCACGGCGGCGATTGGACTTCGTCGGGGTTGTGAAGTTCCCGAGCTGGTTTGGGCCGTATCGAGCGCGTTTGGTATGCGGCGTTGTCGGGTGCCGGGTGCATATTGCGGGTAGTCGCATCGAAGATTTTAAGAAAGCCAATGAGTTCGATAGCACCGACTTATCCACAATTTTTTCCACCGTTTTTCATGTGCTGGTTGACGCGCTGCAGTGCCCTGCAGAAAGGACGAAGAAGCGGGCTAAGAGTGCTGCTGCGGATGGACGCTACGGACAGTTTCCCTGGGAAGGGATTGCCGTTTTGTGTGTTTTGCCAGATCTGGGTATTTGAAGTGCGGTCCGTACTTCGTGGCTGATGACAGGGCTATCTCTTCTATTGAATCGCAGCCTCTTCCCAAGTTATCCCCAAAGTTGTTCCACGTGAAACCGGCCGATTGGTGGCCCGCGCGGACTGTGGATTGCTATGTTGATAAATCCTTGTTGTCTTGGAAGCTGAGCATGGCGGCGTTCTTGATGAGGGATTATTGCTTGCGGCCTGCCTTGGTTTGCGATCGCGGTGGTGGTGGCCGGGCCGGATTTCACCAGGTACGAAGTCGTACTGAATTGCGGGGACGCATAAGGGATTGGGCCAATCCCGTGTTGGGTTGGCTGCAGATACCGGTTGCGGACTGCCCGGTGTATCCGAAATTCTTGCCTTGCTATGTTTCAGTCGGATGACCGGAGATGGTCAGCCAACCTGGTGCCGCGCGTAATCCTCCGTGAGGATCGTGAATTTTCCGTTCACCGGGACAGGACGCTCGGGCACGGCTTCGGTCTATGTTTCACGTGAAACCCGAAAATTCGCCATGTTTTTGGGTAAGGGGTAGGGTAGGGCCCCAAAAATCGCTTCTTTTTTCACTCAGATGCGATCGAGATGGGCATGTGAATGTCTTGATAGTCGGGTGTGTCGTGGTGACCGCATCCTGCAATCGGAGCCGTTTTGCATATTCCCCGGCAGTTGGACGCGCCGTTATTGATTTCTACGACCGGTTGGATTTGATATGTTCCACGTGAAACGTCACTGCCGCTTCACGCATAAGACCTACGAAGCGGGATGGTTTGCAGCAGTTTGCGCGTGTTTCACGTGGAACATTCTCAATAGGCTGATGCGCGATAGGGATCGATCGGGTCCACGGTCAGGCGTAGTAGTGTGCAGTGGGATTGCACTCTCGATGTTGAGTACTAACGCCTCCGCGCGATGTTTCACGTGAAACATTGGCGGTCGGTCCTCGCGATGGCCTTATCAATTAGGGGGGTGTCGCTTTCGATCATGCCTTGCCGGTGGCTTTTTGCTCGGGAGCAGTGAGCTATGTTTCACGTGAAACATGCAGCGATGAACCTCATCCTGCCCTTTGGACGGCACATGAAGCGGACATTCTTACCCTCCAAACCTGCGCGGGAGATATCGATACCAAGGCTATAGGCCGATGTTTCACGTGAAACATACTGCCCGAAGATGGCGAAAAGCCTCAACCCTGGCGGGGTGCTATCGCTTATGTTGAGATCGGCCCGGCATGCTGGCCATGTGACCGGTCATAGATTGCATGTGAGAGGAGGGTGATCTTCCGTGTTCCACATGAAGCCTGCACGGCCCGACCTCTGCTGGTGGACGCATGTTTCACGTGAAACATGCCCGGGTAAGAGCAGGGCGCCGGTGTGTTTCACGTGAGGCATCCACTCAACAGAGGCAAATGCCGACATATTTGACTGCTTAGACCCACCGCCGCGTTGCCATTTGCAGACGAACAGGGGAAGACCTCAGGGCCCATTGCTGCACCGAACCATGTTTCACGTGAAACATGCCCCCCCTGCCTCTATAATGAGCACCGAACGCTCTCTTACCTCCCCATCATGGATTATCCCCGCGAATTCGATGTCATCGTCGTTGGTGGCGGCCACGCCGGCACCGAGGCGGCGCTGGCTGCAGCACGCGCTGGCGCCCAGACGCTGCTGCTCACCCACAACATCGAAACCCTAGGTCAGATGTCTTGCAATCCCTCCATTGGCGGGATCGGCAAAGGCCATCTCGTCAAAGAAGTCGACGCCCTTGGCGGTGCCATGGCACTGGCAACGGACGAGGCGGGGATTCAGTTCCGCATCCTCAACGGCTCGAAGGGGCCGGCCGTACGCGCAACCCGCGCACAGGCAGACCGGGTGCTGTACCGCCAGGCCATCCGTGGCCGCCTGGAAAACCAGCCCAACCTGTGGCTGTTCCAGCAAGCGGTCGAGGATCTGATGGTGGAAGGCGACCGTGTGGTCGGTGCAGTCACCCAGGTCGGGCTCAAGTTCCGAGCCAAGACTGTGGTGCTGACCGCCGGCACGTTCCTCAATGGCCTGATTCACGTGGGCCTGCAGAACTACTCGGGTGGCCGTGCGGGCGATCCCCCCGCCATTTCGCTGGGCCAACGCCTGAAAGAACTGCAGCTGCCCCAAGGCCGTTTGAAGACCGGCACTCCGCCGCGCATCGACGGTCGCAGCATCAACTACAGCATTCTTGAAGAACAGCCGGGCGATCTCGATCCGATTCCCGTCTTCTCGTACATGGGCAATGTGGCGATGCACCCGCGGCAGTTGCCGTGCTGGATCACGCACACCAACGCCCGTACCCACGACATCATCCGCGGTGGACTGGATCGCTCGCCCATGTATAGCGGCGTGATCGAAGGGGTGGGGCCGCGTTACTGCCCGTCCATCGAAGACAAGATCCATCGTTTTGCCGACAAGGAATCCCACCAGGTCTTCCTCGAACCCGAAGGGCTGGACACGCACGAGGTCTACCCCAACGGCGTATCGACCAGCCTGCCGTTCGACGTGCAGCTGGACCTGATCCATTCCTTGCCTGGCCTGGAAAACGCACACATCCTGCGCCCGGGCTACGCGATCGAATACGACTACTTCGATCCACGTGGATTGAAGAGCACGCTCGAAACCAAGGCCATCTCCGGGCTGTTCTTCGCCGGCCAGATCAACGGCACCACCGGCTACGAAGAAGCTGCGGCCCAGGGCCTGCTGGCTGGCGTGAACGCCGCGTTGCAATCGTTGGGCCGCGATCCTTGGACGCCGCGTCGCGACGAAGCCTATCTGGGCGTGTTGGTCGACGACCTGGTGACGCGCGGCGTGACCGAGCCGTACCGCATGTTCACGTCGCGCGCCGAATACCGTCTGAGCCTGCGTGAAGACAACGCCGATCTGCGCTTGACCGAAATCGGCCGTCAGCTCGGTATCGTCGATGACGCCCGCTGGGAAGCCTTCAACCGCAAGCGCGATGCCGTCGCCACGGAAGTCGAACGCTTGAAGTCGTCGTGGGTGAACCCGCGGCTGCTGCCGCTGGAAGTGGCCGAACCGTTGCTGGGCAAGGCGATTGAACGTGAGTACTCACTAGCTGACCTGCTGAAGCGCCCGAATGTTTCCTATGAAGCGTTGATGGCCGCCCGCAATGTCGACGGCACGCTGCTGGCCGGCCCCGGTGTCGTGGCCGACGATGTGCTGGCCGAGCAGGTCCAGATCCAGGTGAAGTACGCCGGCTACATCGCCCGCCAGCAAGACGAAGTGCAAAAGCAGATTGCCCACGAACAACAGCCCATCCCGGTGGACGTCGATTACGACGCCGTGACCAGCCTGTCGTTCGAAGTGCGCCAGAAATTGAAGACGCATCGGCCCGAGACCATCGGCCAGGCCGCCCGCATTTCGGGCGTGACGCCGGCGGCGATCTCGCTGCTGCTCATCCACCTGAAGCGCCTGCATTACGGCTCGCGCAAGCAAGCCGCATGAGCGCCCATCCCAATCCGGCCGGCGCAGACATGGCCGGCCGTCTCTCCCTTGCCTTCGAGCAACTGGGGCTGCAGGCCGATGCCGGTGCAGCCCCCAAGCTGCTCGACTACCTGGCGCAGATGCAGCGCTGGAATCGAACCTATAACCTGACCGCCATCCGCGATCCGCAACAGATGCTGGTGCAGCACCTGTTCGACAGCCTGGCCGCGGTGGGCCCGTTCAGCGAGGCGCTGGGCCAGCCCGGTACGCCGGCCAAGGTGTACGACGTCGGATCCGGTGGCGGCTTGCCTGGCGTCGTCCTGGCCGTCATGCGGCCAGAATGGTCCGTGACCTGCGTCGACGCCGTCGAAAAGAAAACCGCATTCGTCCGGCAGATGAGTGGCGCGCTGGCCTTGCCCAACCTGCAGGCCCGTCACGCACGCATCGAAACGCTGGACCCCGCCGACTGCAACATTGTGACGTCTCGCGCCTTCGCATCCTTGGATGATTTTGCGATGCTCGCGGGCAGGCACGTCAGCAAGGGTGGTACCCTCGTCGCGATGAAGGGCAAGGTCCCCGATGATGAGATCGCAGCGCTGCACGCGCGCGGGGAATGGCAAGTCGACCATATTCAGCAGCTCCGGGTGCCGGAGCTGCAAGCAGAACGCTGCCTGATCTGGATGCGCCGCAGTCAAGGAACCCTATGAAGAACTTACCCCCCAGCTCGTCCGCCCGTGTTTTCTGCATCGCCAACCAAAAAGGCGGTGTGGGCAAGACGACGACCGCCATCAACCTGGCGGCCGGCCTGGCGACGCACAAGCAACGCGTGCTGCTGGTGGACCTGGACCCGCAAGGCAACGCCACGATGGGCAGCGGTATCGACAAGAATTCGCTCGAGTCGAACCTGTACCAGGTGCTGATCGGTGAATCCACGATCGAGCAGGCGCGCGTGCGCTCGGAATCGGGCGGCTACGACGTGTTGCCCGCCAACCGTGAATTGTCCGGTGCCGAGATCGACCTGGTGCAGATGGACGAACGCGAGCGTCAGCTCAAGGCCGCCATCGACACCGTGGCCAGCCAATACGATTTCGTCCTGATCGACTGCCCGCCCACCTTGTCGCTGCTGACGCTGAACGGCCTGGCGGCCGCGCACGGCGTCATCATTCCGATGCAGTGCGAGTACTTCGCGCTGGAAGGCCTGTCCGACCTGGTCAACACGATCAAGCGCGTACATCGCAACATCAACGACGACCTGCGCGTCATCGGTTTGTTGCGTGTCATGTTCGATCCGCGCATGACGCTGCAACAGCAAGTGTCCGCGCAGCTCGAAGCGCACTTCGGCGACAAGGTCTTCAAGACCGTCGTGCCGCGCAACGTGCGCCTGGCCGAGGCCCCCAGCTATGGCATGCCCGGCGTGGTCTACGATCGCGCCTCGCGTGGCGCACAGGCCTACATCGCCTTCGGCGCCGAAATGATCGAGCGCGTTCGCGACCTGAATAAATAAGCCGTACAGCATGTCCGCCGCACCGCGCCATTCTTCGACCCACGCCTTGCCCCACACGCCGCCCGCCGACGTGCGCGATGCGCTGCGCGTGCGTCTCGAAGAAGCCGCGCTCAATGCCACGGCGGTACGCGCGCAAGTGCTTTACGACGGCTGGCTGGTGCGTTTTTCGCAGTCATCGGCCAAACGGGTACGCAGCATCAATGTGCTGGGGTTATCCACACGTCCGCTGGACGAGCGGCTGGCGTATTGTTCAACGTTGTATGCGCGCCATGGCTTGCCCATGGTGCTGCGCATCACCTCCATCGGTCCCGATTTCGCCCTGGACGCCGACCTGGAGTCCCGTGGTTACATCCTCACTGGCGAGACCCGAGTCATGAGCATGCCGCTCGCCCCCAGGCCTGGTGCCCGGGGCGATCTGCTTTTCAAGACAGTGGACGCTGCCCGATTCGCGGCGGCGGTCGGACGCATGCGCGATTCCCGTCCGGAACACATCGCCGAGCACCAAGCGCGCCTGGAAGGACTGGCTGTGGATATCTTGCCGATGCTGGCCACAGACAGCGAGGGCCATTGCGTGGCCGCTGGCATGGCCGTGCGCGATGGCGATATCGTGGGGATGTTCGATGTGGTGACGGATCCGGGGCAACGGCGCAAGGGACACGCCGCGATGTTGGTCGAGCATCTGTTGGCACAGGGTGCCGCTGGCGGCGCCACTACGGCTTATCTGCAGGTCGAGCCGGAAAACACCGCGGCGCGCGCCTTGTACGGCCGCTACGGTTTCAAAGACTGTTACGCGTATTGGTACCGCCTGCCCGCCGAGCAGGCGGACGCCTGAGCCTGGCTCGGGATACAAAAACAGAAGGAAAGAGGATTTAACTATGGCCACCAAGAAACCCAAGGGTTTGGGTCGCGGACTTGACGCCTTGCTGGGCGCCGACGCGCCTGCGATCGACAATATCGGCAAGGCTGCGGCCAAGCCCGAGGGTCTGCCGTCCACCTTGCCTGTTTCGAAGATGCGGGCCGGCAAGTATCAGCCGCGCACCCGCATGGACGAGGGCGCGCTGGGCGAGCTGGCCGAATCGATACGCACACAAGGAATCATGCAACCCATTCTTGTGCGCGCGCTGGGCGATGCGCCCGGCCACTACGAGATCATTGCGGGCGAACGTCGTTTCCGCGCGGCGCAGCTGGCCGGGCTGAAAGAAGTGCCGGTGCTGGTGCGCGAAGTCGCTGACGAAAATGCGGCCGTCATGGCGCTGATCGAAAACATCCAGCGCGAAGACCTGAACCCGCTGGAAGAAGCGCATGGCGTACGCCGCCTGCTCGACGAATTCGGTTTGACGCACGAGCAGGCCGCCCAGGCCATCGGCCGCTCGCGTTCGGCCACCAGCAATCTGCTGCGCCTCTTGAACCTGGCCGCTGCCGTGCAGACCATGCTGTTGGCCGGCGACGTCGACATGGGCCATGCTCGCGCGCTGCTGGCCGTGGATGCCGCCACGCAGATCCAGCTGGCCAACCAGATCATCGCGCGTCGCCTGTCGGTGCGTGAAGCCGAAAAGCTGGTTGCCAAGACCGCCAAGGAAGCCGAGACCGCGGCGTCGCCCAAGAAAAAGACCAACGGCGCATCGCGCGACCTGACGCGCCTGGAAGAGGCCTTGTCCGACCATCTGGGCACCCGTGTGGCACTGAAGGTCGGCGCCAAGGAAAAGGGCCAGATCGTGATCGACTTCCACGGCTGGGAACACCTGAATTCGCTGCTCGAGCGTCAAGGCTTGTCCGGAGTGGTCGATGCCTGATCAGGCTTTGCCGGTCATCGCGGTATTGGCCACCGGCGGCACCATTGCCGGCGCCCAGGCCGACGCCACCGCGGCTGGCTACAAAGCCGGCTCGTTCTCGGTAGGCGACCTGCTCGCGGCCGTGCCGCAGATCCAGCTGGCCAACCAGATCATCGCGCGTCGCCTGTCGGTGCGTGAAGCCGAAAAGCTGGTTGCCAAGACCGCCAAGGAAGCCGAGACCGCGGCGTCGCCCAAGAAAAAGACCAACGGCGCATCGCGCGACCTGACGCGCCTGGAAGAGGCCTTGTCCGACCATCTGGGCACCCGTGTGGCACTGAAGGTCGGCGCCAAGGAAAAGGGCCAGATCGTGATCGACTTCCACGGCTGGGAACACCTGAATTCGCTGCTCGAGCGTCAAGGCTTGTCCGGAGTGGTCGATGCCTGATCAGGCTTTGCCGGTCATCGCGGTATTGGCCACCGGCGGCACCATTGCCGGCGCCCAGGCCGACGCCACCGCGGCTGGCTACAAAGCCGGCTCGTTCTCGGTAGGCGACCTGCTCGCGGCCGTGCCGCAGTTGGCAGGCCTGGCGGACATCCGCGCCGAGCAGGTGGCCAACGTGGGCAGCCAGAACATGACGCACGACGTCTGGCGCGCGTTGGCGCAGCGCGTGGATGCGCTGTGCGCCGATGCATCGGTGGCCGGCATCGTCATCACCCATGGCACGGATACGCTTGAAGAAACGGCGTACTTTCTCAGCCTGGTGATCCAGCACGACAAACCGGTGGTGCTGGTGGGCGCGATGCGTCCCGCTACCGCGCTGGGCGCCGAAGGCCCCGCGAACCTGTACAACGCGGTGGCGCTGGCCCGGCATCCCGATGCGCGTGGCCGCGGCCCGCTGGTCGTCATGAACGAAGACGTGCACTACGCACGCGAGATCCAGAAGATCGCCAGCGCCGGCATCAGCGCCTTCGCCTCGCCCAATCGCGGACGCGCCGGTGTCATGCACGGCGGCGTGCCGTGCTTCTATTCGCGCAACACTACCACGCATACGGCACAAAGTGAGTTTTCACTCGCATTGTTGGAAAAGGCGGGATGGCCGCGCGTGGATATCGTCTATGCGCACGCCAATCTGCAAGCCGACGTCATTGCCTTCATCGCCGGCAAGGCCGACGGCATTGTGCTGGCCGGCGTGGGCGATGGCAATGCCACCGACCTGGCCGTCGAGGCCTTGACCCGTGCGGCTGCCGATGGCGTGGCGGTGGTGCGGTCCAGCCGCACCGGCAGCGGCCTGGTGGCGCGCGATGTCGAACTGGACGACGCGGCGCTTGGCTTTGCCGCCGCCCGCGACCTGAATCCGCAAAAAGCCCGCATCCTGCTGATGCTGGCGCTGTGCATCACCCGCGATCCTGCCGCCGTGCAGGGTTACTTCGACCGCTATTGAAGGCTTGCGGGGTTGGGTGCGGCATCCGCATGCCGCGCCAACCCCAGGCTGGCCTTGAGCATGTCGTAGACCTGCCGCGTCAGCGGATTGATCAGGTCACGCCTTATCCACAGGAAGTACGTCACGTCCGGCAAGGGCGGCAGGCCTTCCTTTTCGCCCAACACCCGCATTTCCGGCCCCAGCAGCTCTACGCTGCGCGCCGTCACGCCCAGCCCTGCGCGTAGCGCCGCCTTGATGCCCACCAGGTTCGGCGCGACATAGTTGGTGTGCCAGCGCACCTGCGCCTGTTCCAGCGCAGTCAGTGCCAGGCGGCGGAAGATGCTGGGTTCGTCGGCCAGCACCAGCGGTACGGGCGCATTCACATCGTGCACATAGTCGGCCGACGCCAGCCAGACGGTGGGCGAGGTGCGCAGCGCCACGCCTTCGAAATCCTGGTCAAAGCGCGTCGATATGGTCAGGTCGAGTTCTCCGGCCCGCAGCGCGTCCATCAGGAAAGGGCTGCGATCGGCGCGGATCTCGAGTTTCACGCGGGGCGCCGAGCGCGCAATGTGCGTCAGCAGCGTGGGCAGGATGGTGTCCGCGACGTCCAGGGGCGCGCCCAATCGCAAATCGCCTTCCAGCGGCCCATCCTGCAATGCGCGCAGCGCCTCGTCGTTGATGGCCAGCATGTGGCGTGCGTATTCGACCAACCGCCGCCCATGGGTGGACAAGGCCTTGTTGCGCCCTTGCTTTTCGAACAGCGGCAGGCCGATGGTGGCCTCCAGGCGCTGCATTTGCTGCGTGACGGCCGATTGCGTCTTGTGCAGCCGGTTGGCCGCTTCGGAAAACGTGTCGTAGCGCGCGATCGCGGTCAGCGTCCGCAGCAGGTCCAGATCCAGATTACGCATGTCGCTTGAAATCTAAAGTATTAGCAATGCTTATGGAATCTTAAGGCAATTTAAATTGTTGCGCCCCGTGCGGGGCGATACAGTGACCGAAATAACTCATGAAACAAGAGGGAAAGTCACTGTGGGCAACGCGCATCCTCACCAGCAGGGCATCGACAGCACCGTTGGAAATATTAAAAATACTTTAGGAAATAAGGGCCTGAACCGCGACAGCCTGAAGGCCGTGCTGGACGACCTGATCCAGCTGGCCGGCCACACCGACTGGTGGGCCCAGGACCGCTACCCGGCGCCGGAAGAAGGCGAGCGCCAAGCGCGCTACCTGATCAGCGAAGACGCCGACAAGCAATACGCGCTGTACTTGAACGTGATGCGGCCGGGCAAGCAGATCGTGCCGCACAACCACACCACCTGGGCCTGTATCGCGGCCGTGGAAGGGGTGGAATACAACTACGTCTACGACCGCACCGACGACGGGTCGGTGCCGGGCGTGGGGCATCTGGAAAAGACCGGCACCGTCGTGGTCGGCCCGGGCGCCGGCATCGCACTGATGCCCGACGACATTCATGCGGTGGAGATCCAGGGCGACAGCGTCATTCGTCACCTGCATATGTACGGCC
>ERZ1032107.332-NODE-332-length-10736-cov-11.841869_pt1 | contig 10736 bp, 7 predicted proteins | sample MGYA00516713_ERZ1032107 | MGnify/ENA primary metagenome ERZ1032107 (study PRJEB33718, sample SAMN03160116) | human skin metagenome | collected 2014-04-10 | study: EMG produced TPA metagenomics assembly of the PRJNA266117 data set (Human skin bacterial metagenome...
ATTTCTGCCTGTCTCGTGGGCTCGGAGATGTGTATAAGAGACAGGCCGCGCACCGTGCCTTCCAGCCGCAGCGTCACGGGGAAACGCTGGGTAAAGGGATCGATGCCGCTGCGATCGAACGGCAGGAAGAAATTGGGTTGCGCGGCGCGCATGGCGGCACGGGTCGCCTCGTCGGCCAGGTCCAGCCGGGCGTAGACCTTCTGGCGCAGGAGTTCGCGAGCGATGACCGAACGCCCGCCCTTGGACGCCGCGCCAGGAATCGGCACGCCATCGCCATCGGTGAACGTCGCCCAGTTATAGAACAGCGTCTTGGTGACCGAGCCGAATTCCGGCGCAATCGCATAGGCGTTGGAAAATTCCATGCCCGACAGTTCCGCGCCCAGCTCGGCGGCCATCAGCAGCCCGTCGCCGGTCAGCACGTTGCAGCCCAGCGCGCGGCTCAGGAAGGCACAGCCGCCGGTAGCGATGACCACCGCGCCGGCGCGCACCGACCAGGCGCCGCCACGCTGGCGGTCCACCCCGGCGGCGCCCGCCACGGCGCCATCGGCGTCACGCAGCAGTTCCAGTACCGGATGGTGGTCCAGGATCTTGCCGCCCGCCTGCTTGACCTGCTTGCGCATCAGGCGCATGTATTCAGGGCCTTGCAGCGAATTGCGGCGCGACACGCCAGCCGCGTCCTGCGGAAACGGATAGCCCCAGTCGGCCAGGGTATTGATGCCGTCCCAGGTCTGGTCCAACACGCGGCTCATCCAGCCGGCATCGGCCAGGCGGCCGCCCATCTCGTAGCGGCTGGCCATGGCGGCCTGGCGCTTTTGCGGGTCCGGGTCCACGTACCAGACAGCGGTGCCGGCAGCGGCCGTAGCGCCCGACGAACCACAGTAGCCCTTGTCCGCCAGGATCACGCTGGCGCCCGCCTGTGCGGCCTGGATCGCGGCCCACGTCCCCGCGGGTCCGCCGCCGATGACGAGGACGTCCGCCTCGTAGCCCGAATTGGCGCTGCCTTGCGGCGCCGCGTTGCTGACAGCCATGGAACCTCCGATGCGTATCTGCGTGATGCCAAAAATGGGATGGTAGGCCGGTGCGCCGCCTCGGCGAACGACGGATCGGCGATTTGCAAATCACTTCGAACGCCGTTGCGCAGCGTGTCTTGCCAAAGGGATCAGGCGACCGCCGCGGCCCGCACGGGTTCTGGCGCGCCCTGCCCGGAACCGGGGCGCGCCGCCAGCAGTTCACGCGTGTAGGCGTGCTGCGGCGACTGGAACACCTGTTCCACCGGCCCCTGCTCTACCAGCGTGCCCGCCACCATCACCGCGACCCGGTCGCTGATCTGCCGCACCACATCCAGGTCGTGCGAGATCAGCAGATAGGTCAGGCCCAGGTCGGCCTGCAGCCGTTGCAGCAGCGCCAGCACCTGTTCCTGCACCGCCACGTCCAGCGCCGACACCGGCTCGTCCAGCACGATCAGGTCGGGCCGCAGGGCCAGCGCGCGGGCGATCGCCACCCGTTGCCGCTGGCCGCCCGACAGCGCGGCCGGCTTGCGCGTCAACAGCGCGCGGTCCAGCGCCACCTCGTCCAGCAAATCCAATGCGCGGGCGCGGCGTTCATGGCGGTTGCCCAGGCCAAAGGCGCGCAGGGGTTCGGTCAGGATGTCTTCGAGCGTGTAGCGCGGGTCCAGCGAACCGTAGGGATTCTGGTGTACGAACTGAATGCGCTGGCGCAGGCGGCGCAGCGGTTCGCCCGTCAAGGCGCCGATGTCCTGCCCGCCGAATCGCACCTGGCCGGCCGTGGGCGTTTCCATGCGCACCACCATGCGAGCGGTGGTGGATTTGCCCGAACCGGATTCCCCGACCAGCGCCAGCGTCTCGCCGCGCGCGATCTCGAACGACACGCCGCGCACGGCTTGCAGCGTGGCGCCACCCGCCAGGGAAAACGTCTTGGTCAGGCCGCTCACGGCCAGCAGCGGCGGGCTGGCCGGTGCGCTGGGCAACCTTGCCGCCCGGCGGGTTCGATCCGTGGCCCCGGGCCGCGCCGCAAGCAAAGCCTGCGTATACGTGTGCCGGGGCTGCTCGAACAGGTCCCGCGCGGCGCCGGCTTCCACGATCTGGCCAAGCCGCATCACGATGACCCGGTCGGCGCGCTCGGCGGCCAACGCCAGGTCATGGGTGATCAGCAGCACCGAGGTGCCGCTGTCGGCCTTCATGATGGCCAATTGATCCAGGATGCGGCGCTGCACCGTCGCGTCCAGCGCGCTGGTGGGTTCGTCGGCAATCACCAGCCGGGGCCGGCAGGCAAAGGCAATGCCGATCAACACCCGCTGGCGCATGCCTCCCGAGAGTTCGTGCGGATACTGGCTGGCGCGCAGCGCGGGCTGCGACAGGCCGACCTGGTCCAGGATTTCCAGCGCCCGCTGCGGTGCATTGACGCGGTCCGCCAGGCCGTGGATGCGCAGCACCTCGGCCACCTGGTCGCCGATGCGCATGGCCGGGTTCAGCGCCACGCCCGGGTCCTGCGGCACCAGGCCCAGGCGGGCGCCGCGCAGCCGGCGCCAGGTGCGTTCGCTGGCGCGGGTCAGGTCTTCGCCCTGGAAGGTGATGCTGCCGCCCACGATATGCGCGCCTTCCTGCAGCAGGCCGATGATGGCGTGCGCCGTGGTCGACTTGCCCGAACCCGACTCGCCCACGATGGCTAGCACTTCGCCGGGCAGCACCTCCAGCGACACGCCGCGCACGGCATGCACCGGCTGGCGGCCCGCCAGGTAGGCCACGTGCAGGTCGCGGATAGCTAACAGGGGCGGCTCGGCCGCCATCATTGCGTTCATCTCGCCTCCCGCAGGCGCAAGCGTTCAAAGGTCTTGCCCAGGCTGTTGGTGGACAGCACCACCAGGATGATCACGCCGCCCGGCATGGCTGTCAGCCACCAGGCGCGCACCAGGTAATTGCGCCCCTCGGCCACCAGCGTGCCCCATTCGGGCGCGGGCGGCGCGGCGCCGAATCCCAGGAAGCTCAAGGCCGAGACCGCCAGGATGGCCGCGCCGAATTCCAGGCCGGCCAGCACCAGCACCGGCCCCGCCGCATTGGGCAGGATGTGGCGGCGCAGCACCGAGAACCATCGTTCGCCGCTGCCGAACGCCGCTTCCACATAGGCGTGCGCCTTGATCCGCAGCACCTCGGCGCGCATCAGCCGCGCAAAGGTGGCAATGGTGGCCACGCCCGCGGCCAGCGCCACGTTGACGGTGCCGAAACCCAGCACGGTCACGACCATCAGCGACAGCAGCAGGGACGGAATCGCCAGCAGCACGTCCACCGCGCGCATCACCGCGTCATCTACCGCGCGCCGCGAGAACCCGGCCAGCAGGCCCAGCACGCAACCCGCCGCCAGCCCCAGCGCCACGGCAATCACCGTGGCCTTCAACGACAGCGCCGCGCCGTGCACCACCCGCGCATACACATCGCGGCCCAGGTAGTCGGTGCCGAACCAGTGCGCCCATGACGGCGGCCGCAACCGCAACGCCACGCGGGTTTCGAACGGACTCTGGGTGCTGAACACGTGCGGCAGAAAGGCCCAGCCCAGCGCCAGCGCCACCACGGCCAGGGCCAGCACCAGCGCCACTGTGCGCCTCAGGCTGCCCACGCGCGTGCGCCAGCCGGCGGGCAGCGTCAAAGACGGGCCGGCATCGCCAGGCGTCGCAGGGGCAATGAAATGCAGACTGGCCATGGCTACCTCCTAAGCCTCGCGCCGCCGTGCGGCGACAATGCGGGGATCGAACAAGGGATACAGCAGGTCCACCGCCAGGTTCACGGCCACGAAGACCAGCGTGGACAGCACCACCAGCCCCTGCACCATGGGAATGTCCTGCGCCTGCACGGCGATCTGGGTCAGGCGGCCGATGCCGGCCCGCGAAAACACGGTTTCGGTCACGACCGAACCGCCCAGCAGATGCCCGGCGCTCATGCCCACCAGGGTCAGCGCCGGAATCGCGGCGTTGCGCAAGGCGTGGCGCAGATGCACCCGGCGGCGCGACGCGCCCTTGGCGTAGGCCGTGTCGATGTAGCCTTGCTGCAAGGCGGCCGCCAGGCTCTTGGCCAGCACCTGCGCGATGGCCGCGCTGGTCGGAATGGCCAGGGTCAGCGCAGGCAGTATCAGCGAGGCGAAGCCGGTATTGCCCGTGGCCGGCAGGAACGGCCAGCCGAACGAAAAAAACTGCAGCAGTACCAGCCCGATCCAGAACGATGGAATGCTGACGCCCAGCGGCGGCAGGCACAGCAGCAATTCAGACAGCCAGCGTCGCCGCGTGTAGGTCGCGGCCAGGGCCACCGCCAGCCCCAGCGCCAGCGACACGGCCAAGGCCAGCGCGGCCAGCGCCAGGGTCTGGGGCAAGGCTTGCACCACGGTCGCGGCCACGTCGTGGCCGTTTTCGATGGATACGCCGAAGTCGCCCTGCACCGCACGGGTCAGGCCGCGCAGATACTGCACGATGACGGGCTGGTCCAGCCCGTAGCGGGTGCGCAGCTGCGCCACCTGCGCCGCGTCGGCCAGCACGCCTTCGCCGCGGGCGTCCAGCATGATGGCGATGGGGTCGCCCGGCAGCACGTACAGGATCAGGAACGATACCGAGAATGCGGCCCACACCACGAACACCGCTTGTCCCAGGCGCGACAGCAGATAGCGGCGCATGGCGGGCTACCGGGATGCCGCCAGCCAGGTATCGTGCAGCACCGGCCAGCGCGGCGTCGACAGCCACAGGCCGCGCACGTTCGGCGCCACCGCGAACACCGTGTTGCTCTCCTTGATCGGCACGGCGTAGCCCTGGTCGATGATGCGGTTCTGGATCTGCGCCACCAGCGCGGTGCGCCGGGCCGGGTCCACCGCCACGCTCTGCTGGTCCAGCAAGGCGTCCAGGTCCGGCTCCGCCGCACCCAGGCCACGCCCGAACTTGCTTGAGAACGCGGCCAGGATCACGTCGGGGTCCGGCCGCGTCAGGTCTGACAGCCGCAGGTCATAGTTGCCCGACCGGATCACCCCGCCGATCTCGGCGTCCGACCGCAGGTTCAGGCGCAAGTCCACGCCGATCTGCGCCAGTTGCTCCTTGATGAGCTCCAGCGTGGGCGTGTAGCCCGGAAAGCTCCAGGTCACGCCGACCTGCAAGCGCTGCCCGTCGCGGCTGCGGATGCCGTCCTTGCCCGGCTTCCAGCCCGCCTTGTCCAGCAAGGCCCGCGCCGCCTCGGGTTGGTAGGCCAGCTTGGCGGACAGGTCCACGTAGCCCGGCACGGTGGTCGACACCACGCTGGTCGCGGCCTTGTCGTATTCGGTGTAGAGCGCCTCGATGATCTCGGGCCGGTTCACGCCGATGACCAACGCCTGACGCACTTCGGCGTGCGACAGCACCGGGCTGGCGATGTTGGGGTACAGCGTGATGCCGATGCCGCCGGCCGACCGCGCCACCACCGTCGCGCCCGCGGCCTTGATGCGCGCCACGTCTTCGGTGGGCAGTTCTTCGATCGCGCCGACCTGGCGGCTCAGCAGCGACCCCACCCGCACGCTGCCTTCGGCAATGGTCTGGAACGTCACCTGGTCCAGCCACGCCGGGCCCGGGTGTTCGGCGTTGGGCGAGGCCCATTGGTAATCGGCGCGGCGTTTCAGGACGATCTTGTCGTTCTTGACCACCTGGTCGATCACGAAGGGGCCGGTGCCGATCAGGGCGCCCTGGCAACGTTCTTCGGGCGTCCTGGCCAGCGTGGCCAGCGCCAGCGGCGCCAGTGTCTTTTCGGTCAGGGCCTGCAAAAAGCCGGCCTTGGGATGGTCGAACCGCAGCGCCACCGTCGAATCGTCGATGACGTCCGCGCCCAGATACCCCGTCAGGTAGCCGCCGGCTTGCGGCGCCCGGCCTTCCTTGGCGTACGCCGCCAGCGCGTCGAAGTTCGCTTTCACGGCCTTGGCGTCCAGCGGCTCGCCATTGCTGAACGTCACCCCGCTGCGCAGGTGCAGCCGCAGCGTCTTGCCCTCGTCCAGGTATTCCCAGCGGTCGGCCAGCCAGGGCACGACCTGGCCCGTGCGCTTGTCCTGGTCCAGCAGCGTATCCAGCGCCTGGCGGCTGGCGTTCTGGGCGCGCGCGCTTTGGGCCAGGTCCAGGCACGGCGGGAATGAGCTTTGCGCCAGGATCAGCGAGCCGCCGGCTTGCGGCTGGGCGTCGGCGGCCTGGGCGGCCCCGCCAGACAGCAGGCCGGCCGCCGCCAACGTCAACGCGCCTGCGCGCTGCCAGGCGGCGCCCACGGCAAAGGATGGGAATGAGGACGTCATGATTAACCTTACGAAGGCGCGGGACAGGGCACGGGTTTCAGGCAGCTGGGTCACAGGCGAAAGCGCGCCACGCCAAACGGCGCGAGCACGTCGGGGCGCTGGCCGCTCACCAGCCACTCGGCCACCGCTTCGGACACGGCCGGCCCGATGGCAAAGCCGTGGCCGCTCCAGCCCGTGGCGTACAGCACGCTGTCGTGGCCCGGCACGCGGTCGATGATCGGAATCTGGTCCACCGCACTGGAATCCGCCCGGCTGGCGTCCAGGTGGGTCACTTCGGTGTCGGTGGCTGTGCGCGGAAACGTGGCGGTCAGCGCGGTCAGGCTGGCGCTGAGCGTGGACAGGTCGGTGTTGCCGGTTTCGGTCTCGTCGTCCCAACGGCCGACGGCGCCGCCCGTGACCGTGATGTGGTCCGCGTCGGCCCGCTTGATCGACAGCGTGCGGTTGCTGTGGTTGATCAGGTAGTCCAGTTTCAGGTCGCGCGACACGCGCAGCTGCGCCACCTGCGGGTTGAACGACCACACCGGCAGTTGCAGGCCGAAGGCCTCGCGCAGCAGCTTGGGCACCTGCGTATTGGCGGCCAGCACCACGGCGCGCCGGGCCGCAAACACGCGGCCATCGGTCAGCGTGACCTGTGCCCCGCCATCCGCGCCGGACTGCACGGCCTGCACGTTGGCGCCTTCGATCAGCGTCGTGCCCAACGCCACGGCTGCCTGGGCAAAGGCGCGCGTGGCCACGTTGTGGTCGGCAATGCCGTCGTTGGGGCTGTACAGCGCGTAGATCACCTTGTCCGACACGTCGGGCAGCTTTTCTCGCACCCCGGCCGCGTCCAGGATTTCGGTGTGGGCGCCAAAGGCGTTCTGCACCGCGGCGCGCGCGGCCAGCGTCACGCGGCCATGCGTGCCACCCACGCGTTCCAGTTCGCCCAGGCTCAAGCCGCCCAGGCGTTCAAAGCCGCTGTCGGTGCCCAGCAATTCGGTCAACGTCGGCCAGATCTGCAAGGCTCGCACGGCCAGCGGCAGTTCGCGCAGGTCGCGGTTGTTGGCGCGCACGCCGCGGTGGCCGGGGCCGCCCGACGCGCCGCTGGCGACTTCGCGCCGCTCCAGCACGATGACGGAATGGCCGGCGCGCGCCAGCGTCCAGGCCAGCGACGTGCCGAAAATGCCGGCGCCGACGATGACGTAATCGGTCGAGACTTCACTCATGGGATATCCAGGATGGAAAGAAAAGAGAATGCGAGGGGCGTCAGGCCGCGAACCGGCCGGGCCGGAAGTCGGCCAGCAACGGGGACCGCGTGCCGTCGAGAATTTCCCCGGCCAGCAGTTCCGACAGAATCGGCGCCAGCGTGGCCGCGCTGTGGCTGAACGCCACCGACAGGCCGCCCACGCTGCCCACCTCGCCCACCACCGCGCGGTGGTCGCCGGGAATGGGGCGGTGGCCGATGCCGGTCTGCACGTCGGTAAAGGCCGGGCTGCCGGCCAACCAACGGGCGGCGGCTTCCGTCACGGCGGTCACCACGTCGGGCGCGACGTGCCAGCCTTGTTCATCGCTGCCCGTGACCTGGGCATCGGCCCATTCCGCATGCAGCGACAGCGTGCCGTCGGCCCGCGGCCGGATCGCGATATCGGGCGCGCGCAGCACCGCCTTGGGTGCGGCGGCGCTGCTGCGCGCCGTCACCAGCAAGGCGGTATTGGTCTGCGCGGGCAGGTTCACGCCCACCTGGCGCAGCAGGTCCGGCGTGCCGGCCCCGGCGGCCAGCACCACCGCGTCCGCGTCCAGGAACGTGCGGGCGTCCACTTGAACGCCGGTGATCTTTGCCCCCGCCACGCGCAGCGTCGGCGCTTGCGGCAGGGTCACGAACTGGGTGCCGCGCGCCACCAGGCGGCGGCGCAGCTGGTGCAGGTATTCGGGCAAGTCGACCCAGCCTTCACGCGGCACGTGCACCAGGTCGTAACCGTCCAGCGCGGCGCGATCGAGCGCCGGTTCGGCCTGCACCGCCTGGTCCGCATCGAACCAGGCCGCGCCATAGCCCGATCGGGCCAGTTCGGCGGCCCGGGCTTGCAGCGATTCAAGCTTGTCGGCGTCGCGCCAGGTCAGCGCGCCGTCGAACTTCAACCACGGCGTCGGCGACGACTCGGCGGCAATGGCCCGGTAGCGTTCCAGCGACAGCAGCCGCAGGCGGCGGTAGCTTTCCGGCGCTGCGCCAAACGCATTCAGCCACGAGTAAGACCGCAGGGACGCGGTCCGATAGTCCAGCGGCGGCGCGGCCAGCACGACCTGTGCGCCCCGATCGGCCACCTTGGCCGCCACGCTCAACCCCAACACCCCTGCCCCCACCACCACCACTTTCTGCACCGCTGGCATCGCAAACCCTTCAACCCCGAATCAAGAGCGATCCATTCTGGGCGCGCACGCGCACGCCGCCAACGACGGAATCCGCATATCGATATCGGATACCCGCCGGGCGTGCAAAGGGGATTTGAGATGCGCCGCGACACGCAACGTGCCGCGGGCAATGCCGAACGGCTTAGTAGTCGTCGCTTTCGCCGCGGCGATTGCCGCCGGTGATCGGCCCGGTGCCCAGGATGTGCAAGGCCACGGCCTCGGCGACCTTCATGCCGTCGATGGCGGCCGACATGATGCCGCCCGCGTAGCCGGCGCCTTCACCGGCCGGGAACAGGCCATTGGTGTTCATGCTCTGGAAGTCGTCGCGGCGCGTGATGCGCAGCGGCGACGAGGTGCGCGTTTCCACGCCGGTCAGCACGGCGTCGCGCATGGCGAAGCCCTTGATCTGGCGTTCGAACGCGGGCAAGGCTTCGCGGATGGCGGCAATGGCGTAGTCCGGCAGGCTGGTCGACAGGTCGGTCAGCTTGATGCCGGGTTTGTACGACGGCGTCACGCTGCCCAGCGCGGTCGACGGGCGGCCGTCCAGGAAGTCGCCCACCAGTTGCGCCGGGGCGCAGTAGTCGCGGCCGCCCAGTTCATAGGCACGGGCTTCCCAGTGGCGCTGGAAGTCGATGCCGGCCAGGGGCGACGCATCGATGCCGGGATAGTCCTTGGGCTGGATGCCCACCACGATGCCGGCGTTGGCGTTGCGTTCGTTGCGCGAATACTGGCTCATGCCGTTGGTGACCACGCCGCCGGGTTCGGATGCCGCCGCCACCACGGTGCCGCCCGGGCACATGCAGAAGCTGTACACCGACCGGCCGTTGGCCGCGTGGTGCACCAGCTTGTAGTCGGCCGCGCCCAGCACCGGGTGGCCGGCGCTGGGGCCGAAGCGCGCGCGGTCGATGAGCGACTGCGGATGTTCGATGCGGAACCCCAGCGAGAACGGCTTGGGCTCGATGAACACGCCGCGCGCATGCAGCATGCGGAAGGTGTCGCGGGCACTGTGGCCCACGGCCAGCGCCACATGGCGCGATGCAATGAATTCGCCGCCCGCCAGACGCACGCCGCGCACCTGGCCGTCGTCGATCTCGATGTCGTCCACGCGGCTTTCAAAGCGGAATTCGCCGCCCAGCGATTCGATCTGGGCGCGCATCTGCTCGATCATCTTGACCAGGCGGAAGGTGCCGATGTGCGGCTTGCTGACGTACAGGATTTCGGGCGGCGCGTCGGCCGCCACGAATTCCTGCAGCACCTTGCGGCCGTAGTGCTTCGGGTCCTTGACCTGGGTCGACAGCTTGCCGTCAGAAAACGTGCCCGCCCCGCCCTCGCCGAACTGCACGTTCGATTCGGGCTGCAGTTCATGCTTGCGCCACAGGCCCCAGGTGTCCTTGGTGCGTTCGCGCACCACGCGGCCGCGTTCCAGGATCAGCGGCTTGAAGCCCATCTGCGCCAGGATCAGCGCGATGAACAGGCCGCAGGGGCCAAAGCCGATCACCACGGGCCGGCTGCCTTCTGGCAAGTCTGCCGGGGCGTGGCCCACGTATTGGTATTCCAGCGGCGGCGTCGGCATCACGGTACGCACGCCGGCCATGCGCTTGAGCACGGCGGCCTCGTCGGCCACGTCGATGTCGATGGAGTAAGTCAGCGTGATCGCGCTGCGTTTGCGCGCGTCGTAGCTGCGGCGAAAGATGGTGAGCGACCGCAGGGCCTCTGGGGCGATGCCCAGGCGGGCACAGGCGGCGGTACGCAGGGTGTCGTCGATATCGTCTTGCGAGGTCGACAGGGGCAGGATGATTTCAGTCAGGCGCAACATGAGGCAAGGGAACCGTGTCAGGGTTCAAGGGCTCGTAAAACGCGTATTAGACCATGGCCGCCGTGGGGTGTTACATCTTTTACGCCGAAGAAACCGCCGTCATTTTGGCCGGGAATAGAATGCGGCCTTTCGGACCAGCCTCAAAGAAGCGCCACAATGTTCCGCCACCTCCCCCGCCCCACTTCAGTCTCGGCCTGTCTCTTATACACATCTCCGAGCCCACGAGACAGGCAGAAATCTC
>ERZ1032107.333-NODE-333-length-10721-cov-12.711982_pt1 | contig 10721 bp, 10 predicted proteins | sample MGYA00516713_ERZ1032107 | MGnify/ENA primary metagenome ERZ1032107 (study PRJEB33718, sample SAMN03160116) | human skin metagenome | collected 2014-04-10 | study: EMG produced TPA metagenomics assembly of the PRJNA266117 data set (Human skin bacterial metagenome...
AGATTTCTGCCTGTCTCGTGGGCTCGGAGATGTGTATAAGAGACAGCTCCCGCAACACCGAAGCGATCCACCAGAAACATGAAACTCGCCACCTGGAACGTCAACTCCCTCAACGTACGCCTGCCGCAGGTGCTGGACTGGCTGGCCGCCAACCCTGTCGACGTGCTGTGCATCCAGGAACTGAAGCTCACCGACGACAAGTTCCCCGAAGCCGCTTTCAAAGAGGCGGGCTACCACGCCGTCTGGGCCGGCCAGAAGACGTACAACGGCGTGGCCATCGTGTCGCGCATGCCGGGCACGTCGATGGTGCGCAACATTCCGGGCTACGAAGACCCGCAGCAGCGCGTGCTGGCGCTGACCTTCCCCAGCCCCGACGGCGACGTGCGCGTAGTCTGCGCGTACTGCCCCAACGGCCAGGCCGTCGGTTCGGACAAGTACGCCTACAAGCTGGAATGGTTCGAGGCCATGCGCGCCTGGCTGGCCGACGAGATCAAGCAATACCCGCGCCTGGCGGTGCTGGGTGACTACAACGTCGCCCCCGCCGACGAAGATGTGCACAACCCCGAGAAATGGGAAGGCCAGGTGCTGGTGTCCGTGCCCGAACGCCAGGCGCTGAACCACCTGATCGACCTGGGCCTGGCCGATTCCTTCCGCCTGTTCGAACAGCCTGAAAAGTCGTTTTCGTGGTGGGATTACCGCCAGTTCGCCTTTCGCCGCAATGCGGGCCTGCGCATCGACCACATCCTGCTGTCGGCCCCGCTGGTCAAGCGCTGCACCGCCTGCGTGATCGACAAGGAACCGCGCCGCAACGAGCAGCCGTCCGACCACGCACCGGTGGTGGCCACGCTCACGTTTGACTAAGACCTATTTCACGGGCCGCCTGCTTGCGCGGCCTGTAAAAGTTCCTGTATAGTTTTGGTCTTGCTTGATTGGGGCGGTAGCTCAGCTGGGAGAGCGTCGCGTTCGCAATGCGAAGGTCGGGAGTTCGATCCTCCTCCGCTCCACCAAATTCCAAACAAAAAAGCCTTGGACTCGCGTCCAAGGCTTTTTTGTTTTCGGAAATCTGGATCGCCAGGGCTGCAAGAAAACGCGGCGCGCGGTGGCTAGAGGGGCAACGCAGTGGCTTATTGCGCCAGATTATGCAGCCTGCCCGCAGGCACCGGCTGGGCCATGCCTGCCCGAGCGGCCGGCTTGGGTTGCGCCGCGCCAGGCCGTGCGGACGGCTGGCGCCGCAGGCGCGTGGCCACCACGTCGTACAGAACCGCGCCGGGATAATGCATCAGCACGCCGCCTGCGACCGCGGCCAAGGCGGCGACGGTACTGGCTAATTCCCAAGTGCTCATGATCGTTCTCCGTGCAAGGGGGTGGACGTGCAGCTTCGACGCCACACCCATGGACGAAGTCTACCAACGGCCATGCAATTATGGTAGCCGCTGGTGGCGCTTGGAAACACGACGAAACAGGAAATGGGACGAAAAGCGGGAAGGCAAACGGAAAAAAAGCGGGATGGGGAAAGCGCGACGGGATAGGCCGCCCCAAAAAAAACGTTGCCCTGGCGTCCCGCCCACGCCGGCCATCGCTTGATGGCTAGGTCAGGTCTTTCGCCACGCCCCATTCCAGCCGCAAGGCCTTGATTTCCCAGACGCGCTGCGCGCTGCGTTCGGCGATGCACTTGGCGCGGGTTTCGGGTTCGGCCATTTCCGGGGCATCGCAGATGGCTCGCGTCTTTTCCAGCCATTCGCGTTGCGCCTGGCGCAGCGTTTCGGCGTGTTCGGGGCGCAGAGCCGGCGCGGCCAGCGTGTGGCGGTAGATCTGGTTCAGGCGGTCGTCGTAATACTGCTGCAGGAAGGCGTAGGGACGGTTCGGGTTCAGTTCGCCCGGCAAGCGGCTGAGGTCGAAGAATTCACCCTGGTTGCCGTTGTAGAAGCCGTTGTAGCCGACCTGGGCCTGAAAGAAGCGGCCACCGGTGTCGGCAGCGGAAGCGTTGCCCACCGGCGACGTGCGCCAGCGCAGGAGCAGGTAGTCGGTGTTGCCCAATTGCGCCACCACGTCGGAACGCAGGTTGGAAATCTGCAGGTGGCTGTCGCGCAACTGCACCGCGTAGCAGGCGCCGTCGGCGTTGATGTCCTCGGGCACGGGGCCGGTGCAGGCGCCGGACTGCACGGGGCTTTCGGCGAATTGTTCTTCGTTGCGGTCGATGGCGATGACGCCCAGCAGGGCCGCGGCCTGGTCGCCGTCGCGCGCCATGTCGAGCAGGTCGACCACCAGGGTCGCTTCGGCATGGGCCGGGGTGGCGACGGTGGCTAGCGATAGCGCCGCGCCGACCGCCCAGGCGCGCCATATGCGGCGCGGGTGCGCGCGTGCAGCGGATACGTTCAGGCAAAGGTCGGCGGTGACCGGGAAAATAGGCATGATGGATAGCGTGCTTTGCGTCCGGGCGCTTATCTTATCCCAGCCGCCGCGCCGCCTGGGCAGCCCGGTTGAACTGCGCTACAACCCCATCAGCAATGCGTTCATTCGCCTTTTGCCACCGGAGTCACCCGCCCATGCCCTCGCCCGCCGCGCCTGCCGATGAACGCCTGCCCTTGCTGCTGAGCCTGAACGGCGGCTATGTCGATACCCTGGGGTTCATTGCCTTGCACGGCCTGTTCTCGGCGCACGTGACGGGCAATTTCGTGACGATCGGCTATGCGCTGGGCAACGGCGCGTCCGGCGCCTGGACCAAGCTGGCGGCGTTGCCGGTGTTCTGCCTGGGCGTTTTCCTGGCGCGGCTGTACGGCCAGTCGCGGCGCGATGCGGGGCGGCCGGCGTTCATGTGGCTGCTGTCGATGAAGACGCTGCTGCTGTGCGTGGCGGCCGCGGTGGCGTTGGCGCTGGGGCCGTTTCCCGTGGGCGACAGCTGGGGGTTGTTTGCCACCGGCATGACGATGGTGCTGGCGATGTCGATCCAGAACGCGGTGCATCGGGTGCATTTGAGCGCGGCGCCGCCGTCGACGCTGATGACGGGCACCACCACGCAGATCATGCTGGACCTGGCCGATGCCGCGCGCGGTGAATGCGACGAAGCCGGCAAGCGCCGCATGGCGCGGATGAGCCGGGCGGTGCTGGCATTTGCGCTGGGTTGCGGCGCGGCCGCGCTGCTGCACGCGGGCATCGGCCTGTGGGCTTTCGTGGCGCCGCCCGTGATTTCGTTGGCGGGCCAGGGCCTGGCGCGACGCTATCCCGGCTGATGACGCGGCGCCCGTGCGGCGCCCCTGCGCAAGCGGCCTACCCCGGCTGACGCACCTGGCGCCCGGGCGCCGGATTGGCGGATGCCGTCGACGCCTCGGCGGCATGGGCCTGCCCCGAAGGCTCATCAGATTGCCCGCTCCGCAAACGCGTCGCAAGGTAGTCATAAAGCCGCACGCCCGGCATGCGCACCAGCAGCATCACCAGCACCCCCAACAGCAGGCACCACAGCACAGCGCGACCCGAGATCATGGCGCCCCCTCGGCCTGGCCGGCACGCAGGTGGCGACGGATGGACTTCGAGAAGCCCATCGAGTCTTCGCCCAGAATGGGCGGGATGCCGACGAAGCCGCGTTCGCGCAGCGTCTGCAGCGGCAGGCTGGTGTCCAGCCCGCCCTGGTCGTACAGGTATTCGGGCAGATAGCCCGACAGCAGGATGCGGTAGTCCAGCGGCAACCCCGGCACGATGGCGCGCACCATGCGATAGACCAAGGTCGTGCAGTTGGCGGTGACGGTGTGATAGAAGCGCGGGGTGTCGGCCAGGTCGTTGGCCGTGCGGATGTACGACAGGAACAGCTCGCGCATGTCCGCGACCGGCATCTTGACGGGGTAGATATAGACGTTCTCGGCGCGCGGGCCGGCGCGCACGTAGAGCACGTCGCGTTCGTCGGCGGCCACCACGCTCAGTTCGAACTTCTTGAAAAAGCCGCCCAGTTCCGAGAATTGTTCGCCGCGTTCTTTGCGGATCTCGACCGAGAACACCAGATGGCGGCCGTCGGCAAAGCCGAACGACACAAGCGTGTGGGCGATGGCCGGGCCGTCCCAGTACGACAGCACCATGTCCACCGATTGCAGGTCGTTCAGGTCGTAGACGCGGGTTTCCCAGCGTGGTGTGTAGTCGGTGTCCGAGCGCCACTTGAAGTCGCGCACGTTGTCCAGCGTGACGATGTTGCCGGCAACCGTGCCGCGCAGTGTCTTGGCAACATCGTCGGCCCAGACGCGGCCATTGGACGGCGTGATGGCCTGCCACCACAGCGCCAGGAGGACCAGCGCCACGACGTAGGCCCACAGCGCGGGCCGGCGCCGCAGCCGGCCAATGCCATGCCACAGGCGCAGCAGCGCATACAGGCCAAGCGCCGTCCAGGCCAGCATCAGCAGCCCCTTGGCCCAGGCCGCAGACGGCCCCTGGTACCACAGGGCCAGGCAGGCCCACACCATGGAAAACAGTATCAGCAGGCTCAGCGCGGCCAGCCCCAGCACACGCAGGCAGCGCCGGGCGAGGCTGGAAGCGTCAGGCGCCGGCGGCATGTTGGGCCACGATTTCAAGCACGCCGTTGATGACGAACTGCACCGCCATGCAGACCAGCAGGAAGCCCATGATGCGCGAGATGGCTTCGACGCCGCTGTTGCCGATCAGGGCGACGATGCGGCCGGCCGAGCGCAGGCAGATCCAGAACAGCAGGCCCAGCAGCACGAACACGATGATCGGCGTGACGGCAATGGTCCAGGCGGGGTAGTGCCCGGCGGTTTCGCCGCCCACGGTCGAGGCGGCGCTGATGATCATGGCGATGGTGCCCGGGCCCGCGGTGCCGGGCAGCGCCAGCGGCACGAAGGCGATGTTGGGCACCTGGCGGTGCACCGCCACGTCGGCGGCCACGTCGGCCTCGCGTTCGTCGGTGGCCGTGCTGGACGGGAACAGCATGGAAAAGCCGATACTGGCCACGATCAGGCCGCCCGCGATGCGCAGGCCGGGAATGGAAATGCCGAAGGTGGCCATGATCCAGGCGCCTGCGTAGTAGGTCACCAGCATGATGCCCACCACATAACAGGCGGCCTGCCGGATCTGGCGTTCGCGCTCTTTGAAGGGAATGTGCTGCCCCAGGGACAGCAGCAGGGTCATCGAAGTCAGCGGGTTGGCCAGCGGCAGCATCAGCGCCAGGCCCAGGCTGACCAGCTTGCCCAGTTGAACCAGATCATCAATCATCGCGGCGGGGGAAAGAGCGGCGGATCGAAGCAGGCGCGCAATGATCCGCCTGCACCGATTTGCACCAGGCCCTCTAGTGTAATGTAAGCAAAGGCAAGTTCTAGTATTTACCCTAGTCTCGGTTCCTATACGATGCCGCCTGCTTGCGCGGATAGCGTCGGGTTGATCGATGTGGCCGCCGCGCCCCTTTCGTCCTTCAGGAGTTTGCCCCTTGATGCGCCGTTTCTCGCCTTGCCTGTTCGCCGCCCTGCCCCTGGCGCTTGCCGCGCTTGCCGCGCCCGCGGCGGCGGCGGGCATGGACTGTGGCCGCGCCCGCACGCCCGCCGAAATTGCCATTTGCGCCGACCCGGGCCTGTACGCGCTGGACGCCGAGCTGGGCACCACCTACGGCAAGCTGCGCGCGGCCCAGCCGCAACAGGCCGATGCGTTGCGGCAGACGCAACGCGGCTGGTTGAAGCAGCGCGATCTGTGCCGCGCCGATGCCGCCTGCCTGCGTGCGCGCTATGAGGCGCGCGTGGCAGACCTGCAAGGGCAACTGGCCCGCGTGCAGGCGTATCGGCCCGATGAGATTGACCGCCTGGCCCTGGCCGACCTGCGCCAGGCCGTGGACGCGGCGCGGGCGAACGATCCGGAATTCGCGCTGGAGAAAACACTGGAGACCCTGTCGGTCAAGGCCGGCACGACGACCTTTGCCAACGTGCGCGACAAAGACAGCGATGACGCGGCGCACTTTCCCACGGCGCGGCCGGACGGCGTGACGGACGACGAATGGCGCGCCTTGCAGGCGTCCGGCCTGGAGGTCGAGGCCGAAGGCGGCAACGTCGGCTACACGCTGATGGACCTGGACGGCGACGGCCGGCGCGACCTGGTCATCGATGCCTATGTGGGCGGCACGGGCCTGTTTTCGGATGTCAGCGCCTGGCGCCGCGACGGCGCGCGCTTCGTGCCGGCCGACGTCGGCAATGCCGACGGCGATGCCGGTTCGTCGCTGTACACCATCAATGGCCGTGGCGCCAACCAGGAAGGCACCTGGATCCGCCTGCGCGATCGGGTCTACGTGGCCTACCGCGTGGGCGGTTACGGACAAGACCGCGTGTACCTGATGCGGCCGCTGCACCGCATCGGCGATGTGCCGACGCTGACGGTGCGCTACCGCTACGGGATGTCGGTGCCCAAGCAGCAGAAGCTTGACAACGGCGCGACCCGGACGCTGGACGACACCCTGCACGCGGAGTTGACCCGTTCATTGAAGGGCATCGACACCAGCCAGGTGCGCGAGGCCTACAGCGGCGAAGAACCGCTGTGCCCGATGCCGCCCGGCGTGTCCCAGGACGACCGCGACAGCTACTACAGTTTCGGCGCCGGCCATTACAGCTACGAAATCGTGGGCGACATGGCCGTGTATGTCGGCCAACGCTGCTATATCGGCCGGGTGGTGGACTGGTTCGGCAGCTACAACAAGGACGGCCTGGCCGCACAGCTCTGGATCCGCGACCCGGGTCCGGACGGCAAGGAACAGACGTTCGACCTGACCGGCAAGCGCAACGTGATCAAGACCGACACGTCGATCGGCCCGGTGGTGGGCGACAACGGCTAAGGCCGGCCGCCCACCACGGATCAAGCCGGCGGTTGCCAGCGCTGCGCCGCCAAGGCCAGCAGGCGCGCGTCGGAGCCTTCGGCCGCCACCAGTTGCAGGCTCACAGGCATGCCGTCGACGAAACCCGCCGGCAAGGCGATGGCCGGCAAACCCAGCAGGTTCCACGGATTGGTCAGGCCCAGCAGGGTTTCGCGCACGCCCGCACTGCCCGGGCCGGCCACGCTGCGCTGCTGCAAGGCCGGCGCGGTGATGGCCACCGTCGGCAGCGCCAGTACGTCGACCCGCTCGAAGATTTCCGCGAACACGGCGCGCAGCCGGGTCCGGGTGTTGAGGGCGCGCACGTATTCCCAGCCTTGCACCGGGCGCGAGGCCCGCAGGCGTTCCAGGACTTCGGGGTCGAACTTTTCGGGTTCGTCCTCGACCCGTTCGGCATGCACGGCGTAGGCTTCCGAACGCTGGATGGCCCCCAGCGCGCCTTGCAACGCGCGGGCATGGCGGGTGACCTCGGCGCCGTCCCGCAGGCCGGCGTCGTCCGATGCCCCCAGAAAGCGCAGCGCCGCCGCCCGCACGCAGGCGGTGACAGCCGCCTCGTCGATGGCGAATGGCGGGTTGGGCACCCACATCATGCGCGGCGCGGCCAGACCCGGATCGGCGGCGTCGGCAAAGGCGCCGATGGCGCCGCCGGACAGGGCCTGCATGAAGGCCTGGGCATCCTGCACGGTATTGGCCAGCACGCCGGCATCTTCGATGCTGGGCGACAGCGGGAACAGCCCTTGCGCCGACACGCGGCCATGCGTGGACTTGAAGCCCACCAGGCCGCACAGCGCCGACGGCACGCGCACCGAGCCGCCGGTGTCGGTGCCCAGCGCCATCGGCACCATGCCGGACGCGACCGCCGCCGCGCTGCCGGCGCTGGAACCGCCGGTGATCTGGGTGGTGCGCCACGGGTTGCGTGACGCGCCCTGCACGCTGCGGTCGCCGGTGGGACCGTAGGCGAATTCGTGGGTCAAGGTCTTGCCGATGACGATGGCGCCGGCCGCGCGCAGCAACGCCACGCAGTCGGCGTCGGCCGCGGGGCGGTGGCCCAGGAAGTGTGCGGCGCCCATGGTGGTGGGCATGTCGGCGGTGTCGACGTTGTCTTTGATGGCGACGGGAATGCCATGCAGCGGTCCGCGCACCCGGCCCTGCGCGCGCTCGTCGTCCAGGGCCCGCGCCGTGGCCAGGGCCGCGTCGATGTCGACGTGCACGAAGGCGTTGAGCTGCGGGTTCAGGCGTTCGATCGCGGCAAAGGCATGGCGCACCAGGGCTTCGGCGCTGAGCGCGCCCTGGCGCATGGCGTCCTGCAGGTCGGCCAGCGTGCGGCCGGCGAAAAAGCCGGGCTCGACGGCCATGGGCGGGCGTGGGGGCTGTTGCGGGTTCATCGTGCGGCTCCTTGGCGCGGGGCGGACGGCAGGCGCGGGCCGACCCCGGGGCGAACCTGCAGCATCGCACACATGCCGACCGCGGTGGCGACCGAAGCGGCCACGAACATGACGGAATAGCCGTGGCGCGCGGCCAGGTAGCCGGTCAGCGTAGGCGCCAGGATGGACGCGATGTTGGCGAAAAAGTGCATCAGGCCGCTGAAGGTGCCGACGCGGTTGGCCGGCGCGGTGTCGATGACGACGGCCCAATAGACCGAGTTGGGCAGTGCGTTCAGGGCGTTGGCCAGCGTCATCAGGGCGATAACGGCGAACACAGATTGCGCCTGCGACACGAGCAGGAAGCACAGCGTGGTAGCCAGCAGGCAACCGGCAGCGAACCAGCTGCGGGCGATCTTCAGGCTGCCGGTGCGCTTGAACAGCAGGTCGGAAATACGGCCGCCCAGCAGCACGGTGACGCAGGCGCCGGTCCAGGGAATCATGCCCATGTACCAGAGCGACGACAGGCTGTAGCCGAAGTTGTCCTGCAGGTACTTCGGCGTCCAGGTCAGCAGCAGGAAGTTCACGTACATGAACGAGAAGTAGCCCAGGGTGTTCAGCACCAGGGTCTTGCTGCGAAAGAAGCTCCACCACGGCAGCGGCGGGGTGTCGTCGCCCTGCCCGGCCGCGGCCTGGGCGCGGGACGCCTGGATTTCCTGCAGCTCAGCCGGGGACACGCGCGGATTGGTTTCCGGGCGGTCGGTGAAGATGCGCATGAAGAACACCAGCACGATCAGGCCGGCCGCGCCCAGGATGTAGAACATGGCGCGCCAGCTGCCGGTCAGGCTGAGCAGGCCCACGGCCACCGGGGCGGTCAGCAAGGCGCCCAGCGGCGTGCTGAGCAGGCCGAAGCCGACCACGAAGCCGCGTTCGCGGGTGGTGGCCCAGTTGGCGATGGTCTTGTTGATGATGGAGTACGCCGGGCCTTCGGCCGCGCCGAACAGGATGCGGATGGTGGCAAAGCCGGCCAGCGCCGAGCCGCCCAGGAAGGCCAGGCCGAAATCCCCCGCCCAGGCGGTGGCGATCTCGAAGATGGACCAGGTCACGCCGGCCACGATCCAGACCTTGCGCGGGCCGAAGTGGTCGGCCAGCATGCCGCCGAACAGCGCGCCGACCATGTAGCCGTAGCCGAAGTAGCCCAGCACCGAGCCCCAGTCGCCGCGGTCCAGGCCGTATTCGCCGGTGATGTGGGCGGCGGCGTAGGACATGGCGCCGCGGTCGATGTAATTGATCAGTGCCAGCAGCACGACCATGGTGAAGATCCGGTAGCGGAACCGGGAATTCTGGGTGTCAGGTGTCATTGCAAATCGATCCAGTCGTTTTACCCAAACGTTTGGGTTGCGGAATACTAAGGGGTCGAACGCCAAAAATCGACACCGTGTAAACCCTAGGTTGCCGACGAAGGCCCTAAGGCGGTATTCGAGCGTGTATCCTCCAGCCCCATGAATAAATCGCGCCCTGTCACGCTGCAAAGCCTGGCGCGGCAGCTCGGTTTGAATGTTTCGACCGTGTCCCGCGTCCTCAACGGTTCCGAGGACGACGCACGCGCCGCCGCCGCGCCCGACACCGTCAAACGCATCCGCACGCTGGCCGCCGAACTGCATTACCAAGCCAATCCGCATGCGGCCAGCCTGAAGACGCGCCGCAGCCGCACGATCGGCGTGCTGGTGCCCCGCCTGTCGGACATGGTGCTGGCCACCATCTACGAAGGCGTGGACGAGGCCGCGGCCGAACACGGCTACCTGACCTTCGTATCGAACACCCAGGACGTGCCGGACAAGCAGCGCAAGCTGATCGAGATGGCGTTGGCGCGGCGCGTGGACGGCCTGATCCTGGGCGACGCCCACAGCCACGACGGCGTGGCCGCCAACCCCTTGCTAGCCGAACTGGCGCAACGCGAGGTGCCGTTCGTGCTGGTCAGCCGCCATGCCGACGATCACTGCGCCGTCACCTGCGACGACATCGAAGGCGGCCGGCTGGCCGCCGAACACCTGCTGGCCATGGGCCACCGCCGCATCGCGGTGATGGTGGGCGAGCCGTTCGCCAGCACAGGCCGCAACCGCTCGGCAGGATTCTTCGCGGCCTGTGCGCGGCAAGGGGTAGACGTGCCGGCCCACTGGCGCATCGAAAGCCCGTTCGATACCGACGCGGGCCGCCACGTGGGCGCGCGCCTGTTGGCCGGCCCCGACCGCCCGACCGCCATCTTCGCGGTCAACGACTTCCTGGCGGTGGGCGTGATGGGCGCGGCGCGCGAACAGGGCCTGGAAGCCGGGCGCGATGTGGCCATCGTGGGCTACAACGACACGCCGCTGGCGGGCGCCCTGCCCATCGGCCTGACCACCATTCATTCGCCCATGCACCAGATGGGCCGTCTGGGCCTTGAACTGCTGTTGCAGAAGATCGCGGGCGGCAAGCCGGACAGCGTGCGGCTGGCGCCCGCGCTGGTGGTGCGCGGC
>ERZ1032107.334-NODE-334-length-10702-cov-12.270311_pt1 | contig 10702 bp, 7 predicted proteins | sample MGYA00516713_ERZ1032107 | MGnify/ENA primary metagenome ERZ1032107 (study PRJEB33718, sample SAMN03160116) | human skin metagenome | collected 2014-04-10 | study: EMG produced TPA metagenomics assembly of the PRJNA266117 data set (Human skin bacterial metagenome...
ACGAGATTTCTGCCTGTCTCGTGGGCTCGGAGATGTGTATAAGAGACAGATACGCCCCCGCCCGAAATCGTGGGCAAGGAAGAAATGGGCGCCCGCCTGCGCGCCGAGCGCAAGGCGCGGAAAATGACGCTGCAGGCGCTATCGCAGGCCAGCGGCATCGCGGTGTCGACCCTGTCCAAGGCCGAGCTGGGGCAGATTGCCCTGAGCTACGAGAAATTCGCCGCGCTGGCCCGCGCCCTGGGCATCGACATGACGCGCATGTTCATGCTGCGCGATGCCTCGCAGGCGGCCCAGGCGCCCACGTTCGTCAAGAACACGCTGCGCGACGCGCGGGATTACGTCACCGACAACTACCACTACCGCCTGCTGATGGGCGAGTACCCGGGCAAGAAGATGATGCCCATGGTGGCGCTGATCGACGCGCGCGAGGTCGTGGAATTCGAAGACTACATCCGCCACCCCGGCCAGGAATTCGCCCTGGTGCTGTCGGGCAAGGTGCGCATCCAGTTCGAAAACGGCGACAGCGTGGTGCTGGACAAGCTGGAATCCGCCTATTTCGACAGCGGCATCGGCCACGTGTACCTGTCGCTGAGCAAGAAGCCGGCCGAAGTGCTGGCCGTGTGCAGCGACCTGGACGACGTGCCGTCCCGGATCAAGCCGGCGCGGCAGGACACCTAGCGCGGGCGGTCCTGCGGCACGGTCTCGAACAGAGAGACGTTATCCGGTTGCAGGTAGCGCAACCGATATCGGCCGACGCGCGTCTGGCCGTCGGGCAGCAGGTAGTCCACCTGCAAGCCGTCGGGTTCGGCCTCGCCGCCCGCCCCCAGGTAGGTATTGGCGGGATAGCTGAACCCTTGCCCCGGCGCCTCGCGCACGGCGGCGCAGGCCGAGAACAGGCGCGGCAACGCATACAGGCGGCCGCCCTGCGCCACCAGCACCTGCGGATAGCGCCCGCCCCGGCCGCTGGCATTGAAATGCAGTTCCACGCAGGCCCGTCCCGCCCGCCGCCAGACGGCGACCTGGGCGATATTTTCCGGGTCGATGGCGGCGATGGCTGGCTGCGAGGCCTTGGCGGCAGCGCCTTTGTCCAACTCAGTGGCGGATGCAGCGCGGCCCGGGCCGCTCGCCGCCAAATCCGTTCCCTGCGCCAGGCGCCAGCGCCGCTCGCCGATCGACAAGGACTGCCCATCGAAGCCGATGCCCGGCGTGCCCTTGGGCGGATCCATGTCCAGTTCCCCCGGCGCGATCCATTGGGTCGCCGAGTAGCGCCGCACGGCGACGGTCATCGCGTTGACCCACAGGCAACGGCGCGGCGCGTCGGTGCAGGCCTGCGCCAAAGGCACGCCGTCGCCCGGGAACAGGTTGCCGCCCAGGGATTCGTAGAAGGCCTGGTAGTCGGTGAAAGGCGTGGCGGCGGCTGACATCGCAGGCGTTGATGCCGCCGCGGCCCCCACGGGCTGAGCCTGCGCCAGGCTGCCGCCCACCGCCAGCCCCAAGACACCCAAGGCCGCAACCCTTCTGGCCGCCGCGTAACGACCCGGCACGGGACGCCCGGGCGGGAACCAGGACGGCGACATGACACGCAACGAAATATTCATGGCCGCCAGCCTAGCGGTTACCGCCTGCGTTGACCACCCCTACGGGAAATCCCGTAGAAACTTTCCTTGTCCGACCGGGGTCCCTCTTTATTCAGCTACTTGTCAGACTATTGAGCTTGTCAGACTTTTTGTCTGGCCGTGCTCGTCTGGCCGGCCGCGTGCCCGCGCGTCGGCGACCTACCGGGAGAATTCCATGCCGCCTGTCACCCGCCCCATGCGCCACAGCCCCAGTGCAGCCGGCGCGCAGGGCGGCGGCGCGGCGGCGGGGGCGTTGGGGCCCCCCGGGCTGTCGGTCATGGACGCCACCGTGGTGCTGGTCGGCGTGGTGATCGGCATCGGCATCTTCGGTTTTCCGCCGCTGGTGGCGCAGCATGCCTCGTCCGAAGCCATGTACCTGGCGTTCTGGCTGGCCGGCGGGCTGGTGATGCTGGTGGGCGCGCTGTGCTACGCCGAGCTGGGCGCGGCCTACCCCGGCGCGGGCGGCGAATACCTGTACCTGTCGCGCGCCTGGGGGCCGCGGGTGGGCCTGCTGTTCGCCTGGGCCCGCTGCACCGTGATCCAGACCGGCGCCATCGCGGTCGTGGCCTTCATCTATGGCGACTACGCCCAGCAGCTGGTGCCCCTGGGCACCCACGGCGCGACGGCGCACGCGGCCCTGTCGGTCGTGGCGCTGACCGCCCTGAACGTGGCCGGCACGCGCCATTCCAAGCGCCTGCAATGGCTGTTCACCCTGCTGACGCTGGCCGCGCTGGCGACCGTGCTGACCGCCGCCCTCTTCACTCAGTCTCCCGTCTCGCCGGTGCCGGCGCCCCTGACCGGCAATGCCGCCGGCCTGATGGGCATGGGCATGGTGTTCGTGCTGCTCACCTACGGCGGCTGGAACGAAGCGGCCTACCTCAGCGGCGAACTGCGCAACCCCGGGCGCAACATGGCGCGGGTGCTGCTGATCGGCACCGCGGTGGTGACCGGGGCGTACCTGCTGACCAATCTGGCGTTGCTGGAACTGTTCGGCCTGCAAGGCCTGCGCGACACGCCCGCCCTGGGCGCGGCCGTCATGCAACTGGCGGCCGGCCCCTATGCGGCGGCATTGCTCAGCCTGGTGATCTGCGCCACGGCGCTCAGCACCATCAACGGCACCATCATCACCGGGGCGCGGGTGTATTACGCGCTGGGCCGCGACGTGCCGCGCCTGCGGGCCCTGGCCGGCTGGAACGAGCGCAATGAAACGCCTGTCAGCGCCCTGCTGGCCCAGGGCGTGATCACGCTGGCCCTCTTGGCCGTGGGCGCCTTCAGCCAGAACAGCGTGCAAGCCATGGTGGCCTATACCGCGCCGGTGTTCTGGCTGTTCATGCTGCTGGTGGCCGCGTCCGTCTGGCGCCTGCGCCGGCGCGACCCCGACCGCCCGCGGCCGTTTCGCGTACCGCTGTATCCCTTGACCCCCGCGCTGCTGGCGCTGGCCTGCGCCGGGCTGGTGTATTCCAGCGCGGCCTACGCCGGCGCCGGTGCGCTGATCGGCCTGGCCGTGCTGGCCGCGGGCGTGCCGATGCTGCGGGTGCTCAAGCCGGCAAGTCCCCTTCCCTAGCCCCAGGAGTCTTCACCATGCAACGTGCCCACGCTTTCCTATCGCCCGTCCGCCGCCGCACCGTCATGGCATCCGCGCTGGCGCTGGCCTTGTCCCTGGCCGTGCTGGCCGAGGCCCGCGCCGCCGGGCCGGCCGCCCTGCCCGTCACCCCCGCCAACCCGGTCACCGCCACCCCCGAGGCCAAGTCCGATGCCTACGTGCCCGACGTGGGCCAGGACGGCAAGGACGTCATCTGGGTGCCCACGCCCCAGACCCTGGTCGACAAGATGCTGGACATGGCCGCCGTCACCCCGCAAGACCGCCTGATGGACCTGGGCTCAGGCGACGGCCGCACCGTCATCACCGCCGCCCAGCGCGGCCTGACCGCCAAGGGCATCGAATACAACCCGGACCTGGTCACGCTGTCGCGCAGCAACGCGGCCCAGGCCGGCGTGGCCAGCCGCGCCACCTTCGAGGTGGCCGACCTGTTCGAGACCGACCTGTCGCAGGCCGACGTGATCACCATGTTCCTGTTGTCGACCATCAACGAAAAGCTGCGTCCCCGGCTGCTGCAACTGGAACCGGGCACCCGCATCGTCTCCAACACCTTCCGCATGGGCGATTGGGAGCCGGATGCGTCCGAGACCATCACCGAGGCCTGCCAGACCTACTGCAACGCCTTGCTATGGATCGTGCCGGCCAAGGTCGACGGCAAATGGGACGTGGCCGGCCAGACGCTGCGGCTGGAACAGCAGTACCAGAGGCTGACCGGCAAGCTGGGGTCCAGCGAGATTTCGGACGCCCGCATGGACGGCCGCACGATCTCGTTCACGGCCGATGGCGTGCGCTACACGGGCGAAGTGAACGGCACCACCATCAGCGGCAGCGCCGCCGGCAAGGGCGAGTGGCAGGCGCGGCGGATCTGAACCCGGCACGGCGCCCGGACCGGTCCGGGCGGTCGGGGGCCACCAGCCTTTCAGCGCGCCGCGCCCTTGACCACCCGGTGCACGAACTGCAGCTTGCCCACCACTTCGCCCGGCAGCACGAAGGGGTAGAAATCGCGCTGCCCCATGCTGCGCGACAGCTCGTTGAGCACCCCGGTCAGCGCCACCCAGGCATTGACCAGGTCCAGGAAGCCCTGGCCCTCGGGGTCGTCCTGGTCGTACAGCGACACCCGGGTAAAGGGCTCGTAGGCCTGCTCCACCGCCATGCGCGTGACGCCAAAGCTGATGGCGGTGTCCAGCGTATCCATCATGTGCAGGTAGTGGGCCCAGGTCTCGGCCCAGTCTTCCCAGGGATGGCACGACGCGTAGGTGCTGATGAAGTGCAGCGCCCAGTCGGCGGGCGGCCCCTGCTCGTAATTGCGTTGCAGCGCCTGGGCGTAGTCGGCGCGTTCGTCGCCGAACAGTTGGCGAAAGGGTTCCAGCCAGTCGCCGCCAGCCACCAGCTGGTCCCAGTAGAAATGACCGATCTCGTGGCGAAAATGCCCCAGCAGCGTGCGGTAGGGTTCGTGCATGGATTCACGCACCTGCACCCGGTAGGCGTCGTCGGCTTCCAGGATGTTGATGGTGATCAGGCCCTGGTTGTGGCCGGTCAGTAGCGGCGCGCCGTCCGCCCCCGGGGCCAGCAGGTCGAACGCCAGGCCGCCGTCGCCCGGCTCTTGCGAGCGCCGGATCGGCAGGCCCAGCGTCATCAGTTGGGCGATCAGCTGGCGCTTGGCGGCTTCCACCTTGAACCAGAGCGGGCCGTTCTCGGGAATCGACAGGTCGGGAATGGTGCGGTTCAGGCTGCACGCCAGGCAGAGGGACTCGGCGGACGTGGCCGGCAGCAGCCAGTTGCACAGGGCCGGCGTGGCGAAGTTGCCGCAGCGCTTGAAGGCCCTGCCCCGCACCCGGCCGGCTTCGGCCCACACGCCTTCCGTCTTGCCCGGGTCCAGCGCCAGCACATGGCCGCGCCTGGGGTCGAAACCCAATGGCCGATGGCAGTTCAGGCATTCGGTATTGCCAAAGAAGATCTGCTGGCCGCAGACGCACTGGAACGCCTTGGCGCGGGCGTGCCGCTGGCGTTGGCGCTGGCGTTTGGGCGCATTGAGCTGGCGCCCCAGGGCATCGAAGAAATACGTCATGCATCGACCTCCGGAAACAAGGGTGGCGCCGGCTCGGTCGGAAATTCCGCCAAGGGGGCCACCGTGACCTGCACACTCAATTCATGGCCCCCGCCGCGGATCACCCCGCGCAGCGGCGTCACGTCGCCATAGTCGCGGCCCTGGGCCAGCACCACGTGCGACACGCCCGGCACCAGGTCGTTGGTGGGGTCCAGGTCCAGCCAGCCGCCGTTGGCCGCCAAGCCCGGGCAATGCACCGACACCCAGGCGTGCGACGCATCGGCCCCGATCAGGCGCGGTCGGCCCGGAGGCGGCTGCGACATCAGGTAGCCGCTGACATAGCGCGCCGGCAGGCCGATGGCGCGCAGGCAGCCGATCATGACGTGGGCGAAATCCTGGCACACCCCGGCCCGCTGGCGAAACGCATCCAGGATGGGGGTGGACACCTGGGTATGGGCCGGGTCGTAGGTGAAATCATGGTGGATGCGGTGCATCAGGTCGATGGCCGCCAGCGCAATCGGCCGGCCCGGCGTGAACGACACCAGCGCGTAGTCGCGCAGTTCCCCATGCAGCGGCACGTAGGGCGACGGAAACACGAATTCGCCTTCCGGCGCGTAGTCGGCGCCCGCGTCGTAGCGCAGGCGTTCGGCCGCGGCCTCCCAGGGGGCGGTGGCCGCCGGGTCCAGGTCGTCAAAGCGCGGGCGCACGGTCACCTGGCTGGTGGCGCGCACCGTCAGCGCCTCGTGCGGCGCATACAACGCGAAGGTGGCGCGGCGGTTGCCGAAGACGTCCAGCGATTCGGCGTAGTCGGCCGGTGCGGGGGTGATGACCAGTGTGTAGTCGTCCACCTGCTGCCAGGCGTCGTGCAGCGGCCGCAGGTAGCACAGGTGGTGGGCCAGTTCTACCGGCGCTTCGTAGCGGTAGGCGGTGACGTGGCTGACGCCCAGGGTCTGGGACGCGTCGGACGAGTCAGGCAAGGTCATGGCGGCGGTCTCGGGGTCAAGCTGTCAGCGTCTGGTCGCGGCCGGACACATGGCTGAAATAGCGACGGCTGATGTCGTTGGACAAGGCGCTGGCGGCGGCATCGAGCTGCGCGGCCAGGTCCAGCAGGGCCTGGTAGCGGCCCTGGCCGTCGCGTTCGCACAAGGCCGCAAGCGCCGTGCCTGCCGCGGCGCCCTCGGCCGGCACGGGCAAAAGGTCGGCCAGCGCCGCGCCGGGGCCGTCCGCCGCCCCCGGCAGGCGCGCCAGTTCCTTGCGCAGCACGCCCAGCACGCAGGCGATGGACCGCGGGTTGGCCGGTTCCAGCACCAGCAGGTTCAGCAAGGCGGGAATTTCCTGGCGGCCCGGGTAGTGGGCGCGATAGGTGATGGTGCTGTCGAACAGGTCCAGCAGCAGGCCGAAGGCGCTGTCGCCCAGCACGGCGTTGCGGCGAAACAGCGCGCCCAGCAGGTTGGCCATGGCGCTCAGGCGTTCCAGCTGGCGGCCCAAGGTCAAGAGGCGCCAGCCATCGTCGCGCGTCATGCGGTCGGTCTGCGACCCCGTGATGGCCGACAACTGCGTGCCCAGGCGTTTCAGGGCCGCCACCACGTCGGGCGCGGACACCGCGATGCCTTCGTCGGCCAGGGCCGCCTGCGGGTCGACCGCCAGGCCATCCAGGCAACCGGCGGCGGTGACTACCAGGCGCCAGTGGTCGGGCGACAGGCGGTCGCGGATCTGGCCCGCGGCAAACGACAGCGCGGCCAGATTGCGCGCCAGCCCGCCGCCGTCGGCGGCCAGCTCGGCCACCAGGGTGTGTTCAAACATGCGCACCGACAAGGTGGGCGCCAGCGGCATCAGGCCGCTGCGCCGGCACAGCGTGGACACGGCCTCGAACAGGTCGCGGGCGTTGTCGTCGTCGCTGTTCAGCCAGGTCAGCGTCACCTGCGCCAGGCGCACGTCGTTTTCGGCGCGCTCGGTGTAACGGCCCATCCAGAACAGGTTTTCGGCCGCGCGGCTGGATACCGGCCGGTGGCTGTGCGCCAGGTCTTCGGGCCGCAGCTTGGCCGGCAGCATCGAAAACGTATCGACCGCCCCGCGGGTGGTCACCCAGGTATCCATGCTGCTGCCGCCGCGCTGCATCGACACGATCTGCTGTTCGCGGCTGGCGATGCGGGTCAGGCCGCCCGGCAGCATGTGCCAGCCCCCCGCCCCGTCGGCAATGGCAAAGACCCGCAGCATGGCCGCGCGCGGCACGATGTGGCCCGCCGCCCAGGTCGGCGCCTGCGACAGCGGCAGGTATTGCTGGATGGTGTAGGCATCCGGCTGCTCGGCGATGCGGGCCCGCAGCGCGTCGCGTTCGGCCGGCGACACCGCGCCGCCGATCACGGGTTCGAAGCCGCCGCGGGCGTGGCCCGGATATGTCGCCTTGACCACTGCCCCCGGCAGGTCGGCCAGCACCTGTTCGCGCGCCGCGGCCTCGCCGCACCACCACGATGGCAGCGACGGCAAGAGCAGGTCCTGCCCCAGCAGCCGGCGGCTAATGGCGGGCAGAAAGCCATTGATGGCCGGTGATTCCAGGAAGCTCGTGCCCAGCGAATTGGCCACCAGCACGTTGCCGGCCCGCATCACCTGCAGCAGCCCGGGCACGCCCAGCGTGGAATCGGACCGCAGCTCCAGCGGGTCGCAGAAATCGTCGTCCAGCCGCCGCAGCACCGCGTGCACACGTTCCAGCCCGTGCAGCGTTTTCAGGAACAGCAGGTTGTCGCGCACCACCAGGTCGCTGCCTTCCACCAGGGTCACGCCCAGGTAGCGCGCCAGGTAGGTCTGCTCGAAATAGGTTTCGTTGTAGGGGCCGGGGGTCAGCAGCACGATGCGGGCGGTGCCGGGGGCCGCCGCCGGGCTCAGGCGGTACAGCATGTCCATCAGCCGGCGGTAGCTGCTGGCCAGGTGCTGCACGCGCAGTTCCTTGAACGCTTCGGGAAACAGGCCCGACACGGTCAGGCGGTTTTCCAGCAGGTAACCCAGCCCGGACGGCGCCTGGGTGCGCTGCGACACCACCCGCCAGCCGCCGTCGCTGGCCCGCGCCAGGTCGAACGCGGCAATGTGCAGGTAGGTGCTGCCCGGCGGCAGGTAACCGCGCAGCGGCCGCAGGTAGCCCGGGTGGCCCTGCACCAGGGCCGGGGGCAGCAGGTTTTCGCGCAGCAGTTCCTGCGTGCCGTAGACGTCGGCCAGCACCCGGTTGAGCAGCGCCGCGCGCTGCGAGAGGCCCTGCTCGATCGTGGCCCAGTCCTGGTCGTCGATGATGAACGGCAGCAGATCCAGCGACCACGGCCGGGTCGGGCCGTTGGCGTCGGCGTAGATGTTGTAGGTGATGCCGTTTTCGCGGATCTGCCGGGCCACGCCGTCGGCGCGGCGGTCCAGGTCGGCAAAGCCGTCGGTGCCCAGCAGTTCGAAGAACCGGGGCCAGGGGTCGCGCAGCCGGGTGGCGCCGGGCGCGTCGGCCGGCGCCCGCAGTTCGTCATAGTGCCCCGGCCGGGCGGCCAGGGCAGCGTGGACTGCCAGCGAGACCGCGTCCTGGGACGGGTCCGTCTGGAAGAGAAATTGCGGCATGCGCGTCGAAATCGGGTGACCAGAGGCGTCAATCGTGCCTTAAATCCAACGAGAACGGAAATTCCCGGCTGGGCCGGGCCGGCGCCGGGTCCAGCCGGCCCGCCGTATGGCCGATTCTTTCGAAACGGGCCAGGCGGCGGCTTTCGGCTTCGTAGGCATTGACCGGGAAGCTCTCGGGGTTCAGCCCGCCCGGGTGCGCCACGTGGTAGCGGCAGCCGCCCAGCGACCGCTGGTTCCAGGTGTCGACGATGTCGAAGGTCAGCGGCGCGTGCACGCGGATGGTCGGATGCAGCGCCGACGGCGGCGACCAGGCCTTGTAGCGCACCCCGGCCACGTACTCGCCCACCGTGCCGGTGGGCTGCAAGGGCAGCGTGCGGCCATTGACGGTGACCACGTGGCGGCTGCCGTTCAGCCCGGTCACCCGGACTTCCAGCCGTTCCAGCGACGAATCCACATAGCGCACCGCGCCCGCCGACGAACTTTCCTCGCCCATCACATGCCAGGGTTCCAGCGCGCCGCGCAGTTCCAGGTGGATGCCGCGCGCGGCCACGTCGCCGAACAGCGGGAAGCGGAACTCGAAATGCGGCGCGAACCAGGCCGCGTCAAAGGCGTAGCCGGCTTCGTTCAGATCGGCCATCACATCGGCGAAATCCATCTTCACGAAAGCCGGCAAGAGGAAGCGGTCGTGCAGTTCGGTGCCCCAGCGGGTCAGCCCGGCGGTATAGGGCGTTTTCCAGAAATGGGCCACCAGCCCACGCAGCAGCAACTGCTGCGCCAGGCTCATGCGGGCGTGGGGCGGCATTTCGAAGGCGCGCAGCTCCAACAGGCCCAGGCGCCCCGTGGGGCCGTCGGGCGAATAGAGCTTGTCGATGCAGAATTCAGACCGATGGGTGTTGCCCGTCACGTCCACCAGAATGTTGCGCAGCGCCCGGTCCACCATCCAGGGCGGCACCTGGGCGCCCTGCTCCCGGCAGCGCTTGTGGATTTCCTGGAAGGCCAGTTCCAGCTCGTAGACCTGGTCGTTGCGGGCCTCGTCGATGCGCGGCGCCTGGCTGGTCGGGCCGATGAACAGCCCTGAAAACAGGTACGACAAGGACGGATGGTTGACCCAGTACGCCAACAGGCTGGCCAGCACGTCGGGGCGGCGCAGGAACGGGCTGTCGGCCGGCGTCTTGCCGCCCAGCACGAAATGGTTGCCGCCCCCGGTGCCGGTATGGCGGCCGTCGGCCATGAACTTCTCGGTCGACAGGCGCGTCTCGAACGCCGCCTGGTAGAGGAATTCGGTGTGGTCCACCAGTTCGGTCCAGTTGGACGCCGGGTGGATGTTGACCTCGATCACGCCCGGGTCGGGGGTGACCTGCAGCACCTTCAGGCGCGGATCGCGCGGAGGCGGATAGCCTTCCATCACGATCTTCACCGACAGGTCGCGGGCGGTGGCCTCCACTTGCGTCACCAGGTCCAGGTAGTCCTCCAGGCGCTGCAACGGCGGCATGAAGACGTACAGCACTCCGGCGCGGGCCTCGACGCACAGCGCCGTGCGGGTGACCCAGGCGGCGGATTCAAACTTGTCGGGGCTGCGGCCGGCGTTGCCGTTCGGGTCGGTGCCCGTGGCCGGGCCGGCATAGCCTGCCTGGCCCGTGGCCGCCTGTCCGTTCCCGCGCGGACCGTTGCCCTGGCCAGCGTCCCTGCCCGCCGCCCCCCCGGTCCACGGCTGCATCCGCAGCGGTGCCGCGGCCGGCAGCGCCCGCCGCGCCTCGAACGGATCGCGCTCCAGCAACACCGGCGCATCGGCCTCGGCCACCCAGGGCCTGTCTCTTATACACATCTCCGAGCCCACGAGACAGGCAGAAA
>ERZ1032107.336-NODE-336-length-10695-cov-12.463628_pt1 | contig 10695 bp, 10 predicted proteins | sample MGYA00516713_ERZ1032107 | MGnify/ENA primary metagenome ERZ1032107 (study PRJEB33718, sample SAMN03160116) | human skin metagenome | collected 2014-04-10 | study: EMG produced TPA metagenomics assembly of the PRJNA266117 data set (Human skin bacterial metagenome...
ATTTCTGCCTGTCTCGTGGGCTCGGAGATGTGTATAAGAGACAGGCCCCGGGGCATCGTGCTGCTGGACGTGGCGGGTCCGGCCGAGGCCTTTCGGGTCGCCAACAAGCTGTGCCCCGACGCGTTCACGCAGCACTTCTGCGGCCCGTCCACGGAAATCGAAAGCGGCATTCCCGGCCTGCACCTGGCGCGCATCCAGCCGCTGCCCGACCAGCTACCGCCCGAGGCCCTGGTAATCGTGTCGGGCGTGGTGGGCAAACCCACCCGGCTGGACGAGCCCGAGGCGCGCCGCATCATCGACTGGCTGGCGGTACGGCATCCGGCCGACGGCTTCACGCTGATGACCGTCTGCGCCGGCGCATTGTTCGCCGCCGCGGCCGGCCTGACCCGCCAACGCGACTGCACCACGCACCACAGCTGCCTGGCGCAGCTTGCCGCCATGGACCCCACGGCCCGGCTGCACGACAACCGCATCTTCGTCGAAGACGGCAACCTGGTCAGCAGCGCCGGCATCACTGCCGGCATCGACCTGGCGCTGCACATGGTGTCGCGGCATTGCGGGCCGCGCGTGGCCAGCGAGGTGGCGCGCGACATGGTGGTCTACCAGCGCCGCGCGGGCACCGATTCGGCGCTTTCGCCGTGGCTGGAACACCGCAATCACATGCATCCCGGCGTGCACCGCGTGCAGGACGCCGTGGTGCGCAACCCGGCTGCAGACTGGTCGGCGCAATCGCTGGCCGAGCAGGCCCACACCAGCGCGCGGCATCTCACGCGGCTGTTCCGCGAGCACGCGGGCTGCACGCCGATGGACTATCTGTATCAGATCCGCGTCGCGCTGGCGCGCGACATGCTGCGCGAAACGCGCTTGAACCTGGAACTGGTGGCGGAAAAATCGGGCTTTGGTTCGGCCCAGCACCTGCGCCGCGTATGGCGCCGGTTCCAGCCGCAGACGCCAAGCATGGCGCGGGCGGAACCTCAATAGACGGCGCGCGCCGTCATTCCTTGCGCAGCTTGCCCGGCAGCAGCGGCCCCTGCATTTCGCGGATGGCCTCGACGAATTCGCCGATGTCCTCGAAGCTCTTGTAGACCGACGCGAACCGCACGTAGGCCACCTTGTCGAGCTTGCGCAGCTCGGTCATGACCAGTTCGCCGATGTGTTCGGTAGGCACTTCACGCAAGCCGCTGGCCAGCAGCTGTTCTTCGATGCGGGCCACGGCCCCGTCCACGTCTTCGGTGCTGACCGGCCGCTTGCGCAGCGCCAGGCTCAGGCTGGCGCGCAGCTTGGCCGGGTCGTATTCGCTACGGCTGCCGTTGCGCTTGACGACCGACGGCATGGCAAGCTCCACCCGTTCATACGTGGTGAATCGCTTGTCACAGGACTGGCAGCGGCGCCGGCGGCGGATGGCGTCGCCCTCTTCCGAGACACGGCTGTCGACGACCTGCGTTTCGGAATTGCCGCAAAATGGACACCGCATGTGTGATCCCTGAAAACACGGAAAGGCAATAATTCGTCGACATTGTAACGATGAAACAAACAAAAGGACGGCCCCTTGCGGAGCCGTCCTTTATGCGGGCCGGGCGGCTGACGCCGCCAGCGCCGTCTTACTTCTTGCCGTAGACCGGCAGGCGCGAGGTCAGCTCGTTGACGCGGGCGCGCACGGCGGCGATGTTGGCCTCGTCACGCGGGTTGTCCAGCACGTCGGCGATCAGGTTGGCGGTCAGTTCCGCTTCGGCTTCGGTGAAGCCGCGGGTGGTCATGGCCGGGGTGCCCAGACGGATGCCGCTGGTCACGAAGGGCTTTTCCGGATCGTTCGGGATGGCGTTCTTGTTGACCGTGATGTGGGCCTGGCCCAGCACCGCTTCGGCTTCCTTGCCCGTGATGCCCTTGGAACGCAGGTCCACCAGCATGACGTGGCTTTCAGTACGGCCCGACACGATGCGCAGGCCACGCTTGACCAGCGTGTCGGCCAGCACCTTGGCGTTCTTGACGACTTGTTGCGCGTAGGTCTTGAATTCGGGTTCCAGCGCTTCCTTGAAGGCCACGGCCTTGCCGGCGATGACGTGCATCAGCGGACCGCCCTGGATGCCGGGGAAGATCGCCGAGTTGACGATCTTTTCGTATTCGGCCTTCATCATGATGACGCCGCCGCGCGGGCCGCGCAGCGACTTGTGCGTGGTCGAGGTGACGAAATCGGCATGGGGCACCGGGTTGGGGTAGGCGCCGCCCGCCACCAGGCCGGCGTAGTGGGCGATGTCGACCATGAACAGCGCGCCGTTTTCATGGGCGATGCGGGCCATGCGCTCGAAATCGATGTGCAGGGCATAGGCCGAAGCGCCTGCCACGATCAGCTTGGGCTTGTGTTCGCGGGCCAGTTGCTCGACCTGGGCGTAGTTCAGGACTTCGTTTTCGTCCAGGCCGTACGAGATGAAGTTGTACAGCTTGCCCGAGGCGTTGACCGACGCGCCGTGGGTCAGGTGGCCGCCTTCGGCCAGGCTCATGCCCAGCACGGTGTCGCCCGGCTTCAGGACGGCCATGTACACGCCCTGGTTGGCTTGCGAGCCCGAGTTGGGCTGCACGTTGGCGGCTTCGGCGCCGAAAATCTGCTTCAGGCGGTCGATGGCCAGTTGCTCGACCACGTCGACGTATTCGCAACCGCCGTAGTAGCGCTTGCCCGGATAGCCTTCGGCGTACTTGTTCGTGAGCTGCGTGCCCTGGGCTTCCATGACGGCCGGGCTGGCGTAGTTCTCCGAAGCGATCAGCTCGATGTGCTGCTCTTGGCGTACGTCTTCCTTCTGGATGGCGGCCCAGACGTCCGGGTCAGCCTTGGAGAGGGTGAGGTTGCGGTCAAACATGACGGGAGGTTCCTGAAGCAGGTAAGAGAGGAGGAAACTGCGCCCCGGGTGGGTAAACCCGGATAATGACGAATAGTTTACCGCGTCGCGCCAATTCCCTTGTCGCCAAAATGCCCCGAATGGCGGCAAAATTCCCGGCATGGGCGCGAAATTTCCGGCATTCCCCCAACGCCGGAAAACGCGCTCAACCCGACTTGAGAAACTTTCATGCAAACCCAGACCTTGATCGCCTACACCCTGGTCGCTGCCGTCAGCGTCGTCACCCCCGGCCCCGCCAGCATCCTGGCCATGCGCAACGGCGCGGCCGGCGGCCTGCGCGCCGTGCTGCCGTCGTCGCTGGGTAACGTGACCGGCCTGTTCCTGCTGTCGGCCGCGGCCATGCTGGGCCTGGGCGTGGTGCTGCAATCGTCGGCGCTGCTGTTCGCGGCGCTCAAGATCGCCGGCGCCGCCTACCTGATCTACCTGGGCCTGCGCCACCTGCTGGGCCGCAGCAGCGTGGCAGCGCCCCCGCCCGACACCCAGGGGCGCCCGCCCCGCGGCGCCTGGGCGCTCTACCTGGAAGCCACCTTCGTGGCGGGCCTGAACCCCAAGCCCATCCTGTTCTTCACCGCGCTGTTCCCGCAATTCCTGAACGCCGCCGAACCGCTCTTGCCGCAGTTCTTCATCCTGACCGGCATCTTCATGGGCATGTCGCTGCCCTCGCTGCTGGCCTACGGCCTTCTGGCGCGGCGCGCCCGGCGCCTGTTCCAGCAACCGCGCGCCGTGCTGTGGATCAACCGCGCGGTGGGTTCGGTGTTCGTCGCCTTCGGCGTGGCGCTGCTGCGCCTGAAGCGTGCGACCGGCTGATGGACACCCCTGCCGTCAGCCAATAAAAAGGGCCGCATTAATGCGGCCCTTTTTTCACCCTGCGTCGATCAGGACGCCGAGGTTGCGCCGATCTGCTTGGGCGCCAGCTTCGGGTTGAGCGTGTAGGTGCCCGTCAGCGACGCCTGGGCCAGCACGTGCTTCTGCAACGCCCGCAACGCATCTTCACCGGTGAAGGCGCCCTGCAGGTTCAGCGTGTGCACATCCAGCGCGTACAGCGTGAACACATAGCGGTGCACCAGCGCGTCGTTCCAGGGCGGGCACGGGCCGTCGTAACCGAAGTAGTCGCCGCTCATGTCGTGGTCGTTGGCGAACCAGGACGAATACGAGTTGATACCCTGGCGGGCATCCATCGGCGCCAGCGGGCCACCCTTGCCGCGCGGCGTGATGCCGTTGGAAAAGGTGCCCTCTTCGATGTCGCGCATGTCGGCGGACAGGTCCACCAGCACCCAGTGGAAGAAGTCCACGCGCGGCAGGTCGGCCGGCACTTCGCGGCCTTCCTGGTTGACGTCGTCGGGCTTGGAGGGCACGTCCGGATCGTGGCAGATCAAGGCAAACGACTGCGTCCCCGCCGGGACGTCGTCCCAGGAAAACTGCGGGTTGTAGTTGTCTGCCAGCGCGACGTGCGATTGCGCATCGATCTTGCCGAAGGCGTAGCGCTCCGGAATCGACTCGTTATCGGAAAAAGACAAACTCGAAAGTTTCATGTCGTGCTCCTTGAAGTGCCGCAAAGGCGTCCCTGCCCCTGACCATGCCTCCAGCGTATCAAAAACTTTGCGATGATGGGTTCACAAAAGTTCGCAATCACGCATTCACGGTAACACGCGCGAATTTGCGCTTGCCGACCTGCACGACATAGGTGCCCGCCGGCAGTTGCAACGATTTGTCTTCGACCCGGTCGCCATTGACGCGCACGCCGCCTTGCTCGACGTTGCGCTGGGCTTCCGACCCGGACGCCACCAGCCCGGCTTCGCGCAGCAGCTTCAGGATGCCGACCGGCGCGCCGCCCAGGGTGACCTCGGGCATGTCTTCCGGAATGGCGCCGTCGCGGAACCGCGCCTCGAACGACGCCAGGGCGTCTTCGGCCGCCTTGGCCGAATGGAAGCGCGTGATGATTTCCTGGGCCAGCATGACCTTGGCGTCGCGCGGGTTGCGGCCCTCGTCGATCGACTGCTTGAGCGCGGCGATGTCTTCCAGCGACCGGAACGACAGCAGTTCGAAATAGCGCCACATCAGCGTGTCGGAAATCGACATCAGCTTGCCGAACATCGAATCGGGCGCTTCCGAGATGCCGATGTAGTTGCCCTTGGACTTGGACATCTTCTCGACGCCGTCGGTACCCACCAGCAGCGGCATCGTCAGAATGCACTGCGGCTCTTGCCCATATTCCTTCTGCAGCTCGCGGCCGACCAGCAGGTTGAACTTCTGATCGGTGCCCCCCAGCTCCAGATCGGACTTCAGCGCCACCGAGTCATAGCCCTGCATCAGCGGATACAGGAATTCGTGCACCGAGATCGGGATGCCGCCCTTGAAGCGCTTGGTGAAGTCCTCGCGCTCCATCATGCGGGCCACCGTATAGCGCGAGGCCAGCTGGATCATGCCGCGCGCGCCCAGCGGATCGCACCACTCGGAGTTGTAACGGATCTCGGTCCGGGCCGGGTCCAGCACCAGGCTGGCCTGCGCATAGTAGGTCTTGGCATTGGCCTCGATCTGCTCGCGGGTCAGGGGCGGACGGGTGCTGTTGCGGCCGCTGGGGTCGCCGATGGTCGAGGTGAAGTCGCCGATCAGGAAGATGACCTCGTGACCCAGGTCCTGCAACTGGCGCATCTTGTTGAGCACCACGGTGTGGCCCAGGTGGATGTCCGGCGCCGTCGGATCCAGCCCCAGCTTGATGCGCAGCGGCACGCCGGTGGCGCGGCTTCGGGCCAGCTTGCGGGCGAATTCGGATTCGACCAGCAGCTCATCGCATCCGCGTTTGGCAATACGCAGATCGGCTTCGACTTCGGGGGTGATGGGGGCTTCGGAGGGAGACATTTTTTGGGGGGCCGCGACGGCTTTAGCCGATAAAAAGGTGTAAAAAGTGACGAAAACTATCGAAAATTCTAGCCGAATCAGCTAGGATACCGCCCTAATCATACGCAACTGTCATATATACGCAGTTGCTGTCCGGTCTACCACCCGTTTGTTCACAAGTTGCGCCCCGCGCCAGCCCTTGCCCCGGAAAACGTGGCGCGCGGGGGCCGTTCGTGTCACGCACCCTGCGAGCTCAAGCCACCTGAGAGGGTATCTTCACGATGAATCGTGGCCTCCACGACCTGGCGAGTAGCATCAAGCGCAAAGTTGCTGCCGTGTTTGCGCCCGTCGAGCCCAAGCCCCACCGCTCGGGACTTTTCCGCCGCACTCTCCTTGTCACCGCCATCGGCCTGTTTGCCGGCGCCGCCGCCCTGGGCATGGTGCAGCAACCCGACCGCAGCGAAATCCCCCCGTCCCGCATCATCCAGAGCGTTCTGCCGCTGACCACCGAACAGGTTGAAGTCAGCACGCCCAGCGCCGCGCCGTACATCAGCGAAACCCGCATCCGCGCGGGCGACACGCTGGCCGCCGTGCTGCAACGCCTGGAACTCGATTCGCCCGACCTGCAAACCTTCCTGACCCACGACGCCAGCGCGCGCAGCATCTACAAGCTGTACCCGGGCCGTTCCGTGCAGGCCGCGACCGACGCGGAAGGCAACCTGATCTGGCTGCGTTACATCCACACCCCCGGCAACGAAGCTGACGGCCAGGTCGTCACCCGCATGCTGCACGTGGCGCGCACCGGAGACGGCTACAAGGCCGAAGAAATCACCGAGAACACCGATCGCCAGACCCGCGTCGCCGTGGGCACGATCCGTTCGTCGCTGTTCGGCGCCACCGATGCCGCAGGCATCCCGGATTCGGTCACCATGCAGATGGCCGACATCCTCAGCGCCAAGATCGACTTCCTGCGCGACCTGCGCCAGGGCGACCAGTTCCGCGTGGTCTACGAAGTGCGCTCGCACGACGGCCGCTACGCCGGCGCCGGCCGCGTGCTGGCCCTGGAATTCATCAACGGCGGCAAGACCCACACCGCCGTCTGGTTCAGCGCCGACAACAAGACGGGCTCGTACTACGACTTCGACGGCACCAGCCTGCGCGGCGCGTTCCTGCGCACCGCGCTGAAGTTCAGCCGCATCAGCTCCACCTTCGGCATGCGCATGCACCCCATCCACAAGACCTGGACGGGACACAAGGGCGTGGACTACGCGGCCCCCTCGGGCACGCCGATCCACTCCACGGCCGACGGCACGGTGGAATTCTCGGGCTGGCAGAACGGCTACGGCAACGTGGTCATCGTCAAGCATTACGGCAAGTACTCGACGCTGTACGCGCACCAGAGCCGCATCGCCGAAGGCATCACCAAGGGCGCCAAGATTTCCCAGGGCCAGTTGCTGGGTTACGTCGGCGCCACGGGCTGGGCCACCGGCCCGCACCTGCACTACGAATTCCGCGTCGACAACCAGCCCATCGACCCGCTGTCGGTGGACCTGCCGGTCGCCCGCGCCCTCGAACCCGCCGAAATCCGCGCGTTCAACCAGGCCGTGGGCCCGTACAAGCAGCAGATCCAGCTGCTGACAGAATTCCAGCAGACCCTGCCCGACGCGCTGACCAACGTGGCCAGCCGCTAAGCAGCCCTGTCTGCATGACGCACCCGCAAGGCGGCCCGCGCATCTCGATGCCGGGCCGCTTTTTACTTAGGCGGATCTATTCATGACTGCATCTCCAAACGCCCAGCTCTCCTCGGCAGAGGCCGCTTCGCCGCAGGGCCGCCCCAAGGCCGGGGGTCCACTCTTCATCGGACTGATGTCAGGCACCAGTGTCGATGGCGTCGATGGCGTGCTGGTTCGCCTGCCGGACGGCCAACCGCCGCAGGTGCTGGCCAGCGCCAGCCTGCCGATGCCGGCCGCTCTGCGCGCCGAACTGTTGGCGCTGAACGTGCCCGGCGATGACGAACTGGCTCGCGCCGCGTTGGCTGCCAACGAACTGGCCCGCCTGTATGCGCAGGCCGTGGCCGACCTGCTCGCCCAGACGGGCCTGCAAGCGCAGGATATCGCCGCCGTCGGCGCCCATGGACAGACCGTGCGCCACCGGCCCGACCGCGGCTATACGCTGCAATTGAATGCGCCCGCCCTCCTGGCCGAACTGAGCGGCATCGATGTGATCGCCGACTTCCGCAGCCGCGACGTGGCCGCGGGCGGCCAGGGCGCGCCGTTGGTGCCGCCGTTCCACGCCGCCATCTTCGGCGCCCCGCAGGGCCGCGCCGTGCTGAACCTGGGCGGCATCGCCAACGTGACCCTGCTGACGCCGGGCCAGCCGCCCCGTGGCTTCGATACGGGCCCCGCCAACGTGTTCCTGGACGCCTGGTGCCAGCGCCACCTGGGCCAGCCCTACGACAAGGATGGCCGCTGGGCCGCCTCCGGCCAGGTGCTGGCGCCGCTGCTCGAACAACTGATTGCCAGCGAACCCTGGTTCGCGCTGCCGCCGCCCAAGTCGACCGGCCGCGACCTCTTCAACCTGCGCTGGCTGGACGACCGGCTGGCGGCCTACGATGGCCCAGCCCCCGCCCCGCAAGACGTGCAGGCGACCCTGCAACGCCTGACGGCCCGCACGGTCGCCAACGCCATCGATGCGGCCGCTGCCGATACGCGCGAGGTCTATGTCTGCGGCGGCGGCGCGTACAACGCGGGGCTGATGCGTGAGCTGGCGTATTGCCTGCAGCGTCCGGTGCACGCCACCGACGCCCTGGGCGTGCCGGCGCAGCAGGTCGAAGCCCTGGCCTTTGCATGGCTGGCGCAGGCGTTCCTGATGGGCAGGCCGGCGGGCGTGCCCGAGGTCACGGGCGCTCGCGGCCCGCGCATCCTGGGCGCGCGGTACCCGGCCTGACATCAGCCCGCCCGGACAACCGGCCCAAACAAAAAGCCCTTCGGCATACCGAAGGGCTTTTTTTGTCGCTCAGGCGCAGCCGCCCGGTATCGCACAGGGCCGCCAGCGCGGACCTGACGCGATCGCTACCGGCTTACACCGAGAACGACGAACCGCAGCCGCAGGTGGTGCTGGCGTTGGGGTTGCGGATGACGAACTGGGCGCCTTCCAGGTCTTCCTTGTAGTCGATCTCGGCGCCGACCAGGTATTGGAAGCTCATCGGGTCGACCAGCAATTGCACGCCGGCCTTGTCCAGCACGGTGTCGTCTTCGTTGACGACTTCGTCAAACGTGAAACCGTACTGGAAACCCGAACAGCCTCCGCCCTGCACGAAGACGCGCAGCTTCAGTTCGGGGTTGCCTTCTTCGGCCAGCAGGTCCTTGACCTTGGCGGCTGCCGAGTCGGTGAACACCAGGGGAGCAGGCGGGGCGGCCTGCAGGTCGACGGTTTCGGTCACTGCATTCATGATTCACTCCTGGCCGGTTCGGCCGTATTCCGGTGAGCGGCGTCGCCGCTCGTATACATCCACTATAGCGCAGGCCCTGCCCAGACTCAAAGTTCAAGCTTGACGCTGCGCGAAGCGCGGACGGTGTCGCCTTCGAGGACGCTGATGGTGACGCTTTCGGGGACAAATCCCTCGGGCACAGCCAGGACGCCCTGGCTGCGCTGGTATTGGTCGAACTGCAACGCCAGCGACGCTGCCGTGGTGGTTTCGCCGGTGGCAGGCACCGGGCCGCTTTCGGCCTTGACCTGCATGGGGGCCAGATCCACCGTGACGGTTTCGCCCTTGAGCGTGCCGGTGGCCTGGAAGCGCAACGTGCCGGCAAACGCGGCCGCGCCATTGCGGCCGCTGCGCATCAGCAGCACCTTGTAGCGCAGGCCGGCGCCGTCGCGCTCGATCTGGGCGCCGCGGATATCCACCGAGCCTTCGGGACCGGGGGGCAGCAGTTGTTCATAGAAAGCCAGTTGATCGCGCACCCGGCCGACTTCGGCTTGGGCGGCGTGCAGCTGGGTTTCGAGTTCCTGGCGGGCGGAACGCTCGATGACCAGTTCGCCATCCGCAGTGTCGAGCTGGCCACGGATGTAGCGCAATTGCACCGCCTGTTGGCGCATGGCTTCGTCGCGCGCTTCGACCTGATCGGCGCTGAGCACCACCGCGTCCTTGGGCTGGTACACGCCGCGGGCGTAGAAGTAACCCGCCGCCAGCCCCAGCGCCACGCCCGCCACGATACCGGCAGCCACGCGCAGGCCGGAACCGGCGCGGGAAGGTCGAGGGGTTGCGGACGTTTCGTTGGACATGGGAAGCGGGCCGGCGGCTAGCCGCCGGCCCGGCAAGGCATCACGGCAGGATCGCGACCTGGTCCAGGCCCGTGGTTTCGGCGATGCCGAACATCAGGTTCATGTTCTGCACGGCCTGGCCGGCCGCGCCCTTCACCAGGTTGTCCTGCACGACCATGATGATGAGCTGGTCGCCGCCGCCCGGGCGCGACAGCGCAATGCGCAGGTTGTTCGAGGCGCGCACCGAGCGCGTTTCGGGCAGGCTGCCGGCAGGCATGACGTCGACGAAGGCTTCGTCGGCGTAGCGTGCTTCGAACAGCGCCTGGAAGTCGGTGTCGCGCGCTTCGGGCAGGATGCGGGCGTAGATGGTCGAGAACATGCCGCGGATCATCGGCACCAGATGCGGCACGAAGGTCAGGCCGACCTTGCCGCCAGCGATCTTCTCGAGCTGGGCGACGATTTCGGGGTGGTGGCGGTGGCCGGCCACGCCGTAGGCCTTGAAGTTGTCGGACGCTTCAGAGAAGAGCGAGCTGACTTCGGCTTTGCGGCCCGCGCCCGACACGCCCGACTTGCAATCGGCGATCAGGGTTTGCGCATCGACCAGTTGCTTGCCGCCTTCGAGCAGCGGGGCAAGACCCAGCAGCACGGTGGTGGGATCTGTCTCTTATACACATCTCCGAGCCCACGAGACAGGCAGAAATCT
>ERZ1032107.340-NODE-340-length-10546-cov-13.187113_pt1 | contig 10546 bp, 9 predicted proteins | sample MGYA00516713_ERZ1032107 | MGnify/ENA primary metagenome ERZ1032107 (study PRJEB33718, sample SAMN03160116) | human skin metagenome | collected 2014-04-10 | study: EMG produced TPA metagenomics assembly of the PRJNA266117 data set (Human skin bacterial metagenome...
CCTGTACACCGACCTGGAAATCGACAGCATCGACGCCATCGACCTGATCGACCACGTGCGCCGCCAGACGGGCCGCAAACTGGACGCCAACGACTTCCGCAGCGTACGCACCGTTGAAGACGTGGTGCAGGCCATCTGCAAGAAGCAGCAGGACGCTGCCACATGAAGCGAGGCCTGGCGCCCGCCCTGGCCGTGGCCGGCCTGGCTTACCCCTTTGTCGTGCATGCGACGCTGGGGCGGGTCGATGCGGCATGGCTGGCGCTGCCGCTGGCCCTGCTGTGGCTGGCGCGCGCCCTGACGCGCGGGGCCGACACGCCTGGCGGGCGCCTCTTGCCGCTGGCCGCCGTGGCGTTCTGCCTGGTGCTGGCGGTATCGAATTCGCAAGACTGGCTGCGCTGGTATCCGGTGATGGTCAACGCGATGCTGCTTGCCATATTCGGCGCCAGCCTGCGCCATGGCCGCCCGGTGATCGAACGACTGGCGCGCCTGCATCACCCCGATCTGCCCGAGGCCGGCGTGCGCTACACGCGCAATGTCACGCGGGTCTGGTGCGGTTTTTTCGCCATCAACGGCGCCATCGCCGCAGCCCTGGCCGCCTGGGCCCCCTGGTCCTGGTGGACCGCCTACAACGGCGCCATCAGTTACGTGCTGATGGGCCTGCTGTTGGGCGGCGAATGGCTGCTGCGGCCCGCTGCAGCAAAGGCGGCTTGAGCGTGGCCTGGATTCCCCTGACGCATCTGCTGCTGCCCAGCACCGCACTGGCCGACGGTGCACCGGTGGCCCACGAGCCGCTCCTGTCGCGCGCCGCTTTCGCCACCCGATGCCTGACGGCGGCCGCTGGGTTGCAAGCGCGCGCTATCGGCCGCGCCGCCTTGTGGTTCGATGACGCGGCCGAACTCGCCATCGCCCTGTATGCCTGCTGGCGTGCCGGCGTGACAGCAGTGCTGCCCGGCGACGCGCGCCCTGCCACCTGCACCCTGCTCGACGCCACCGTCGATGCGTGGCTGACCGACACGGATCTACCGCTCACCATGCGCCCGGCCTGGCGCCTGCAACTGCTGCAAGACGCCCCGGCCTTGCCACCCGCCGCGCTGGACCCGGCGCAGGCACTGGTGCTGTGCACGTCCGGATCCAGCGGCACACCCAAGCACATCCGGAAAAACTGGGGTCAGCTTGCCCGTGAAGTCGACGCCTTGCAACGCCAGTGGCCCGACGCCGGCTGTCCGGTGCTGGGCAGCGTGTCGGCGCAGCACATGTACGGCCTGCCGTTTCGGGTACTGTGGCCGCTCTGCGCCGGGCGCCTCATCGACCGCTGCCAGCGCCACTACCCTGAAGACCTGCAACTGGCCAGCCTGCGCCACACCGCCTTCACCTGGATCGCCAGCCCCGCGCTGCTGCGCCGGCTGGGCGACCGGCTCGACTGGGCCCAACTCCGCGGCCGCCTGGGCCGCATCTATTCCTCTGGCGGAGAACTGCCCGCCGACGTTTCGGACGCCATCGCGCAGCAACTGGGCCTGCGTCCCACCGAAATCTACGGCAGCTCTGAGACCGGCGCGGTGGCCTGGCGCAGCGGCGCCGGCTTATGGCAGCCACTGCCCGGCGTGACCATCGGCCTGGATGCGCAACACGCGCTGCGCGTGGCGTCGCCCTGGATCGATGCCGCCGACGAACAGACCGCCGACGGCGCCGAGCTTGCCGCCGACGGCTTCCAGCTGCTGGGCCGCCTGGACCGCATCGTCAAGATCGAAGAAAAGCGCATCGCGCTGCCCATGATTGAACAGGCACTGGCGTGCCACCCCCTGGTAGCCGAGGCGCGCGTCGGCCGACCCACGAGCGCGTTGCGGCTGACCGCGCTGGTGGCGCTCTCAGCCACCGGCCTGCATGCACTGCGCAACCAGGGCCGCCGCGCCGTGATCGACGCACTGCGCCAGCACTTGGCGGCCGCCGTCGACTCACTGGCCATTCCCCGTGGTTGGCGGCTACTGCGCCAATTGCCCTGGAACGCCCAAGGCAAGATGCCGCAGGCGGACTTCGATGCCGCCGCGGGCGAGCGCCCGCTGCACCCGGTGGCTGATAGCCTGCCCGCCGGCAGCGCCGAAGAGCGCCGCTACCGCATAGAGATCCTTTGCGACCTGGCCTACTTCAGCGGCCACTTCCCCACCGCGCCCGTGGTACCCGGCGTGGCGCAGATCACCTGGGCCGTGTCGCTGGCGCAACGCGAGCTGCAGCCCGGGCTGCATTTCGCCGGTATGGAAGCCCTGAAATTCCAGCGCCTGCTGCGCCCCGGCGACGTGGCCGAACTGGCGCTGCGCTGGGATGCCGGCAAGCAAAAACTGTACTTCGCCTACACGCTGGACGGCGCGCCCTGCTCGTCGGGCCGCGTGCTGCACGGAAGCTGCCATGACGCCGCATAAGCGCTGCGCGGTCATCCCCGTGTACAACCACGGCGCCACCGTGGCCGCCGTGCACGCGCAACTGGCTGCGTTGGGCCTGCCCTGCGTGCTGGTGGACGACGGGTCGGCGCCCGACTGCGCCGCCGTGCTGGACGCCCTGGCTGCCCTGCCGAACACCCACCTGGTGCGCCGCCTGCAGAACGGAGGCAAGGGCGCCGCCGTGCAGGACGGCCTGCGCGCCGCACGCAGCCTGGGCTACAGCCACGCGCTGCAAGTCGACGCCGACGGCCAGCACACCCTGACCGACGCCGCGGCATTCGTGCAGGCCTCGCGGGCGTGGCCCCAGGCGGTCATCTGCGGCGCCCCGGTGTATGGCGACGACGTGCCGCGCAGCCGCTTGTATGGCCGCTGGCTGACACGCGTGTGGGTCTGGATCAACACACTGTCGCTCGACATTCCGGATGCCATGTGCGGTTTTCGTGTCTATCCGCTCGATGCCGTGCTGCGGGTCATCGATGGCGCGCAGGTGGGCCGCCGCATGGACTTCGACATCGCAGTGCTGGTGCGGCTGCATTGGCGCGGCGTGCCCATGGTCTGGCTGCCCACCCGCGTGGTCTACCCGGAAGGCGGGGTGTCACATTTCAAGGCGTTGCGCGACAACGTCCTGATCAGCCGCATGCACGCCCGCCTGTTCTTCGGCATGCTGGCGCGCTCGCCCGCGCTGCTGCTGCGACGGCGCCTGGGTAAAGGCATCCGCCCATGACCGCCGCCGACCCGCACTGGGCCGACCAGCCCGAACGCGGCAGCCCCTTGCTGCTGCGCCTGACCGCCTGGGCCGCCCGCAACATCGGCCGGCGCGCCGTGGCGCCCCTCGTGTGGGTCGTCGTGCTGTATTTCTATGCCTTCGGTCCGCGCGCGCGCCGCGCCATCGCGGCCTACCAGCGCCGCCTGACCGCGGCAGGCGGGCCGGCCACGCCGCTGCCCAAAGCCTTTCCCGTCTATCGACAATACCTGGCGTTCGCCCAGGCGTTGCTGGACAAGCTGGACGTCTGGCAGGGCAAGATCACACAGGCCGACCTGGACATCACCGACCCCGATGACCTGCATGCGCAGATGGGCATGGGGCGTGGCCAGATCCTGGTGGGCTCGCATCTGGGCAACCTTGAAGTGTGCCGTGCACTGGCCGAAAAGTCCGGCCTGCTCAAACTGAACGTTCTGGTGCACACCAAGCACGCCGTGCATTTTGGCCGGTTGCTCGACGAGGCCGGCGGCGGCCTGCGCATGATCCAGGTCAGCGAACTGGACGCCGGCGTCATGCTTGACCTGGCCCAACGGCTGGATCGCGGCGAATGGTTGGCCATCGCGGGCGACCGCGTGCCACTGACCGGCAACCGCAGCACCCAGGTCGACCTGCTCGGCGCCGCGGCGCTGCTGCCGCAAGGCCCCTGGCTGCTGGCTGGCCTGCTGCGCTGCCCGGTGAATCTGCTGTTCTGCACGCGCCAAGGCGCCCGCTACCGCGTAGCCATGGAACGGCTTTGCGATGGCATCGAATGGACGCGCGCCACGCGCCAATCACAAATCGCCTACTGGACGCAGCGTTACGCCAACCGCCTGGGCGCGCATTGCCGCCAGGCGCCGCTGCAATGGTTCAACTTCTACCCTTTCTGGAAAGACGATGCGTAAACGCGGCGCCCTGGGCGCGGAAGTCGAAATCCGGGTGCCTTTCTACGACGTCGATTCGATCAACGTCGTCTGGCATGGCCATTACGTCAAATACCTGGAAGAAGCGCGCTGCCAATTGCTCGACTGCCTGGGCTATGGCTACGAGGCCATGCGCGCCAGCGGCTACGTCTGGCCGGTCATCGACCTGCAATTGCGCTACGCGCACGCCGCCCAGTTCGGCCAACGCCTGGTGGTGCGCGCCGAACTGGTCGAATGGGAAAATCGCTTGAAAATCAACTATCTCATCCGTGAAGCCACGACCGGCCAGCGCCTGACCCGGGCCAGCTCGGTGCAGGTGGCCGTCTGCATGCAGACCCGCGAGATGCAGTTGGCCTCGCCCGCCGCCCTGGTGGATGCGGTGCGGCGCAAACTTGAAAGCGATGCATCGGAACACGCCGCATGAACCGCTCCCCGAACGCGCTGCCGCATCACGGGCTGAACCGTCAGCCAAGCCGTTTGTCGACCGGGCTGACCGACCGCTTGTGGCCGCGCGGGTTGCCGCGTCGGTTGCCGAATCGGCTACCCCGCCTGGCCGACCGCATCGTGCAGCGCCTGCTGCTGTGCGTCGCGCTGGCCATGCTGCCCTGGGTCGTCCACGCCTTCACGCTGGATGACCTGCAGCAGCAACTGCGCGCCACCCCCATCGTCCGCGGCCATTTCGTGCAGCAGAAATTCCTGCGTTCGCTGCCGCAGCCGCTGACCAGCCGCGGCGACTTCACCCTGGCCACCGGCCGCGGGCTGCTGTGGCTGCTGCGCAGCCCCATCGCTCAGGACCTGCGCATCAATACCGACGGCATCGCGCGCCGCGGCCCCGACGGCGCCTGGCAGGCGTTGCCGCAGCATACCGGCGCCGGCCGCGAAAACCGCCTGTTCCTTTCAGTGCTGGCTGGCGACACCAGCGGCCTGCGCGAGAACTTCGACCTGACGCTTACCGGCGACGCCAACGCCTGGCAGCTGATGCTGCTGCCGCGCTCGGTGCTGCTGCGCCAGATCTTCGAAAACATCCAGATCAACGGTGGCAAGCTGGTCGACCGCATCGAACTGCGTGAAGTGCAAGGCGACCGCAGCGTGCTGCAGATGACCGACGCCATGGCGGCCGACGCGCTGACGCCCGAGGAGCAACGTGCCTTCGGCCTTTGAACGCTGGCTGCCGCGGCTGTTCAAGCTGGGGCTGTTGCTGCTGCTGTGCCTGGGCGCATGGCAGTGCCGCAACGGCTGGCCCGTGTCCGCCAACCTGATGGAACTGGTGCCGCAGGCGCAGGCCGACGCCACCCGCCAACTGGCCGAAGCCCGCATCCAGGAGCCCCTCAGCCGCCAACTGGTGGCGCTGGTGGCGGCCCCTGCGGGCGGCGACAGCGCTGCCCCGGCGCGACTGCTGGCGCAGCGCTGGCAGCAAAGCGGCCTGTTCGAATCCGCGTTGGTCGACGTCGACGTCGACCTGGCCGAGCTGCGCACGATCCTGCTGGCCAACCGCCTGGCCTTGCTGTCCGCCGCGCAGCGCCGCCAGTTGCTCGAAGACACCCCTGCCTTTGCCCAGCGCCGCGCGCGCGAACTGGTCGACCCCTTTTCGTCGTCCAGCGCCGTGCCGGTCAACCAGGACCTGCTTGGCCTGACCCGGCTGGGCGAACAGGCGCTGCGCCCGGGCGGCGCGGTGCAGTATGACGTGACCACCGGCACGCTGCTGGCCGAGCATGCCGGCCGCGCCTGGGTGCTGGTACGCGCGACCACTCGCGAAGACGCCTTCGACAGCAATGCCCCCGCGCGCATCGCCGCGCAGATCGCACAAGACCGCCAGGCGCTGGCCGCCACCGGCGCCGACCTGTTGGTGGCCGGTGGAGCACTGTACGCCGCGGCCGGACGCGCCCAGGCGGTGTCGGAAAGCAGCTGGATCGGCGGCATCGCGGTTGCCGGCATCGTGCTGGTATTGCTGCTGGCGCTGCGCCGCTGGCAAGCCCTGCTGGCGCTGGCGCCGGTGGCCGTGGGCCTGCTCGCCGGCACCGTCGCCTGCGTCGCTGTGTTTGGGTCCATCCATGTGCTGACCCTGGTGATCGGCGCCAGCCTGATCGGCGTGGCGGTTGATTTTCCGATGCACTGGCTGGGCAAAAGCTACGGCATGCCCGACTGGCGTGCCTGGCCCGCGCTGCACCGGGTGCTGCCGGGCCTGACCATCAGCCTGGCGGCCAGCCTGGTGGGCTACGTGGCACTGGCGTTCACGCCTTTTCCTGCCCTGACCCAGACCGCGGTGTTTTCCGCCGCCGGCTTGCTGGGCGCCTATGCCTGCACCGTGTGCCAACTGCCCGCCTGGCTGCGCAATTTCCGCCCCCGGCCCTGGCCGGCATTGCTGCGGGTGGCCCAGGCTGCGCTGGCCGCTCGCGAACGCCTGGCCGGCCGTCGCGGCGTGCTGTGGGCAGGCGCCCTGCTGCTGGCCGCCACCACTGCCGGCGGCATCGGCCGCCTGAACATCCAGGACGACCTGCGCCAATGGCTCGCCCTGCCCGCGCCGCTGTTGCAGCAGGCGCGCCAGATCGGCGAAATCACCGGTTTCATGCCCACCAGCCAGTTCTTCCTGGTGCGCGCCCAAGACCCGGATGAACTGCTGCGCCGGCAAGCGCAGATCGCGCGGCAACTGGATACGCTGGTCGCTGCCGGCGGCCTGCAGGCCTACAACGCCCTCAGCCAGCGCGTGGCGCCCATGGCCGACCAGCAGGCCGCCGCGGCCGCGCTGAACCAGCTGGCCGACCAGCCCCAGGCCTGGCAGCCGCTGACCGACATCGGCGTGCCGTTCGACGTCATCCGACAGGAGCTTCAATCGCTAGCGGCCCTGCCGCCCGTCACGCTGGACGCCGCCATGCAGGGCCAGGTCGGTGAACGCTGGCGCCCGCTGTGGCTGGGCCAGCGGGATGGCGAAGCCGCCGGCATGGTCACGCTGCTGGGGCTGCGCGACCCGGCGGCCCTGGCCGCCATCGCCCAGGCCACACCCGGCGTCACTCTGGTGGACCGCAGCGGTGAACTGAACCGCATGTTCACCGCCACCCGCATCGAGGCCGCCGAACTCAAGCTTCTGTCGTATGGCGTCGCGGCGCTGCTGTTGTGCCTGACGCTGGGCCGCGCCGCCGCCTGGCGCATTCTCGCCGTGCCGCTGACCGCCACCGCGTGCAGCCTGGCCGCGCTGGGCTACCTGGGCCAGCCTCTCACGCTGTTCAGCCTGTTCGGCCTGCTGCTGGTGTCAGCCATCGGCGTGGACTACGCCATCTTCATGTACGAGCGGGTCGCCGGCGCGGCGGCCAGCCTGGTGGGCATCATCCTGGGCGCGCTCACCACCTTGCTGTCGTTCGGCCTGCTGGCCGTCAGCAGCACCCCCGCCATCGCCAACTTCGGCATGGCGGTGGCGCTGGGTGTGGGCTTTTCGCTGCTATGGGCGCCCTGGGTGCGGCCGGCGGCCAAGGCCTGACACCGTCATTCTTTCTATTGATTCTTCAAGGAAACATCCAGCATGGAACATCGGCAAGTGGTTGTCATCGGGGCAGGCCCCGCCGGGGCGGTAGCCGCCGCGCTGCTCAAGCGCCAGGGGCACGACGTCCTGGTGCTCGAACGCCAGCAGTTTCCGCGCTTTTCCATCGGTGAAAGCCTGTTGGCCCACTGCCTGGAATTCATCGAAGAAGCCGGCATGATGCCGGCCGTGCTGGCCGCCGGCTTCCAGATCAAGAACGGCGCCGCCTTTGCCTGCGGCGAACGCTATACCTATTTCGATTTCCGCGACAAGTTCACCTCCGGTCCCGGCACCACCTTCCAGGTTCAGCGCGCCCAGTTCGACAAGGTGCTGGCCGACGACGCCGCGCGCCAGGGCGTGGAAGTGCGCTACCTGCAGGAAGTGACCGCCGCCGACTTCTCGGGCGACGGCCCCCTGCTGGACGTGCGTGGCGCCGACGGCAGCCAGTACCAGATACGCAGCCGATTCGTGCTGGACGCCAGCGGCTACGGCCGCGTGCTGGCCCGCTTGCTCGATCTGGAACGCCCGTCGTCGATGCCGCCGCGCAAGGCCATATTCACCCACATCGAAGACCGCATCGACGACCCCGGTTTTGACCGCGAGAAGATCCTGATCAGCGTGCATCCCGAACAGCGCGGCATCTGGTACTGGCTGATTCCGTTCTCGAACGGCCGCTGCTCGTTCGGCGTGGTGGGCGGACAGGACCTGTTCGGCGGCCCCGACCAAGACCTGATGACCACCCTGCGCGCCATGGCCGACGCGGCCCCCAACTTGAAGCGCGTGCTGCGCAATGCGGTGTGGGACACGCCCGCCAACACCATCGGCGGCTATGCCGCCAGCGTCACCCGGCTGCACGGCGCGGGCTTCGCGCTGCTGGGCAACGCTGCCGAATTCCTGGACCCGGTGTTCTCGTCCGGCGTCACCATCGCGCTGCGTTCGTCCAAGCTGGCCGCCGACGCCCTGCACCGCCAACTGGGCGGCGAAACCGTCGACTGGCAGGCCGACTTCGCCGACCCGCTGATGGTCGGCGTCGAGGCCTTCCGCGCCTACGTGCAAGGTTGGTACAGCGGTGAATTCCAGGATGTCGTCTTCTATGAAAACGCCCAACCCGAAATCCGACGCATGATCAGTTCGATCCTGGCCGGGTACGCCTGGGACCAGACGAACCCGTTTGTGGCCAGCCCGCAGCGCCGCCTGCGCATGCTTAGCGAACTGTGCCGCACGCCCGGCGCCGAACCGCTACTCGTGTGAACTGCCCATGACGCCCGCCTACTTCCCGTTCGCACGTCTGGCGCGCGCCATTCGCCACACGGCCTCTGCCACGCTGGCCCTGGCGCTGCTGGCCGGGTGTGCCGGCGCGCCGCCCGTGCCCGCCCGGCTGGCGCCGTTCGACCTGCCGCGCCAGTTGCACGTGGTGCAGTCGCGGCCCGGCCAGCCCATGCAGGACACGCTGCTGGTGGTGCAGCGCGAGGCCGGCGCCACGCGCTGGTCGCTGTTCGACCCCATGGGCGTGCCGCAAGCGCGTCAGATGCTCGAAGCAGGCCGCTGGCGCAATGACGGCTTCATGCGGCCCAACGCCCAGGCGCGCGACCTTTTCGCCGCCCTGGTCTTCGCGTGGACGCCCGAAGCCGACCTGGACGCCGCCTACGGCGCCGGCACCTGGCGGGCCAGCCGGGCGGCCGACGGCGTAGCGCAGCGCGAGCTGCTGCAACGCGGCCAGGCGCGCTGGACAGTGTGCTGGCCACAAGGCGTGGCCGGCACACTGGATATCCGTGACGCCGAGGGCAACACCTGGCACGTCACGCCGCTCAAGGAGCAGCCATGACCCCCTGGCTGAGCCCCCCGGGCGTGGTCTGCGCACTGGGCGCCGGCATCGACGCCGTGGCCCGCGCCGCCCTGGCCGGCGACACAGGCGGCATGCGCCGCCAGGCCGGCTGGGTGGCCGGCCGCGAACTCACACTGGGCGCCTGCACCGCGCCCCTGCCCGCCATCCCCGACACCTTTGCGGCGCACCACCACAGCCGCAACAACCAGTTGCTGCTGGCCGCGGCCCGCCAGATCGAAGCCCCGCTGCGCGCCGCGGTGGCGCACCACGGCGCCCACCGGGTGGCCGTGGTGCTGGGTACCAGCACGTCGGGCGTCAACGACAACGCACCTGCATTCCACACCCTGGCGGCCAAGGGCACCTGGCCTGTCGGCTACGACTATCGGCGCCAGGCGCTGTCCGCGCCCGCCGCGTTCCTGGCCGAATGGCTGGGCGCCACCGGTCCGGCCTACACGCTGTCCACCGCCTGCACCTCCAGTGCCCGCGCCCTGCTGTCCGCACGGCGCTTGCTGGCCCTGGGCCTGGCCGACGCCGTGGTCTGCGGTGGCGCCGACACACTGTGCCGCCTGACCATCAACGGCTTCGCCACGCTGGAAGCGGTGGACGAAACCCTGTGCCTGCCGTTCTCGGCCAATCGCCGCGGCATCAACATCGGCGAGGCCGGCGTGCTGTTCCTGATGCAGCGCGAGCCCGCCGGCGACAGCACGGTCGCCCTGCTGGGCGGCGGCGCCAGTTCCGACGCCTGGCACATGTCCGCGCCCGCCCCCACCGGTGCCGGCGCGCTGCAGGCCATGCGCGCCGCCCTGCGATCCGCCGACCTGGCGCCCGCCGACATCGGCTGGGTCAACCTGCACGGCACCGGCACCCCGCACAACGACGCCATGGAAAGCCTGGCGGTGCACGCGCTGTTTGCACAAGGCGTGCCGTGCGCCTCCACCAAACCGCTGACCGGCCACGCGCTGGGCGCCGCCGGCGCGCTTGAAGCGGCCCTGGCCTGGATCACCCTGGCGCCGGCCAACGCCGACGGCCGGTTGCTGCCTCACGTGTGGGACGGCCAGCCCGACCCAAGCCTGCCCGCGCTGGACTTCACCACCGTGCAGCACCGCTATGCCGCGG
>ERZ1032107.341-NODE-341-length-10509-cov-14.656591_pt1 | contig 10509 bp, 6 predicted proteins | sample MGYA00516713_ERZ1032107 | MGnify/ENA primary metagenome ERZ1032107 (study PRJEB33718, sample SAMN03160116) | human skin metagenome | collected 2014-04-10 | study: EMG produced TPA metagenomics assembly of the PRJNA266117 data set (Human skin bacterial metagenome...
TCTATCGGGTGCGCGTCAGACGCCCACCACGTTGTAGCTCAGGCGGGCCAGCACCATCAGCACGATCTGGGCCACGATCAAGAGCACCAGCGGCGAGAAGTCGATCGAGGTGCGCGGCAGCAGCCGGCGAACCGGGTCCAGCAGCGGCGCGGTCAGGGCCTGTAGCAGCGGCATCATGGGCGCCATCGGGTTGACCCAGGACAGCACCGCCTGGATCAAGGTCAGCCACACGACCAGGTTCAGCGCCCACTTGGCCGCCATGAACACGGCGCCCAGCAGGAACTTGGGCAGCAGCACGGCCGGCAGCAGGGCGCCCAGCGCGACCATCCAGATCAGCACCAGATAGGCCAGCGCCGCCAGCCAGGCGGCCACGATGCTGGTCCAGTCGATCTTGTTGCCGGCGGGGATGATCTTGCGCAGCGGCAGCACCAGCCAGTTGGTGGCCTGGTAGATGACGCGCGCCAGCGGATTGAAGGGGTGCAGTCGTATCGCGTGCATCCAGGCGCGGGCGATCAGGGCCGCGCCGAACAGCGTGAATGCGATTTCGAGCAGGAAGCGAAGGATTTCACCGAGCATGGACGCTATCTACCAAATAAAGACGGCTTTTATTGTCTCACGCCAATGGCGCTACGGTAGTGTCCGGATGAGGCGATCGCCGGGGCGGACGGCGCAAAAGGGATGAAGCATCGGGGCAATAAAAAACCGCCTGGCCAGGGCCAGGCGGCTTGAGGTACTGCTACCGATGTGGACCGGTCCGATTACGGACGGCCACCCGTCGGGAACGGCCACGACGCGGCGGGGTTCAGCGCGGTCTTCGCGCCCGGCGCAGCAGCCGTGGACGGCGGCGTAGCGGGCTTCTTCGGAGCGGCTTTCTTCGCAGCGGGCTTCTTGGCAGCGGCGGGCTTCTTGGCAGCAGCCGGCTTGGCAGCGGCAGGCTTTGCAGCGGCAGGCTTCTTGGCAGCCGGAGCCTTCTTGGCTACGACTTTCTTGGCAACCGCCTTCTTGGCAGCGGGGGCCTTCTTGGCAACCGCCTTCTTGGCGACGGCCTTCTTGGCTACCGCTTTCTTGGCGACGACCTTCTTGGCTACCGCTTTCTTGGCGACGGCCTTTTTGGCGACGGCCTTCTTGGCAACCGCCTTCTTGGCGACGACCTTCTTGGCCACTGCCTTCTTGGCTACCGGCTTCTTGGCCGCAACTTTCTTGGCGACGGCCTTCTTGGCTACCGCTTTCTTTGCGACCTTCTTGGCTGCCGGCTTCTTGGCGGCAACCTTCTTCACTGCCGGTTTCTTGGCGGCGACTTTCTTGACTGCTACCTTCTTGACAGCGGCTTTCTTGGCCGGAGCGGCCTTCTTCGCTACTGCCTTCTTGGCGGCGGGCTTCTTCACCGCTTTCTTTACGGCTTTCTTGGCTGTTGCCATGGTCATGCTCCTTAGGTTCAGGGGTCCCAGAACTTAAACCCGTGCCCCGACTCGCCAACAAGGCGAACCGTGCCCGGGCTATTCATCGGCGCATGCCGCTGTTCTGTGCGAGCAACAGCTACTACGGTTTGCGCTAATGAATTCGGCACAGCCATTTGATATGGCCCCCGCTCCTTTGGCGCGAGCCATTTCAAATGGCGCCGGTGGGCAGTCTGATCACAGACCGCCTACCGCTTGTTCTACGTGTTCGAAAACACCCTGACCTGGGAGATCGCCGTCAGGCCTGGCGCGAACGCGACGCTCTTTGAGCGTGCCCGCGCCGGACCTGATGGCGAACTACGTTACTCCCAGCTCAGCGTGCCACCAGTTTGGTATTCGATCACGCGAGTTTCAAAAAAGTTGCGTTCCTTCTTAAGATCGATCATTTCCGCCATCCACGGGAAGGGATTTTCTTCCTGCGGGTACAGCGGTTCGATACCGATTTGCTGGCAACGACGGTTGGCGATGAAGCGCAGGTAGGATTTGAACATGGGTGCGTTCAAGCCCAACACGCCGCGCGGCATCGTGTCTTCGGCGTAAGCGTATTCGAGTTCGACCGCTTTGCGGAAGAGTTCTCGTATTTCTTCGCGGAATTCCGGCGTCCAGAGGTGCGGATTCTCGAGTTTGACGGTGTTGATCAGGTCGATGCCGAAATTGCAGTGCATGGATTCATCGCGCAGGATGTACATGTACTGCTCGGCCGCGCCGGTCATCTTGTTCTGGCGGCCCAGCGCCAGGATCTGCGTAAAGCCAACGTAGAAGAACAGGCCTTCCATCAGGCAAGCGAAGACGATCAGGGACTTGAGCAGCGTCTGGTCGGCTTCGGGCGTGCCCGTCTTGAAGTTGGGGTCCGCGATCGCGTCGATGAACGGGATCAGGAACTCGTCCTTGGCGCGGATGGACGGCACTTCGTTGTAAGCGTTGAAGATCTCCGCTTCGTCCAGGTCCAGGCTTTCGACGATGTATTGATAGGCGTGCGTGTGGATGGCTTCTTCGAAGGCCTGGCGCAGCAGGAACTGGCGGCATTCAGGCGCCGTGATGTGGCGGTAGGTGCCCAGCACGATGTTGTTCGCGGCCAGCGAGTCGGCCGTGACGAAGAAACCCAGGTTGCGCTTGACGATGCGGCGCTCGTCCTCGGTGAGCCCGTTGGGGTTCTTCCAGAGGGCGATGTCGCGCGACATGTTGATTTCTTGCGGCATCCAGTGGTTGGCGCAAGTGGCCAGGTACTTTTCCCAAGCCCACTTGTACTTGAACGGCACCAGCTGGTTGACGTCGGTTTCGCCGTTGATGATGCGCTTGTCTGCAACCTTCACGCGCTGCGAGGTGGCGGCGCCGCTGGCCGCCAGGCCTGCCGCGTGTTCAGGCGCGGCGGGCGTGGGCAGGGCGGTGTCGCCGAACACGCCGGTCGCCGCCCGGACTTCGGGCGCAGCCTGCCCACCCGCCGCGGGTGCGGGGGCTTGTGCAGGTTGCGTGGCGAGGGTGTCGTCTTCCCAATTAATCATGATTCATTCTCCGGAGGCGGTTTATTGGCAGGCTTCGCACTCTTCGAAGCCGGGGTCACCCGGCCGCATGGTGCAAACCGCCCCGAGTACTTCGGGTTCCGGCAAAACAGGTGCAGCGGACACGGGGGCGGCGGTGGATTGACCGCCAGCAGTGACGGCGTTCAGTTCGCCGCCGCGTCCCGTGGACTTCTCGGCGCTGGTGGCGCCAAGGGTACGCAGGTAGTAGGTCGTCTTCAGGCCGCGCTTCCAAGCCAGCTTGTAGGTGTCGTCGAGTTTCTTGCCCGATGCGCCGGCCATGTAGATGTTCAGGGACTGTGCCTGGTCGATCCACTTCTGGCGACGCGACGCGCATTCAACCAGCCAGCTCGGTTCGACTTCGAACGCGGTGGCGTAGAGTTCGCGGAGTTCGGAAGGTACGCGATCGATGCGGGACAGGCTGCCGTCGAAGTACTTGAGGTCGGCGACCATGACTTCGTCCCAGAGACCGAGTTTCTTCAGGTCACGCACGAGGTAATCGTTAACGACCGTGAACTCGCCGGAGAGATTCGATTTAACGTACAAGTTCTGGAAAGTAGGTTCGATGCACGCAGATACACCAATGATATTGGAAATAGTCGCGGTTGGGGCGATTGCGATGCAATTGGAGTTGCGCATGCCGTGTTGTTTGATGCGCGCGCGCAACGTATCCCAATCGAGCGTGCTCGATTCATCGACCTCGACATGACCACCGCGTTCATCACGCAGCATCTTCAACGTGTCTTGCGGCAAGATGCCACGCGACCACAGCGAGCCTTCGTACGATTGATAGCGACCGCGCTCTTCAGCCAGCAGGCTCGAGGCCCAGTAGGCGTGATAGCACACCGCTTCCATCGAACGATCCGCGAATTCAACGGCGTCTTGCGACGCATACGGCACGCGCATCATCTGCAGGCAATCCTGGAAGCCCATGATGCCCATGCCCACCGGACGGTGGCGCGCATTGGAGTTGCGAGCCTTCTCGACGGCGTAGTAGTTGATGTCGATGACGTTGTCGAGCATGCGCATGGCGATGCTGACCGTGCGCTTGATCTTGTCGTGGTCGAGTTCGAAACCGCCGCCGGCAGCCGGCTTCATGTGGGCGACCAGGTTCACGGAACCCAGGTTGCACACCGCGATTTCGGATTCGTTGGTGTTCAGGGTGATCTCGGTGCACAGGTTCGAGCTGTGGACCACGCCGACGTGCTGCTGCGGCGAACGGATGTTGCAAGGATCCTTGAACGTGATCCACGGGTGGCCGGTTTCGAACAGCATCGACAGCATCTTGCGCCACAGGTTCAGCGCAGGCATCTTCTTGAACAGCTTCAGTTCGCCGCTGGCAACGCGTGCTTCGTAGCCGATGTAGGCTTCTTCGAATGCGCGGCCGTACTTGTCGTGCAGGTCGGGGCAGTCGGACGGCGAGAACAGCGTCCATTCACCGCCTTCCATGACGCGCTTCATGAACAGGTCGGGAATCCAGTTCGCCGTGTTCATGTCGTGCGTGCGGCGGCGTTCGTCGCCGGTGTTCTTGCGCAGTTCCAGGAATTCTTCGATGTCCAGGTGCCACGATTCCAGGTACGTGCAGACCGCGCCCTTGCGCTTGCCGCCCTGGTTCACCGCCACGGCGGTGTCGTTGACGACCTTCAGGAACGGAACCACGCCCTGGCTTTCGCCGTTGGTGCCCTTGATGTGGCTGCGCAGCGCGCGCACCGGGGTCCAGTCGTTGCCCAGGCCGCCGGCGTACTTGGCCAGCAGCGCGTTTTCCTTGATGGCGTCGTAGATGCCTTCCAGGTCGTCGGAGACGGTGGTCAGGTAGCACGACGACAGCTGCGAGTGCAGGGTGCCCGAGTTGAACAGCGTCGGGGTCGAGCTCATGAAGTCGAACGACGACAGGATCTCGTAGAACTCGATCGCGCGGGTTTCGCGGTCGGTTTCGCGCAGCGCCAGGCCCATGGCCACGCGCATGAAGAACACTTGCGGCAGTTCGATGCGGGTGCCGCGGATGTGCAGGAAGTAGCGGTCGTACAGGGTCTGCAGGCCGAGGTAGCCGAATTGCAGGTCGCGCTTGGCGTTCAGCGCCTTGCCCAGCTTGGTCAGGTCATAGCTGGCCAGGTCGGGCGACAGCAGGCCGCCTTCGATGCCGCGGGCGATGAACGTGGGGAAGTATTCGGCGTAGCGAGCGCCCATGCCGTCTTGCGAGACTTCTTCGCCCAGCACTTCCTTGCGGATCGTGTGCAGCAAGAGGCGAGCGGTGACCTGGCTGTAGGCCGGGTCCTTTTCGACCAGCGCGCGCGCCGACAGGATGGCGGACTTGTAGACCTCGTCGACGGGGATGCCGTCGTACAGGTTCTTGACCGTTTCCTTCAGGATGGCTTCCGAATCGATGAATTCGGCCAGGCCCTCGCCAGCGGCGACGATGGTGGCGCGCAGTTCGGCGATGTCCAGCGGACGGCGGACACCCGCGTCCGTGACGTTCAGCACGTGTTCCTGCGGCGCGGCGTCAGCCTTCTGCTGGCCTTCGGCAGCAGCAGCGGCGGCGCGTTCCTGGGTGCGCTTTTCGCGGTAGAGCACATAGGCGCGGGCAACGTCGTGCTGGCCCGAGCGCATCAGGGCCAGTTCGACCTGGTCCTGGATGTCTTCAATATGGAAGGTGCCGCCACCGGGGCGGTTGCGCACCAGTGCGTTGACGGCCTGGGACGTCAGCTGTTCCACCAGTTCGCGCACGCGGGCCGAGGCTGCGCCCTGACCGCCGTTGACGGCCAGGAAGGCCTTGGTCATGGCGATGGCGATCTTGCTGGGTTCGAACCCGACCACCGAGCCATTGCGGCGAATGATGTTGTAGCTGGCCCATTGCCCGCCATTGGCGTCGGCCGGGGAATCGGTTTGAGAGGGCGGCACGGCCGAAGGCCGGGTCACAGAGGCGATCGTAGTCTGCATGGAAGCTCCTGTGCGAAAAGCGCGTAGATAGCGACATGACGACGTCATGTCAGGTACGAAATTGGATCTTATTGAGGGGGTCGCAACGCTTGGACGGACGTATCCGTATGGCGTGGCCGACGAGAATCAGCGGTTAGGCGACCACAACATGTAGTGTAGCACCCCTCGTTGGACACTAATTCTAGTGATCGAGTACGACACCCACAAGAAGAAGATAGGACCAAGTTCCCAAAAGATTGTTACCAAATGCACCGGGCGCGCCTGCTAAGGCGCGCCCGGGACAGGACCGCTCAACGCGAGTGTTTATGCGGTTTTCCGCAGGGGTACATCGCGCGGGGCAGGCGCCGTATAGCTTTGCATCAAGCGAGCCAACTCTGTCCGGTACTTCTCGACGTTGGCGGCCTTGACGTGGCCGAAGCCGCGTATGGTTTCTGCAAGGGCGGCGATTGTAGCCGCTTGCGCGAGCGTGTCCCGGGTCAACCCTACAAGCAGCTGGTCTATGGTCTGGAGGTACTCGCCGACCAGGGCGCGTTCCATCTTGCGCTCGGCCGTGTGGCCGAACGGATCGAACCAGGTGCCGCGCAGGCGCTTGAAGCGGGTCAGCAGCTTCAGTGCCGTCATGGTGCGCGGGCCCAGCGTGACCTTGCGCGGTATGCCAGTGCGCGGGTCCTTGCGGGCGAAGATCGGCGGGGCCATGTGAAAGCGCAGGCTGTAGTCGCCTTCGAACTGGCCTTGCAACTGCGCCTGGAAGGCCTCGCCGGTGTACAGCCGCGCGACTTCGTATTCGTCCTTGTAGGCCATCAGCTTGAACAGGCCGCGCGCCACGGCCAGTGCCAGGCGCGGGATCTTGGCGTCGGGGGCCAGCTCGCGTTCGCGGGCCGCGACGCGTTCAACCACGTCGCGGTACTGGCTGGCGTAGGCGGCGTCCTGGTAGGCGGTCAGGTCGTCGACGCGGCGCGCCACGGCGCGCTCGAACGTTTCGGGCACATGCAGTTGCACGACTTGAGCGCGGGGGCGCAGCGCGCCGTCCAGGGCGTCGGGCTGGTGCGCGGCCAGGCGGCCGCTGTCGAAGGCGGCCCGGTTGGCGGCCACCGCCACGCCGTTCAGTTCGATGGCGCGGTTGATGGCGGCCTGCGACAGCGGCACGCCGCCGCGCTGCCAGGCATAGCCCAGCATGAACATATTGGACAGGATGCTGTCGCCGAACAGGGCCAGCGCGGCTTCGTGCGCGTCGATGGCGGCGGTGTTGGCCTCGCCCGCGGCGTGGCGGATCTTGGCCAGCAGGGCCTCGGGGCGCATGGCGGCGTCGGGGTTGCGGGTGAAGTCGGACACCGGCGCGACGTAGGTGTTGACGGTGACGCGGGTGTGGCCGCGGCGCAGCGCGCCCAGCGAATCCGGCGCGACGGAGGCGACCGGGTCGCACAGGATCGCGGCGTCGGCTTGCTGCCAGTCCAGCCGCACTGGGCCGGCGGCAGCGCCTGCCGGTGCCAGCCGGATATGGCTGACGACGGTGCCGCCCTTTTGCGCCAGGCCGGTCAGGTCCAGCACGGCGGCCGACAGGCCTTCCAGGTGGGCGGCCATCGAGACGATTGCACCGATGGTGATGACGCCGGTGCCGCCCATGCCCGCGACCAGCAGGCGATAGGGGCGGTCCAGTGCGGGCAGCTGCGGCAGCGGCAGTTGCTGGATGAGCTGCTGCAGGCGTTCCTGGTCGGCCTTGGGGGCAGCGCTCTTGCGAGGTTTGCCGCCCATGACGGACACAAAGCTGGGGCAGAAGCCCTCGGCGCAGGAATAGTCCTTGTTGCAGCTGGATTGGTCGATGGCGCGCTTGCGGCCGTAGGGCGTTTCCAGCGGCACCACCGACAGGCAGTTCGATTTCACGCCGCAGTCGCCGCAGCCTTCGCAGACCGCGCTGTTGATCAGCATGCGGCGCGCCGGGTCGGGGAACTGGTTCTTCTTGCGGCGGCGGCGCTTTTCGGCGGCGCAGGTCTGGTCGTGGATGAGTACGGTGACGCCGGCGATCTCGCGCAGTTCGCGTTGCAGGGCGTCCAGTTCGCGGCGATGGTGCACCTTGATGCCGGGGCCCAGGTCCACGCCCTGGTACTTTTCGGGCTCGTCGCTGGTGACGACGATGCGGGCGACGTTCTCGCCGCGCAGTTGCTGGCAGATCTGCGGCACCGAGATCGGGCCGTCCACCGGCTGGCCGCCCGTCATGGCGACCGCGTCGTTGAACAGGATCTTGTAGGTGATGTTGGCCTTGGCGGCCACGGCCTGGCGAATGGCCAGGTAGCCGGAGTGGTAGTAGGTGCCTTCTCCCATGTTCTGGAAGATGTGCGGCATCTTGGTATAGCGCGACAGGCCGATCCAGTCGACCCCTTCGCCGCCCATCTGGGTCAGGCCGCCGGTGTCGCGGTCCATCCAGGCGGCCATGTAGTGGCAGCCCACGCCGGACAGCGCCTGGCTGCCTTCGGGCACCTTGGTCGAGGTGCTGTGCGGACAGCCCGAACAGAAGTAGGGGCGGCGGCGCATGCCGTCGGCATCGTTGGACAGGGTGTCCTGGCACTCGAAGCCGGTCAGGTCGGCGCCGGTCTGCAAGCCGGCGGTGCGCGACAGCCAGGCGGCCAGCGGGCGGGCCAGCAGCGACGGCCGCAATTGGCCGGCCGACGGCACCACGAGTTCGCCGTCAAAGCCCTTCTTGCCGATGACGGTGGCGCGCTCGGGCAGGTTGAACAGCAGGTCCTTGAGCTGGGTCTCGACGACGGCGCCTTTTTCCTCGATGACAAGGATGTGCGACAGGCCGCGCGCGAATTCCAGCATGCGCTCGGCATCGAGCGGCCAGGTCAGGCCGGGCTTGTAGATGCGCACGGGCGCGTTGGCGGTGACGGTGTCCACGCCCAGCCGCGTCAGGGCTTCCATGGCGTCCAGGTGGGCCTTGCCGACGGTGACGATGCCGACGGTGGCGCGCGGCGCCGGACAGGTCAGGCGGTCGATGCTGTGGCGGCGTGCGAAGGCGGTGACGGCCTTCATGCGCAGGTTCATGCGGGCTTCGACGGCCAGCGACAGGAAGTCGCGGGCGGAATATTCCAGCGCTTCGGGCGGCAGGTCGGGGTCGGCCGGCATGTCGTAGGCGACGACGGGCGCGGGCGTGAAGGAATGGCCGCTTTCGATGGTTTCGGAGACCGCCTTGAAGGCGACCCAGGTGCCGGCATGGCGCGACAGGGCCCAGCCCCACAGGGCGAAGGTTTCGTATTCGTCGATGGAGGACGGATGCACGATGGGCATCTGCCAGCCGATGAGGGACGCTTCGCTGGCGTGCGGAATGGACGAGGACACGGCGGTGTGGTCGTCGCCGACGACGACCAGCACGCCGCCATGTCGCGACGCGCCGGCGGCGTTGCCGTGGTGCAGGGCGTCGCCCGCGCGATCGACGCCGGGGCCTTTGCCGTACCACATGGCGAATACGCCATCGACGTTGCGGTCGGCGCGCACGCCGGCCTGCTGGGTGCCCATGACGGCGGTGGCGGCCATGTCTTCGTTGATGCCGGGCAGGAACGAGATCTGGTTGGCGTCCAGCGCTTTCTGCGCTTTCCACATGGCCATGTCGACGCCGCCCAGGGGCGAGCCGCGGTAGCCGGACACGAAGCCGGCGGTGTTCAGGCCGCGCTCGCGGTCGATGCGGCGCTGGGTGAGCATGATGCGCACCAGGGCCTGGGTGCCGGTGAGAAAGATGCGGCCGGTCTCGCGGGTGAGGTTGTCGGCGAGCTGGTAGTCAAGGTCCAGCTGGGGCTCGGCGGCGGGGGTACCGTCCATCGTGAATACTCCTGTAGTCGGCACCATGATAGGTTCGCGCAGCATCAGGTTTATTGCGTTTTTGGATCGTGCTATCCCTATAATTCGCAATGAATATTTCGTGTTCGCGGAATTTCGACCCAAACAGGAGACAAAACGATGGACAAGACCGATATCGGCATCCTCAAGGCCCTGCAGGAGGACGGCCGGGCTTCGGCGCAGCAGTTGTCTGAAAAGGTGGGGCTGTCGGCGGCGCCGGTGTGGCGCCGGGTGAAGGCGCTGGAGGCGAGCGGGGTGATCCAGGGCTATAGCGCGCAGGTGGATCGCAGCAAGGTGGGGCTGGGGTGCATGTTCGCGCAGATCAGCCTGGAGCGGCATTCGGCGAATACGGTGGAAAACTTCGAGCGGTCAGTGCGGGATGCGCCGGAGATTCTCGAGTGCTATGCGGTGACGGGGGATTCTGATTTTCTGTTGAAGATTCTTGTTGAGAGTCCTGAGGCCTATGATCGGTTTTTGCATCGGTTTTTGTTCAATATGCCGGGGATTCGGCAGACTCGGACGATTGTGGCTTTGCGTGAGATTAAGCATGAGTTGAGGTTGCCGCTTTGAGTGCTTAAGTCGCGCGTGACGGGGCAGGCGGGGTGAGGGCGGGGCTACGATTGCGGTCCGGAGCCTTCGCTCCGGACTGCCCCGTTGTCATCCTCGTCCTCGCCTTCGGCGACTCCTACGGATTCCCTCGGGCGCATCTAACGCCCCGCCCTCACCCCTGTCTCTTATACACATCTCCGAGCCCACGAGACAGGCAGAAA
>ERZ1032107.342-NODE-342-length-10507-cov-16.478569_pt1 | contig 10507 bp, 6 predicted proteins | sample MGYA00516713_ERZ1032107 | MGnify/ENA primary metagenome ERZ1032107 (study PRJEB33718, sample SAMN03160116) | human skin metagenome | collected 2014-04-10 | study: EMG produced TPA metagenomics assembly of the PRJNA266117 data set (Human skin bacterial metagenome...
TACACTAGATCGCTCGTCGGCAGCGTCAGATGTGTATAAGAGACAGGCGTTGGGCGACTATCGCGTCAGTGCACAGGCGCTGATCGGGTTGATCTTCCTTTGGGCGCTGGTCTGGCTGGTGTCCATGGCCGACGGCTGGCGGCGCGGGCATGCCAACGCGCGCATCTTCCTGCTCTCGTTCGCGGTGTATTGCGGGTGCCTGGTGCTGCGGTTGGCCTTCATTCATGGGTTGCTGCCGGGACGGTGGATCGGCGGGCCTGAGATCGCCTGGGACCTGCTGTCGATCTCGCTGATGCTGGCGGTGCTGGTGCATGGCCGGTCGCGTCAGCAGCGTCAGGAAAAGCTGGCGGTGCAGCGCGAACTGGCGCAGGCGCGCGAACGCGAACACCAACGGTTGGACCAAGCCGTTACCGAGCGCACCCAGGCGTTGCAGGCGGCGCTGATCCAGGCTGACGAAGCCGGTCGCGTGCGCCAGGACTTCCTGGCGCGCATCAGCCATGACCTGCGCACACCCTTGACGTCGATCATCGGCTTCGCGGACCTGATTCAGGCCGGTGGCCGTGAAGACGCGTCCCGTGGTGCGATCATTCGTCGCAGCGCGGACCACATGCTGGGCATGGTGAATGACCTGATCGATTACGCGGCCGGCGCGGGCGGCCAGGCGCTGCGCCTGGCGCCCGAATACGCGCATGCCGTGTTCGACGCCGTCGCCAAGGAATCCGCGCCCATTGCCGCCCGGCAAGGCAATCGCTTTGCGCTGCAAGTGTCGGACACCGTGCCCGCGGTGCTCGACATGGATGGGAAGCGCGTGCGGCAGGTGCTCAGCAACCTCATCGACAACGCGGCCAAGTTCACGCGAGAAGGCCTGTTGACGCTGACCGTCGACTACACGACGCCTGGGACCGGCGAGACATCCGGATGGCTTGCCCTGTCGGTGCAGGACACCGGCTGCGGCATCGCGCCCGAAGACCGCCGTCATGTCTTCGAGCCCTTCCAGCGCTTGGCGGCCGCGGAAAACCAGCCGGGCGTCGGCCTTGGCCTGGCCATCGTCCGGCAATGGGTGGAACGCATGGGCGGCCATATCGGTATCGAGAGCGAAGTGGGCCGGGGCACCGCCGTCAACGTCATGTTGCCGGTCAGGCCGATGGACGAATCCCGCATCTCGCACCACTACATTTCCGCTGCGGCGCACGTCTTGCCGCAGTTGGAAGGCGCTGGCAAACGCCTCTGGCTTGCCGAGGATACGCCGGAGATCCGTGAGTTCCTGGGCGAGGAACTGGCCAGCCTGGGCTTTCTGGTGGAAAGCGAGGCAGACGGCCGAGCCATGATCGCGCGGATTCAAGCCGACGACGCCATTCGGCCCGACCTGATCCTGACGGACCACCGCATGGAGGGCGCCGACGGTTCGGCCGTGCTGGCCGCCGCCCGCGGCCGCTGGCCAGGCCTGCCTGTCGTGGCCGTGTCGGCGACGACGCATGAAACGCTGGCCTTGGGGCACGATGGCTATGACGCCAGCCTGCTCAAGCCCATCAGCCTGGTCGAACTTCGCCACGTTCTGGGAAGGCTGCTGCACCTGTCGGTGAACCCCGTGCGTAGCGAGCCCGCCCAGGCGGCACCGCAAGCGCCGCGCCTGTCTGACGTCGAGCGGGATCAGGTGCAACGCTTGCTGGACAGTGGCGCCATTTCCGACCTGATGGATTGGGCACGCACCGTCCAGGCTGGCGATCCGGCGTTCAAGGACTTCGCCGACAAGATCCGGCATCTGGCCCGCCTGGGCGACTTGGCGGCGATCCGCGAGCTATGCGCGTCGGCGCGCGGGTAGCGACAGGAACCACTCGCATCCTTGGATCAGCCTTGATCCTTCCCGGTGGATCGAGGCGCCGTTCAGGCCGCCTTGCGGTTGGTGATGAAGCCTTCCTGCTTGCCCAGCACGGCGGCGGGATGGTGCAGGTCTTCCTGCCAGAGCAACGATTCCATGAAGATGTTCAAGGGCTGATCCTGCACGGTCAGCTCGTACACGTAGTCATCGTAGGATGCGTGGTTGTGCACGGCCCAGCCCGGCGCCGACAGCATCAGGTCGCCGGCCTTCCACTCGTAGCGATTGCCCGCCACGCTGCTGTAGCCACTGCCCGAGAAGTAGTAGTTGATCGCGGCCGAGACGTGCCGATGCGGGCGGTCGATGATCTTCGGCGGCCGGATCGTCATGGTCGCGAAGAAGTTGGGGGTTATGCCGTTGAAGCGGCCGGTGGCGGGGTTGTAATACATATACAGGCGCCGGCCCACGTATTCCTTGCCCAGCGCTTCCAGCTTGTCCAGCTGCGGCTTGACCTGGTCCCACGCGAAATGCAGGGTGCGTGAATCCACCGCGGTCGGGTTGATCAGGGTTTCGTAGGGCATCAGCAGCCCGCCGTCGTCGTTGATGGGGAAGATGCCGAAGGGGTTGCGGCGGCGCGGGTCGTCGGACGCTTCGCGCTGGCCCGTGCCGGCGCGCGCGTTCATGTCCGGCTGTCCGTCGGTCACGTATACGTCCATGAACTGCAGCAGCGGCACGTTGGAATAGGTCAGGCGCACCTGCAGGTCCCGGCCGTCGTTGTAATGGCTGTACGGCGTGTAGCTGGGATGGTTCCAGACGTCATATTGCTTGAAAGCCACCTGCTTGCCGCCCACGTCGGTCACGCCCTGGCCGCGGATGCAGAAATTGACTTCCGTGGCGTTGTGGCGAAAGGGCAGGGTGCGCTCGCCGGGCTTGAGCACCGACAGGCGCACCTGGATGCCCGGCGCCATGCCGGGCGCGAATTCGCGCGCGTTCGGATGCGCGATCAACGATTCGCGGCGTCCCGAGGACGGCAGCGGCGAGGCGGCCAGGCGCTCGACTTCGGCGTCGATCTCTTCCTTGGTCACCACGATGGGGGCCCACTGCGTGTTGTACGAAACGGGCGGCTCGCCGTTGCAATCAAGGAAGCGGCCGTTGAGTCGCTCGAATTCGCGGGTGTATTCGTTCATGGTTCGATCTCCGGGTGGGATGTTCGTAGCGGATCTGTGTATCGAGAGTCGGGCTGTCGGGGCACGCCAGCGGTATGGCGTCGAGATTGCCGTGGTTGTCTGGCGGGCTCAGGCGCGTTGCGCCAGCGGCGTCGCGAAAAAGCGTGGCTTGCTCTTGACCGGCGGGGCAATGGCGCGGCCAGCGCCTTGGTCGCGGGCGCGTTGCAGGATTTCCACCCCCAGCGCCAGGTCGGACAGGCCCATGCCCATGGCTTTGAACAGCGTCAGGTCGGCGTCGGCCGGACGCCGCGCACCGTCGTGGATGCGCTGCGACAGGGTCTGCACCCCCTGCCAGTCTTCGCCGTAGCGGGTACGGAACTCGCGCGACAGCCGCTGTGTGCTGGACAGGTCGTCGACGGCCACGACGTCGGCGCGGTCGAATACGTCCTGGCAGAATTCTTCGCGGTCGGGGGCGATGGCGCCGATGGCGTTCAGATGCGCGCCGCGTGCAAGCATGGCGGCGTCCACGAAGGGGGCGCTGGCGCGGGTCGCCACCGTGACCACGTCGGCGCCGTCGCAGGCGGCGGCCATGCTGCCGACGGCCGTGGCGCGCAGTCCGCACTCGGGAAAGGCCTCCTGGATGCGGGCGGCGAAGGCCTCGCGCGAGGCCGGCGTCGGACTGTAGACGCGTACCTCGTCAATGTTGCGCACGGCCAGCACGGCGGCGACTTGCGACAGGGCCTGCTTGCCGGTGCCGGCCATGGCCAGCACGCGCGCATCCGGCCGGGCCAGCCAATCGGTGGCGACGCCCGTGGTGCCGCCGGTGCGCAGGTTGCCCAGCGCGAAGGCCTCGATGATGGCGGCCAATTGCCCGTCGTCGGCATTCCACAGCAACAGCAGCGGGCAGGTGCCGCCCTCGGTGTGGGCCCACGTCTTGGTGCCCACGTAGTTCCCCAGCCGCGCGCCCAGCGCATGCAGGTTGTTGTGGCCGAACTGCAGCATGGTTTTTGGCATGCTGGCTGCCAGGCCCTGGGCCTGCAGGCTGAGGCCGGTGCTCAGCGCGGGGATGGCCTCGGCCAGCGTCAGCAGCGAGGTGACCTGGGCTTCGGTGATCCACACGGGGTCCGTATTCGTCATCATTGATTTCCTTGCTTGGGGGGCGCGGGGGCGGCCGGCGAGGCGCCTGCCGGGGTGTCGGCGCCAAAGCCGTCTTCCCAGATCGAGGGAACCGGCGGGCGCAGACCGAAGGTATTGACCACCAGCGCGTGGGTGACATAGCGGCCGATCAGCATGGCAATGGCGACGGCCTGGCTGGCGGGCAGCAGCGCCGCCAGCGACTTGAAATCGTCCTGCGCCTGCAGGCCGCGGGTGCGCACCGCGGCCATGACGTAGCGCTGCACGGCGCGTTCCGGTTCGGACAGCAGCGCCGCCGCGTCGGGTTGCAGGCGTTCGACTTCCCGCACCCACTCGCGGCCCAGGCCCAGCCGCACGCACAGGCGTTCGTGCTGGTGGCGTTCGTAGGCGTTATCCATCAGCGTGGCCGTGGTCAGCACCGCGGCCTCGGCCAGGTTGTCGGGCAGCGCGTCTTTCAGCGACTCGGTAAAACGCATGAAGTCCAGCAGCACGTCAGGCGCATGCGCACTGACCTGGAACAACTCGCCCAGGTAGCCCAGGCGGCGCACGCGCGGCGTCAGGTAGTCGGCCAGGTCGGGCCGCATGTCTTCGAGTTGCAAGCGGGCAATGGCGTGGCTCATGATCGTCAGTCGATGGTGATGTGATATTGGTCGGCCATCTGCTTCCACTTCACCAGTTCTTCGGCGATCTGTTTCTGCAGTTCAGGGCCGGTCAGGGTCTTGGGCACGAACAGGCGATCGGACAGCGCGGTCTGCGTGGCCTTGTCCTGCGCCAGCGCCATGAACTCCTTGCGCAGCTCGTCGACGATGGGTTGCGGGGTCTTCGCGGTCACGAAAAACCCCAGCCAGACGGCGAAGTCGTAGTCCTGAAAGCCGGGCAGCTCGGCCAGGGCCGGCACGTCGGGATGGAAGGGCACGCGATTCTTGGTGGCCACGGCCAGCAGGCGGATCTTGCCGGTCTTCAACTGCGGGCTGATGTTCGAGATGGCATTGAATATCACGGGCACCTGGCCGCCGATGCCGTCCGTCAGCGCGGGCGCGCAGCCCTTGTAGGGCACGTGGACCATGTCGATGCCGGCGCGATGCGCGAATTCCACGCCGGCGAAGTGCTGCGCCGTGCCGGTGCCGCAGGACGAAAAGCTGAGCGTGCCGGGATGGGCGCGGCCATAGGCGATCAGTTCCTGCACCGAATTGACCGGCAGCTTGGTGCTGACGGCCAGCGCCACCGGCGTTTCGGCGATGGCCATGATGGGCGTCAGGTCCTTTTGCAGATCGAACTTCTGCGCCACGCCCAGGGCGGCGTTAACCGTCATGGTGTTGTTGCCGATCAGGATGGTCTCGCCATTGGGGGCCGAGCGCGCCACGTAGTCGCTGGCGATGTTGCCCGATGCGCCCGCGCGGTTTTCCACCAGGAAAGTCTGCTTGAAGATATCGCCCAGCCGCGGCGACAGCATGCGGCCGATCACGTCCGTGCTGCCGCCGGGCGGGAAGGCCGAGATCATCGTCACCGGGTGCTCGGGATACCCGGCATGGGCGGCGCCGGCCAGCATCAAGGTCAGGCCAAGCCGCGCGGCCCAGTGGATGGCGCGGCGACGCGGGGCTGGCTGCAGGCGGCGGGGGCGTTCCGTCATGGTTTGTCTCCTTGGGGGTGTGGGTTTTTGTTGCCCACTTCGTGTTGTGATTGCTGACCTCATCGTAGAATCGCAATCAACCTATGTATAGATTGATTTACAATCAATCAACTACCATGGTGATCGAACGCCGAAGAACCGCTACCGCCGGGCGCGCCGCGCTGCCGGCCAGGAAAAGCCGAAGTATGGAAAACCGACGCAAGAAGACGGCCACGCGGACGGCCGACGACAACGACCCGGCCGGCGGCACGCTGGTCGATGCGCGCACCGCCATCGAGCGCCTGGGGATCAAGATGCAGACCCTGTACGCCTACGTCAGCCGCGGCTGGGTGCGGGTCGTGCCCGCCGTGGGCGGCAAGGGCAACCTGTACTACGTGGAAGACCTGGACGCTTTGGCGGCGCGCGGGCGGGGCCGTTCCATGACCGGCGCGGGCGCCGAGCGCATGATCCGCTGGGGCGGCAACGCCGTCATGCAGACCTCGATCACCGCCATCGGCCCCGATGGCCCGCGCTATCGCGGCAAGCCCGCGGCCGAACTGGTGCTGCACCATCGCACCTTCGAGGATTGCACCGAACTGCTCTGGAACGGCATGCTGCCCGACACCTCGGTGGCGTGGCAGCCCGCCCGGCCCGGCGCCGGTTTCCAGGCCCTGGCCGACGGCATCGTGCAGGTGGCGGCGCGCAATCACTCGCGCCGTCTGCTGTCGGTGGCGGTCGAGGCCTATGCGGCCAGCCTGGGCCGCAATCCCGAACTGGCGCTGGGCGCGCCCACCCTGGCCGCGCGCCAACTGATCCAGGCCATGGCCGCGGCCACCGGGCTGTTGACCTCCCAGCCCACCTATGCGCTGAACGAGGCGCCGCAATCGATCGCGCAGATACTGGCCATCAACCTGCGCGTGGGCGACTCGCCCGAACACCTGCGCCTGCTGGATGCGGCCTTGATCCTGAGCGCCGACAACGAACTGGCGCCCGCCACGTTTGCCGCGCGCATCGCCGCGTCGGCAGCGGCCGACCTGTTCTCTTGCGTGACGACGGCGCTGGGCGCCTTCGAGGGCATGCTCACGGGGCTGGGTTGCGAACAGGCCGAGTCGGCGCTGGGCCAGGCGCGGTCGCGCGACGCCTATCTCGATCATCTGAAGAGCCTGCTGGCGCGCAAGAGCCCCGTGCCTGGGTTCGGGCATCCCATCTATCCCGACGGCGACCCGCGCGCCACCCTGCTCCTGGACCTGGTGCGAGAGGTCGCACCCGCCGGCCCGCGTGGCGAGCTGGCCTTGCAGGGGGTGGACCAGGCCAGCAATGAACTGGGCCTGAAGCCCAACTTGCCGCTGGCCCTGGCGGTCCTGGCGGCGGTGCTGGACGCGCCCGCAGGCGCGGCCGGCGCGCTGATGTCGGTGGGGCGCGCGGCAGGTTGGGTGGCGCATGCGCTGGAGCAGCGCCTGGCCGGCTTCCTGGTGCGGCCGCGCGCGCGATACATCGGGCCGTAGTAGGCGGGGGCGGGCCTTTGCGCGCGGCGCATGCCAAGGCCCGCGCCGTCCGGTCCGCGTCAGTGGCCGCGCCCCAGCGCCTTGGTCATGGTCTTGGCGTATTCACGCGCCACGCGCGCATCGATCACGGCGACGTTGCCCGCCTTCACCGCGGCAATGGCCTCATCCAGCGCACGGGCCAGCTCCTGCGCGGTCTGTACCGGCCCCCAGCCCAGCGCCCCTTGCGCGCGCGCCATGCCGGCCAGATCGATCTCGGGTCCTTCGATGCGCTGGCCGATCCATTTGTTCTCGACCGGACGCGCGCGCATCTGCGCCACCTTTTCCTGGTGCACTTCGTCGTTGAAGAACGACCGGTTGTTGGCCACGATGACGAGCAGGCCAATGCCATAGCTGACAGCGGTCCACAGCGCCGTTGCGCCCATCAGAAAGTCGCCGTCGCCCAGCACCGCGACCGGCAATCGCGGCGTGCCGCGCAGACCCAGGGCCGCGCCGACCGCCATGCCCGGGCCCGAGCCGATGCCCCCGCCACCGTCATAACCCAGGTAATCAAGGGGATGCGCCAGCGGATGTGCATCGCCGGGCCAGCCCAGGTTGGCGCGGATAAGGCAGGCCGGCGCATGGCGGCGCAGGCGCTGGCTGATCGTGCCGGCGAAGACGGCCAGCGACATGTCCTGGGCGGCGTCACCGGATTGCGCGGGCAGCGTGTCGGGCTCGGCGGGCAGGTCGGCCGCGGCCATGCGCGGATCGCCCAGGTCGCGCAGCGCGTCCAGCGTCTGTGCCACGAATTCGTCGGGGTCGCACAACAGATAGGTGTCTGCACTGACCAGCGCCTGATGTTCGCCGCCAAAGCCGTTGTGCAGCACCTGGTCCAGCGATACCTGCATGACATGGGCCGGCACGTGTTCCGCACCCCAGGCAGAGCGTAGCGTGCCGGCCAGGTCCACCCAATCCAGGCTGAGCACCACGTCGGCCTCGCGCAGGGCCTGAAGGCCTTCGTCGGCCATGAAGAACGAAGGCGTGGTCCCGTGCAGCGGATGGCGCGTCGGAAACGCCGCGCCGACCTTGAAGTCGGTCAGCACCGTGGCGGCGCAGTGTTCGGCCAGTGCGACGCGGCGCTGCCAGTCGGCTTCGTCGCGCGACACCCGGCCCATCAGAATGACCGGCCGTCTGGCCGAATACAGCCGCTGCGCCGCGTCGCGTGCCAGACGGTCGGTGATGCCCGGGCGCGCGGGCGGCGCGTGGCGCGCCAGCGGCAGCAGGGGCGGGGCTTGCGTGCAAGGCGCTTCCTGCAGCGCGCTGTCAAAGCACACGTAGACCGGGCCTTGCGGCTGCATCGTGGCAATCTGCCGCGCGCGCAGCACCGCGTCGCGCGCGCCTTCCAGCGAAGAGGGCTCGGCATCCCATTTGACGAACGAGCGCACCAGCGCGCCCTGGTCTTTCGAGGTGTGCAACCAGTCGATCCACGGACGGCGGCGCGCGGAGTCGACTGGCCCCGTGGCGCCGAACACCAGCACGGGCACACGGTCGCAATAGGCGTCGAAGATGGCCATCGAACCGTGCATCAGTCCCACGTTGGCGTGCAGGATCGCGCCCATGGGCCGGCCCGTCACCTTGGCATAGCCGTGCGCGATGGCGACGGCGTGTTCTTCGTGCAGCACCGTCAGCATCTTGGGCGATTCGTCGCCCAGGTAATTGACCAGGCTGTCGTGCAGGCCGCGGTAGCTGGCGCCCGGATTGAGCGCCACATACTCCAGGCCGAGGTGACGCATCAGCGCGGCCAGATAGTCGCTGCCCCACTGGGGCGGGGGAGTGTCCGGGTGAGACGTGACGTGCGTGGGAGTAGACATCGAAGGTTCAATCCAGGGTGACGTTGACGTTCTTGATCTGCGTGAATTCCAGCAGCTCTTCCTTGCATTCCTCGCGGCCGACGCCCGACTGCTTGTAGCCGCCGAATGGCGCGCCGAGGAAGTGCGCCGAAGATCCGTTGATCCATACGTAGCCGGCCTGCACGCGCGCCGCGGCGCGATGCGCGGTGCGCAGGTCGGTTGTCCAGATCGATGCCGTGAGGCCGTATTCCACGCCGTTGACCGCGGCGTACAGGTCTTCCTCGTTCGACCACTTCAGCACCGACAGCACCGGGCCGAAGATTTCCTCGCGCGCCACGCGCATGGTCGGCGTGACGTCGGCCAGAATGGTCGGCTCGACGAAATAGCCCTGGGCCAGGGCGGGATCCTGGCTGCGCTGGCCGCCATGCGCCACCCGCGCGCCTTCGGCGACCGCCGAGTCCACATAAGACAGCGTCTTGTCCAGTTGCTGGCTCGACACCAGCGCGCCCATGGTCGTGCGCATGTCGGTGGGCAGGCCCGGCGTATGCAGTTCCCCGGTCAGCCTGACGATGCGCGCCAGCACGTCGTCGTGGATGGACTCGTGCAGGAACAGCCGGCTGGTCGATCCACACGACTGGCCGCACCAGGTGAAATTCATGCCACGCACCGCGCCCAGCGCCATCTTGTCCAGGTCGGCGTCGGGGTAGACGACCATCGCGTTCTTGCCGCCCAGTTCCAGCAGCACCTTCTTCAGGTCGTCCGCCGCTGTGCGCATCACCGCCTTGCCTGCATTGACGCTGCCGATCAGCGCCACCGCGGCCACGTCCGGATGCGCCGACAACGCGGCGCCGGTGTCGCGGTCGCCGGTCAGGCAGTTCAGCACGCCGGGCGGAAAGAGGTCGGCAATCAGTTCGAACAGCCGCAGCGTCGACAAGGGGGCCTGCTCGGGCGGTTTGACGATGACGGTGTTGCCGGCGGCCAGCGGGGCTGCGATCTTGCCGGCTGCGAACATGAACGGATGGTTGAACGGAATGATGCGCGCCACCACGCCCAGCGGCTCGCGCAGCGTGTAGTCCAGCGAGCCGTTCAGGGTGGGGATGGTCTCGCCCTTCAGCTCCATGACCAGGCCGGCGAAATACTCCAGCTGCGTGGCGGCGAACACCGCGTCGTCCTGCATTTGCTTGACCGGATTGCCGCAATCGACGGCATCGATCAAGGCCAGTTCCAGGCCATGCGCGCGGATGACCGCCGCGGCCTGGCGCAGCAGCGCGGCGCGGGTCAGCGGCGGCGTCTCGCGCCATGATGCGAAGGCCTGCCTGGCTGCCGTCACCGCGGCATCGACGTCGGCGGCGTCGGCCACCGCATAGCGGCCCAGGTCGGCCTGCGTGCCAGGGCTGTGGCTATGCGCATAGTTGCCGCTGCCGGGCGGGTGCCACGCGCCGCCGTAATAC
>ERZ1032107.343-NODE-343-length-10505-cov-11.981435_pt1 | contig 10505 bp, 7 predicted proteins | sample MGYA00516713_ERZ1032107 | MGnify/ENA primary metagenome ERZ1032107 (study PRJEB33718, sample SAMN03160116) | human skin metagenome | collected 2014-04-10 | study: EMG produced TPA metagenomics assembly of the PRJNA266117 data set (Human skin bacterial metagenome...
GCGATTCTGGTGCATTCGCCGCCCCGCGCCTATCCAGGAAGGCCCTGATGTATACATCTTGAAATACGGCCGCTATAACCAAATCGCCCGTCACTATAAGCAGACAGTTCAATAAACCTATCCCCCATCTTCGTATACTTTTATCAATAAATGTATACAACAAAAGTCCAACGTTGACCCGAGCGACAGGCCCGAACCGCCCAGCGGCCGGGCCGGCTCACCGAGGAGGGGAAAGTCCAATGAAGAGGATTTCGGCACTGGCGGCCGTGGTGGCGCTATGCGCAGGTTCCGGCGTGCAGGCCCAGACCCGCGTCTGGCTGTCCGGCTACGTCGACATGAACATCAAGCATCTGCAGTCGTCCGGCCCTGGCTCGACGACGCGCATGTCCAGCGGCGGCCTGAACAATTCGCGCTTCAACCTGAGCGGCGTGGAAGAGCTGGGCGACGGCAACAAGGCCGTGTTCACGATCGAACCCATGTTCTCGGCCAACAACGGCCAGCAGGCCGCGCAGTTTCGCCAGTCGTTCGTGGGGCTCAAAGGCGACTGGGGCGAATTGACGCTGGGCAGGCAGTTCACGCCGTCGTACTGGATCGCCGGCTATGCCGACCCAAGCTGGGCCGCCGAATTCAGCATGGTCAACAACATGGAATTCTTCTATGCGTCGTACCGGGTGGACGGCGCGGTGCAGTACAAGACGCCGGCGTTCCATGGCCTCACGGGGCGCCTCATGATGACCAACGGCGAAGGCGGCAGCTCCAAGGCCGGGCGCTTCATCAGCACCGCCCTCGAATACCGCGAAGGCCCGCTGTTCCTGGGCGTGGCCAGCGAGCAGCAATACACCCGCGACATCTTCCGTTCGTCCGAGGTGCATTCCTCGCGCGACAACTATTTCTCGGCCGTCTATCGCATCGGCTCGGTCGAACCCACGTTCATCTTCCATACCTACAACGGCTACTACGCGTATCCGCCCTACACCGCCTTCAACGCCAGCGGGTGGGACGTTCAGCTGGGCGCGCGCTGGAACATCGACGGCCGCAACCGCCTCTACGCCAGCGTGGTGCACCGCCACGACGACGACAACAAGAGCCTGTCCAGCGCCAACGGTTTCGTCCTGGGGTTCATCCACGGCCTGTCCAAGCGCACCGACCTGTACGCCAGCGTGGCCCATGTGCAGCATCGCCGCGCCGCGCCCGTGCCGTATCCCGTGACCTTCCAGAACTACCCCAACGCCGGCCAGAACCCGACCGGTTACCAGGTCGGCATCCGCCACGCCTTCTGAATGCCCGCCGCCATTGCCGCATCCGGCGAGCACCCCTGTACCCAAGGAGATTGCATGTCCATTCCCCGCCCCCACTGGCCTGTCCGTTTCGCGGGTCCGGCCTTCGCCTCGCTGTTGCTGGCCGGCGCCGCGCTGCCAGCCTGCGCCCAGACCGCGCCGGCTGCACCGAACAAACCTGCTGCGCCGGCCGCCACGCCCGGTACGCCCAACGTGCAGGACCCCTATCTGGCGCAATGGTTGCGCCTGACGCCCGAGCGCCGGCCCGTGCCGCAAAAGCCCGGTGTGGATTACGGCATGGACCCGGCGACCGGCCAGTTCATCTGGCCCAAGGCCACGCCCGAAGTGCACACCGGGCAGAAATTCCCCGGCGAAATGACAAGCTGGGACAAGCAAAGCTACGCCAAGAACGTCAAGGTGCTGGCCTTCTACCCCGGCGTGGGCTCGCCTTTCCATGCCTGGAACAACATCGCCGACTTCGAGGGCCGCCGCTACCTGTACGTGCACGACCGCGACTACCTGCGCATCCTGGATGTCACCGATCCGGCCCACGGCAAGATCGTCTATTCCAAGGGCGGCGTCTGGGGGCCGAAAGGGTCCAGCGAAAAGTACGATCCGAACACCGTGCAGGACTATCTGGGCGGCGCCACCATCGCCTGGAGCAAGAAGCTGGGCAAGCCGGTGCTGGTCGCCTCGTTCGAGATCGGCCGCTATGGCCTCATGAACGAAAAGCTCGAGCAGCCCGACAAGGTCGCCGCGCAGCGCCAGTACAACTCGCTCAAGGGCTTCAAGGTCTTCGTCATGGACGGCCCCTTGCCCAGCCAGTGGCGCCTGATTGCCACCCGCACCACGGATCACCAGCATCCGGACGCGCCGGTCGGCCAGCAGCGCGGGTCCGGCTCGCTGGATTCGCCGGAGTACTACGGCGGCAAATACATGATCCTGTCGGCCGCGCCGGACGACACCTACGGCCTGACCGAATACCCGAACTACCTGTATTCGCCCGGCTACCAGGTCTGGGACATGAGCGATCCGGCCGATCCCAAGTTCGTGTCGCAGATCGCCGTGCCGGGCCAGATCCTGGGCGACAAGGAACACGAAGAGGCCTACCTGATGAATCCGCGGGCGGGCAACCGAACGTCCTGGATGGGGTCGCGCAACCCCATCTTCCTGTCGCAGCCGCTGGAAAACGGCGGCAAGATCGGCTTTGGCGCAATGGGCGGACTGGGGGTGTACGCGTTCGACCTGTCGGACCCGGCCAAGCCCAGGATGCTCAGCGGCGTGAACACCGCGCCCAGCTTCGCCGGCACCGAATTCGACAACGCCGACGTCAGCCAGTACGCGCGCACCGGCTATGTGTTCGCCAACGGCTACCCGATGAACCGCGACTGCTATGAACCCTATAAAGACATTTTCGTCATCGACGCCCGCGACCCTTCGCACCTGAAGGTCGCGGCCAAGATGCCGCAACCCGAAGTGCCGGCGGGCGCGCCGTTCACCAGCTTCTGCCAGCGGGGCGGCAACTTCGGCCCGAAACGCGCCAACGCCATCGGCCAGCCGGGCCAGTGGCGCCAGGGCATCGTGCCCTACTCGTTCTACAACGCGGGGGTGCAGATCTTCAATGTGGAAGATCCCGCCAAGCCCACCATCGCCGGGTACTTCGTGCCCGCGCTGGCCGATGAATCCGAGCTGCCCGTCTATACCCTGGGCAAAGGCGTGTTCTCGATCTACACCGAGTACGACCGCAACATCATCTGGGCCTTCACCGAAAACGGCGCTTACGCCTTGTCCACGCCATTGCTGGGGGAACCGAAGCTGGGCATGGCCGACAAGCCCTGGCCCGCACGCTGAGCCGGGCAGGCTGCGGCGGCCCCGTGCTTAATCCGCCGCCGCGGCTTCCAGCACAAACGCCGGTTCCAGCCGGTTGCCGCCCAGCGCCTTGGCCCGGTACAAGGCCTGGTCGGCCCGCGCCAGCGCATCGGCCAGCGGCGGCGCATCACGGTCATAGCGCGCCAGCCCGATGCTGACGCTGGCGCGCAGCCCCAGGCCGCTGGCCGGATCGGCGATCGTGTCGGCGAATCGTCGGGCGGCGGCCTCGCCCAATGCCTGGGCCTGGCCGGCCGCTTCCCCCGACAGCAAGGCGGCGAACTCCTCGCCGCCGATGCGGGCCAGGATGGCGTCGGGGCCGAGCACGTCGCGCACGATCTGCGCGAACGCTTTCAGGACGTGGTCGCCCGTCTGGTGGCCGTAACGGTCGTTGATGGACTTGAACTGATCCAGGTCGAACGCCAGCACGGCCACCGGTCCGCGGGCGACGCTGTCGTCGATGGCCCGCGCGCCCTGCTCGAAGAACCAGCGGCGGTTGCCCAGGCGGGTCAGGTAGTCGGTCTGGGATTCCAACACCAGCCGGCTCAAGGTTTCTTCACGGATGAGCTTGATCAGCGTCATCGGCAGAATCACCGAATACAGCACCCCTTCGTACATGGTGATGTTGCTGGCCAGCAGTTGCGCCGATGGGCCATGGGCCGCCACCCACCAGGGCAGGATGAAGGCCCGGCCCAGATAGATCAGCGCATGGATGCCCGCGACCGCCACGGCGATGTAGCGTGTCTTGAAGGCTTTCAGGGAATCGCAACGCCATAGTTCCCACGCGGTCAGGCCGCTGACCAGGGCGATGGGAAAGGCGCTGACGTATTTCCAGACCAGATCCTGCCCGCCCGCGCCGGCCACCAGCCAGATCAGGGCCATGACGGCCAGCAAGGCAAAGGCGCGGACCCGGTAACGCCGCCCGCTCAGCGAGGCCACGCTGTTCAGCACCAGCAGGTAGCCGCTCAGGATGACCAGGTTGCTCAAGGCCGGGCCCAGCACGGCGGGCAGGTCGGCGCGAAACAGCACTGACGTACAGCCGACCGCCAGCGTGGCAAAGCCCGCGGCCAGCAGGCGCAGCGAACGGCTGCGAGTGGGATGGGTTCGATGCTCCCAGAACGTCAGGCCGGCGCTGGCCAGCAGCGTTCCGATGGTAATGAGATACAGGGTGAGGAGATCGACGTACATCTCGAATAGGGAGGGTTTGCGCCGGGAGAGGCGGCGGCAGTCGCAATTTTAGGGGGAAAACCTTCGCACGGATGTGACGAGTCCGGGCAACCACGAAAGTGATACGCCCCTATTTTTTGCAGGCAAACACGCAATTTCACCCCGCCCGCGCACGATTTGAGGTCAACTAGCGTCCCCAACGCTTGCGAGATCCCCGCCGCCATGGCCAACCGTTCGTATCTCTACAGCTTGAGCAACCGCCCCACGTCCTACGCCGACCGGCCCGAGACGATTTCGGGCTTGTCCGAATGGCCCTACGACGTACCGTTCATCTACCGCCTGTTGATGTCGGGCGACCCGCAGCTGTGCGCGTCGCTCGTTTCCGATGGCCTGGACGACGACGAGCCCGGTTCCCGCACCCGGCTCTACGCCATCAGCAGCCCGTTCGAACCCGGTTTCGAGCGGGTCAAGCGCTTCCTGGACATCCTGCGCGTCGCGGTGGCCGTGCCGCTGCCCACCGCCTCGCCGGCCCCAGCAGCGCCGCAACCGGTGTCGTTCCTGGAGCGCGTCAAGCGCCTGTTCTCGCCGGCCAAAAAGCCCGGTTCGTCGATTCCGGTCCAGGCAGCCACCACGTCGTACGCGCCGCCGTCCGACCTGCTGGTGGCGATGGACGAAACCCTTGCCTTTCTCGAGGCGCACCGGGACGCATACCTGCTGCTGGAAACCATCGAACTGGACATCATGAGCGAGTCCGGCGAAGCCGCGCTGAAGGCAAGCGTGGAACAGGAACTGGCGCGCTGCCAGCATGCCGGCGCGGCGCTGGACGCGTTGCCCGCGGATATCGCCGAGGCCGCACGCCAATTGAAGACCGCCTCGGTGCAACAGGCCGCCGAACCGCTGGACGTGCTGTTCGGGCTGCGGCTGGACAATGAATTCGACAGCACCCGCAGCGGCGCCACGGAATATCCGCTGGGCCTGGAATGGTCGGACGTGCTGTATTTCGAACTGTTCAACCGCAGCGAATACGAAGCGCGCCAGCGCTAGCGCCGGAAGATCTACCCCCGGCGCGCCGCCTCGATCGCGGCGACGTCGATCTTGCCCATCTGCATCATGGCCTCGAAGGCGCGCTGGGCCACGCCCGGGTCCGGGTCGGTGATGGCGTCGGTCAGCACGCGCGGGGTGATCTGCCACGACAGGCCCCACTTGTCCTGGCACCAGCCACAGACGTTTTCCTTGCCGCCGTTGCCGACAATGGCATTCCAGAGGCGGTCGGTTTCTTCCTGGTCGTCGGTGGCGACCTGGAACGAAAAGGCTTCGTTGTGCTTGACACCCGGGCCGCCGTTCAAGCCCAGGCACGCAACGCCCATGACCGTGAATTCCACCGTCAGCACGTCGCCCTGCTTGCCGGATGGAAAATCGCTGGGGGCCCGCATGATCCGGCCCACTGCGCTGTCGGGAAACGTCTTGGCGTAGAACTGGGCGGCTTCCAGGGCGCCGCCGTCATACCAGAGGCAAATCGTGTTTTTGCTGACCATTCGGGTTCTCCTGTCGAAGACGCGTCGCGGCTTGCGACGCGTCGGCGGGCACGGGCCGCTTGAACAAGGCTGCGTCGTCGAGAATACTGCGCGCCCCCGGCCGGCAGGCGTTACCAAGCGTAGGCAAATGTCCGGGCCTGGCGGACGGCAATCACCGGCCAGAGCAAGGCTCGATTCAGTGGTGACGCGCCCTAGGCATTGGCGCGCAGCCAGTCTTGCATGCTCGTGACGGGGATGCCGTGCCGGGCATTGAAGGTCTCGGCCTTGTCCCAGGCCACGCCGCGCCCTTGGGCGAACACGGCACGGTACTTGCGCATGGCGCTGTCCGGCTCGGCGGCCAGCAGGCGTTCCAGTTCGGGCACCGTCCATTCGTGGCGTTCGAGCTGGCCGCCGCGCACGTGGTCCAGCGCGTCGGCCACCTGGCGGTACGTGACCGTATCGCCGGCCACGAACACCGCCTGGTTGGCGATGCGCGGCCGGGCGAACAGGATCTCGGCCGTCAACGCGCCGATGTCGTCGGCGGTGGTCAGGGTCACGGCGGTGTCCAGGCTGCCCAGCGCGTTGACGCGGTTGGCGGCCAGGTCGACCACGCCAAATGCGGGTTCGAACAGAAAGCTGGTGAACATGCCGGTGGACACAATGACCCATTCGGTGGCCTGCTGCGCCCGCAGCAGGTCGCGCACGTCCAGCTGTTCATCGAACAGGTCCTGCGGACTGCCCCGGCCGATGGCGTCGTAGTCGACCCCGAACTGCCACGGCACGAAGCGTTTGACCCCGCCATCCAGCGCGGCCCGCGCGATCTTGCGCTGCACGCCGGGGCCGCCGACAAAGCCCGTGCACGAGATCACGGTGTGAAAACGGCCGAAGGTAGCGGCCAGCGCGGCGGCCGACTGTTCGGCCAGGTCGCCGTGGACGATGTCGACGCCCAGCGCACGCAGTTCGGCCAGGTCTTGCTGCCGGGCCAGGTCGTCGGAGGCTGCGGACGACGGGCGCAGCAGCACCGATAGCGACACGTCGCCGGCCTGGCGGGCCCGCGGCGCCAGGGCGCGCAGCATGGCCATGCCAAGCTGGCCGGCGCCCAGGACGAGGATAGTGGTGTGATTCAACATGAATGTCCCCGAAGGATGAGTCGATGGATTGAAGACGGAGGTCTGTGGGAGACAGCCTGCGGCCGATCGCCAGGGCGATGCGACACGCCGCGGCGGTGATGTGCTGGCCAGTGTAGGAGCCCCTCGGCCGGCCATTGTTCGCGCTGCTTGAATACACATCGCAGGGACCAACCGCCTGTGAAAACCGCGGCGTTGTTAACATCGCCCCATCCCCGCCGGACTCGGCGCAGGCATGCGCCGCCCCTTCATCACACGCCCTTTCAGCAGGCATGGCCCATGGACAAACTTCAAGCGATGGCAACGTTCGTGCGGGTCGTCGAGGCGCGCAGCTTCAGCCGCGCGGCGCAATCGCTGGCGATGCCGCGTTCGTCGGTGACCACCGTCATCAAGCACCTGGAAGCCCACCTGGGCACGCCGCTGCTACGGCGCAGCACCCGCAGCCTGAGCCTGACCGATGCGGGCGAACGTTATCTGGCGGCCTGCCAGGCCATCCTGACCGATATTGCCGCCGCGGAAAGCGATGTGTCCGCCGCCACCCAGGCCCCGCGCGGCCGGGTGCGCGTCGACATGCCGGGCACCATCGGGCGCGCCATCGTCGTGCCGCGCCTGATTGAATTCGAAGCCCGCTACCCGGACATCGAAGTGGTGCTGGGCCTGAGCGACCGGCCGGCGGACCTGATCTACGAAGGCATCGACTGCGCGATCCGCAGCGGCGCGCTGGCCGATTCCACGCTGGTGGCGCGCCCCTTGGGCCAACTGACCTGGCTGACCTGCGCGTCGCCCAAGTACCTGAAACGCTTTGGCGAGCCGGAATCGGTGGCGGCGCTGGCCTCGCACCGCGTCGTGAACTACCTGTCCAACGCCACCGGCCGGCCGCTGGACTGGCGCTTTCGCGTGGCGGGCAAGACCATGTCGGTGGCCCTGCCCAGCCGCTACGCCGTCAACGAAACCGAGGCCTACCTGCACTGCGGGTTGGAAGGGCTGGGGCTGATTCAGTTGTCGGAACTGGCGGCGGCCGTCTACCTGCGCAGCGGACGGCTGCGCGAAGTGTTGGCCGATGCCCGCTGCGCGCCGGTGCCGATTTCCATCGTCTACCCCCAGGCCCGCGCCACGGCGGCGGTCAAGACCTTCGTGGACTGGGTCATCGAGATCGCGCGGCCCGAACTGGGGCGGTGACGCTTGGCAAGATTGCTTCGCGTCCGAGACCCGCAGCGCACCTGGGCTTTTACAAACACCCACTGGATTCTGCCGAACTCACTGGACAGCGGCGTCGAATTCGTGGGGAAACCTCAGAATCTGACACCTTAATTTTACTTTTCTGCCGCCAGCTCAATTGCAATTGCCAATTTCATCTGCGCACGCCTCCCACGAATTTTTTTCTATAAAAATCGACATCAATAGCAGAAAAATTCTCAGGCCCGGAATTATCACTTTCTCGAGAAATCTCAAATTTAACGACAGTAGATCCATTTACAAGGACCACATAAAAATCCTCACCTTGATCGGGAGTATGGCTTAGCACATAAGCGGACGACAGAGAGCCAAACATCCGTTCTAGAAACGTTCTAATAAATATATTTCCGAACACATACGTCGCTGACGAAATAAGAGTTGTTTTAATTTTTTCCTCAAGATCACCCCCTGAAAAATTCATTTGACCACTCCGGGAAATGCGGAAATAAAGTTCCCTGCTTCATCCGTGAGCACACTCATCTTGGATGTCAGAGAGAAATTGTTAAACTTATCAGTTCCAATATCCCTGTCCAAATCTACCTCGCGCACGTATCGAGGCCCATCGGCACTCGGCAGAATTCTAGTTATTGGTGTGTTGACAACCTCTTTGCTTTGCAGGATTTGACGTAGTTCCTCTTGCGGAATAGTGAACTGACTTTTTTTTCTTTTCTGAGGAATAGGAAACCTCAGTGTCAGACTACGTTTTCACAGCGCCCTCTTCAGGCCGAAAACATAGCCTAGCACCTTATTCCCCGCTACCCCCTCGGGGCCAAAACGCAGTCTGAAACTTATTTTTCAGAGCCCGACAACTCATTCACCATCCCGCATTCTAAGCACATTTCCCGCACCACACATCGGACATGTCATTAGGCGTTCAAATTCAAAAGACCCCGTATTTCTCCGTACATCTGTAACCAGGAGAACCGCCATTTGACACGCAGGACAGTCAACTTCTGCCTTAGGGTCTTTCGCAAGAATTATCCCGGCCTCAACCCAGCGCTTACCCACTTCTTTGTTCATTTTTAGCCTCATTAAGGTACTGAAAGGCTTTTTCTGCGAAGTCATAAGCCGCTTGCGTCTCCCGACTAGCTAACGCAGCAGAAACACCACCCGAAGATTTGGAAGTGCTTAATCTGTGCAACTCATGCAATATGAAAACAAGGTGCCAGACTACATTTTAAAATCACCCTCTTGAGGCCAGAAACGTAGCCTGACATTCTATTTCGATGATGGGTATCAGAGTGGTGCCGCGCGCACCCATATCATCTACCCGAGAACCGTCTGAGTTCGCACCGAACCTTATACCTCTGATTTGCAATAGATTGCCTGGGAACTCTTGGGAAAACCTCTGAGGCTGACACTTTATTCGTTATTCTCAGACTTTACCTACTCGCCCCGCCAAGCTTTAGCATGGCGAAAAGAACGTTTACCCAACATTAGAGATAGTTCTCCCCACAAGTCCTGGTTCTGCTCTGTTCGAGCCACCAGGGCCTCAATCAACCCGGTAGCGACGGCAGTCGCCAAGACTTGGTCATCGCTCTCCATTGCTCGTTCAATCAATTGGAAAATCTGACTTTTCACTTCCTGCTCTTGATTATCAATATCGCCGGCAATTTGCAACCCGATATCCGATAGCAGCGCTATTGCAGGAGGATCTTCTGGCTCCCATTCTTCGCAAACTTCACGATAAGCAACTTTCGCGCCACATGACAGTTTTGTGATGGATGAAATAAATTCTTGAAGGGTCATAATTATTTTCTTTTACCCCGAGCCTCAGAGTTGAAGTAGATTCCCCTAGAAATCATTGGGAAAATCTCAGTATCTGACGCCTATTTGCACACACTTCTCAGGCATGCTTCGATATCTTCAACACCTATTCCTGGAGCCCCTGCCTGTAGCCATTGTTCGAATTCATTAGGGAACGAGCTAAGATATTTTCCGTTTTGCACAACTTTTTCTTGATGCCCAAATTCCACTACAAACCGCAGGTGATGCACAACAACAATCCAAAGACCCCTAAGATAGGGATCGAGCGGAACACCTTCTGAAGCGTCTGTAGTGTATGGGGACTCGCCTTCAACTAATCGCAAAAGCTCCTTTGCGTAACCTTTTCGCATAAGAAATCTAATCGAGTCTATTTTATTCACCCACCCCACCTTGACTAATATAATAACCACGTAGATAACACAGTGTCAGCTTAGGTTTTCACAGTGCCATCTTCAGGCCGAAAACATAGTCTGACACCTTATTTTCTTCATTCCACGCTCTATTACATCAAAGACGAGAAACTGTTCTTCGCTTGAGAGCTCACCATAGTG
>ERZ1032107.350-NODE-350-length-10429-cov-13.186620_pt1 | contig 10429 bp, 8 predicted proteins | sample MGYA00516713_ERZ1032107 | MGnify/ENA primary metagenome ERZ1032107 (study PRJEB33718, sample SAMN03160116) | human skin metagenome | collected 2014-04-10 | study: EMG produced TPA metagenomics assembly of the PRJNA266117 data set (Human skin bacterial metagenome...
GGATGCTCATGTTCATCTTGGCCTGCAGGCGGCGCAGCAGGTCCAGGATCTGCGCCTGCACCGTGACGTCCAGCGCGGTGGTGGGCTCGTCGGCGATCAGCACGGCCGGGTTGCAGGCCAGCGCCAGCGCGATCATGACGCGTTGGCGCATGCCGCCCGACATCTGGTGCGGATACTCGTTCACGCGCCGGTCGGCCGCCGGAATCTCGACGCGGTCCAGCATCTCGCGGGCGCGCTTCCTGGCCGCCGCGTGAGAACCGCCTTCGTGCTGCAGCACGGCCTCGGCGATCTGGTCGCCCACCGTGTACAGCGGATTCAGGCTGGTCATGGGTTCCTGGAAGATCATCGCGATCTCGGCGCCGCGGATGCGGCGCAAGGTCGAGGCCGACGCGTGGGCCAGGTCGTGCTCCTGGCCGCGGCGATCGCGAAAGCGGATCTTGCCCGCCTCGATGCGGCCGGCCGGCTTGGGCAACAGGCCCATGATCGACAGGCTGGTCACGGACTTGCCGGAACCGGATTCGCCGACGATGGCCAGCGTTTCGCCGCGGGCCAGGTCGAAGGTGACGCCGTCCACCGATTTGGCGATGCCGTCGCGGCTGTGGAACCAGGTTTTCAGGCCTTCCACCGACAGCACGACGTCTCGGGTGCTTGCGGTCATGATTACAGCTCCTTGCGCAGGCGCGGATCGAGGACGTCGCGCAGTCCGTCGCCGACCAATTGCAGCGACAGCACGGACAGGACAATGGCGATGCCGGGGAAGATCATGATCCAGTCGGCCGAACCCATGTACTGCTGGCCGGCGTTGATCATGGTGCCCCAGGTGGGAATGTCGGGCGAAACGCCCACGCCCAGGAACGACAGGCCGGCTTCGGCCAGGATCGCGTAGGCGAAGATGAAGGTGCCCTGCACCAGAATGGGCGACAGCAGGTTGCGCAGCACGTGCACCGTGACGATGCGCCAGGTGCTGACGCCCAGCGCGCGGGCGGCTTCCACGAACGGCAGTTCGCGGATCACCAGCGTCGAGGCGCGCACGATGCGGGCCAGGCGCGGCGTGTAGACGATGCCCAGCGCGATCACCACGTTCACCAGCGACGGCCCCAACGCGGCCACCAGCGAGATGGCCAGCAGGATGTCCGGGAAAGCCATCATGGCGTCGATCAGGCGCGACACGAACTTGTCGGCCGACCGGAAGAAGCCCGCGATCAGGCCCAGGGCAATGCCCAGCACGCTGGACAGGATCACCACCGAGAAGCCCACCATCAGCGACAGCCGGCCGCCGTGGATGACGCGGCTGAATACGTCGCGGCCGAAGTCGTCGGTGCCGAACCAGTGGGTGGCGCTGGGCGCCTTGAGCCGGTTCATGATCGACAGCTTGTAGGGATCGAACGGACTGACCCAGGGGGCCAGCAGCGCGGCGGCCACCAGCACGACGATGACGATCAGGCTGATCAGCACCGTTTTGCGCGCCACCAGCAGGCGCAAGACCTGCCAGCGGTCGACGCCGGACGTTGGGGAAGTTGCGATGGCCATATCAGTAGCGCACCCGGGGGTCGACCAGCAGGTAGAGCAGGTCGATGAACAGATTGATCAGGACGTAGATCGCTGCAATGATCAGCAGCGCGCCCTGGATGACGGGGTAGTCGCGGCGCAGCACGGCCGACACCACCAGGCTGCCTACGCCAGGCAGGCCGAACACGGTTTCGGTCACCACGGCGCCGCTGATCAGCAGGGCGGTCGTCAAGCCCAGCACCGTCAGGATCGGGATCAGCGCGTTGCGCACGGCGTGCTTCAGGATGACCTTGCTTTCCGGCAGGCCCTTGGCCCGGGCGGTGCGCACGTAGTCGTCACGCAGCACGTCCAGCATGCTGGCGCGGATGAAACGGGTGATCAGCGCGGAATTGACCAGGCCCAGCACCACGGCGGGCAGGATCAGGTGCGACACGCGGGTTGCCAGCGAGGCATCGGGGCCGCCATAGCCGGACACCGGCAGCCAGCCCAGCTTCACCGAGAACAGCTGCATCAGCAGCAGGCCCAGCCAGAAACTGGGCACGCTGGACGTGAACATCGAGAACGACAGCACCGACTGGTCCAGCGTGGTGCCGCGCTTGACCGCCGACAGGATGCCCACCGGCAATGCGATGGCGGTGGCGATCAGCAGTGACATCAGCGTCAGCAGCAGGGTCGGCTCTGCGCGATCGGCCAGCGCCGACAGCACCGGCTTGTTCATGAAGATGGACTGGCCCAGGTCGCCCTGCACCAGCTTGCCCAGCCACGAGACGTACTGCACGGGCAGGGGGCGGTCCAGCCCCAGTTGATGTTCCAGCGCGGCGATGTCCGCCTGGCTGGCCTGGGGCCCGAGCATCACGGCCGCGGGGTTGCCGGGCGTGACGCGGATGATCACGAACACGATGGTCGCGACGATGAACATCACGGCCACCAGCCCGATCAGCCGGTTCAAGAGATAACGCAACACAGTGGAATCCTAAAGATCAGTGCGCGGACGGCAGGCGCCGGGCGGGATGGGCCGGTGTCGGCCCATCCCGGGGCCTGGCTTGCGGGGGCGGCTGTTACTTCGCCGACTTCCAGGCGTTCCAGAAGTACGGCCACGGGGCGGGCTTGACGCCTTGCAGCGACGGCGAGCGCGCGGCCTGGGCGTTGAAATCGCCCACCTTCACGAAGGGGATTTCGTCGTACACGGCCTGCTGCACGTCGGCCCAGCGCTTGACGCGTTCTTCCTGGGTGCGGGCCTGGTTGAAGGCGTCCATCACCTGTGCGCGGCGCGGCGTGTCCCACCAGCCCGGCGCATCCTTGGACGGGAAGTCGATCAACGCCGGTTCGGGCAGGAACACGCTATGGGTAATGAAGATGTCCCACACGGCGGGGTCCTGGCGGCGCTGGGTCAGCGTGGCCCAGTCCACCACCTGCATGTCCACCGTGAAGCCGGCGGCCTTCAGGTATTCCGCGGCCACCAGCGCCATCTTGTAATGGAACTCGTACTGCTGGCTGGTCAGGATGCGGATCTTCTTGTCTTGCAGGTTGGCGCCGTCCAGCAGCTTCTTGGCGGCGGCGGTGTCGGCCTTGTTGTAGACCTTGCCGCCCAGCGAGGTGGCCCAGGGGTAGCCTTCCGGGTACAGGTCGCCGTTGAGCTTGTAGAACTCTTTGTTGCCGAAGGCGGCGTACAGCATGTCTTCTTCGTTCAGCGCCAGCTGCACGGCCTGGCGCACCGCCAGGTTGGACATGATGCCTTGCTTGGTGTTGAGCACCAGGCGGGGCCAGCCGAACGGCTTGAGCATCACCGGGTCGGAACGGCCGCCCTTGAGCTTGTCCAGCGCTTCGACCGGCAGCGAATCGACGTAGTCGAACTGGCCGGCAGCGGCGGCTTCGGAACGCGTGTTGGCGTTGCCCACCGGCACGAAGCGGATTTCGTCCAGGTATTGCTTGCGTGCGCCGCCGTAGCCGTCGGGCTCGCCTTCGCGCTGCTTGTAGCCTTCGAAGCGCGTCAGCTGGATGTACTGGTCCGGCACGCGCGCCTTGAGCTGGTAGGGGCCGGTGCCGACGATCTCGGTCAGCACCGGGGCGATCTTGCCCTTGGGCATGATCACGGCGGCGGCGTTGTTCATGGCCAGCAGCGCGGTCAGCGGCGCGTAAGGCTGCTTGAGCGTGATGCGGATCGTGTTGGCGTCGGGCGCTTCGATGTTGGCAATGACCTTGGCGGCCATCTTGCCGCGGGTGGCGGTCTCGGTCCAGCGCTTGAGCGAGGCCAGCACGTCCGACGAATCCATCTTGGAACCGTCATGGAACGTGATGCCCTGGCGCAGGGCGATGGTGTAGACCAGGCCGTCCGGCGTCACGTCGGGCATCTTGTCGGCCAGCAGCGGGGTCAGGTTCCACTTGGCGTCAAAGGTGTACAGCGTTTCGAAGAAATGCTGGGTCAGGATGCCCACCAGGTCGGCGGTGCTGCTCATCGGGTCCAGCGTCGGCGGCTCACCGATGGTGGCGACGGAAATCGTGCCTCCCTTGACCGGCGTGGCACAGAGGGCGGGGGTCGACAATGCGGTCAAGCCAATTGCGCCGGCCGCGAGCAGGCTCTTCAGCCCACCGCCTCGCCGGGAGGTACGGAAGTTCATGATTCTCTCTCCAGAGGGTCAAAAACAGGTTGTCGCGTAATTCGGAAAAGGCGCCGGGTTCCCCAAGTCTTCTCGTGCCCCCTTGGGGCCTGGCGCTGATGCGTCAGGCAGGGGGCGTTCAGAAGAAGGTCTCGGCCACGTCGGTGACGCGGTACTGCTCGTCCACCAGCAGCACCTGGCGCCACTTGTCGAACGTCAGGCAGGGGTGGGAAATGTCGAAGGCGATCATGTCGCCTACCTGGATGTCGTCGGCCTCGCCGATCTGCATGAAGGCGTGCTGGTCCATCATGGCGGTCAGCTTCCATTGCGCGGGCGCGCCCTGCGGGGCGGCCTGGCCGGGGCGGTAGTGCAGTGACGGCGTCGGCAGGCCGGCGTCGAAGGCCGCGTCGCGCTTGCCCATGGCCACGATGGCGCGGCCCGGCTCGGGCAGCGATTGCACGTAGGCCCAGACTTGCAGCGCGGGCTGCAGGCCCGGCTCCATCTTGTGGGCCACGGGGTTGTGGGCGTTGATGCGTTCGGCCGCCGAGCGGTAGACGCCCACGTCGTGGGACAGGTAGCAACCCGGGCGCAGTACGATTTCCAGCGGCGCGCCGATGTCCAGCTGCGAGAATTCCTCGGCCACCACGTCGAACCAGGCCGAACCGGCGCCGGAGATCAGCGCCGGGCCGTGCTTGCGCAGGCGGCCGGCGGTGGCCAGGCCGCGCAGCGCGTCGGTGGCACGGCGCAGGAACGCGCGGATGGCGGCCTCTTCCTGCAGCACGCCTTCGTAGACTTCGATGCCGGCCAGGGCCAGGCCGGGCCAGCGGCCGATTTCCTCGACCACGGCCTGCAGTTGCGCGTCGTCGCGCACGCCGGTGCGTCCGCCCGTGGGGCCCAGTTCGATCAGCACGGGCAGCACCAGCCCTTGCTCGCCGAAATAGCGGCCCAGCTGGGCGGCGTTGGCGGCAGAGTCGACGATGCAGAAAAAGGTGAAGGCGGGGTCGCGCAGCAGCTTGGCGATCAAGGCCATGTTGGCGCGGCCGACCAGTTGATTGGCCATCAGCACCCGGCGGATGCCGTGCTGGTAGGCGGCGGCCACCTGCGGGGCGGTCGCCAGCGTGATGCCCCAGGCGCCGTTGTCGATCTGGCGCTTGAACAGCGCCGGGCTCATGGTGGTCTTGCCGTGCGGCGCCAGCTTGACGCGATACGCTTCCATGAAGCGCTGCATCCATTGCAGGTTGTGCCGCACCCGGGCCTCGTACAGCACCGCCACGGGCAGGCTGACGTCTTCGGCCAGCAGGTTCCAGTTCAGCGCCGCCACGTCGGCGGTCGTACAGGCCTCGGGGAAGGCGCCCAGGCCTTTGCCGTTGACGTCCAGAGAGGCTGCGGGGGAGGAGGAATGGGTCATGGTGGGCGCCTGCTTATGGAAAATATTTACGGCAAATCCGTTTTTTTTCATTATCGTGAAAAGAATTTACAAGCGGCAGTTGGGAGTTACCCGTAGGCGGCGGGTCGGGCCGGTTGGCGCGACAATAGGCGATTCGCCATGGAATTCGCGGGCCTGCCGCCCGTTGCCCCACACAAGGAAGAGTCATGCTGAAAGTCGCTTTGGGCCAGTTCGCCGTCAGCCGCGTCTGGGAAGAAAACGCCCAGGTCTGTGTCGATCTCATGCGGCGCGCCCGCGAGGGCGGCGCCGGCCTGCTGGTGCTGCCCGAAGGCATCCTGGCGCGCGATATCACCGATCCCCAGATCGTCCTGAAGGCCGCGCAGCCGCTGGACGGCCCCTTCATGGCGCGCTTGCTCGAGGCCAGCCGGGGTTCGGACCTGGCGACCATGATGTGCGTGCACGTGCCCACCGGCGAAGGCCGCGTCTGGAACACGCTGGTCACGATCCAGGACGGCCGCATCGTGTCGCAGTACCGCAAGCTGCACCTGTACGACGCCTTCACCATGAAGGAATCCACCAACGTCACCCCGGGCAATGACATCCCGCCGCTGCTCGAACTCGGCGGCCTGAAGATCGGCCTGATGACCTGCTACGACGTGCGCTTCCCCGAGCTTGCGCGGCGCCTGGCGCTGGATGGCGCCGACCTGCTGGTGCTGCCGGCGGCCTGGGTCCGCGGCCCGCTCAAGGAAAAACACTGGGAAGTGCTGGTCACGGCCCGCGCGCTGGAAAACACCTGCTACGTCGCGGCCACCGGCGAATGCGGCGAGCGCAATATTGGCTGCAGCATGGTGGTGGACCCCTTGGGCGTGGTCACGGCCCAGGCCGGCGAGGCGCCGGCCCTGGTGTTCGCGGACATCGACCCGGAACGCCTGGCGCATGCCCGCAAAGTGCTGCCGGTGCTGGCCAACCGCCGTTTCGCGGCGCCGCAACTGGCCTGACGGCTGACGCGGCCCGCAAGCCGGGCCGCGCGGTGGCGCAAGGGGCACAGCCACGCTGAAATCGGCAGCAGGGCCGGCCCCCGACCCGCGGCAGACGACCGGTCCGGCATGGTGTAATACTGGCTTGATTTCCTTGCCGTCTTCCCCCATCTGCTGCCAATGAGCAACGATCTCTTCGCGGCCGATCCTGCGCATCGGCCCTATGTGCCCCTGGCCGAACGCCTGCGCCCGCGTTCGCTGGCCGACGTGGTCGGCCAGTCGCACCTGCTGGGCCCTGACAAGCCCCTGCGCGTCGCCTTCGAATCCGGCCGTCCGCACTCCATGATCTTCTGGGGGCCGCCCGGCGTGGGCAAGACCACGCTGGCGCGCCTGATGGCCGACGGCTTCGACGCCCAGTTCATCGCCATTTCCGCCGTGCTGGGCGGCGTCAAGGACATCCGCGACGCGGTCACGGTGGCCCAGGTGGCCCAGGGCCAGGGCCGCCGCACCATCCTGTTCGTCGACGAGGTGCACCGCTTCAACAAGGCGCAGCAGGACGCCTTCCTGCCCTACGTCGAAAGCGGCCTGTTCACCTTCATCGGCGCCACGACCGAGAACCCCTCGTTCGAGGTCAATTCCGCGTTGCTGTCGCGCGCCCGCGTCTACGTGCTGCAATCGCTTACCGCGGAAGAACTGCAGCAGCTGGTCGACCGCGCTGCCGAAGCGCTCAACGATGGCCTGGAGGACGACGCCAGGATCCACATCGCACCCGATGCGCGCGAGCAACTCGCGGCCTGGGCCGACGGCGACGCGCGCCGGCTCATCAGCGCCGTGGAAGTGGTGGCCGAATCCGCCCAGTCCGCCGGCCGCGACACGGTCGATGCCGAGTGGCTGGAAATCTCGCTATCGCAGAACCTGCGGCGCTTCGACAAGGGCGGCGATGCCTTCTACGACCAGATCAGCGCGCTGCACAAGTCGGTGCGCGGCTCCAACCCCGACGCCGCGCTGTACTGGTTCTGCCGCATGATCGACGGCGGCGCCGACCCGAAATACCTGTCGCGCCGGCTGGTGCGCATGGCGGTCGAGGACATCGGCCTGGCCGACCCGCGCGCCACCGACCTGGCCGTGAACGGCGCCGACATCTACGAACGGCTGGGTTCGCCCGAGGGCGAACTGGCGCTGGCCCAGGCGGTGGTCTACATGGCCTGCGCGGCCAAGTCCAACGCCGTCTACAACGCCTACAACCAGGCCCGCAAGTTCGCGGCCGAGCACGGCAGCGCGCCGGTGCCCATCCACCTGCGCAATGCGCCCACCAAGCTCATGAAGCAATTGGGCCACGGCAAGGCCTACCGCTATGCCCACGACGAGCCCCATGGCTACGCCGCGGCCGAGCAATATTTCCCCGATGGGCTCAATCCGTCCTTCTATCGGCCAACCGATCGCGGCCTGGAGGCTAAAATCCAGCAAAAGTTGGCATTTCTGCGCCAGCTGGACGCAGAAGAACGTACCAAGAAACGGTAACGGGCGCCGCCCGTTGCTTCTCGCAACCTCACCGACACCACTATGCTAGACCCGATACTGCTGCGCAAAGACCTGCAAACCGTCGTAGACCGCCTCAAGAGCCGTGGCGTGTCCTTCGACACGGAACGGTTCAACGAGCTGGAATCTCGCCGCAAGGCCGTCCAGACCGAAACCGAATCCCTGCAGGCCCGCCGCAACGCGCTGGCCAAGCAGATCGGTCAGCTCAAGGCCAAGGGCGAAGACGCCAGCGCCGTCATGGCGGAATCGCAGGCCGTGCCCGAACGCCTGAAGCAGCTGGAAGAGGAACTGGCCTCCTTGCAGCAGCCGCTGAACGAGCTGCTGATGTCGGTGCCGAACCTGCCGCACGCCAGCGTGCCGCTGGGCGAGTCGGCCGACGACAACGTCGAAGTCCGCCGCTGGCTGCCCGCCGCGGCCGGTGCCGACGGCAATCCGCAGCCGCTGGCCTTCGAGGCACGCGACCACGTGGCCATCGGCGAACCGCTGGGCCTGGATTTCGACATGGCCGCCAAGCTGTCGGGCGCGCGCTTCTCGTTCATGCGCGGCCCCATCGCCCGCCTGCACCGCGCGCTGTCGCAGTTCATGCTGGACCTGCAGACCGGCACCCACGGCTACACCGAGTGCTACACGCCGTACATCGTCAACGCTTCGACGCTGTACGGCACCGGCCAGCTGCCCAAGTTCAAGGATGACATGTTCGCCGTATCCAAGGGCGGCGGCGACGACGATCCCAAGGTCGACGAGCACGGCAAGCCCTTCGTGCGCGAAGACCAATACCTGATCTCCACCTCGGAAATCACGCTTACCAGCGTGGCGCGCGACACCATCCAGGCCGCCGCCGACCTGCCGCTCAAGCTCACCGCCCATACGCCGTGCTTCCGCTCCGAAGCTGGCAGCGGCGGCCGCGATACCCGCGGCATGATCCGCCAGCACCAGTTCGACAAGGTCGAAATGGTGCAGATCACGCAACCGGATCAGTCCTACGCAGCGCTCGAAGACATGGTCGGCCACGCCGAACGCGTGTTGCAGCTGCTGGGCCTGCCGTACCGCGTGGTGCTGCTGTGCACGGGCGACATGGGTTTCGGCTCGGCCAAGACGTACGACCTGGAAGTCTGGCTGCCGGCACAGAACACCTGGCGCGAAATTTCGTCGGTGTCCAACTGCGAAACCTTCCAGGCCCGCCGCATGCAGGCGCGTTTCCGCAATGCCCAGGGCAAGCCGGAATACGTGCACACGCTCAATGGTTCCGGCCTGGCCGTGGGCCGCGCGCTGGTGGCCGTGCTCGAAAACCACCAGCAAGCCGATGGCAGCGTCCTGGTTCCCGAAGCGCTGCAGCCGTACATGGGCGGCCTGACGGTATTGAAGCCCTGACGCCTGTCGAGGTATTTGCAGAATAAAAAACGGAGCCTCGGCTCCGTTTTTTTTATTGCTGCCGGGGATGAATGGCTTGTGCTGTCGTACGCCATACGCCACAAGGCGGATGGAGCGAATAACCCCGCCTGCCTATCATCGAGACATATTTCTGACTTGTTGGGAGATTATGCTCAACGCGTGAGTGCTTGATTTTGATGTGAGCAATTGTGTATTTTCAATAAAAGGGCCGGATAGTTACGGCACAATACGCATGCGTTCTACACGCTTCATTCACTTATATAACAAGGAGTTGTCCATGACTTCAAGAATGATTGGAGATTTTCGTGTGAGATGCTCTGTGGCTCAAGATGACGAGCAGGGCTTCCGCGTGCAGATATGGACTCGCCGCGTAGGCGGAACCGCACCGGAAAAATGCTGGACTGTACCGGGACAGGTACCGTTCGCAAGCTTGCACGAAGCAGAACAGGAAAGCCGGCAATTGTTTGAAGAAATCAATGGTGTGCGTTTCAATGGTGAACCGGAGTTTGCTCATGCGTCCGCATAATGGCTGGTGGCGGGCGTCGAGTGCGCCGCGCCGCTGGATCGATCTTGTTCAGGAATCGTCGCGTTGGGCTGATGGCAAGCCCACCCCGGCGCCGCAGCATCCGCCTGTCGTCTCGGCAGGCAAACCCGTCCAGGCTCCCGCAGCCTGACACGCTTTCTCCGGGGTACCGGAAATTGCCCCGCAGAAAAAAAGGCCACTCGCTAGAGTGGCCTTTGTTTTGAGCGGTGCGCCGGCAGGGCCTGCCGGCGGGGAATCAACGGCGCCAGTCGCCGCGGCCGTGGTAGTAGCCCGGGCCGGGGCCGCGATAGTAGCCGTGGCCGTGACCGCGCCAGTAGCCGCCGCCGCGGATATAGACCGGAGCCGGGTAGACCACCGGGGGCGCGACATAGACGGGCGCCGGACGGTAGTAGACCGGGGGCGGCGGCGCGTAGACCGGCGCCGGCGCGACATAGACGCTGTCTCTTATACACATCTCCGAGCCCACGAGACAGGCAGAAATCTC